>Ga0081455_10002236_pt1 | contig 23051 bp, 20 predicted proteins | sample TabmetS3T2R1_FD_70207 | JGI IMG/M metagenome (GOLD analysis project Ga0081455, IMG submission 70207) | Tabebuia heterophylla rhizosphere microbial communities from the University of Puerto Rico - S3T2R1 | ecosystem: Host-associated > Plants > Roots > Rhizosphere ...
TTCAATCACCCGAGTGCTCGCATGAATCTCTCCCCCCGCGAAAAGGACAAGCTCTTGATCTCGATGGCGGCCATGGTGGCGCGCCGCAGGCTTGAGCGCGGCGTCAAGCTCAACCATCCGGAGGCGATCGCCATCATCTCCGACTTCATCGTCGAGGGCGCCCGCGACGGCCGCACCGTCGCCGAACTGATGCAAGCAGGCGCGCAGGTCATCACCCGCGCGCAATGCATGGACGGCATTCCGGAGATGATCCACGACATCCAGGTCGAGGCGACATTTCCCGACGGCACCAAGCTTGTCACCGTCCACGAACCGATCCGATAGGAGCGCGGCATGATCCCCGGCGAACTCTTCATCAAGGACGGCGAGATCGAACTCAATGCCGGCCGCAAGACGGTGACGCTCACGGTCGCCAACACCGGCGACCGCCCGATCCAGGTCGGCTCGCACTATCATTTCTTCGAAACCAACCCGGCGCTGAAATTCGACCGCAAGAAATCCCGCGGCATGCGCCTCGATATCGCCGCCGGCACCGCGGTGCGTTTCGAGCCCGGTCAGACCCGCGACGTGCAACTGGTTGCGCTTGCGGGCAAGAAGACAATTTACGGCTTCCGCGGTGACGTGCAGGGGAAACTATGAGCGTCAAAATCAAACGTAGCGTCTATGCCGACATGTTCGGACCCACCACGGGCGACAAGGTGCGGCTGGCCGATACCGATCTCATCATCGAGGTGGAGAAGGATTTCACGACCTATGGCGAGGAGGTGAAGTTCGGCGGCGGCAAGGTGATCCGTGACGGCATGGGGCAGTCGCAAGTCACCAACAGGCAGGGCGCGGCCGATACCGTCATTACCAATGCGCTGATCGTCGATCACTGGGGCATCGTCAAGGCTGACGTCGCGATCAAGGAAGGCATGATCGCCGCCATCGGCAAGGCCGGCAATCCCGATATCCAGCCCAATGTGACCATCGTGATCGGTCCCGGCACCGACGTGATCGCGGGCGAGGGCAAGATCCTCACGGCCGGCGGCTTCGACAGCCATATCCATTTCATCTGTCCGCAGCAGATCGAGCATGCGCTGATGTCCGGCGTCACCTCGATGCTGGGCGGTGGCACCGGTCCCTCGCACGGCACCTTTGCCACCACCTGTACGCCAGGCCCGTGGCACATGGGCCGGATGATCCAGTCGTTCGACGCGTTCCCGGTCAATCTCGGCATATCAGGCAAGGGCAACGCGGCGCGGCCGGCCGCGCTGGTCGAGATGATCAAGGGTGGCGCCTGCGCGCTGAAGCTGCACGAGGATTGGGGCACCACGCCCGCCGCGATCGACAACTGTCTTGCGGTGGCTGACGACTACGACGTCCAGGTGATGCTGCATTCGGACACGTTGAACGAATCCGGTTTCGTCGAGGACACGGTGAAGGCCTTCAAGGGTCGCACCATCCACGCCTTCCACACCGAAGGCGCCGGTGGTGGCCACGCGCCCGACATCATCAAGATCGCCGGACTGAAGAACGTGCTGCCGTCCTCGACGAACCCGACGCGCCCGTTCACGCGCAACACCATCGACGAGCATCTGGACATGCTGATGGTGTGTCACCACCTCGATCCCTCGATCGCCGAAGATCTGGCGTTCGCCGAAAGCCGCATCCGGAAAGAAACCATCGCGGCGGAAGACATCCTGCACGATCTCGGCGCGCTCTCCATGATGTCGTCGGACTCGCAGGCGATGGGCCGGTTGGGCGAAGTCATCATCCGCACCTGGCAGACCGCCGACAAGATGAAGAAGCAGCGCGGCGCGTTGCCCGAGGACAAGGGCAACGACAACGACAATTTCCGCGTCAAGCGCTACATTTCGAAATACACCATCAACCCCGCCATCGCGCATGGCGTGTCAAAGCTGATCGGCTCGGTGGAGAAGGGCAAGCTCGCCGATCTCGTGCTGTGGTCGCCGGCCTTCTTCGGTGTGAAGCCGGATTGCATCATCAAGGGGGGCTCGATCGTGGCGGCTCCGATGGGCGATCCCAACGCCTCGATACCGACGCCACAGCCCGTGCATTATCAGCCGATGTTCGCCGCCTACGGCAAGTCGCTGACTGCGTCGTCCGTGGTGTTTACGTCAAAGGCCGCCATCACCGGCGGGCTGGCGCGCAAGCTCGGCATCAGCAAAACACTCTATCCGGTCAAAAATACCCGCGGCGGCATCTCCAAGAAGAGCATGATCCACAACGGCGCCACGCCGAAAATCGAGGTCGATGCCGAGACCTATGAGGTGCGCGCAGACGGCGAGCTCCTGACATGCGCGCCGGCCGAGGTTCTGCCGCTGGCACAGCGCTATTTCATGTTCTAAGGTCGCGCCCGGGCGATCAAAGCCAGAACAAAAGTCCGGGAGGATTGAGTGATTTACGTTGTAGCCACGCTGACCATCAAGCCCGAAACGCGCGCCGATTTCATCGCGGCTGCCACCGCCTGCATCAAGGAAACCCGCAAGGAGCCGGGCAACATCGCTTACGACCTGCACGAAAGCGTCACCGATCCCGCCAAGATGGTGTTTGTCGAGCAGTGGGAGAACATGGAAGCGCTGGGGCCGCACCGGACGGCGGAGCACGTGAAGACGTTCGGCCGCGTTGCTGTGAAATGCATGAGCGCGCCGCCGAAGATCGAATATATCACGCCCGAAAAAGTCGAAACCCGCTAACAAGAAAAGCCACGGGAGCGAACTCATGATCTATGTCATCGCCACCACGCCGATGAAGCCGGAAAACAAGGACGACTTCATCAAGGGACACAAGGCCTGCACCGTCGAAACGCTGAAGGAGAAGGGCTGCATCTCCTATGAAGGCCATGTCAGCGTGAACAATCCGAACCTGTATGTGGTGGTGGAGCGCTGGGAAACCCGCGACGACCTCAATGCGCATGGCCGCGCGCCCCACATGAAGGTGTGGCGGGAGTATTCCTCGCAGATGAAGACGGCGCCGACGGTGATCGAGATCATCAGCGACGGCAAGGTGGAGAAATTCTAGCAAAGCGTTTTCAAGCGAAGTGGGAACCGGTTCGCATGAAGAAAACGCGTCAAAATAAAAGGCTCTCATGATCCGCGCGACCAATGTCCTGGGCCAGCATCGCTGGACGCAATCAGCAGCCGATACCGTCGTGCTCGATTTTGACGATCGGCACCGGCGGCGGATGGCGATGACGGGTACGCGCGGGCTCGAATTCCTGCTTGATCTGGAAAACGCGGTCGCGTTGCGCGGCGGCGATGCGCTGGTGCTGGAGGACGGCAGGCTGATCGAGGTGGTGGCGGCGGCCGAGCCCCTGATCGAGATCCGCGGCGCCGATCCCCTGCACCTGGTTCGCATCGCCTGGCATCTCGGCAACCGCCATCTGCCGACGCAGATCATGCCAAAGGGCCTGCGCATCCGCCGCGATCACGTCATCGAGGCGATGGTGAAGGGGCTCGGCGCGCGCATCATCGAGATCGAGGCGCCGTTCGATCCCGAGGGCGGCGCCTACGCGCAAGCCGCGCACGATCATGCCGCGCATGATCACGGCCACCACCATCATGATCACGGTCATCATCACCATGATGATCACGCGCACCATCACCACGGTGATCACCATCATCACGGTGATCACAATCACCACGGTGATCACGATCATCATCACGACGAGCATTGCGACCACGATCACCACCACCACGATCACTCCCATGCTCATGACCACAAATGAGCCCGCGCTCGTCGACGCAAGCGGCGGGATGACGGCAGAGGAAGCTGCGGCGCTGTACCGGCTGATGACGTGGCTGTCGCCGTCGTTTCCGGTCGGCGCGTTCTCCTATTCCAGCGGCATCGAATGGGCGGTGGAGGCGGGCGATATCACTGATGCCGCATCGCTGCGCGACTGGCTGGCGGCGATGCTGGTCGATGGGTCCGGTTTCTGCGACGCCGTGTTCCTGGCGCAGGCCCATCGTGCGGCGGCCGCACGGGATGACGAAAAATTGCGTGAAACTGCCGAGCTGGCGGCTGCCTTCGTGCCCTCGCGGGAACGCCAACTTGAAACCACGACGCAGGGCCGCGCCTTCATCGATATCGCCCGGTCGGCCTGGGCGTGCGACGGCCTCGACGCGACGGTTGCGGCTTGCGGTGGTGCGATCGTCTATCCCGTTGCGGTCGGCATCGTCGGCGCCGCCCATGCCGTCCCGCTGCCGCCTGCGATGCACGCGTTCCTCCACGCGCTGGTGTCGAACTGGATTTCCGCCGGCGCGCGCCTCGTCCCGCTCGGACAGACCGACAGCCAGCGCATTCTCGCCGGCCTCGAAGCCGATGTTGTCGCCACCGCCAAGCGCGCGCTCGCCGCCTCGCTGGATGATCTCGGCAGCGCCACCTTCCGCGCCGATCTCGCCAGCCTCCGCCACGAGACGCAATATACGAGGCTGTTCCGGTCATGACGCTGCAGCAAGCCGTAGCCCGGATGAAGCGAAGCGCAATCCGGGGCCGTCTCACATTCGGATCAACCTGTCCCGGATTGCGCTGGGCTCCATCCGGGCTACGATCGTTCACGCGCAACTGAAAGAGCATTCGCTATGTCTAATCCTCACGGACCCTTGCGGATCGGCGTCGGCGGCCCCGTCGGCTCCGGCAAGACCGCGCTGATGGACCTGCTCTGCAAGTCGATGCGCGAGCGCTACGACATCGCCGCCATTACCAACGACATCTACACCAAATGGGATGCGGAATTTCTGGTGCGCTCGGGCTCGCTGACGCCGGATCGCATCGCCGGCGTAGAGACCGGCGGCTGTCCGCACACCGCGATCCGCGAGGACGCCTCGATGAATCTGGCGGCGGTTGCCGACATGCGCGCGAAATTTCCCGATCTCGATCTGGTGCTGATCGAATCCGGCGGCGACAATCTTGCCGCGACGTTTTCGCCCGAACTCGCCGACCTCACGATCTACGTCATCGACGTCGCCGCCGGCGACAAGATCCCCTCCAAGGGCGGACCCGGCATCACCCGCTCGGATCTTCTGGTGATCAACAAGATCGATCTGGCGCCTTATGTCGGTGCATCGCTCGAGAAGATGGATACCGATGCGAAACGGATGCGCGGCGAGCGGCCGTTCGTGATGACCAACCTGAAGAAGAGCGAGGGGCTCGATCGCATCATCGGCTTCATCGAGGCCAAGGGCGGCCTGCGCCCGGCCGCGAAGGCCAAGTAATCCAAGGAGCAGTCCAGGGAGACAAGCAGGCCTGGTTAATCGGTCCGGCCAGGCTGGAGCAAAGCGGCCGGATAAGCGGTCAGGCCAGCGGCCGGGCGAGCCGAACGTTAATCTTAATATGCCGTCCGCCGCCATGGCCCGCGGATTTGTCGGCCCGCAGCGGAACCAAATCGGCGCTGTCAGATTATCAATCTCTGGCCCCGCAAAATCAGCGTTAACGGCGGCCGTGTTGTTGCCCGCTGCCAACCTCTCAGTTGCGTGCTGATGATCGCTCCGTCATATTCGCCGCGGTTGGCTTGCGCGCTATTGCCAATGCGTTTCTGCCCCGGCAGAGCCCAAAATGCTTTCAATACGTCTTCGCCAACACGTCATTCCTGAGTAAGCGAGTGGTTCGGCTGGGCTTCATTATCGGCTTCATCGCGCTGATCGGAGTTCTGCTCTCCGGTCTCGCGGCCTATCGCGTCCACGATCAGGAACTGGCGCTCGACGGGATCGCGCTGGCCCGCGCCATCGACGTTCATGCCAGCCTGGTGCAGGATCGCCTGACCGAACGCGAACTGCTCGCCCGCGTTGCATCCGGACTGTTCCGCGCACCTTCGGTAGTGAAGGCCAACATGCTGCAGCCGCTGCGCTCGGCGATCTATGCCTTCAAGACCGATTTCGTGGTCGCGTCGTGGATCGCGCGGCTCAAGCCGGGCGATCTGCCTGTGGCGCAGGCGGAGCTGAAGGGCGCCGGCTTCACCAATCCGACGATCCGGGATTTCGACGACAAGCCGCTGGACATCAAGACCATCACCAAGCCGGTTGACGTGCTGATGGACGTCGAGCCGCGCAACGCGGATACGCTGGGCGCTCCGGGCCGGGCCTACGATCGGCATTCGGTGATCGGGCCGATGCTGGTGCAGGCGGCCGCCGCCGGCAAGCCGCTGGCGTCGGATCCGATCCCGCTGTTACGCCAGAACGGGCCGATCGGCATCGTGCTGGCATCCGCCATCGTGCCGGAAGGCAGCAGCGAGCCGGCAGGCTTCGTCACCTTTTCGTATGAGCTGGCGCCCTTGATGCTGACCAATGACGACCGCTCGCTGTTTGCGGTGGTGCTGAAGGACCCCGACGACGTCAGCGACGAATATGTCGCCAACGAGCAGGGTGTCGTCACCTTGCGGCCGGTGAAGCAGGGCGACCCGTTGCCGTCGGTGGTGCGCACGGTGACGTTCGGCGGCCGTGACTGGTCGCTCGGCTATTATGCCAAGAACAACGCGGTGCAGCGCGCGCAGCAGACGGCGATGATCGTGGCGGCGATCGGCCTGGCGCTCACCGGTATCGTCTGCGGCCTGTTCGGCTATGTCGCCTATAACAATCTGCGGCTCAGCCGCGAGATCCAGGTCCGGATCGGTTTCGAGCGGCGATTGACCGCCGTCATCGACGAGCTCAACCACCGGGTCAAGAACATCCTGGCCGTGATCCAGTCGATCGTGACGCGCACGCTGCGCCACGGCTCCGACATGGACGTGTCGCGCGAGCTGTTGATCGGCCGCATCCACGCGATGTCGAACGTGGTGACGCTGCTCAGCGAAAGCCAGTGGCAGGGCGTCAAGCTCAGGGGCCTGTTCGAGTCGCGCGCGATACCGCATGCCGATCGCATCGTGGTCAACGGCCCGGACATTTCGGTGAGCGCGCGCGCCGCGCAGTCGCTGTCGCTGCTGTTTTTCGAGCTGGCCTCGCATTCCGATGAGGGGTTGTCGCTGGTCGGCAAGCATCCGCATATCGTCGCCAACTGGGAGGTCACCGGCGAGGAGCCGGACGAGGTCTTCCATTTCCGCTGGGAGGAGTTCAACACCAGCGCGGCGACACGGCGGGAGGACAGTGATTTCGGCCTGATCCTGCTCGACCGCGTTGCGCCGGAAGCGATGGGCGGCACCGCGAAGCGCTATTTCACCGACGTCAGCTATGTCTACGAGCTCACCGCGCCGATGGTCACCGTCATCGACATGACCGAGCGCGACCGCACCGGCGAGATTTCCGCTCCGCTGCGTTGACGGGATCGCAAGGTAGGCAAAGGTGCATTTGCGCCATGCCCACCTTATGGCTTCGGAACCCCTGCATGCCCCACGCATTTAGCCCTCATCAAAAGGGAGGAGTTCGTCATGGGACGTTATCTCTTGCTGTGGCTGCTGGGCGTGCCAATTCCGATTCTGATCCTGATCTACGCCTTCGGCGGCCTGCATTGAACGAGTTCGACCTGTAGGCCGGATGGAGCCCACGGGTCGCGCGAGTGCGCGCCCGATGACAGGCTCCGCGCAAATCCGGGGGCGGCGGCGCGGCAAGCGAATCCCGGGTTGCGCTTCGCTTCACCCGGGCTACACCTCAAACAAAAAGGCGGCCCAGCGGGGCCGCCTTTTCCATGTCATTTCGATAGCGTCATCATCCGCCATTGCCGCCGATCACGGCGCGCACGGTCTCGTCAGGTCCGAAATCCTCGGCGCCCTCGACATAGAGCAGCGCAGAGAGTTTCGAGCGCGCGCGGTTGACGCGGCTCTTGATGGTGCCGACTGCGCAGCCGCAGATCGCCGCAGCGTCCTCATAGGAGAAGCCGGAGGCACCGACCAGGATCAACGCTTCGCGCTGGTCCTGCGGCAGCTTGTCGAGCGCGGTGCGAAACTCCTCGAATTCCAGATGCGCGCCTTGCGACGGCTGGGTCTTCAGGGTTTTCGCATAATTGCCCTCGGCGTCCTCCACCTCGCGCCGCCGCTTCCGGTAGTCGGAGCGAAACAGGTTGCGCAGGATGGTGAACAACCAGGCCGGCAGGTTCGAGCCGGGCTGGAACGAGTCGATGTTGGCAATGGCGCGCAGCAACGTTTCCTGAACCAGGTCGTCCGCACGGTCGCCATTACCTGAGAGCGAGATCGCGAACGCGCGCAGGCTGGGTACCGACGCCAAAATGTCGTCGCGAAGAGAGTCGGTGAGAGGCATTAGTCCCTCCCGTCATTTTTTGCTGTTTCGTCGATTTGGGCCGCTGCCGCTTCCGGCCCATCGAGCTTTCGGATCAATTCCGCAAAGCGGTCCGGCACGCCTTGTCGGACCACGTCGTCGTACATGGCGCGGAGCTGATGGCCGATCCTGGATTGAATCTCGGCGTTAAGCCCGCCCTGCTTCTTTACTTCCTTCATGGTGTGATCCACGCTTCCCCGAGAGTTAATTCTCTGTGTTTTCAAGAGGTTACCTCGAAATTGGGCATAGGCCGCCGCGTTATAGGTCACAGGCTAATGCGAATACGCCCGGAAGGTTCCGAATTCCTGGAACTTTTTCTGGAACTTTTTTGCCCTTCGCGAGTAATCGGGGGGACAGGGGAACCTAGGTCCCCCCGCCAAAGCTCAATTGACGCCCGCCGCGGCGCCTTGGTTACATCCGCCCCGGCTGAGACCCTAAGTATGGCCAAGGTTATGGCCTAAGATAAGGATGGAATGGGGATGTCCCGATCACAGCTCGTTGCTGAACATCTGCCGCTGTTGCGGCGCTATGCCCGTGCGCTGACCGGAAACCAGGCCTCGGGCGATGCCTATGTGGCCGCCATGCTGGAGGCCCTGCTGCAGGATGGCTCCCTGCTCGACGAACGCTACGGCCCGCGCGCCGGGCTGTTCAAACTGTTCACCCAGATCTGGAATTCGGTATCGCTCAACGACAACCCTGACGTCGCGACGCTGGCGCTGCCGCCGGAGCGGAGGCTGTCGAACATCACGCCGCTGCCGCGGCAGGCTTTCCTCCTGCTGTCGCTCGAAGGCTTCTCCGAGGAGGAGGTGGCGTTCATCCTCAATACCGACATCGCCGAGACCCGGCAGTTGACGGATGCCGCCGGCCGCGAGATGGCGGCGGAAATCGCCACCGACGTCCTGATCATCGAGGACGAGACCTTCATCGCCATGGACCTCGAGAGCCTGGTGAAGAACCTCGGTCACAACGTGATCGGCGTCGCCCGTACCCATGCCGATGCGGTGGCGCTGGCCAAGAACAAGAAGCCCGGCCTGATCCTCGCCGACATCCAGCTCGCCGACGGCTCGTCCGGCCTCGATGCGGTCAACGAATTGCTGCGCGTGTTCGAGGTACCGGTGGTGTTCATCACCGCCTATCCCGAACGCTTCCTGACCGGCGAGCGCCCCGAGCCGGCGTTCCTGATCTCGAAACCGTTCCAGCCCGCGATGGTCTCGGCGGTGGCGAGCCAGGCGCTGTTCTTCCAGCGCAACTCGCGCAACCGTGCGCCGCGGGCGGCGACGGGCTGACAGTTCTTTGTTGAGTGAATAGAGATGGATCCGGCGCGCCCCACTGCGCGCCGGATTTTTTTGCGTGAATTGTTGTACTGGAAGCGGTGCACCCGCCAATGTCACCGCAACGAATCTTTGATTGGTGCAATCGATGAGTATCGGGCTGATAGGCCTTCTCGATGATGTTGCCGCGATCGCGAAAGTAGCCGCAGCCACGCTCGATGATGTCGCCAGCCAGGCTGCCAAGGCGGGTGCGAAGGCTGCAGGTGTCGTCATCGACGACACCGCGGTCACGCCCGGTTACGTGATCGGGTTCGAGCCGAAGCGCGAACTTCCCATTGTCGGCAGGATCGCTGCGGGATCGCTACGCAACAAGCTGTTGATCCTGCTGCCGGCTGCCCTGGTGCTGAGCTACTTCCTGCCCTGGACGATCACGCCACTGCTGATGCTGGGCGGTGCGTATCTCTGCTACGAAGGGGTAGAGAAGGTGCTCGAGGCCGTCATGCCCCATCATGCGCACCAGCATGAAGCCGAACTCGGCACTGTGGCGTTGAACGCGCCGTCGGTCGAAGATGAGAAGGTCGCAAGCGCGATCAAGACCGACTTCATCCTTTCGGCCGAGATCATGGCGATCACGTTGGCCGCCCTTTCCGTCGGGAGCATCTGGAAGCAGGCCATGGTGCTGGCGGTGGTGGCCATCGGAATCACCGTCGCCGTGTATGGCGTGGTGGCCCTGATCGTGAAGGCCGATGATGTCGGCGTGGCGCTGGCACGGAGCGAAAGGGTCTCGTTCGCCGGCCGCGCGCTCGGACGCGGCATTGTTCGCGGCATGCCTGGGCTCCTGAAAGTCCTCAGTGTGGTCGGGACTGCTGCCATGATCTGGGTTGGCGGCGGCATCATCCTGCATGGCGTCGAGGTCTACGGCCCGCCCGCGATCCACCACGCCGTCAAGACCGCGGCGGAGGCCGTGGCTCACGCATTTCCGTCGCTTGCCGCGATCCTCGAATGGGCGGTAGAGGCGGCCATATCCGGCGTCATCGGCCTCCTGATCGGCGCCGCAGCGATTCCGGCGGTCGGATTTGTGTTCGCGCCTGCATGGAAATCGCTAAAGCGTCTGCTGCAACGCCGTCAGGATATGCCGGCTCGATGAGAGCAGCCTTTTGCCGGCAGGAGACCATAAACCTTCGTATAGGCTGTCCATCCGTTTCGATGTCGGCCATTTACTTCGGTACAATTGAGCATGGCGCGAATCGACCATACCGTCGGCATGTCGAGGCAGGTGCGCACTCTCGCATTGCTCGGCGCGTTGTCTGTTCCTCCCGGTCGCCGACGCCGCCTGCCTCGTCACCTCGGCCAACTTCGGCACCGCACCTGGCTTGCGGGCTAAGCCGGAACGGACGCTTCGCTTGGCGCGTATGCTGGATGAGAGGTCACTGTCTGATGTCATTGCCTGCAAGAATTGCGCTCTTTATCGATGGTGCCAATCTGTACTCGACCGCCAAGGCGCTCGGTTTCGATATCGACTACAGGCGTCTGTTGAAGGAATTCCAGGATCGTGGCGCGCTGCTGCGCGCCTTCTACTACACCACCATTATCGAGGATCAGGAATATACATCGATCCGTCCGCTCGTCGATTGGCTCGACTATAACGGCTACACCGTCGTCACCAAGCCCACCAAGGAATTCGTCGACGCCACCGGCCGCCGCAAGGTGAAGGGCAGCATGAATATCGAGCTTACGGTCAATGCAATGGAGCTCGCCGATCATGTCGATGCCATGTTTCTGTTCTCCGGCGACGGGGACTTCCGTCCGCTGCTGAAGGCGGTGCAGCGCCGCGGCGTCCACGTCACCGTCGTCTCCACCCTGGCCAGCCAGCCACCGATGGTGGCCGACGAACTGCGCCGTCAGGCCGACACCTTTCTCGACCTTGCGGATTTGAAGCCAAAGCTGGGCCGCGATCCGTTGGAGCGGCCGCCGGCACGCGAGCTCCGCCAATCGCCGCAATTTTCGCGCGCGACGGTCAATGGAAATGGCCTCGGGAAATGATTGATCCGTTGATCGGCAGGGGTGCCGCCGTGTGAACCAGTTCACGTCGCCTTGGCCGGGCTCGCAGTACTATCGTCGTGACACGGAGACGACGCCTCGGGACGGGCGACCCAAGTTCGCGGCCAGGCACCTCCCCCTGGCTGGGCCACCAGCTTCGATCTGAAAGCTGGTCGGACTGATCCGGCGCGTTCCACCCAGCGCGCGCCGGATCTTTTTTTGCGCGCGCCGACGTGGAGCCATTGTCTGCAAGCTGCTAAGCGATGGGCATGGATGCGGCGCGGCGCGACAAGTGGATCGGCTTTCTCTGCCTGGGCGTCACTGCCGTCGGATGGGCGCTGAACTGGCCGCTGATGAAGCTGTTGCTGCAGCAATGGCCGCCGCTGTTTGCCCGCGGGCTGGCCGGCGTCGCCGCGGCAGTCATCCTGTTCGGATTAGCGAAGGCGTGGGGACAGTCGCTGCAGGTCCCGCGCGAGGCGCTGGCTCGGCTGTCGTTTGCGTCTTTCACCAATGTGTTCGCCTGGATGGGATTTTCCACGGTGGCGATGAAGTTCGTCCCCGTCGGCGAGGGCGCGCTGATCGTCTACACCATGCCGATCTGGGCCACGCTTCTGGCATGGCCGCTGGCCGGCATCCGGCCCAAGCTCGTGGACATCGCAGCGCTGGTTCTAGGCTTCGGCGGTATCGCCGTGCTGTTGGGCGGCAACGGTTTGACCTTTGACAGCGGGCGGATCGCCGGAATCCTGCTGCTGTTTTCCGCGGCGATCCTGTTTGCGATCGGCAATATCCTCAACCGCGTCGCCTTGCCGATGCCGCCCTTGGTCGTTGTCGCCTGGCAGGTCGGGCTCGGCTGCCTCGTAATGCTGCTGCTCGGCATCGCCTTCGAACAGCCGAACTTCGGCGCGCTCACGGCGCAAGGCCTGGCGTGCTTCGTCTACATGACGCTGGTGCCGATGGGCCTCTGCTATCTCACCTGGTTCGAGACCTTGCGCCGCCTGCCGCCGTCATCGGCCTCCACCGGGATGTTGCTGGTGCCCCTGATCGGAGTGATCTCGGCGGCGCTCATCCTCGGCGAGCCGCTCGGCCTGCGGGAGGTGGTGGCGATGGTGCTGGTGCTCGCCGGCGTGGCGCTGGCGCTGCAGCGGGCGTAAGCCGCATTGCTTGTTGAACTGTGCAGCCGGCCCGCATAGGCTCGCTGGAGCAATAAGAAAATAACCGGAAACGTCCTTTCACCGATGCAGTCCGCCGAGCGGCCTTTCCCCCACCGCCGGGGCCTGATCATCGTCGCGACACTGGCTACCGCCTATGTCGCCAGCCATTTTTTCCGCGCGTCCAATGTCACCATCGGCCTCGATCTGATGCGCGATCTCGCCATCGGGCCGGAAGCGCTGGGGGCGCTGACCGGCGCGTTCTTCTTCGGCTTTGCCGCGATGCAGATCCCCTGCGGTTTCTTCTTCGACCGTTTCGGACCGCGCTATACCGTGGTCGGCATGCTGATCGTGGCCTCGATCGGCGGCGCGATGTTCACACTGGCGCCGAGCTGGCCGGTGCTGCTTACCGGCCGCGTGCTGATGGGCGCCGGCTGCGGCGTGATGCTGATCGGCAGCATGGTGGTGATCTCGCGCTGGTTTCCGCCGGATCGCTTCTCGACACTGACGGCGCTCGTGCTGTCGATCGGCCTGCTCGGCAACCTCGCGGCTACCACACCGCTCGCCTGGGCGTCGCAGGCGGTCGGCTGGCGTCCGGTGTTCGGCGCCGTCGTCATCTTCATCGCGCTCGCCACGGTCGCAATCTTTCTGGTGGTGCGCGACGCGCCGCCCGGCCATCCCTTCCTGAGCCGCAAGGTGGAACCATCAGGCGAGATGCTCAACGGCTTCCTGGAGGTGCTGCGCAACCCGCGCCTGAAGCCGATCCTGGCGCTGAATTTCTGCAACTACGCCTGCACCTTCACCGTGCAGGGCCTGTGGGGCGGCGCGTTCCTGCGCGAGGTCCATGGCTTGACCCCGATCGCGGCCGGCAATGTCCTGTTCTGCGCCGTGATCGCCTATCAGGCCGGCATGCTCGCCTTCGGCCCGCTCGACCGCCGGCTCGATACCCGCAAGGGCATTGCGATCGGCGGCACGCTGGTGATCGTTTGTCTGCTCGCGATCCTTGCGCTGTTCTCGCAGCCGCCGGCCTGGCTGCCGGTTGCCGTGATCATCGCCATGGGCTTCTTCTCCGCCTCCTCAACCATGGTGATGACGCACGGCCGCGGCATCTTTCCCGACCGCCTGATCGGCCGCGGCATCGCGACCATGAACACGTCGGTGATGCTCGGCGTCGCCTGCATGCAGACGCTCTCCGGCATCATCATCGGCGCGTTCGAACCGCTCGCCAGCGGCGCCCGCACGGAAGACGCCTACCGCGCGCTGTTCGGCACGCTGACGCTGGTGCTGATTACGGCGGTCGCGATCTACAGCCGCTCGCAGGACGTCAAGCCGAGCGATGAGATGAAGGCGGCTCGCGATCCGGCGCGCGCTTAGCGAGTGAGTGCGAGCCCAAGCTTCTGTGCCGCCCTGCGGGAAAGGGCAAACATTCCTAAGATCGATATTTGTGATGTGTTTCACAGACCGACGTGGTCAAATTTGATATGACGCCCGCGCGTCCCATCGCCACTCCCAGCGCGCTCATCTGGGGCGGCTAGTCTTGGTAGAAGAGCGGACGCGCGCAATTGTCGTTTCTTGGATGCCGATAATACTGCAAAGCTGAATACGCCTCAAAGGTGTTTGCCACCCGTCGAACAGACGTGGTCGTGTGAAGGGCTTGGGGGCGCGTGCCCGATGCGACTTCCAAATCATGGTCGTTGCAATTCGTGCGATGGTATCGAATGCATATTGAGTAAAGTAGTTGGTATTTCCGTAGGGGTGTGGCCGAGCAGCGGCGCTTCATTCACCCCTCTTCGCGACGAGGTTCTCATGGCCGATCGTGCGCGCAATAAGGACGGGCTTGGCAAAGCCGTCACGTTCAACGTCATCACGCCGATGAATCGCTTCGGCACCTGCGTCGTTCGCGTGCTGCTCTGGATATTCGATCGCTGGAAGCGAACCCAGAACACCGCGAAGGCGTTGGCGTTTCTGCCTTTCGTTCATTGGGTTGTTATCAAGCGCGATCGCTTCCCGCAACTCGAAGGTCAGCCGGCGGAAAAGCTGAACTACGATTATCTGTTCTTCCTGAGCACGTTCAATGGCCCATGGGAAACCTACATCGAGGCCTTCGCGGACGTCCTCTATGTGCCGCTAGACCTCGTATGGTTCTGGAGCATTCGCTATCCCATGGCGCGGCCGGTCGCACCGCTGAAGAGGTACATCAAGCGCAACCAGGTCGAGTCGGATCACTCCTACAGCGCCTACCCCGGCGCCTCCGTGCGCGACGTTCGAGCGGGCCTCGAAGTGCGCCGCGAACTCGAATTGTTCGAGAGAAATTCGCGCGACCTGGCACCCGATAAGTTTGCGGCGGAATTCAATCGCCTGCTCATGAGCGTGCAGAACAAGCTGGGTAGCTTCGGTCCCATTCCCGAGTAGCAGGCTGTTTGAGCGGAGTACGCGTATGGCAAATCAGAACGGCGGAAAATACGGCTTTACCGGACTGTTTCCAATCAAGCTTGGGCATACAGCGGCCTTGCGCACCTTTCTGCGCACGCTGGATGATAACCCGCGCGGTTCGCCGTTGAGTGAGGTGCCGGTCGTCCACATGGCCCGCTTTGTCGTGATCGACAGGCTTACCTATCAGGGAATCCCGGCGAAGGTCGATACGCTAAAGTCGACTTACCTGCTGTTCGCCTGCGACTTCGACGGTTTCAGCATCGACGTTCTGATCCGTAAAATGATCGAGCATATCCCGGATCAATTGAAGGCCATTTGGAGTCACTGCCGTGGCTTTCCGGGCATCGAGAGCCGCGACGCTCTCTCGGTGTATTTTGAGCAATGTGAGGTTGGGACCAATTTGCTGCTGGTCGACCAGCCCGACGCCACCGTGAACGAAATTCTGCTGGGATTGATGTACCGGCGAGGGCTCGGGGAATTCATCAGGCACGTTCAGGAAAAGCAGCCAACTCCGGCAGAACTCAAGGAAGACTTCGCGACGTTGTGGCAAAGGCTGCAAGAAGTCAGGCCACTCGCAGGAGATTTGTGACGACATAGCGATTGAAAGTGAGTACCGCGATGTTCGACTTTTCCAATATTCAAGGCAATATTCTTCGTGGCTACGCCTCCTTTCCGCACGCACGTTTCCTGTATTTGGCGGTTCACGATGCGGGCGATGGCAGGTCGTTGTTGAAGGCCCTGCTGGATTCGGGCTCCGTCACGCCTGCGCAGTGGAGCGAAAAGCCGGACGCGGCGCTCAATCTTGCCCTGACCTTCGCCGGACTGCGGGCCTTGGAGCTTCCGGAGGAAAGTCTCGCGACTTTTCCGGCCGAGTTTCGCGAGGGCATGAAGGTTCGTGCAAAAGCACTCGGGGATGTCGGCAAGAGTTCACCGCAATGGTGGGACGAGCCTTGGAAAACGAGCCGTGTGCATATTTTGGTCATGATCTACGGCAGGACCGAGGGAGCGCTTGAGGAGCGTTGCCGAATGCTCCGGCAGTCGTTGCCCGCCGGCGTAACGGAGCTGGGTCCCGATCAACCTGCGGGATTTTTCAGCAACGGTAACGAGAAGGCCCGCCGCGAGCATTTCGGCTTCGTCGACGGGCTGAGCAATCCCGCTGTCGAGGGTGTATCGCGCGACGGCGGCGCCGGAAGGTCCCAGGAAATCGGCAATCCCGATGAGAGCGGACGATTTCGCAAAATTCCGCTCGGCGAGTTCATCCTCGGCTATCCCGGTGAAGGCGGCGATCTCGCGCCGATGCCGCTGCCGAACCTGCTTTCGCATAACTCGACCTATCTTGTGTTCCGCAAGCTCGAGCAGAACGTGCCGCTGTTTCGAGACTACATTGCGGAGCAAGCCAGGTCGTTTGCCCGGACGATCCCCGGCGGCCTGCCGAACGGCGTGACCGCGGAAGAATTTCTTGCGGCCAAGATGATGGGACGTTGGCGAGACGGATCTTCGCTGATCGAGCATCCGGATCGACCGGCCAAGGCGCTCGACAATCGATTCGCCTATGCCGACGATCCCGCGGGTGCACGGTGTCCGCTGGGAGCGCATGTGAGGCGCACCAATCCGCGCGACGCGCTCGGTTTCGGCGGCAAGACGATGAGCCGGCACCGCCTGATCCGGCGCGGCATCACCTACGGCAAGCCTCTTCCGCTCGGCGAGCGGGATGACGAAAGGCGCGGCATCCTCTTCATCGCCTTCAATTCCGGCTTCGATCAGTTCGAGTTCGTGCAGCAATTGTGGGTCAACTTCGGCGACGATTTCGAGCAGAGCAATGACGGCGATCCGATTGTCGGCAGCAGCCAGGGCGGCCAGATGGTGATCCCGGGCGATGAGACCACGGGGAGGCGGCCGTTTATCTGTTTCAACATTCCGCGTTTTGTCGAAACCAAGGGCGGCGATTATTTCTTTGTCCCGAGTCTCGCCGCGCTCAGGCTGCTGGCCTCCGGCAGGGTTTACGCGTCATGACCCGGTCCGGCACACGGCGACGGTTCGACGATCCCGCAGGCGGGAAGACGCTCAAGGTGCGCCTGCTGGGAGATCAGCCGGTCAGCCTCGGCTTCCATGCGCTGCGCCGCATGTCGGAATTCAGGGAGATGCTGCGCGCGATCGCGCTCCCGGCGCCTAGAGGCGACGCGCGGAGATCGTCTGCGACGCCGGAGCGATACCGGCAGCTCATGAACGCGCTGGAGCTGCCGCCGGACCGGCCAGTGCCGTTGCATGTGCTTGAGCGGGCCGTGCCTGGCGAGGCAACCATGACCCGGCAAATGGCGCGCATTGCCGCAGAAGCGGTGATTACCAACTACTGCGAGAACAGGGTCTCGGACAGCTTCGTCCCCGCAATGCGCGACCAGCACGCGAAGTCGCACGGATGTGTGACCGCGGAATTGATCGTTCGCGAGGATCTTCCGGCCGAGTTCACCACGGCGCTATTTCGTCCAGGCGCTCGCTATCCGGCCATGGTGCGGTTTTCCAACGGGCTCGGTCGGCGCCAGAGCGACCGCAAGGTGGACGCGCGCGGCATGTCCATCAAGCTTCGCGAGGTCGGGACGAAGACCATTCTTGCCACGCTGGCGCCCGACAAGGCGTCACCCGGCGAGCATGATTTCGCGCTCAGCAGCTTTCCGATCTTCTTCTGCAAGGATGCGGTCGATTATACGCAGTTGATGAACGCGGTGAGTGCACCACAGGCAACCGGGCGGGAAAAGCTTCACAAGGCAGCGTTATGGCTCCGGTTCGTCGTTCAGCGCCCGCGCCAGTTTTACCTGTTTCTGCGGACGGCGCTGCAGGGCCTTTTCACCATCCGAAATCCGCTGACCGCCACCTATCACAGCATGTCGCCGTTCCTGTTCGGCGAACACAGGGTCGTGCGCTATCTGGTCGGTCCTGCCGGCGGTCCGGATAAATCCGCGCGATGGTGGACATTCATGTTTTGGGCCCGATCGGACAGCTTTCTTCAGGACGCGCTTGTGCGGGATCTGGACCCGCATACGCATCAGCCCGGCCATGATGTCGTGTTCGATTTCTCCATACGGGTGCGGGACGGCGCCACGACGGATGACGTCGAGGACGCGTCCCGGTGGTGGACCCGTCGCAACGACAAGGTCGTGCGGCTGGGGAGCATTGCCATTCCGAGGCAGAGCTTTCTGGCGCAAAATCAACTGTACGACACCGAGCACATGGTGTTCAATCCGTGGAACTGCCTGCCTGAGCACAGGCCACTCGGCAGCGTCAACCGGATGCGGCTTGCCGTCTATCTTGCCTCGCGGCAGATGAGGCGGAAACTGAATGGGGTGGCGCCGTGAACAGCCAGCCATTGCCCGCTCGATCGGGCGGACTTCAGCGAACGCGATCGCCGCCGCACGTCGAGAGCGAAGCTCTGCACGCCGAGCGCCGGCAGCTCACCGTGGTATTTGTCGACATCGTCGGCTCAACGCCGTTGAGCGAACGGCTCGATCCCGAAGAATTTTTTGCGGTGATCCGAACCTATCGCGATATCTGCGACGAGCATATTCGACGCTACGGCGGTCACATTGCCAGAATGATTGGCGACGGGTTGCTGGCATATTTCGGTGTGCCGCAAGCCCACGAAAATGATCCCGAACGTGCGGTGCGCGCCTCGCTGGCGGTTGCTGCGGCAATCAAGAAGCAGAAGTTTCTGCTGTCGGATGGCAGTTTCGTCCGCCTTGGCGTGCGTATCGGGGTGAACACCGGGGAGGTCGTCGTCGGCAGCGTGCCCGGCGAACCAGCCGATCGGCGGGAAGTATTCGGCAGCTCGGCTCATGTCGCTGCGCGCCTGCAGGGGCTCGCAGGCGAGAATGGTGTCGTGGTCGGTTCCAGCACTTACGAGCTGACGCGCGGAACATTCAGCTACGCGCCGCTGGGCAGACGCGTGCTCAAGGGCGTCGAGGAGCCAGTCGAAGCCTGGCGCGCAGAAGCCCTGACATCCAGCGAAAGCAGGTTCGAGAGAGCGCGGAGGTCGCCGCTCGCTCCGATGATTAACCGCGCCAGCGAAAGCGCAGCGCTTGCCGAGATGTGGCAGCAGAGTGTAGCGGGGTCAGGACAGGTCGGCGTCATTTCCGGTGAACCTGGCATCGGCAAGTCACGCCTGATCCGCGAGTTCCGCAGACATCTCGGTGCGACTCCGCGCAATACCCTGTCGTTTCAGTGCTCCCCCTTTCACGTCAACACCCCGCTTGCCCCCGAAATCGAGCGGCTCAGGCGCGCGACCGGCATCCAGGAAACCGACGACCCGGAACTCGCATTGGCGAAACTGCGCGCGCTTCTTGCAGGAGCCCCCAATGTCGCGCGCGCGCTTCACTACTACGGCGCGATCCTGTCGATACCCGCCTGCTCGGACTACGAACCCGCCGATCTCGGATCTCCCCTCCAGCGCGAATGCGCTTTCAGGGAGGTTATCGACGTTCTCGTCGGGGCCTCGCACAAGCACCCTGTGCTGATGATCTTCGAGGACGTCCAGTGGATGGACCCGACCACCATCGAGTTGCTGGTACGCGCAATAGTTCGTTGTTCAGGCGAGCGGGTAATGATCCTGATCACGCATCGCGATGACTACCGGGCGGACTGGTTGTCGGGCTTGGCCGTCCGACGGCTTGCTCTTCACAAGCTGGCGCCGCACGAATGTGAGCAGATGATCGCAGCCGTCGCAGGTAACGATATCGTCTCGCGCCGGATTACCACCCAGATTGTGGAAAGAACCGATGGCGTGCCGCTCTTCGTCGAGGAGTTTACGCGGGCCGTGCTCGATTCCCGCGCGCTCGAGCGCGCCGGCGACGGCTTGGCGGTGGCCGAAAAGCTGCCCAAACCATTAGTGCCGTCGAGTATTCACGATTCACTGATGGAGCGCCTTGATCGTCTCGGTCCGGCCAAGCGTGTCGCCCAGATCGCCTCCGTGTTCGGAAGGCAGTTCAATTATGAAGGTATTGTCCACGTATTTCCGGGCAAAGACGAAACGCTGAAGCACGCGTTGCAGGCACTGGAAAGCGCCGGGGTCGTGTATCGCCTCGAGGAAAACCAGCTGTTCATGTTCAAGCACGCGATGATACAGGAGGCCGCCTACTCCTCGCTGCTCAAGGAGGAACGGCGCGAACTCCATGCGCGCGTCGCATCGTGGCTGCTCCAGGAGGCCGCGATCAAGGAGAGCAGTCAGCCCGCCGTGCTCGGTCATCACTATGCACGCGCAGGCAATATTCCGGAGGCGATCGAGGCTTGGCTTCAAGCGGGCAAATCCGCGCTCGGCCGATCAGCCACCAAGGAAGCCGTGGCCCATCTTCGCGAGGGCCTCTCGCTGATACCGAAGCTGCCTGCTTCACCACGGCGCTTCGAAGCCGAAATCGCGCTGCAATCGAACCTGGCGATGGCATACACCGCCAACGCAGGATGGTCCGATCCGCACGTCTATGGACCCTATAGCCGCGCTCTCAAACTTTGCGCGAGCTATGGCACCGTTCGCGAGAAGGCGACGGTGCTGTGGGGCAGCACCATAGCCAAACTGGTCAACTGCGAGCTCACCAAGGGTCTCGAACACGCACAGGATTTCGTCCGGCGGGCCGAGCAGTGGCGTGACGATGAGGCGGCCCTCATGGCGTACACCGCTGCTGTGATCGCCAATTTCTTTCTCGGCCGCCTGGAGCAGGCAGCCGAACTCGCGGCTCTGATCAGCGCGCGCTACAATCCCCGCGATCATGGCAAGCTGGTCCAGATCTATCAGCATGATCCATTGATCGTGTCGCTGGTCTTTTCCGGACACATCGAATGGTTGTTGGGCCGGCCCGGCCGGGCCAGAGAGTGCTGTGAGACGGCGCGCCAGCTCGCGAGCGAGATCGGGCATCCGTTCATGCTGGCCTTCGCCTCCATTCTTGGCGCTAGCTATCACTGGTACGAGGGCGATCTTGCGGCCAATCTGGCCAGCGTCGAGCGTGGCTTGAAGGTCGCCGAGGAGTTTGGCTATCCGATGTACCGGGTGATCGGTCCATTGTGGGCGACCCCTGCGCTGGCGGCGCGAGGCCCTGCGCCGGAAGTGCTCGAACGATTGTGCAGCCTGCTCGGTAAACTGCCTACCGAGAACAGGTGTATCCAGATGCCGTTCTATCGAATCCTGCTCGCCACGGAGTTCGGAAGGATCGGGCAGATAGAAAGGGCTCGAAGCTTTGCTGCTTCGGCCGAATCCCTGATGAAGCAAACCGGCGAACGCTGGGCTGCTCCCGAGATTTATCGGATTCACGGCTCGCTGTTGTGCCAGGAACCCTTGCGGGACGACCGGGCGGCCATGCGCCTGTTCAAGCGCTCGCTTGACTCGGCCAGGAAGCTCGGAGCGGTTGGCTGGGAATTGCGCACTGCGATCAGCATCTCGCGCCTGATCGCTGGCGATGGCGCATCCGGGCGGGCTGAAGCGCTAGAACTGCTGATATCAACCAGGGCGAAATTTGCCTCCGCGGAAACTTCCGGCGATCTGCGCGAGGCTGACGAGCTGATAAGAGCGCTGAACTGAAGGTTTGAACTGGTGTGCTGTCAGTTCGCCAAATTCGCCAGCGGGATTTGCACCTTGATGACCAGGCCGTTCCGCGACCAATCGTAGTCGATGCGGCCGTTATGCGAGGCAATCGTTGAGGCGACGAGATTGCTGCCAAACCCCAACTGGGCCGGCGCCTCGACCGGTCTGCCGATTTCATGCCAGACGATGTCGACGTTTTCGTTTTCGATCCGCCATGCCACGGCGACCTTTCCGTCATCCCGAAGCGCGCCGTATTTGGCGGCGTTGGTTGCGAGTTCGTGGAAGACGAGGGCGATGCTGTTGGTGGAACGCTCTCCCAGCGACACCATCGGCCCGCTCAGGTCAGGCATCGTGTAGGGCCTGAGAACGGTGCGGATGGCCTCTGCCATGTCCACGCCCTTGAGGGCGTTACCGGCATTGAACGAGCGCCGAACCAGCGAATGGGCATCGGAGAGCGCGTTGAGACGGCCGGTCAGGGCCTCGGTGAGTTCTTCCTTGGTCTCCGTATACCGCGCGGTCATCTTGATCATCGCGCCGGTGACGGCAAACAGGTTCTTGACCCGGTGGCTCATCTCCTTGGCCAGGATCTCCTGGGCTTCGAGCGCCTTCTTCAAATTGAGATCGGCGTGGATCATCTGCAGCGCGATGCCGGTGAACACGGCCATTTCGGACAGCACGCGCGCATGACCCGAGTGGAACTTGTGTCCCTCCTTGGCGACCACCCAAAGCGTGCCAACCGGGATGGTGCCGTTTCTCAACAACGGCACCAGCAGAACCTCGGGGACGGTGATGTTGGCTTCCGCAATCCAGGAATAAGCGCGCTCGGGCCGCTCCATCAGGATCGGACTGCTCTGGTCGAGACAAACGCCGCACGGGCTGAAGTTCCGGGGCGTGGTCGCGCCCTCGAACACGGATAATTTGCCGACGAGGGCGTTCCAGCGAAACACGTCGCCGTCGAGCACGCTGACGCCTGCCGAGTCCGCGTCGCAAGCTTCCATCGACAGCCTGACGAGGCGCGGCAACACTTCGGCGGGATGATCCGCCATATTGCTGGCGAGGTCCTGCAGCGCCAGCTTTTCGCTGAGGTAATCGGGCGCCGGCGCCGGGCGAACCAAGAGCTCGTCGGTCGTGAAAACCTGCGCTATTGCGGCGGGCAGTTCGGTTGGGCGGCCCATGATCTCTTCCCCTCGAGCACTATAACCCGGAGATCTTCGGCAGCTAGCTCGTTAGTTTGTCGGGGCAGAGTTTCGTGAGGATGGTAGCCGGATCGCGCTGCCAGTTCAGCATCGCTCGACGTCGATCGCATCCGCACAAAAAAAAGCAGGGCGCGACCGGCATCACCACGGTCGCGCCCTACGTCGCCGGTCAATGGGGCAGGGGGAATAACCGGCTGCCG
>Ga0081455_10002237_pt1 | contig 23049 bp, 21 predicted proteins | sample TabmetS3T2R1_FD_70207 | JGI IMG/M metagenome (GOLD analysis project Ga0081455, IMG submission 70207) | Tabebuia heterophylla rhizosphere microbial communities from the University of Puerto Rico - S3T2R1 | ecosystem: Host-associated > Plants > Roots > Rhizosphere ...
GCCGGCCAAGAACGAGGACTGGACCGTGGTGATGGGCGTCAACGATGCCGACTACGACCCGGCGAAGCACAACATCATCTCCAACGCTTCGTGCACCACCAACTGCCTTGCGCCCATGGCCAAGGCACTGGATGACGGCCTGGGAATCGTCAAAGGCTTGATGACCACCATCCACGCGTACACGCAAGATCAGAACCTGCAGGACGGGCCGCACAAGGACTTGCGGCGTGCTCGTGCTGCCGCGTTCAACATCGTGCCGACGTCGACAGGTGCCGCGAAGGCGATTGGGCTGGTGCTGCCACAACTAAAGGGCAAGCTTGACGGCTACGCGTTGCGGGTTCCAGTTGCGACCGGCTCTGTGACCGATCTCTCTATCGAGGCTCCCCGCGAAACCTCAGTCGAGGAGGTCAATGGCATCATGCAGGCGGCCGCGGACGGTCCGCTGAAGGGATACCTGAAGTACAACACCGACCCCATCGTGTCAACCGACATCGTGAACGATCCGAGTTCGTGCGTCTTCGACTCACCGCTCACCAAGGTGATCGGCAATCAGGTCAAGGTTGTCGGCTGGTACGACAACGAGTGGGGATACTCCAACCGCCTCGTCGATCTGGTCGGCTTGGTCGGCGAATCCCTCTGAGCGCTCAATCTGCGGCCGGTATCCCACGTTGCGTGGGATACCGGCGCTGTGCACGGCAAACAACGTCCGTGCAGCGTGGGCAGGCTCGGTACATCTTCGCCTGCACCGGCCGCCGCTGGCATGATCAACTCGGGAAGGATCAAGCGTGAAGTCAGTTTCTGATCTTGGCGACCTTACTGGCAAGCGGGTGCTGATCCGCTGCGACCTCAACGTGCCGCTGGACGGGCAGACGATCACCGATGACGGACGGATTCGTGCCTCGTTGCCCACGCTGAACGAGCTCAGGGATCGGGCCGCCAAGATCATTGTGCTGGCGCACCTGGGGCGGCCCAAGGGTGAGGTCAATCCGAAGTACTCGCTGGCTCCGGTCGCCGAGCGGCTGTCCGAGCTGCTGGGTGCGGAGGTACCGCTGGCGAAGGATGTGGCGGGGGAGTCGGCGCATAATCTCGTCGAGAACCTCACCGATGGTGCGGTGGGCATGCTGGAGAACGTCCGCTTCGAGCCGGGCGAGGAGTCCAAGGACGACGCCGAACGCGGCGCGCTGGCAGACCGCTATGCCGCCTTCGGTGATGTGTTCGTCTCGGACGGTTTCGGCGTCGTGCATCGCAAGCAGGCTTCGGTGTACGACGTGGCAAAGCGATTGCCAAGTGCAGCGGGTGAACTGGTCAAGGCCGAGGTCGAGGTGCTGGAGCAGCTCACCGAGGAGCCCCCGCGCCCCTACGTGGTGGTGCTCGGTGGAGCAAAAGTGTCTGACAAGCTGGCGGTGATCGCCAACCTGATCAAGATCGCGGACACCTTGGTGATCGGCGGCGGCATGGCCTTTACCTTTCTCGCCTCTGAGGGCTACGAGGTAGGCAAGAGCCTGCTCGAGGCCGATCAGATCAAGACCGTCCGGAGATATCTCAACGACGCCGCCTCCGGTGGCAGGCAGATCGTGTTGCCCTCCGACATCGTGGTGGCACCCGAGGTATCCGCAGACGCCGAGCCCACAGTAGTGGCCGCTGACGCGATTCCGCCTGACCAGGTCGGCCTGGACGTGGGCCCCGACTCCGCACGCGTGTTCGCCGGGGTGATCAGACACGCCAAAACCGTCTTCTGGAACGGGCCGATGGGCGTCGCTGAGTGGCAGAGCTTCGCTGCCGGGACAAGAGCGGTGGCGCAGGCGCTCACCGAAGTGGAGGGACTGACGGTGGTCGGCGGCGGTGACTCGGCGGCAGTGCTCCGTGATCTTGGTTTCCGAGACGACCAGTTCGGTCACATCTCGACCGGCGGCGGGGCGAGCTTGGAGTACCTCGAGGGCAAGACACTGCCGGGTCTGGCCGTATTGGATGAGGGAGCGTAGCCGATGCCTCGTAAGCCCCTCATGGCTGGCAACTGGAAGATGAACCTCAACCATGTCGAGGCGGTCGGGCTGATGCAAAAGCTGGCCTGGACGCTGGAGGACAAGAAACACGACCCAGAGAAGTCCGAGGTCGTCGTGCTGCCGCCGTTTACCGATCTGCGGACGGTGCAGACCCTGGTGGACGGCGACCGTCTGGAGATCGGTTACGGGGCGCAGGACTTGTCGGCGTTCGACAATGGTGCCTACACAGGTGACATCTCCGCCGAAATGCTGGTGAAGCTCGGTTGCCGCTACGTGGTCGTGGGGCACTCGGAACGTCGCCGCTTCCACGGCGAGGACGACAACATCGTCAACGCCAAGACACTGAAGGCGGTCTCCCGAGGCATCGTCCCGATTGTCTGCGTCGGCGAGCGCCTCGCCGTCCGCGAGCAGTTCCGCCACGTGCCCGACACCCTGCACCACGTGGAGGGCGCGCTGGCTGGGCTCACGTCAGAGCAGATTGGGAAGTTGGTCTTCGCGTACGAGCCGGTCTGGGCGATAGGCACTGGACGGGTGGCTACGCCCGAGGACGCCCAGGAGGTCTGCGCGGCGATCCGCGGCTGGATCTCGGAGCAGCACGGCGGCGACATCGCCGACGAGATCAGGATCCTTTACGGCGGATCGGTCAATGCGAGCAACGTCGCAGCCCTGATGGCTCAGCCAGACATCGACGGCTGCTTGGTCGGTGCCGCGAGCCTCAAGGTCGACGAGTTCTCTGCTATTGCACGGTTCTACGAAATGCCACTGATCTGAGCAGGGCGCGAGTCCAAGCCTGCTGCAGTTTTGACGTGTTCTCGAATCGGTGGGTTAGGCTACGTGGGTGCTCGTGCCCCTGACGACCGTGCCGATTCTGATCTTCTCCATCATCGTGGTGATCACCAGCGTCGCGCTCGCGTTGTTCGTGCTGATGCACAAGGGCCGCGGCGGCGGTTTATCTGATCTCTTCGGTGGTGGGATCTCTTCCTCCCTGGGTGGGTCATCGGTCGCAGAACGAAATCTCGACCGGCTCACCGTCATCATCGGAGTGGTCTGGTTAGCGGCAATAGTGGCACTCAACTTGCTTTACAAACTGGGTAGCTGACTGCTCCACAACCACCGGCCGGTCAATCATTGAAGACTGACACCAAGTTATCCACAGCTAGGAAGGGCGAGGGAGAACGAACGTGGCTGGTGGAAGTGCTATTCGTGGCAGCCGGGTGGGCGCTGGTCCGATGGGCGAAGCCGAGCGGGGCGATGCCGCGCCGCGGCTCTACGTCTCATACTTCTGCTCACACGGTCATGAGACGCGGCCGGCATTTGCCGCAGATGCCACGATTCCCGACACATGGGACTGCCCCCGATGTGGCCTACCTGCCAATCTCGACTCCCTGAATCCACCACCGCCGCCCAAGATCGAGCCGTACAAGACGCATTTGGCCTACGTCAAGGAGCGCCGCACCGATAAGGAGGCGGCCGACATCTTGACCGAGGCGCTACAAGCGCTACGAGCGCGTCGCGAACGCGGCGAAGTCATCTATTGATTTTGAACCTGCTCGCGCCTAATCAGGGGACGCTTGCAGCTGAGGTGCCGCCGTCTGACTGGGTATCTCCGGCATGATCCGCCAGGCACGACCAGGTGAAGAGCAAAAGCTCACGGCTGCCTACGAGTGGCTCTTCGCCGCTCCCGGGGCACGACCGGCCGACTGGTCTCCCGATGTCGCGGCTGAGCGGCTCGAAGCGGCCATCGCGGACGTTCGGTCGACCGTTCTGGTGGCACAAGACAACGAGACAGTTGTCGGGTTCGCGACCGTCTATCTCGACATTGTCTCTGTGAGGTTCGGGCAGCGAGCCTGGGTCGAGGATCTGGCCGTGGCGCCACACCGTCGATCCAGCGGGATCGGCAAGGCGTTGCTGGATGCGGCCAGAACTTGGGCTCGCGATCATGGCGCGGTCTGGCTCGGGCTGGAGTCCGGGGCGGCCCGGGTCGATGCCCATCGCTTCTATGAACGCGAGGGTCCGGCCAGCTGGTCACGATCTTTCAGATGGAACCTTTAGATTCGGCCGCGCTGTTGTAGATCAGTGGGCAACTCCGCGGCCGCCTCTCGATCCAGCAACCAGAGCGTGCGCTCGACGCCCAAGACGCCGGCAGCCGGCACCTGTACCGGACCGGCCCCGAGCAGTGCCATCTTCGCCGCTGCCGCCTTGTCCGTTCCACTCACCACGAACCACACCTCACGCGAGCGATTGATCACTTGCAACGTCAGGCTGATCCGTTCCGGCGGCGGTTTCGGTGAGGCTCGCACGGCGATGACGGCACCTTCGGCGTATGAGGAGGGATGCTCGGGAAAGATCGATGCGACGTGGCCATCCGGTCCCATACCGAGCAGACAGATGTCGAAGACAGTGTCGTCCAGCTCTTGCGCGTACGCCTCCGCAGCCTGATCAAGATCGAGGTCGCCGCCACTTGCCGGCATTTCGTGGATCCGGTCTTGGTTGAGGGCCAATGGTGCCGCGAGCAGATCGAGGGCCTGCTTGGCATTGCGTTCAGCGTTATCGGCCGGCACGAAACGTTCGTCCCCCCACCACAGCTCGACTCGGGACCAGTCGACCGCGGAGTTGGAGCCTTCGTTCCCGAGCCTCTGGTAGGCCCGGGTCGCGATCCGCCCACCGGTGAGCGCAAGCTGAGGAATTCGGAAGTCCCGCTGAATCTCGGTGAGGCGTGCCATCAATCGCGCAGCCAAAGCCTCCGCGACCTCGTCCGGTCCGGCGTGGAGCAGGATTTCGGGGCTCCCAGTGACCATCTAGAGCCTCCTCGCTCGTTTGGCGATCTTGCGTGAGCTGTTTGCCTTCTTGCCGGTGGCCTTCTTGCCAGTCTTAGCCCGGGACTTGCCGCCCAACTGCCCTTCGCTGTCGAGCAGTGACTTGACTGTCCGCTCGTAGACCCCGTCGTCATCCATGCGGCGCAGTTCTTCAGAGATCAGATCGGTGACGTCGCGACGCTTGAGTGCGACTAGTCGTTCCGGCTGGCCGGGCACGGCGTAGGAGGCGAGCAGCCCGTCAGGCCGAGTGATCGCGATATCACCCGATGCGGTGGTCATGCGCACCGCGGTCAGTCCAGGTCCCTCACTGACTTGGCGCGTCGCCTCCACTTTCAGCCGGTTGTGCAGCCAGGAGGCGAGCAGGTCCGCGGAGGGGTTGTTGCGCTCAGACTCTACGACAACAGCTTTGATCTTGGCCGGATACTGGTCGAGCGCGGCTGCCAGCAAGGCTCGCCACGGCGTCAGCCGCGTCCAGCTCAGGTCAGTGTCTCCAGGTGTGTAGTCTGCAGCGCGCGCCTTCAAGGCCATGAGCGGCCGGCCCGAGGCCGCCGCGTCGGTCAGCCGCCGCATGGCCAGCTGAGCCAGTTCATCGCTAGCTTGCTTCCGGGGCACCTTGCCGGGCCACCAGATCACAACGGGGGAGTCGGGCAGCAGTAGTGGCCGGATCACCGAAGCTGGATGCGCCGCTACTGCACCGCGCATTCTGATCACGACGACTTCGCCCGGCGTCCTTTCGCCGATGTGCACTTCGGCATCGAGTGAGGCAATTCGACCGCCGGCGGTCACGACCAGCAAGATCCGGGATGGATGCTCTCGGCCGGCCGCCATGCTGGCTTCCATGGCACCTGCGTACTCGGACTCGTCGCAGACGATGATCAAGGTCAGCACCATGCCTTGGGCCGGGCTCCCAGCGCTGCGTCGGGCCCGCAGTAGCTCAGCAGAGATCTCGGCTGATGTAGTGCCGCTCAGGGAGATGATCATTACGGTCGCCTCCAGCTGAAGCCGTCGCGCGCCAGCATGAGGTCGGCGCACCCGGGTCCCCAGGATCCGGGTGCGTACGGCTCAGGTTGTTCCGGCAGGCTGGCCCAATAGTCCAAGATCGGATCCAAGATCGCCCAGGAGAGCTCAACCTCCTCGTGCTGCGGGAAGAGTGGCGGATCACCCAGCAGCACGTCCAAGATCAGCCGCTCGTACGCCTCAGGCGAGGACTCGGTGAACGAGCCGCCATATGCGAAATCCATATTGACTTCACGGATCTCCATCTGGGTCCCGGGCACCTTGGCGCCGAAGCGCAAGGTCACCCCTTCATCCGGCTGAATCCGGAGCACGATCGCGTTGTAGCCAAGCTCCTCGGTGTCGGTCTCGCTGAAGGGCAGGTGCGGCGCTCGCTTGAAGCCCAACGCAATCTCGGTCACACGGCGCGCCAGCCGCTTCCCGGTCCGCAGATAGAACGGCACACCAGCCCACCGGCGGTTGTCGATGTCGAGGCGGATTGCAGCGTAGGTTTCGGTTCGGGAGTCTGGTGGGATCCGAGCTTCCTCCAGATAGCCCTTGACCTTCTCTCCGCCGGCCCAGCCCCCCGCGTACGCTCCACGCGCGGTGTACAGATCCATCCGAGTTGGCGGTCGAGCAGCGGCGAGCACCTTCTGCTTCTCGACCCGGAGCTGGCTTGCCTCGAAAGAGTTGGGCTCCTCCATCGTCGTCAGCGCGAGCAGTTGCAGCAGATGGTTTTGGATGACGTCGCGGGCGATCCCGATGCCGTCAAAGTAGCCGGCGCGGCCGCCGATCCCGACGTCCTCGGCCATCGTGATCTGGACATGGTCTACGTAGTTGTTGTTCCACACCGGCTCGAACAGCTGGTTCGCGAACCGGAGCGCCATCATGTTCTGCACGGTCTCTTTCCCGAGATAGTGATCGATGCGGAACACCGAGGAGGCGGGAAAGACGCTGGAGACGATCCGGTTCAGTTCCCGAGCACTCTCCAGGTTGTGGCCGAACGGCTTTTCGATCACCACCCTGCTCCACCGTCCGGGATGCTCCTCGGCCAACCCGTGTGAGCGCAGCTGGTCAATGACGGTCTGGAAAAGCCCGGGCGGGATAGACAGGTAGAACGCATGGTTCCCGCCCGTACCGCGGGCCTCGTCGAGATCAACGATCGTCTCAGCCAGGTTGCTGAACGCCTCCTCGTTGCCGATCTCACCCGGTACGAACCGGATGCCTTCGGAAAGCTGCCGCCATACCTCCTCTCGGAATGGGGTTCGGGCATGCTGCTTGACGGCCTCGTGAACGATCTTGGCGAAGTCATGATGGGCCCAGTCCCGGCGCGCGAAGCCGACCAAAGCAAAGCCGGGCGGCAGCAGGCCACGATTGGCCAGGTCGTAGACCGCTGGCATCAGTTTCTTGGTCGAGAGGTCGCCGGTGACGCCGAAGATCACCAGTACGCAGGGGCCCGCAATCCTCGGGAGCCGCCGATCATGCGGATCGCGAAGCGGGTTGGGACGCATCACCGTGATCATCGCTGGCGCAGGCCCCCTTCTATCTGGAGCTGCTCGCGCATCGCGCGCTGGAATCCGACGTCGTCGTCACTCTTCGCGAACGAGAAGCGTGTTCGCTCATCGCTCCTCCGATCGTCGGGCGCGCGATTACCGACGCTCGCAGCTGGTCACGGTGAGTTCGGCCTCGTTGGTGAGGGTCAGCGAGCCGCCTTGGCGGCCTCCAGCTCCTGCCGAAGGTCGACGACCAGCTCGTTCCAGGAGGCCTCGAACTTCTCGACGCCCTCTTTCTCCAGCACGTCGACGACGTCGTCATAGGAGATGCCGACCCGCTCCAGGTCGTCAAGCACCTGCTGTGCCTCAGCTTTGGTTCCGGTCACCATGTCCCCGCGCACCTCGCCATGATCGGCAAAGGCCATCATGGTCTTCTCTGGCATGGTGTTTACGGTGTTCGGAACAACGAGGTCGCTGATGTACATGGTGTCGGGGTAGTCGGGATTCTTGACTCCGGTTGACGCCCACAGAGGCCGCTGCCGGTTGGCTCCCTTCGCTTCCAGCGCGGCGAACCGCTCGCTGCTGAACTCCTCCTCGTACAACGCGTAGGCAAGCCGGGCATTTGCGATGGCAGCCTTGCCTCGCAGCGCCAGCGCCTCGTCCGAGCCGATCGCTTCGAGTCGTTTGTCGATCTCGGTGTCCACCCGGGAAACGAAGAACGACGCCACGGAGTGGATCTTGCTCAGGTCGTGTCCGACGGCCGCGGCCTGCTCCAGGCCAGTGATATAGGCGTCGATCACGGCGCGGTAGCGCTCCAGGGCGAAGATCAGTGTGACGTTCACGCTGACACCCTCTGCCGTGACCGTGGTGATCGATGGCAGGCCGGCCTTGGTCGCGGGAATCTTGATCAGCACATTGGGCCGGTCGACGACCTTCCACAGGTCGGTGGCCTGGGCTGTGGTGGCGTCGGTCTCGTTGGCCAGATCCGGATCGACCTCGATCGAGACGCGTCCGTCGACGCCGTTGCTGGCGGCATGGGTGGCGGCCATGATGTCACAGGCGTTGCGTACGTCGTCGGTGGTGATCGCCTTGATGGCGTCGTGGAGCTCCGCGTCCCGGGCCGCGAGCTCTTTAACCTGCGCGTCATACATGTGGCCATGGGATAGCGCCGTGGCGAAGATCGTCGGGTTGGTCGTGACACCGCTGACCGAGTAGTTGGACACCAGGTCGGCCAGGTTCCCCGAGGTGATGCGCTCGCGAGACAGGTCGTCCAGCCAGATGGAGACGCCGGCGTCTGCGAGGGCCTTGAGCCGTTCGTTCATGATCAGTTCTCCTGGATGAGTGGTGGTGGCGTCAGCTGGGCTCAGCTGATCGTGACGCCTGGATGGGCCTCTTCATCTGCGGGACCCCTGGGCCCGCTGGCTGCCGGATGCGTGGGTGCGGTCGTCTCAGATGATGCATCGAGGCTCTCGTGTGCGGCTGCCACGACCGTTTCAGGTGTGAAGCCAAACTTCTCGAACAACAGGCTTCCGGCCGCGCTGGCACCGTAATGGTTGATGCTGACGACCCGGCCGGCGTCACCGACGAGGTCACGCCAACCGATGCCGACTCCGGCCTCTATCGAGACCCGCGCTTTGATCTCGGGCGGGATCACGGAGTCCTTATAGCCATGATCCTGCTCATCGAACCACTCCCGACAGGGCATTGAGACAACTCGCGCCGCAATGTCCTGCTCGGCAAGCAGCTTCTGGGCTTCCACAACGTACTGCACCTCCGAGCCGGTGCCGATCAAGATCACATCGGGGGTTCCGTCGCAGTCTTTCAGGATGTATGCGCCCTTGACCACCTGCGAGGTGTCGGCGAAGCCATCTTCGCCGCGCGGGAAGATCGGCAGGGCTTGCCGGGTGAGGGCTAGCGCGGCCGGGCGGTCCCCGTTCTTCAAGATCGCTGCCCAGGCGGCTGCGGTTTCATTGGCGTCGGCAGGTCGTACCACGTCCAGCCCCGGGATGGCCCGTAGTGCGGCGAGGTGCTCGATCGGCTGATGAGTCGGACCGTCTTCGCCGAGGCCGATCGAATCATGGGTCCAGACGTAGATCACCGGCAGTTCCATCAGCGCGGCAAGCCGTACCGCCGGCCGCATGTAGTCGCTGAATATCAAGAACGTGCCGCCGTATGGCCGTAACCCCCCATGCAGCTTGATGCCGTTCATGATCGAACCCATGGCATGTTCGCGGACGCCGAAGTGCAGCACCCTGCCGTAGGGGTTACCAGGGAACAGTCTGGTCTGGCGGTCGATCGGTAGGAAGCTCGGCTCACCTTCGGGAGTGGTGTTGTTGGATTCAGCGAGGTCCGCCGAGCCGCCCCACAGCTCGGGCATTTTGGGTGTGATTGCGCTCAGCACCTTTCCGGAGGCTGCGCGGGTGGCAATGCCTTTGGGATCGGCCGACCAGCTGGGCAAGGCATCCTCCCAGCCAGGGCTCAGCTCGTTCTTGATGAGCCGCTCGTACAGCTCCTTGCGGTCGGGATTGGCCGTGGCCCATTTCTCGTACGCCTGCTGCCACTGCTGCTGGACCTGCGCCCCGCGTTCGATCAGCTTGCGGGTGTGAGTGATCACATCATCGGCAACCTGGAAGGTCTTGTCCGGGTCGAAGCCCAGTACCTCCTTGGTGGCGGCAACTTCCTTCTCACCTAACGCGGCGCCGTGTGCTTTACCGGTTCCTTGGAGCGTCGGAGCCGGCCAGCCGATGATCGTGTGCAGACAGATGAAGCTCGGCCGATCCGTTTCCGCCTTGGCCGCCTCGAGGGCGTCAGCCAGCGCAGCGACATTCTCCTGGTAGTGGTGAGCGTCCCCATGGGTCCAGTCCACGGTTTGCACATGCCAGCCGTACGCGGCATAGCGAGCTGTCGTGTCCTCGGTGAGGGCGATCTTGGTGTCGTCCTCGATGGAGATCCGGTTGCTGTCATAGATGAGGGTGAGATTGCTGAGTCGCTGCGTGGCGGCCAGCGACGAGGCCTCGGAGGACACGCCCTCCTCGATATCGCCATCGGAGGCAAGACAGTAAATGTGATGATCGAAAACTGAGGTGCCCGGCGAGGCGCCTGGATCGAGCAGTCCGCGCAGTCTGCGGGCCGACATCGCCATTCCGACGGCGTTGGCAACGCCTTGGCCGAGCGGCCCAGTAGTGACTTCGACTCCACTGGTGTGTGCGTACTCGGGATGCCCAGGAGTCTTCGAGCCCCAGAATCGGTACGCCTCGATGTCATCGAGTTCCAAGCCGAAACCGCCGAGGTACAGCTGGAGGTACAGCGATAGGCTGCTGTGTCCGCAGGAAAGTACGAATCGATCTCGCCCCGGCCAATGGGTGTCGCTGGGGTTATGCCGCATCACTTTCTGGAACAACAAGTAGGCGACCGGCGCAAGACTCATCGCTGTGCCCGGATGGCCGTTGCCGACATTTTGGACGGCATCGGCGGCAAGCACGCGTATGGTGTCGACGGCCTTGGAGTCGAGCTCGGTCCATCCCTGGGGGAGAACCGAGCCGGAGATGTCTGTGTCGGTCACACTCACGTGCTAGGGGATCCTTTCCGGACGGCTCTGCGGACTGCTGATTGGGGCAGCCCGGACAATGCGAGCCTATCGGTGGCGAGTCGGCCGGGGATATAGGGTCAGGCCGAGAACTGATGTGCGCGAGCATCCAGGAAGTCCACGAGGTAAGTGTCAATTCCAGCGCCGAGCCCTAGACTCAGCCGGAGACCAGAGTCGCCTAATAGTGAGTGAGCAGAGCCTGTGACGAGCATCGACGTGCCAGGTCGGGTGGCCGCCGACAACGACCGCGCAGCCCGTGTTGATCTTGGGGCGAGGGCGGTTCACCGCAGCCAAATCCTCAGCCGTGCTCGTTCGGTTGCCGCAGCCTATCTCGGACTCACCAAGCCTCGCATCATCGAGCTTCTCTTGGTGACCACCGTGCCGGCGATGTTTCTCGCGGCGGGTGGAGTCCCGCCGCTCAGGGTCGTGCTGACCACCATGGTCGGCGGCTGCCTCGCGGCTGCCAGCGCCAACGCCTTCAATTGCGTGCTGGACCGCGACATCGACGAACTAATGCGGCGTACTCGTCGTCGTCCGCTGCCACGACATGCCGTCGGCCCGTTCGGTGCGACGGTATTCGGGATGATCTTGGCGGCTGCGGCGACCCTGTGGCTGGGATATCTCGTCAATTGGCTGTCCGCAGCCCTCGCGATAGGCGCGAACGCGTTCTACGTCGCGGTTTACACACTCTGGCTGAAGCGACGTACGCCGCAGAACATCATCTGGGGCGGCATTGCGGGTTGCTTCCCACCACTGATCGGCTGGACAGCGGTCACCGGCAGCTTGGCGCTCACTCCATTCGTCCTGTTCCTCATCGTGTTTTTCTGGACGCCGCCGCACACCTGGGCGCTCGCGATGCGGTATCGCGAGGACTACGCGGCGGCGAGTGTCCCGATGCTGCCGGTTGTGCGATCAGCGCCGACGGTAGCTCGACAGATCCTGCTGTACTCGGTCGTGACCGTGGTGGTGTCGCTGACGCTATGGCCGGTGGCCCCTACCACCTGGTTCTATCCGACAGTCGCGGCCGTCCTCGGTATCGCGCTGCTGTGGCAGTCTGTGCTACTGCTGGCTCGGGCCCAACGCGGACTTACCGATGCGGCGCTGAAGCCAATGCGCCTTTTCCACTGGACAAACTCCTACCTCGCACTGCTCTTCGTCGCCGCCGCGGTCGACACACTGTTGCGCTGAGGCGCTCCACGAGCTTGAGGAGTCACCGGCCAAGCGAGTCGGCCATTCGGTGCTGCAGCGGCGGCACCGCGGCAACGATGCGCAAAACAGTGCGGAACGCGCCGCGGGCAAGTCTGTTGGCCGAGCCCGCCTGTCGCGCGTTGCGGAGCGACTGTTTCACCGCTGCGAAGCCGTAGTCGCGCAGCTGCTCCTCGTACTCGCGCAGTGCCGGGAGCAACTCCCGCTCGCCTGCCGCGACGTCGATCAGCTGACGGCGTAGTAGATCGGCGTCACGCACGGCCGTGTTGGCGCCGATGCCGGCCATCGGCGTCATGTTATGGATGGCGTCGCCGAGAAGGGTGACCCGCCTGGTCTGCCACGGCCCAACAGGGGTCGAGCTGCGGACCCGGAGCGCGTTCACAGTCGCCGGGTCGGACCCGCCGATCAACTCACGCAGCGCCGGAGCCCAGCCGGTGGTGCGGTCGAGCACCATTCCCTGCAGGTCAGCGCCGTTCAGCGTTTCGGTGTTCGGCGGGAACCGAGTGGCCGCGTCGGCGTAAGCCCAGAATGTGTAGGCGGACGCGTTGTCGAGCAGAAAGCCGGGCGGCGCGGTGTTGTCGACGATGGTCTTGCGGTCGGGTTGCCAGACCGCGGTGAACAGGAAACCGCTCGTAGCCGGGATGACGATGTTGGCGTCCTCGCGCAGGATGCGCGGCAGGTCGGATCGGTCCAGGCGGTGCTTTCCGGCGACGGCCAGGATGCCGGTGTCGATCCGCTCCGCGTGGGGGAGCAACTGCTGTCGTACGCGGGAATTGGCACCGTCGGCGCCGATCAGTACGTCTGCCGTGGCGGACGTGCCGTCGGAGAAATGCGCGGTGACACGCTGGTCGCTGCCGATCTCATATCGCTCGAAGGTCTTGCCGATGGACACAACATCGTCAAGAGCGGTCAGCAGCACTTCGCGCAAGCTGATCCGGCTGGCGCCATAGTGGGTGTCGGCCGGGCCGGCTTCGGGCAGGATCTCGGCGCTGGCAAACCGCAGCAGGTCATCTAGCCGTTCGGTGGCGAAGCCGAATCCCCCGTCATTGACCGAGACGGAGTCGAGGAACTGCTGCCAGACGGCGGGTGGCAAACAGTCGTGAAGCGCACGGCTGCCGTGCGGATTGATGTGGATGCGGTAACCCTGCAGCCAGTCGGTGCGCGCCTGGGTGCGCTCATAGACGGTTACCGGCATTCCGGCGCGGCGCAACCCCTGCGCCAGGCAGAGACCGCCGATGCCGCCGCCGATGATCAGGACGTCGAATTGCTTGGAAGTAGTCATACGTCGATTCTTATGCGGATGCCGGACTTTATCAAGTAAACACATGATTAATTCAATTGAACGATTGATTGTGTTAAGTTAGCCCTATGAGCCCCCGCCGGTCTCCACGCGGCCAGGAACGCAAGCGCGACTCCGAGCGCACCCGCGAGCGCATTCTCGACGCTGCGGTGGTGGAGTTCGGCGAGCACGGATTCGCCGGCGCCCGGATCAGCGCGATTGCCCGCCGGGCGGGCGTCAACGAGCAGTTGATCTCGTACTACTTCGACAGCAAGGAGGGCCTCTACCGGGCGCTTCAGCAGCGCTGGCAGATGATCAGTGCCGGTGCGAGGCGGCCCGAGGTACCGATAGCCGACGTTGTCGCCGCGTTCCTACGGCTCAACGTCGAGCAGCGATCATTCGCTCGGCTGCTGGCTTGGGATGGCCTGGCCAACACCGGCAGCGACTCGATAGAGCCGGACGCGTACTTCACAGAAATGGTCGAGGAGCTGCGGCAGCGGCAGCGTAGAGGGGAGCTGGCCGACGACCTCGATCCCGCGTACGTGCTGCTGATGCTGTTCGCGGCGGCACTCGCCCCGACAACAATTCCGCAGATCGCGCGACAGCTCACTGGCCTGTCTGCCGACTCACCTGAGTTTCAGGCCGCCTACGCCGAGCAGCTGCGACGTGTCGTGGAACGGCTGGCCGACTAGCGGCGCCTGACCGTTTCTGTACCTGGCCTTGCCCCCACATGATCAGCCGGTGCTAGGTCGCGGCCTCAACGAATGCCCGGAAGATGCCGTGCTGGATCGGGTCGGTGTCGGCGAAGTCCTCCAGATGCCACTGCAGGCCCAGGTACCAGCCCTCATGATCGGCGAGCGTGACCGCCTCGATGGTGCTGTCGGCTGCGTGAGCTGCAGCCACCAGTTTGTCCCCGAGAAGGGCGATGCATTGGTGATGCGAGCAGGAAATGGTGATCCGATCATCGGTGACGACCTCGCGTAGCGGCGACTGGGCGTCCAGTTCAATGTCGTGCACGAAGTTCTTGTGGCTGCCGCCGACCTGCTCAGTCATGTCCTGTACCAGAGTGCCGCCGAGCGCGACATTGACCACCTGGTTTCCTCGGCAGATCGCGAGCAGCGGAATCCTGTCCGTGATCGCCCAGCGGGCCAGGGCGAGGTCGAAGGCATCTTGAGTTTCGTTCACGTTGTAGAGCGTCGGGTGGGGCTGCTCTCCGTACCAGCGTGGAGACAGGTCCCCGCCGCCGGGAAGCAGGATGCCGTCCGCCATCCAGAACCGCTGTTGCAGCTTGTCGAGGTGAGGCTCCCCGAGTGTTGTGGGGTGGACCACCAGAGGCTCACCACCCGCCTCCCAAACGGCATCGAGCAACTTGGCTGCGGCGACTTCGGCTTCGTATCGCAGCGCACTCGCATCCTCAGAGAACCGCGCAGGGATGATGACCAGCGGCCGGGCGTCGTGGGATCGCTTACCCATCGAGATCGGCTGGGTGTCGCCTCACCGACAACAGCAAGTTGGTGGCGGCCGCGATGGCCAACGAAGCGCCGAGCAGGTGGAAGGCGACCAGCCAAACCGGCAATCCCAGCTGATACTGGGCCACACCGATCCCCCCTTGCAGCATCTCGACCAGCAGTAAGAGGACGGCAGCCCTACTGCGTAGCAGCACGACGCAGATCACAGTCGCTGCAATGGTCGCGTAGACCATGCCGCTGTGCAGGTGCGTAAGCAAGAGACCGTCCAGGCCGTTACGAGGCGCATTCTCGTCGCCCGCGTGCGGCCCGCTCCCAGTCACCAGCGTGCCGAGCCAGACGGTAAGCCACATCAAAACGAAGGTGATCTGAGTCGCAATGACCGATGGACCCGATGCATCTGCAGGTGACAAGCGCCAGGTTTTCCGCACCAGCCAAACTGCGGCGGAGATCAGCACCATCGACAGCAGCAGGTGCAGCCCCACCACGTACGGGTTGAGCTGGGTGAGCACGGCGATTCCGCCAATGACGCCCTGGAGCGGGATACCGAGCGCCAGACCGGCGGTCAGCCAGCGCAGGTCGGTCCGCGGCCGTCCGTCCTCTCGGTACAGCAGGGCGCTGACGAAGGTGAGCGCGGCCGCAATGATCAGCACGAGGGTGAACAGCCGGTTCCCGAACTCGATTGCCCCGTGGATGCCAAGCTGTGGATGGGAGACGTAGGAGTCCTCGGTGCATCTGGGCCAGGTCGGGCATCCCAGCCCCGAGCCGGTCAGCCGTACCAGGCCGCCAGTCACCACGATGAGGATGTTCATCACCAAGGACACGACCGCCCAGCACCGCAATGCGTTCGGCCCCCGCACGACCCGGAGCACCGTGGACAGCAGCCCGCCGCTCGGGCCCAGTTCGGCCTCGGGCGGCAGCTGCTTCACGACGTCCATCGAAAGCCTTTCCATGCGGCGAGGCCAGCGGCCAAGAGCCAAGCTAGCAACACCGGCACCGGCCAGCCCAGAATCTGCCCGCTGGCTGCAGCCCTCAGCCCTTCGCCCAGGGCCGCCGTTGGCAGAATTTCGATCACTGGACGCAGCGCCGCGGGATAACGTTCCAGAGGAATGATCAGCGCTCCGCCGATCACCAAGATCACGTAGATCAGATTGGCAAGGCCAAGCGTGGTCTCTGCGCGGAGTCGACCCGCGAGGAGCAAGGCAAGACAGACGAACGTCGCCGCTGCCAAGATCACCAGGATCACCGCCAGCCCGCCGGAGAGGAGAGTGAACCTGGGTCGCCAGCCGAGGGCAAGGGCAGCACCGGCCAAGATCACCAGCTGCCCGAGCATGATCATGATCACAGCAAGTGCCTTGCCGGCGAGCAGACCCGGCTTGCCGAGCGGTGTCGTTGCCAGACGCTCCAGCACTCCGTAGCGGCGCTCGAAGGCCGTGCTGATCGCGACCGACGTGAAGGCTGAGGACCACACGGCGAGCGCGAGCACCGACGGTCCGAGCAGCTCAAGACTGCCGATCGAAGAGCTGGCGAACCGGCCGGCGATCAAGATGGCCAGCGGAATCACCAGGGCCAGGAGCAGTTGCTCGGCGTTGCGGATGAGAAGTCGCGACTCGATGAGTCCGTGCCGGATGATCCTTTTGGCGGGCGGCGCCGGCGCTGGGGCGGGGGAGAAGTCCAGGGCCGTCACGAGGCCCTGGCCGTTGTATGAGTGAGGAAGACGCTCTCCAGACTTCCCCCAGACTTCGTGAGCTGACGCACCGTACCGGAGATCGCGACTCGGCCGCGATCGACGATGAACACCTGGTCGGCGAGGGCTTCGGCCTCGTCCATGGCGTGTGTGGTCAGCAGCATGGTGACCCCGTTGGCGCGCAGCTCCCGCAGCAAGAGCCAGGTAGCGCGGCGAGCATGCGGATCCATGCCGGCTGTGGGCTCGTCGAGAAAAACCAGCTCGGGCCGCCCGACGAGCGCACCCGCCAGGTTGACTGCTTGTTGCTGGCCGCCCGACAGGCGGCGGTACGGCGTTTTGGTGCAGTCAGTGAGCCCCAGCCGTTCGATCAGCGCCGGCACCCGCAACGGATTGGCGTACAGACCGGCGAGATAGCGCAAGAGTTCGCCTGTCCTGATCCCTGACCAGGACCCAGCGCTCTGGGGCATCAGCCCAATGCGTCCAGCGAGCATCCGGGAGCCGGCTGGCAACCCCAGCACTCGGGCAGCTCCGGCGGCCGGCCGGATGAGGTCCGTACAGCAGCGGATGAGCGTGGTTTTGCCTGCGCCGTTGGGCCCCAGAACCGCGGTTAGTGCGCCAGTCTTCGCCTCCAGCGCAAGCCCGTCGAGAACGGTGCGGCTACCGAATCTGACGACCAAATCGTCTACCCGCACAGCGCTGTCGGGACTGGGCACCGATGAATTCTAGACCGGCTTACTGGGTGTTTCCGCGGCCCCGACAGTTGATCCTGTCGTCGTGGTGGGCGAAGACCTACGATCCGATCATTTGCCGGCGGAGAGGATGTCGGCGAGGTCGTACTTGACCGGCTCCTCCAGCTGCTCATACGTACAGGAGCGGGGATCTCGATCAGGTCGCCAGCGGAGGAATTGGGCGGTGTGCCGGAACCGCTCGCCCTCCATGTGCTCGTAGCGGACTTCGACCACCAGCTCGGGGCGCAGCGGAATGAAAGAGAGGTCCTTCTTTGCGTTCCACCGGCTGAACTCCGAGCTGCGCGGCGTTCGAGTACCTTCCTCCTGCTTGGCCCAGGCCCACGGATGACCATCGAAGGTGGTGACCAGTGGTTGGAGCTCGGCGAAGAGCTCCTTGCGACGGGCGGCTGGAAAGGCGCCGATCACCCCGACACTGGCCAACTCGCCGGAGTCGGTATAGAGACCGAGCAGCAGTGATCCGATACTGTCCGGCCCGCTCTTGTGGACTCGGTAGCCGGCGATGACGCAGTCCGCGGTGCGCTCGTGCTTGATCTTGAACATGGTGCGCTTGTCCGGCTGGTAGGTGCCGGCGAGCGGCTTGGCCACGACGCCGTCCAGCCCGGCGCCCTCGAACTGGGAGAACCACTGCACTGCCAGATCGTGGTCACGGGTTGCCGGTGTGAGATGGATCGGTGATTTGGCGCCGGCCAAAGCCTGCTCCAGCGCGGCCCTGCGTTGCTCGAAAGGTTGCTTGCTGAAGTCGGTGTCATCCAACGCCAGCAGGTCGAAGGAAATGAATCTCGCTGGGGTCTGGACCGACAGTAGCCTGACTCGGCTGGCGGCCGGATGGATTCGCTGTTGCAGCACCTCGAACTCGAGCCGGTCGCCAACAACAACGATGATCTCGCCGTCGATGACACATTTGTCCGGCAGATTGGTCTTGACCGCCTCCACGATTTCAGGAAAGTAGCGAGTCATCGGACGCTCGTTGCGGGAGCCGATCTCGACCTCGTCCCCGTCACGGAACACGATCGACCGGAACCCATCCCATTTGGGCTCGTAGCTGAAGTCGCCCTCCGGAATGTGGGGCACAGCCTTGGACAGCATGGGTGCAACGGGCGGCAAGACAGGCAGCTGCATGCGACTCATTGTTGCCGACCCGAAGCGACGCTGGATCAGGGCCTACAGCGCTTACGATGCAGCAAGTGCTGACCACAATCGCGATCGAGAATTACCGGTCCCTGCGCGACCTGCGGCTGCCCATGGAGCAGCTGAATGTGATCACAGGAGCGAATGGCACCGGCAAGTCCAGCTTCTATCGCGCACTCCGATTGCTGGCGGACTGCGCTTCGGGTCGAGTTATCTCCTCACTGGCTCGTGAAGGCGGGCTCGAGTCGGTCCTCTGGGCCGGGCCCGAGCAACTCGGAGCGGCGGTCCGCTCAGGCCGGCATCCTGTTCAGGGCACCGTACGATCAGGGCCGATAAGCCTGCAGCTCGGCTTTGCATCCGATGACTTCTCATACCTAATCGATCTTGGGCTGCCGACCCGAGATGCAAGGTCAGCGTTCAACCTGGATCCCGAGATCAAGCGCGAAGTGGTGTGGAGTGGACCGGTGATGCGACCGGCCAGCCTGCTGGTCAGGCGTAAACGCGCCTACGTCGAGCTCCGCGGCGCTTCTTCAAGGAGCGATGCGTGGGAGTCGTTCGAGAGCCCGCTGCGGCCGTACGAGAGCATGTTGACCGAAGTCCTGGATCCGGTACGCGCGCCGGAGTTGGTGGCAGTTCGCGAACAAATCCGCGGCTGGCGGTTCTACGACCAGTTCCGCACCGATGGAGACTCTCCGATTCGCCAAAGCCAGATCGGCACCCGCACGCCGGTGCTCGACGCGGACGGCCGGGATCTCGCAGCCGCCCTGCAGACCATCATCGAGATCGGCGACGCCGAGGCGCTGCACGGCACGATCGATGATGCCTTTCCGGGTTCCCAGCTCGAGGTGGTGGAAACACGCGGGCGCTTCGACCTCGAGCTACGGGCCCATGGTCTACTTCGGCCGCTGACCGCAGCCGAGCTCTCCGACGGCACGCTGCGGTACCTGTTGCTCGTCGCCGCCTTGTTGAGCCCGCGAGCGCCTTCGCTCATGGTGCTGAATGAGCCAGAAACCAGCCTGCACGCCGACCTCATTCCCGCGCTGGCCCGCCTCATCACCAGCGCAAGTCTGCACACCCAGATCGTTGTGGTGACGCACGCTAGAGATCTCGTAGCCGCCCTCTCCGCGACCGGCGCTCAAACGTTGTCCCTGGTCAAGGAGTTCGGAGCGACAACACTCGAGGGAGTAGCGCCGTTGCAACAGCAGGCATGGAACTGGGGTTCTCGCTGACCGAGGCCCGCCAGCGTTTGACTCGTGGCCGTTCCGCAGGCATCTCTCTTGGGGTTGAGGGCTGCGTTCAGCGACTAAGGCGAGCCTTATTTGAAGGCGTTTGCGGAATTAAGGCACACTGGCGTTGTGAAAAACTACCAGCGGGTCACTTCAGGTGCCGCTGGGGTGCCTCAGAACGCGGAGACCGACGCCTCCACGCGCCAGCGAGTGGCCAGTTCCATCCTCGAACACGGACCCTCGACTGCCGCGGAGTTGGCCGAGCGGCTGGGGCTGACCCCAGCAGCCATTCGTCGTCATCTCGACGTACTGCTCGCAGCGGGCCATGTCGAGGCGCGCGAGCAGCGCGTCTACGGCGCCCGCGGTCGCGGTCGTCCGGCCAAAGACTTCGTCCTTACTGACGCCGGGCGTTCAGTGTTCTATACCGCCTACGACGATCTGGCTATCGAGGCCCTGGAGTTCCTGGCAACAACGTCAGGCCCCGACGCTGTTACGCGCTTCTCAGAGGCGAGGATGGCGGAGAGCGAGCAGCGCTACCAGGAGCGGATCGCAAACGCCGGCCCGGACAGCACACCCACCCAAGCTCTCGCAGCCGCGCTGTCCGACGACGGATACGTGGCGTCGACTCTCCCGTCGGCGATCGGGGAACAGCTGTGCCAGCATCACTGCCCGGTGGCGCATGTTGCCCAGCGCTTCCCGCAGATCTGCGAGGTCGAGACCGCCGCATTCTCCCGTCTCCTTGGTGTTCACGTGCAGCGCCTCGCCACGATCGCGCACGGCGATGGTGTCTGCACGACGCATGTTCCGCACGTGTCCCAAACATCTGGGCGCCGCAAGACGACCACCGATATGACCACATCCGAAAGGGCTTCATCATGACCCAAACTCAGGACCCCGCTGCTACCCGACCGGTTGGCACCGGCCAGACGCAAGATCAGCATCTGGCTGCGCTCGGTCGCTATCAGTGGGGCTGGGCCGATACAGACATCGCGGGGGCGTCTGCAAAGCGTGGGCTGACTCCTGAGGTTGTCGCTGATATCTCCCGGATGAAGACCGAGCCGAAATGGATGCTTGACCTGCGGCTCAAGGGACACCGGCTGTTCAATCGCAAGCCGATGCCGACCTGGGGCGCCGAGCTCGGCGACATTGACTTCGACAACATCAAGTACTTCGTTCGCTCCACCGAGAAGCAGGCCACGTCCTGGGATGACCTGCCCGCCGACATCAAGAACACCTACGACAAGCTGGGCATCCCGGAGGCAGAGAAGGCTCGGCTGATCGCAGGCGTCGCCGCTCAGTATGAGTCAGAGGTGGTTTACCACAAGATCAACGAGGAGCTGGAACGTCAGGGTGTGATCTTCCTCGACACCGACACCGGGCTGAAGGAGCACGAGGATCTGTTCAAGGAGTACTTCGGCACCGTCATCCCTGTTGGTGACAACAAGTTCGCAGCTTTGAACACCGCCGTTTGGTCTGGTGGCTCGTTCATCTATGTCCCGAAGGGCGTCCACGTCGAGATCCCGCTGCAGGCCTACTTCCGGATCAACACCGAGAACATGGGTCAGTTCGAGCGGACCTTGATCATCGTGGACGAGGGCGCGTACGTGCACTATGTCGAAGGCTGCACAGCGCCGATCTACTCCTCCGACTCGCTGCACTCCGCGGTCGTGGAGATCATCGTCAAGAAGAACGCGCGTTGCCGCTACACCACGATCCAGAACTGGTCGAACAACGTCTACAACCTGGTGACGAAGCGGGCCACCTGCGAAGAGGGCGCGACCATGGAGTGGATCGACGGCAACATCGGATCCAAGGTGACCATGAAGTACCCGTCGGTCTATCTGATGGGAGAGCATTCCCGTGGTGAGACCTTGTCGGTCGCGTTCGCCGGTGAAGGTCAGCATCAAGACGCGGGGTCGAAGATGGTGCACTGCGCACCGCACACTTCCAGCTCGATCATTTCCAAGTCGGTTGCCAGGGGCGGGGGGCGTACGTCCTATCGCGGCCTGGTCCAGGTACAGGAGGGTGCGCATCACTCAGCCAGTACGGTCAGGTGTGACGCACTGCTCGTGGACACCATCAGCCGTTCCGACACCTATCCCTACGTCGACGTCCGCGAGGACGACGTGTCCATGGGTCACGAGGCAACTGTCTCGAAGGTCAGTGAAGATCAGCTCTTCTACCTGATGAGCCGCGGTCTTGCCGAAGACGAGGCGATGGCGTTGATCGTGCGCGGCTTCATCGAGCCGATTGCTCGCGAGCTGCCGATGGAATACGCGCTGGAGCTGAACCGGCTTATCGAGCTGCAGATGGAAGGTGCGGTCGGCTGAGGCTGGCTGTGCACTTCACTCAACAGAACCAGGAAGAGACACCATCGACGTGACTGTCTTAGACGATGCCGCTGCACGCGTGGCCGAGGCCGCCGAGACAACAGGCAAGACGGGTAGTCGCCTGCATCCGGCCGGGTCCTTCGAGCTGGTTGATCACCCGGTGCCCAACGGACGTGAGGAGGCCTGGCGGTTCACTCCGATCAAGCGGCTCAAGGGCCTGCACGACGGCAGCTTCGTACCAGGGGGACAGGCCAGTGTCGACTTCCAGGGCCCGGCCGAGGTCGACGTGCAGCTGGTCGATCGAGATGATCCCCGGCTGGGCTCGGTCCATGCGCCCAATGACCGAGTCAGTGCGCAGGCCTGGGCCTCCTTCAGCAAGGCACGAGTGATCTCAGTACCTCCGGGAGCCGAGCTCGACGAGCCGCTGGTTGTGACGGTTTCGGGAGATGACAGTGCTGCCGCGGTGTTCAATCACCTCTTCGTCGACATCGGCGCCAACGCGCGGGCGACGCTCGTGCTGCAGCATCGCGGCAATACCGTCAGTGCCGGCAATGCCGAAATCGTCGTTGGTGAAGGCGCCAAGCTCACATTGGTCTCCTTGCAGGATTGGGACGACAAGGCGATCCATCTCGCCCACATGCACGCCCGGGTCGGTCGTGACGCGACATATCGGCAGGCGCTGGTAACCATCGGCGGCGATCTGGTGCGGATCTGCTCCTCCGTCGACTATGCGGGCCCTGGCGCTGAGGCCGAAATGCTGGGCCTGTACTTTGCCGACGCCGGCCAGCACTTGGAGCATCGGCTGTTCGTTGATCACAACGCACCGCACACGCGAAGCAACGTCGACTACCGCGGCGCGCTGCAGGGCGACGGGGCGCACACTGTCTGGATTGGCGACGTCTTGATTCGTAAGGTGGCTGAGGGGATCCAGACGTACGAGTCCAACCGCAACCTGGTACTCACCGATGGTTGCCGCGCCGACTCGGTGCCCAACCTCGAGATCGAAACCGGTGAAATCGTCGGTGCCGGCCACGCGTCGGCGACCGGGCGCTTCGATGACGAGCAGCTGTTCTACCTCCGCAGCCGC
>Ga0081455_10002238_pt1 | contig 23032 bp, 21 predicted proteins | sample TabmetS3T2R1_FD_70207 | JGI IMG/M metagenome (GOLD analysis project Ga0081455, IMG submission 70207) | Tabebuia heterophylla rhizosphere microbial communities from the University of Puerto Rico - S3T2R1 | ecosystem: Host-associated > Plants > Roots > Rhizosphere ...
CCTGCCGATTGTTTCCGAGACCAGCTGGAAGTTCACAACCGATAGCCAGAATTCGAACACTGGCCAGACTTTCAAAAGGGCTGGCAATGCTCGCGTGACCGGAAAGGAAACGATAACGACCAAGGCGGGAACATTCGAAACATTTGTCATTGACACTAAATTCACCTCGCGCAACGTTAAAGACCCATCGCGCGGGAGCGAGATTTTCTTGACGACTTGGTATAGCCAGAATCTCGACCATTGGGTCAGAAGAAGGTCGGCCGTTCGCGAGAGCGGACATTTGATCCGGAATGAGACGATTGAGCTCACGGATTTTGGACGAAGAAAATGACTGATTATCCGCGCGGACGCGATGTGGTGCGGCGGATAGAGAATCATGCGGCGAATTTTGGCGCGTTCCGCTGCAGATCCCGGTCATCCTTGCCGGATGGGTCGATCCTCTTTGCGGAGGAGCTGTTTGCCGCCGAGGCGTTCGTCTCCCCCCGTTCAGACTCGCGGGAGTACGTCGCGTAGGTGATCTGATTGGAGCGAAACCGCCACCGCCGTCCACAGCGGTACCGCCGCCGGGACGCCACACAGTTCCCGCCGCGTTTAGGTCGCATAAGAACCACGCACCGTGCCGCCGCTTTGGGCAAAGGTCCGAAGCCACACGCGAAAAGCGCTGTCTTTTTGCTGGCATGTCGATTGCTTCCTGACCGCAAGAGTTGGCAACTAGGGTTCCGGTTTCCGGACGTGGCCGCCGCGGCGTGTCACCGGAAATGCTGGTCCGAGAGTTGCCGCCCGGGCATGTCACAGCGCGGGTGCACGGCGGGATAAAAGCCCGGGAGACCTCAGTCGCCGCGGTTTGGCAGGCACTCGGGTCGTTTTGCCAGTCCGCGATCATCAATGGTGAGGACTGGACATGAAAAATCTCCGAAGCACGATCATCGGCCTTTGCATCGCGAGCGCGTTCGCGCTTGCGCCGCTGACTTCCGCAACGGCAGCAGCGAAAAAGGAATTCAATATCGCCTGGACGATCTATGTCGGCTGGATGCCGTGGCCCTACGCGGCTGAAAGCGGCATCGTGAAGAAGTGGGCCGACAAATACGGCATCACCATCAATGTCACGCAGATCAACGATTACGTCGAATCGATCAACCAATACACCGCGGGCAAGTTCGACGGCGTCACCGTCACCAACATGGACGCGCTGACGATTCCGGCCGCAGGCGGCGTCGATACCACCGCGATCATCGTGGGTGACTACTCCAATGGCAATGACGGCGTCGTGCTGAAGAAAGGCAAGGCGCTCGCCGACATCAAGGGGCAGAAGATCAATCTGGTTGAACTCTCCGTCTCGCACTATCTGCTGGCGCGTGGGCTATCGACGGTGAAGCTCACGGAGAAAGCGATCAAGACGGTCAATACGTCGGATGCCGACATTGTCGCGGCGGCGAAGTCGAAGGATACCACCGCGATCGTCACCTGGAATCCGCAGTTGCTCGAGGTCAAGAACGAGCCCGGCGCGACGCTGGTGTTCGACTCCAGTAAGATTCCCGGCGAAATCCAGGATCTACTGGTGATTAACACGCAGACGCTGAAGGACAATCCCGATCTGGCGAAAGCGCTCACCGGCATCTGGTACGAGACTCTCTCGGTCATGCAAGACCCGGGCGAGAAGGGCAAGGCAGCACGCGAGGCGATGGCGAAGCTGTCGGGTACGGATCTCGCGGGTTTCGAGACGCAGCTGAAGACCACCTTCCTCTACACCACGCCAAAGGATGCCGTCGGCTTCATGGCCGGCGGCGACATGCCGAAGATCATGGATCTCGTTCGCACCTTCTGTTTCGAGCACAATCTGCTCGGCGAGAAGGTGAAGTCGAAAGATGCGATCGGCATCGAAATGCCGGCGGGCTCGCTCGGCTCGCCGAAGAACGTCAAGCTCCGCTTCGATGCGACCTACATGAAGATGGCGGCCGAGGGGAAGCTGTGATGGCCTCGGTGCGTTAAAGCGGCGGGCAGGGAGCTTCGCCATTCGCCGGATCATGAACATCGTTCCGTCGCGCGGCGGCGCCATGCTGCTCGCGGCGATCCCTTTCGTGCTGATCGCCGTCATCTATGTCGTCGGCTCGCAGGCCCGCCGTGCCGAGAATCCGGATGACAAGCTTCTGCCGCCGGTTACCGAAATGGCGGAGACCGCAGCCCGGCTTGCCGCCGAGCCGGACCGTCGCTCCGGCGACTATGTGCTGTGGGTCGATACCGCGGCGAGCCTGCAACGGCTCGCGCTGGGACTCGGCATCGCGGCCTCCGCGGGGCTGGCCGTCGGCCTGGCGCTCGGCCTCGTGCCGATCGCCGGGGCCGGTTTCGGCACGCTGGTCGCAGTGCTGTCGATGATACCGCCGATGGCGGTTCTGCCGATCCTGTTCATCGTATTCGGACTCGGCGAATTGTCGAAAGTCGTGCTGATCATTATCGGCGTGACGCCGATGCTGGTGCGTGATCTTTCTCTCGAGGTCGCCAATATGCCGCGCGAGCAATTGATCAAGGCACAGACGCTCGGCGCCTCGACCTGGCAGGTCGCCATCCGCGTGGTGCTGCCGCAATTGATGCCGCGGCTGATCAAATGCGTGCGGCTGATGATCGGACCGGCGTTCCTGTTCCTGATCTCGGCGGAGGCGATCGCTGCCGATGTCGGGCTTGGCTACCGCATCTTCCTGGTGCGGCGCTACCTGTCCATGGATGTCATCCTGCCCTATGTCGCCTGGATCACGCTGCTGGCCTTCCTGTTCGATGTCGCGCTGGTGTGGATTGGCCGCAAGGCCTTTCCCTGGGCTTATGTGCAGGAGCCGCGCTAGTGCCGGATCACGCAACACTGAGCCGCCGCACCGTCATTGCGAGAAGCGTGAGCGACGAAGCAATCCGGCTCTCGTCGAGGACGCGGGATCGCGTCGCTTGCGCTTGCAATGACAAAGGGGCGACCTGCCAGTGAGTGCGCTGTCGTTCCGCAATGTCTGGGTCGAGTACGGCGGGCAGGTCGTGCTGGAGCGCATCAATCTGGAGATCGCCTCGGGCACTTTCCTGTCGGTGGTCGGCCCCTCCGGCGCGGGCAAGAGCACGTTCCTGCGCCTGATCCTCGGCCAGGAGCGGCCGTCGATCGGCCGCGTGCTGCTGGACGGCGCGCCGTTTCCTGCCGAGCCGGGTCCGGACCGCGGCATCGTGTTCCAGCGCTATTCGGTATTCCCGCATCTGACCGTGCTTGGCAATGTGCTGCTCGGCTATGAGCTTGAAAGCGAGCGGCTGACGGCGCGGCTGTTCGGTGCCTCGCGACGCGCGGCCATCGAGAAGAGCCTCGCACTGATCGAGGCGGTTGGCCTCGGCGAACATCGCGACAAATATCCGAGCGCACTGTCCGGCGGCATGCAGCAGCGACTCGCGATCGCGCAGGCGCTCGCCAAACGGCCGCGGGTGTTGCTGCTCGATGAACCCTTCGGCGCGCTCGACCCCGGCACCCGCGCGCAGATGCATGCGCTGATCAAGCCGCTCTGGCGCGATCTGAAAATGACGGTCGTGATGGTGACCCATGACATCAAGGAGGCCTTCGGCCTCGCGACGCGATTGATCACGCTCGATCGCGCGCGCCGCGATCCGCAGGCGCCCGAGCGATTTGGCGCCAAGGTCACCTACGACCTTGATCTGACTCGTAACGTGTCGGTGCCGATCCTCGGTTTCCGGCAGGCCGCCGCAGCTTCGGAAAACAAGACGGGAGTCCTCTGATGTCCGCTCAATCTCGCATCCGCCGGTCCCGCCATGCGGGCATCCGGCCGGCACCGTCGCTAGGCCGCCGCCATCATCCGGATTTCGACAAGCTAAACACGCAAGGCTGGCAGTCGCTCGAGGCCGAAGGCAGGCTGCCCAGCGCGGGCTGGCGCAAGGAGCGGCAGTGGGCGCTCGATATGGGGTTGCCCGGCGCCGACAGTCTGACCGACAAGGACATCCCGACGTTTGCGCGCGGCGAGCTGCCGCATTTTGCCGGGATCAACACTTTCATGAAGGCTCCCTATGTCGAGAACGTCCGCGATGTTGCCAAATATGATGCGGCGGTGCTCGGTATCCCCTTCGATTCTGGCACCACCTACCGGCCCGGCACGCGCTTCGGGCCGCAGGGCATCCGCCGCATCTCCGCGCTCTACACGCCGTACAATTACGAGCTCGGCGTCGATTTGCGCGAGCAGATGACGCTGTGCGACGCCGGCGACGTCTTCACCATTCCGGCCAATCTGGAAAAGAGTTTCGATCAGATCTCGCGCGGCGTCGCCCATGTGTTCTCATCGGGCGCACTACCGATCATGCTCGGCGGCGACCATTCGATCGGATTTCCGTGCGTTCGCGGCATCGCGCAATGCACCGACAAGAAGATCGGCATCATTCATTTCGACCGTCACATCGACATCCAGGAGAAGGATCTCGACGAGCGCATGCACACGACGCCGTGGTATTGGGCGACCAATCTGCCGAATGTCTCGCCGACCAATCTGGTGCAGCTCGGCATCGGGGGCTGGCAGGTGCCACGCGAAGGCGTCGAGGTGGCGCGCAAGCGCAACACCAATGTGCTGACCATCGCCGACATCGAGAAGATCGGGCTGGAAAAGACCGCGGAGATCGCGCTCGAACTGGCCTGGAAGGACGCCGACGCCGTCTACATCTCCTTCGACGTGGATTCGATCGATTGCGGCTTCGTGCCCGGCACCGGCTGGCCGGAGCCGGGCGGCTTCCTGCCGCGCGAGGCGCTGAAGATCCTGGGACTGGTCGCGGCCGAAGGGCTGTGCGGGCTGGAAGTCGTCGAAGTGTCGCCGCCCTATGACACCTCCGACATCACCGCGCTGATCGGCGTGCGCGTCGTGGTCGAGGCGCTGGGCTCGATGGTCGCGCATGGCAAGCTCGGCAACCACAAAAAGATCATCACCAAGCCGGTCGCCTATTGAGAGCCGCTATGCACCGCCATCATCATCGATCCCGTCACCCCGATCCTCATCAAGGGCATGACCACGATCACCCTCATGGACATGACCATGATCATGATCACCATCTTGATGATCATCGTCACCCCACCCATGGCGGCCCGGGCCACAATCATGCGGCCCGCCCGCGCACGGTGGCGCAATGGCAGACGGCGCACCGGCCGACAGAGCCGCAGAGCGCGCCGGCCCTCGAACCTGATCTTGACAAGGTCGAGACCGCCTTTGTCGAGAGCTTCTTTGCGTCCTCCGATCAGACGAGCTTCCTGCGGCTCGCGCGGATACCATTTCAGCTCTCATCGCACGATGGCGCGACCTTGCATTTGCTGCGGGTCGAGATCGACGCGCTGACCGATGTCGGCAGCCTGACGCCTCACCTTGGCGGCGACAGCTTCCGCTACGATCCGTTGCCGACAGGCCTCGTCTCGCAGCGGCGCCGGCTTCGCTTTGTCTATTTCGACGGCCAGGGTGTGCGGGCTTTGACCTATGGCGAGCTTCGCGCCGCGGAAGCGCAGGGCAGCCGATAATCGCGGCCGCCGCCTCAAGTTCGCGCGGCGAATTCGAACGCGCAGGCACCGGCTATGCAAAAGAGTCGCGCAGCGCGTTCCGAATTAACCTTAGCAATACCTGATTAGAATAAAGTCGAGAATTAAGCCGCGTCGGGATTCGAACTCGATCGCGAGGACTTGTTGTCTCTCGTTCGGCTTTCGCGACGATGCGCAAGCCAAGAACCGGGCAAGGGCGCCCGGAACGCTGTTCAGCCAGTCACTCTCGATCAACGAGAGGGCTGTCATCACACAGCTGTCGCGCTTTCCCCGAGGTGTTCGGTCTTGGCCGAACACGACTCATTGGGATGCCGAAGGTTGCGTGAACACTATCCCGGACACACTAACAAATTGCGAACGCTCGCGCGAAAATCCAAGGAGAGGAAACCCTTTATGGTACGGATCGTTCTGAATCTTCGTATCGGCATCAAACTCGTGATCGTATCGGGCTTGGCACTCGCGCTTGTCATGACCATGATGGCCCTGGAATGGACAAGCAACGTATCCGTTCGCCGGGCAAACAGCGCCGCCATCGATCAGCAGACGATCGCGCGGGACGCCGCCGACGCCAAGGGATCGATCCGTGGCATGCAAATCGGCGTTCGCGACCTTCGTCTGGCCCGGACATCGTCTGATATCCAGAAAGCTACGGAGTATCTGGCGGCGAGACAGAAGTCTGCGATTCGTTTCGCGGACGAGATGCTGAAGCTGTCGACCTCGGCAGAAAATCGCCCGAAAATGGAAAAATTGAAAGCCATGGTCGCCGAATACGTCAATCGCGGTCAGGAGATCGCGGCGGTCCGCACCGAGGTGGTGGCGCTCGAGGCGAAGCGTCCAGTCGGCGGAGACCTTCCGGCCGACATGGTCGCCCGCATCGCCGAACTGAATGAGAAGGCCGCCACGATCGCTCGCGACGTGACACTGCCGATTGCCGCTGAGCTCGAGCGCGTGGCCGGCGAGATCTTCGATTTCGCCGAACACAGGGCAGAAACAGAAGTGGCTTCGGCGGCCCAGCAAATGGCGTCGGCTGAACATATGTCGATGGGCATTGGTGTCGGCGTCGCCTTGCTGCTGATCGGGACCTGGCTGTTTTCGGTCGTCACAATCGCGCGGCCGATGCAGGCGCTCAGCGGCGCGATGAATGAGCTGGCGGAAGGGCACTTCGGCGTGGTGTTGCCGGGCCTCGGCCGCAAGGACGAGATCGGCGACGTTGCAGCGTCGGTCGAAAAGTTCAAGCTCAAGGCGCAGGAGAAAGCCAAGCTCGAGGCCGAGGCGCAGGCGGTCCAGGAACGCCTCGCCGCCGAGCAGCGGAAAGCGGACACGCATCGGCTCGCGGACGACTTCGAAGCCGCGGTCGGCGAGATCGTCGAGGCGGTGTCATCGGCCTCGACCGAACTTGAGGCCGCTGCCAATACGCTGACCCAGACGGCCGAGGGAACGCAACGGCTCGCGGTCGCGGTGTCCTCCGCCTCCGAGGAGGCGTCTGCCAATGTTCAGTCGGTTGCGTCGGCCACGGAGGAGATGGCCTCATCTGTCGGCGAAATCGGCCGACAGATCGAGATATCGACCCGGATTGCAAGCGACGCGGTCAAGCAGGCCGAACAGACCGATCAGCGGATCAACAAGCTGACGCAAGCGGCGGCCAGGATCGGCCACGTCATCAATCTCATCACCACCATTGCCGAGCAGACCAACCTGCTGGCGCTGAACGCAACCATCGAGGCGGCGCGTGCCGGGGACGCCGGCCGTGGCTTCGCCGTCGTCGCCTCCGAGGTCAAGGCTCTGGCCTCGCAGACTGCGAAGGCCACGAGTGAAATCAGCGAGCAAATCATCGAAATTCAAACGGCGACCGACGACTCCGTGGCGGCGATCAAGGAGATCGGCGCGACGATTGCCAGCATCGCGGAGATTACCACTGTCATCGCCGCCGCTGTCGAGGAGCAGAGCGCGGCCACCAACGAGATCTCCCGCAATGTGCAGCAGGCGGCGCTTGGAACGACGCAAGTGGCTTCGAACATCACGGAGGTCAATCGCGGCGCGTCCGAAACCGGATCGGCGTCGTCGCAGGTTTTTGCTTCGGCTCAGTCGCTCTCGGGCGAAAGCAATCATCTGAAACTCGAAGTGCAAAAGTTCCTGGCGACGGTCCGCGCCGCCTGACGGGCGGGCAATCCGATCTCGGCATCGGCGTAGCCGCGCGCTGGCCTGCAGCGCGCGGCCCTTTGAGTTTTTGTTTGAGGATTATCCCTCGGGTCGAGCCCGACGGCATGCTTTTCCGCTACAGACTTTTCCGGATCATGCTCCAGGCCGGGCCTGGATGATGTCGAGCGCGCGGGCGCCCGTCACGCCGGTCGAAGGCAGCGCGGCGAAATCGCCGGCGTGCAGGAGCGCGATGTCGAGCTCGCTGCGGTAGCGGCGCTGGGACAATTCGACGGCACCAAAGCTGCGCAGATGCTCGGTGACGTATTGCGTGTCCAGCAGCACGAAGCCGCCCGCGATCAACCGCGCGACCAGATGCACCAGCGCGACCTTGGAGGCGTCGCGCGCGGTGTGAAACATGCTCTCGCCGAAATAGGCGCCGCCCAGCGTCACGCCGTAGAGCCCGCCGACGAGCCGATCGCCGTCCCAGGCCTCGACGCTGTGGCAATGGCCCATGCGGTGGAGCGCGGTATAGAGCTTGCGGATGCGGCCGTTGATCCAGGTGTTGTCGCTGTCGGCGCGGGGCGCCGCGCAGCCATCCATCACCTCGGCAAAGGCCTGGTTGACCGTGACCTTGAAGCGATCCGAGCGCACGGTGCGCGCCAGCCGCGAGGCGACGTTGAATCCCTCCAGCGGGATGACGCCGCGCAATTCGGGCTCGACCCAGAACAGGGTCGGATCGTCGGCGCTTTCGGCCATCGGGAAGATCCCGCAGGCATAGGCGCGCAGCAGCACCTCCGGGGTGATTTCCGAACTGACATTGTCGCGGGACGTCATGGCGGCATTCTACCAGATCGGCGGGATTAGTGGTCCGATTCTAACATTCGCATACCCTTGCAGCATATCCGCTTTGCGAATGTTAGAATCAAAGGACCACTGGCGAATTTAGGATTCTAGTGAAGTTTTGGATTTGACATTCGCTTCTCGGACTCGTGGCGGCTGGGTAGCGAATGCCAAATCCACTCCACTCGCAGCGCCGACGGCGCGCTATTTTCCCGCTCCATCGCCCGGCGCGTGCATGGCTTCCCGGAATCGCACCACGATCCGGGTTCCACCGCCGGTGTCGCGCGAGACTTTGGCATTGAGCTTTTGCGCCATCGCGGTGACGATGCGCTGGCCCATTCCGGTGGAGCCAGGCTGGGCGCCGGCCTGAAACCCGACGCCATGATCGGCGATGCTGAGCTCGACATCGCCGGCATCCCGACAGAGATTGACGTGGATGGCGCCGGCGCCATCGGGGTAGGCGTATTTCACCGCGTTCATGATCAGCTCGTTGGCGACGATGCCGATCGCCACCGCGCGGTCCGGATCAATCTCGATCGGTTCGCTGGCGAGCGTCAGCTGGGTCAGCTTGTCGCCCTCGGCCGAGCGGCGCAGATCCTCGACCAGCGCCTGCAGATACTGGTTCAGCATCACGGTCTTGAGATTGTGCGAGGTGTAGAGCCGGCGGTGCACCTGCGCCACGGCGGTGACGCGGCCCATCGCATTGGTGAGCGCGGCCTTGACGTCGTCATCGTCGCTCGAGGACGCCTGCAGATGCAGCAGCGAGGCGATGATCTGCAGGCTGTTGCCGACGCGATGATTGACCTCGCGCAGCAGCATCTCGCGCTCGGCGGCGAGCGCCTCGAACCGGTCGCGCGCGGCCCGCACCTCGGCCTCCGCCGCTTCCTTGGCGGCACGCGTCCGTGCGGCATCGAGCGCGCTGATCGCGGCGACGCCGAGCAGCGGAATGAATTCGCCTTGCGTATCCTTGACGAGATAGTCCGACGCGCCGGCTTTCAGGGCCGTCACCGCGATGCGGCTGTCCAGCGAGGCGGTGACGAACACCACCGGCGGCGCGTTCCCGGTGGCGCGGATTTGCGCCAGCGTGTCCAGCCCGTCGAGGCCCGGCATGTACTGATCGAGCGCGACCACGTCGATGCCGCCGGCGAGAATACGCGCGACGCCGGCTTCGCCGTCGCTGGCGCGCTCGACCTTGAAGCCTTGCCGCTTCAGGCCGCGTTCGACCAGACGCGCAAGCCCGTCATCGTCGTCGATATAGAGCAGAGTTGGAATGTCGGTTGTCATGTCGGCTGTCATGGCAGGACGGGCGGCACCTGGATGACCGAGAAGAACAGTCCAAGCTGGCGGATCGCGTTGGCGAAATTCTCGTATTGCAGCGGCTTGGTGATGTAGACGTTGCAGCCGAGTTCGTAGCAGCGCTTGATTTCATCGGCATCGTCCGTCGTGGTCAAAATCACCACCGGACAGCGTTTCAAATTCTTGGTCTCCTTGATCCGGCGAAGGATGTCGATGCCGGTCATGTCGGGCAAATTGAGGTCGAGCAGGATCAACAGCGCCTTACCTTCCTGCAATTCGCCGTGACCGGCCGGTCCGAGCAGGTAACGCAGGGCGTCGGCGCCGTTAGTGAACGACACGATCTGGTTGTTGACGCCGGCACGACGGATGTTGCGCTCGATCAGGTTGGCGTGACCCTCGTCGTCTTCGATCATCACAATAGAAACTGAATGACTCATTCTGCTTTTCCTTCAATTCCCAGCGTCCAGCGGCTCGGCAACGTCACGGTGAACGTGCTGCCTTGCCCCGGCTCGGACGTGACAGACAATGTACCGCCGAGCCGGCGGACCAGCGCCCGGACATGGGCGAGGCCGATACCCTGGCCCGGGCGGTCCTGCAGCCCGGCACGCCGAAAAAGATCAAAAATGCGCTGATGATCCTTCGGGTCGATGCCGCGGCCGTTGTCAGCGACCTCGTAGATCACATAGCCGAGCTTGTGGCGGCCTTTGATGGTAATGCGCCCTGGCGTGCCGGCTTTCAGATACTTCAAGGCATTGTCAATCAAATTGGAGAAGATTTGTTCCAATGCGAGACGATCGCTGGTCAGGTCGGGCAGGGCCTGGATGTCGATCTCGGCACCGGCTTCAGCGGTCTGGTGCGCCAGCGTGCCGGCGATGATGGTGATCAGGTCGCGGACATCGATCGACTCTGGGCGAAATTCACGGCGGCCTTCGCGGGTCAGTTTGAGGATGGCGCTGATCAGCCGGTCCATCTTGTCTATTGACGTCTTGATGAAGCCGAGAGCTTCGTCGAAATTGTCCCACAACGCCTTGTCGCTCGCCGCGGCGGGGATGTGGTCTGCGCCGTCGCCTGGCTGCGTCGGCGGCGCGAGATCATCGTTGTTGTGTTGCAGACGCGCGAACAGGTCGTGGCGCAAGGTCTCGAGTTCGCTGGTGAAGCCCATGATGTTGACCAGCGGCGAGCGTAGATCATGGCTCACAATGTAGGCGAAGCGCTGGATCTCTTCATTGGCCTCGCGCAGGCTCGCCGTTCGCTCCGCAACCGTCGATTCCAGATTGACGTTGGCATCGCGCAATTGCCACTCGGCGCGCTGGCGCGCCCGATCCGAGCGGCGGACCAGCGTCACGGAGAGGGCGGCGAGCAGGAGCACGAGGCCGGAGCCGCTGGTCGTGACCAGGGCTGCAACCCTCTGGCTTTGATCGGCTGCCGCGGTGCGCAGCGCAAATAGCCGCTGCTCCTCGTCCTGCATCTGCTCGCACAGGGCGCGGATCTTATCCGTGGTGCGGTCGATGGCGCTTTGCCGCACGATCGCCGTCGCCTCGCCGAACTTGCCGGCCTCGGTCAGCGCGTTGACGGTGTCAAATTCGCCGAGCCGTTGCTGCACCAACGGATCGATCTGGTCGAGAATGGCATGTTGGGTGGCATTGTCCTGCGTGAGGCGACGCAGCGCGGCGAAGGCCGGCAGGATGAACGACTTCGCTTCGTCGAAGTCGGTCCGATAGGCCGGCAATGACGTGATCAGAAAGGCACGCTCGGAGCTCTCGGCGCGGCGGATCTGCAGCAGCGTGACGCCGATCTGGTTTTCGACCTCGACCGTATGGGTAACGCGATTGGCGTCCTCGCGGGCGCGGGAGGTGTAATAGACCGAGGTCGCGCTGATGCCGACGAGCACGAGAGCACCGGCGATCAGAAGGGCAATCTGCAACCATGACCGCGCGGCATTGTCCGGAGCAGTCGTCAAAAGATGATCGTCCTTTCGGGGTCTCTGTTGAATCGGGGCCTGTCTGAAATTTGGCTGGCCGGCAGATCACCAGCCCGAACCAACGCGGTCCGGCGCCGAAAGTTCCGTCGGCGAAAAACCAAGACCCGGCTGCGTCAGCCGCGCTCGTCGCCGGAGGCGAGATACTGCTCCAGCCAGTGGATGTGATAGTCGCCGTCAATGACGGCCGCTTCACGGACCAGCGCGCGAAACAGCGGCAGGGTGGTTTCGATCCCGTCCACCACCATCTCGTCGAGCGCGCGACGCAGCCGCATCAGGCATTCCGACCGGGTCTTGCCGTGAACGATCAGCTTGCCGACCAGCGAGTCGTAATAGGGCGGAATGACATAGCCCTGATAGACCGCGGAATCGATCCGGATGCCGAGCCCGCCGGGCGGATGGTAGTGCAGGATCTTGCCGGGCGACGGACGGAAGGTCACCGGATTTTCGGCGTTGATCCGGCACTCGATGGCGTGCCCGTTGACGCCGATCTCCTTCTGCGTCACCGGCAGGTCGGCGCCGGCGGCGATCCGGATCTGCTCCAGCACGAGATCGATCCCGGTGATCATCTCGGTCACGGGATGTTCGACCTGGATGCGGGTGTTCATCTCGATGAAGTAGAACTTGCCGTCCTCATAAAGGAATTCGATGGTGCCGGCGCCGACATATTTCAGGTCGCGCATGGCGTTGACGACGATGTCGCCGATCATCGCGCGCTGCTTGGCGTCGATCGCGGGCGAGGGGCCTTCTTCCCACACCTTCTGATGGCGCCGCTGCAGCGAGCAGTCGCGCTCGCCGAGATGGATCGCGCCGCCGCGGCCGTCGCCGAGCACCTGCACCTCGATGTGGCGGGGCTTTTCCAGGTATTTTTCCATGTAGACGGCGGCGTCGCCGAACGCGGCCTTCGCCTCCGAGCGTGCCGTCGACAATGCGAGCGCGAGGTCCTCTTCCGATCGGGCGACCTTCATGCCGCGACCGCCGCCGCCGGAGGCAGCTTTCACCAGCACGGGGAAGCCGATCTCGCGGGCGATGGCCTGCGCCTCTTCGGTGGAACCGACCTCGCCGTCGGAGCCGGGCACGCAGGGAATGCCGAGCCGCTTCGCCGTGCGCTTGGCCTCGATCTTGTCACCCATGATGCGGATGTGCTCGGCACGCGGGCCGATGAAGTGCAGATTGTGGTCGGCGAGAATTTCGGCAAACCGCGCATTTTCCGACAGGAAGCCGTAGCCGGGGTGGACGGCATCGGCGCCGGTGATTTCGCACGCCGCGAGCAGCGCGGGGATGTTGAGATAGCTGTCTTTCGCCGCGGGCGGTCCAATGCAGACGCTTTCGTCGGCGAGGCGGACATGCATCGCATTGGCATCGGCCGTGGAATGCACGGCGACGGTCGCGATGCCCAGTTCCTTGCAGGCGCGGAGCACGCGCAGGGCAATTTCGCCGCGATTGGCTATCAGGATTTTGTCGAACATCTCGGTCCTGGCGAATAGCGAGTGGTGAATGGCGAATGGCGAATGGCGAAGAGTGAGTAGTGAGACGGGATTTGGCCGGCGCGTGCTGCTTGCTATTCCCTATTCGCTACTCACTGCTCGCTCTTCTCGTCACTCGATGATCATCAAGGGCTCGCCGAATTCGACCGGCTGGCCGTCCTCGACCAGGATCTCCTTGACGGTCCCCGAGCGTGGCGACGGAATCTGATTCATCGTCTTCATCGCCTCGATGATCAGCAGCGTCTCGCCGGCCTTGACCTGACTGCCGACGTCCACGAACGGCTTGGCGCCGGGCTCGGAAGCGACATAGGCCGTTCCGACCATCGGCGAGGGGACGGTGCCGGGATGTGAGGCGATGTCGGCCGCCGTGACGGCGGCCGGTTTGCCCACGGGCGCAGGCGCGGCGGCGGCAACGGCAGCGTGCTGCACGGCCACCGTCGTCACCTGGCGGGCGACGCGAACCCGCAAGCCGTTACGCTCGACCTCGATCTCGGTGAGCTGGGTCGAATCCAGCAACGCCGCGAGATCGCGAATCAACTCGCGTTCGTCGGTCGCCTTTGGGGGTGAAGTTTTCGCCTTTGCGGCCATGATGTTCGATCCGAAATGTTCGTTTGGTGGTCGTGCGTGACGGTTTGCGCTGCGGTTTCTGAGGGTCAAGCCCCGGCCTTGATACCGAGTTTGGCGGCGAGGCCGATCAGAGCCAAGCGGTAGCCATCGATTCCGAAACCGGAGATCGAAGCGAATGCCGCCTTGGCGATATAGGAATGATGCCTGAACGACTCGCGTGCATAGACATTGCTGATGTGCACTTCGACCGTTGGAACCTGGACCGCGGTGATGGCGTCGTGGATGGCGATGGAGGTGTGAGAATACCCACCGCCATTGATGACGATGCCGACCGCGCCTGATTTGGCTTCGTGGATGAAATCGATCAACTCGCCCTCGCGGTTGCTCTGGCGGCAATCGACCTGCAGGCCGAAATTTTCGGCCGTCGTCCGGCACAGCTTCTCGACGTCGGCCAGGGTCTCGTGACCATACGTCTTCGGCTCGCGCGTGCCGAGCAGGTTCAGATTGGGGCCGTTCAGGACATAAACGGTCCGGCGGGAGGCTTTAGCCATCACGTGATCCACAGGAGGGAGCGGACCGGCGCGGGGCGCCGGCGGGTTTGGCTGCTTTATAGGTAACCTTACCGGGCCTGGGAAGTCCGCGCCGTGGACGGCTTACACAGCAAATCCTTAGCGCTGCAGGCAAAAACCGTTGCCCCGGCATGGTAAATTGCAATTAACCACGCTTGACGAAGGCCTCGGGCCATGAACCGCGCCGGCATGTCGGCCGTCAGACGGATATCCCGACCGATCGGCGCCGGCCGAACGAGGTCAGCAGGTGGCAGCCTTGGCGCAGCGCGCGGCCTTGACCTTATCCTGCAGCGCCTCCAGCCCGACGGCGCCGATCACCACCTGATCACCGATCACATAGCTTGGCGTGCCGTTGAGCCCCATCTCCTCGGCGACCTTGAAGTTCTCCTCGAGCGTGGCCTTCACTTCGGGGCTGGACATATCCTTTTCCAGCCGCGTCATGTCGAGACCGGCATCCTTGGCCGCCGCCATCGCCCGCGCCTTGTCGGCCTGGCCGCGGCCGCCGAGCAGCTTCTGGTGGAAATCGAGATATTTCTTGCCGTTGGGATCCTGCATCCGCACGGCGACCGCGACTTGCGCGGCTTCGACCGAGCCCGGCCCGAGCACCGGGAATTCCTTCAGCGTCACCTTGAGCTTCGGATCGGTCTTGATCAGCGTGAGCATGTCGCTCATCGCGCGTTTGCAATAGCCGCAATTATAGTCGAAATACTCGACGAATTCGACATCGCCGCTGGCGTTGCCGATCTGGACGCCGCGCGGCGACTTGAAGATCAGCGCGGCGTTCTTCTGCACCGCTTCACGATGCTTGAGGTCTTCGGCTGCTGCCTGTCGCTTGCTCAGTTCGGCCGAAACCTCTTCGAGCACTTCGGGATGCGCCAGCAGATAGGTGCGGACGATGCTTTCGATTTCCGACTTTTGCGGTTCGCTGAAGCTCTGGGCGCGGACGCAAGCCGGCGCGCCGACGAGCAGGGCTGTCGCCAGAACGGCGGCGCAGGCGCGGAACGATGGCATGGGAAGTCCTTTCGACCGTTGATGGATGAGGTCAGTTCGCATCGGTCTGACCCGGAAGAGGCTTGGTGCTGAGAATGTCGTCGGCCTTGACCCAGCCGGGCGAGCCGACGGCAAATCTGGTTTTCGCCCGCGTTGCGAGACCGCGTGCGGCCTTGCGATCGCCGCGCAGAAAAGCCGCCTGCGCGGAGGCGAGGTCGGCTTCCGCCAGATCGCCCTTGCGGCCATAGGCCATCGCGAGCTGACTAAATCCCAGCGGGGCTTCGGGTTCGCGGACCAGCGCGCTCTTCAAAATGTTGATCGCCTCATTGGCCAAAGCGGGATTATTCGACGCCACCAGCGCTTGACCAAGTAACATCTCGATGAGCGGACTGCCATTTGAAAGTTGGACGGCCTTGCGCAGCGGTTCGAGCGCTTCCGCGGGCCGGCCGCCCTCCAGCAGCGCCTGACCGCGCAATTCGTAGAAATAGGGATTGTTGGGCTGGGTCTGAATCAGGCTGTCGATCTGGGTGAGCGCGACGCGCAGATCGCCGTGACGGTAGGTCGTGATGGCGCGGGCGTAGCGCGCGGGCAGGCTGTCGGCGCCTGCCGGATAACGGCGGCTGACCGTGTCCGGCCGATCCATGAAGCCCGCCAGTTTCGCGCGCATCAGATCGTGGCGCAGCTGCAAGGCCGGATCATCCTTCTTGTCCCAATAGGGGCTGGTGCGCGCGAAGACCTCCAGCGCATTGACGCGATCGATCGGCATCGGATGCGACATCACATAGGGATCGACACCCTGCGCCGCGAACAGGGTCTGATCGGCGAGGCGCTTGAAGGTCGAATACATTCCCTTCGGCGACTGCTGGGTCGCTGCGAGGAATTTGACGCCGGCACGGTCGGCGCTTTCCTCCTGCTGCCGTTGATAGGAGATCAGCGAGCGGCGGATCATTTCGCTCGGCGCGCTGAGCGCCGCGAGCCCTGCATTCGCGGTTCCGGAATTGCCGGAGCGGGCGCCCGCAATCAGCGCGCCGGCGCCCAGGATGGTGGCGAGGATCATCTGGGTCTGGGCCGATGCGAGTTCCTGGCGCAAACGCGCCAAGTGGCCGCCTGCCATGTGCCCGGTTTCATGGGCGAGCACGCCGATCACTTCATTGGGCGTCTCGGCCTGGATCAGGGCTCCGGTGTTGATGAAGATCCGCTGGCCATCCATCACGAAGGCGTTGAAGGTGGGATCATTGATGATGACGATGCGGACATTCTGCCGCTCCAGGCCTGCCGCGCGCAGGATCGGCCGCGAATAGTCGCGCAGCAGCTGCTCGATCTCGGCGTCGCGGATGAGGGGCAGGTTCGATCCGCGCTCCTGCGCATCCACGGCGCGCGGGCCGGCCAGCGACGACAGCGCAAGCACGGCCGCCATCGCGAGGCTCAGGCCGCGTGTCAACCGTCCGGCCGGCGAGGTGAGCTTGTCGATCAAAGCCATTTTTGAGTTGCAGATCCACGCGTCCAGAGGCCATCTGTAGACGCCAAAACGATGGACTTAACAAGCCGTTGAATGCGGCAATACGGGGGCGTCGGCGATACGCGGCGCGGCCTTTGGTGTATCCTCGCCGTCACTGCCGTTTAACGTGGGACCAAGACCCTTTTGCAATGCTCGATAGCGTGCCGCCCGATCTGATCCGCCTGCTGCAGGCATCGTCCCGCAGCGACGTGCCGCCCTTCATGGTGATGGACGTGATGGCGGCCGCCGCCAGGATCGAATCTGCCGGCGGTCATGTCATCCATCTCGAGGTCGGCCAGCCTGCGGAGCCTGCGCCGCAAACCGCGATCGCCGCGGCGCGCACAGCGCTCGGATCGGCGCGGATCGATTACACGGCGGCGCTCGGCATCCCGTCGTTGCGCGGGCGCATCGCCCGCCATTACCGCGACAGCTATGGCTGCGCGATCGATCCAGAGCGGATCGTCGTCACGACGGGATCGTCAGGCGGGTTCATCCTGGCGTTCCTTGCGATGTTCGAGGCGGGTGATCGGGTTGCGATCACGGTGCCCGGCTATCCGCCCTATCGCCACATCCTCAAGGCGCTCGGTTGCGAGCCGGTGCTGATCGAGACCTCGGCGAGCAATCGTCACGCGCTTTCGCCGCAGGCATTGCTGGAGGCGCACCGCGACAAGCCGTTGCGCGGCGTGCTGGTGGCGAGCCCGGCCAATCCGACGGGGACGATGATGACGGCCGAGGCCTTGGCCGCGCTGATCGCGGCGGCGGAGGGCGAGGGCATCCGCTTCATCTCGGACGAAATCTATCACGGCCTCGATTATGCGTTTCCCGCCGTGACCGCGGCGTCGCTGTCGCCAAACGCGCTGGTGATCAATTCGTTTTCGAAATACTTCTGCATGACCGGATGGCGGGTCGGTTGGATGGTCGCGCCGGAGAGCCTGGTGCGCCCGATCGAACGGTTGCAGCAGAACCTGTCGATCTCGGTGCCGACGCTGTCGCAGATCGCGGCCGAGGCTGCGTTTGACGGACGCGACGAGATGGATGCCGTCAAGCACGGCTATGAAGAGAACCGCCGCATCCTGATCGAAGGCCTGCCGAAAGCCGGCATCGACAAGTTTCTGCCGGCGGACGGCGCGTTCTACCTCTATGCCGACGTGTCGCGATTCACCTCCGACAGCCTCGCTTTCACCCGGCAGATGCTGGATGAGGCGCATGTCGCGGCGACGTCGGGGGTGGATTTCGATCCCATCCACGGCCGCTCGTTCGTGCGATTTTCCTATGCCCGGTCAGCGGACGACATGCGCGAAGCCGTCGCGCGGATCACGCGTTGGCTGGAGTCGAAGGGCTGACCGCATAGGAGTGCGACGCGAACCGGTTTCCACCACCGGATCACGTCCGATGGCATGCTTCGCTCGAAAACGCTCTAATCAACCCACGGGTTGATGATGTCATCGACCGTCGACTTGAAATCGGATTCGTTGCGGGTCACGAGCGACAGGCCGTGGACATTTGCAGTGGCCGCAATGAATGCGTCCATGATGCCGATCGGCCGACCGGCGGCCTCGCCCTGCGCGACCAAGCGGCCCCAGCCTTCGGCGACGGCATGATCAATCGGCAGCGTCCGGTCTTGGAAGCGAAGAGGCAGTTCATCGCGCAGCCAGCTATCAAGCCGCCTGCGCCGATTGCCGTCCGCCAAGCGCTCGACGCCATGCCGAAGTTCAGCCAATGTCACGACGCTGAGAAACACGCGATCCTCATCAACCTCGGCAAGCCAGGCGATAACGCCGCGATTCGGTTTTGGCTTCACCCATTCCGAAACGACGTTGGTGTCGAGCAGGAAGGTCATAACCCGCGCTTTCGCGGGCGGTCTTTGCGGCGCTTGGCGTCGAGACCCGACCCCCGCAACGGAGAATCGGCAAAGAACTCGGCGAGGTTGCCCATCCGCTTCGACTTCTTCTCCCATTCTTCGGCTGAAACGACGATTGCTGCGGTTCGACCGTGCCGGGTGATGGTCTGCGGACTTCCCGATTGCGCCTGTTCGATCAATTCGCTGAAGCGCGCCTTGGCCTCGGCCACCGTCCAGTTTCGCGCGCTCATCAGCCTCTCCGGTCCAGCCGAAATGCCATTATGGTCATAATAGTCATTTTCTGCTTGGCCGACAAGATCGTCATGTTGCGCGCGTAAGCGCCACCGGTGTCATGAGGTCGAGCGTCATGCGCCGTGCACGGGACGGAGCCCGCGCTCCATCCCGTCCGATCGTTACTCTCGCCTGTTGTTTATTGCCCGCCGCCGAACCGCCGCGACCACCAGCCGGCGCGGCGCGGCGTTGCTTCGTTGTCGCCCTGATCGTGGCTTGCGGCCGGCTCCGCGGCTTGCGGAGCAGGGCCGGCGGGTGCCGCAGGCGGCGTCTGTTCGGCGGCCGCGGACGGTGCAGTTTCAACCGCTCCGAACGAAACCTTCTCGCGGACGGTCGAGCGACGGCGAATCTTCTCCAGCTCGGAGTCGGTCTCCGCTGCCTTGCTCGCCTCTGCCTTGCCCACCTCGTCGCGGGCCTCGACCGTCGGCGCCTCCACGGGGGGCACGGCCGGGGCTGCGTCTTCCGCGCGCGGCGGCGGTCCGCCGAAATCGGCAACGGCGGCATCCAACTCGGGATCGCGCGGCGCGGTGCTCGTTTCAACTTCATCGGCCACCGAAGCCGCGAGACCCTCGCCCTCTTCTTCGCGACGCCTGCGGCGTCCGCCACGGCGTCCGCGCCGGCGCCTGCGACGCTCGCCATCGCCATTGACGGCCCCGGCTTCGGCATCCTCGCCGCCTTCGGCGCTCTCGTCGCCGTCGCCTTCGCTCTCATCGTCAACCGCAGCGGCCACTCCGTCAGGCTGCTCCGGCGCAAACGACGCCTCGCCGCCGCGTCCACCGCGCCGGCGCCGCCGTCGGCCGCGCCGCCTGCGGCCATCGCCTTCGGCGGCGTCGCCGTCTTCGCCGGCCTGCGTTTCACCGCCCGCGAACTCGTCGCTTCCGGATTCGAACTCCTCGCCGAGGGGTTCGTCGTCCGTTGCATCCTCGGTTGCAAGCGGTGTCGTCGCCTGAGACGCCAGCAGCGCCTTGGCCGCTTCCAGCGTGTGGATCTGGTCGCCGCGATCGATGACATAGGCCGGCGTTCCCGTGAGATGGGCATCGGCCACAACCGTCAGCGTCACCTTGAAGGCGTTCTCGAGGTCGCGCAGGTGGCCGCGCTTGTGATTGAGAACGTACAGCGCGACTTCGGTGCGGGTGCGGATGACCAGATTGTGGGTCGCGCCCTTCATCAGGGTCTCTTCAAGGCCGCGCAGCAATTGCAGCGCGACGGAGGCGACCGAACGGACGTGGCCGGTGCCGCCGCAATGCGGGCAGGGCTCGGTGGAGCTTTCGAGCACACTGGCGCGGATGCGCTGCCGCGACATTTCAAGCAAGCCGAAATGCGAGATCCGGCCGACCTGGATACGGGCGCGGTCGTGGCGCAAACACTCGCTGAGCTTGCGCTCGACGGCGCGGTTGTTGCGCTTCTCGTCCATGTCGATGAAATCGATCACGATCAGGCCGGCGAGATCGCGCAGACGCAGTTGCCGCGCCACTTCCTCGGCCGCTTCGAGGTTGGTCTTGAGCGCGGTGTCCTCGATGTGATGTTCGCGCGTCGAGCGTCCCGAGTTGACGTCGATCGAAACCAGCGCCTCGGTCTGGTTGATGACGATATAGCCGCCGGAGCGCAGCTGCACGGTCGGCGAGAACATCGCGTCGAGCTGGCTTTCGACTCCCATCCGCGAAAACAGCGGCTGGCCGCCTGGATATTGCTTCACCGCGCGCACATGGCTCGGCATCAGCATCTTCATGAAGTCGCGCGCTTCCTGATGGCCGGCTTCGCCCGCGACGATGATGTCGTCGATGTCCTTGTTATAGAGATCGCGGATCGAGCGCTTGATCAGCGACCCTTCTTCATAAACCAGCGTCGGCGCGGTCGACTTCAAGGTGAGGTCGCGCACGGTCTCCCAGAGCCGCAGCAGATACTCGAAATCGCGCTCGATTTCCGGCTTGGTGCGGGCCGCGCCGGCGGTGCGCAGGATTATGCCCATGCCTTCCGGCACGTCGAGGTCCTGCACGACCTCCTTCAGTCGCGAGCGGTCCTGCGCCGAGGTGATCTTGCGGCTGATGCCACCGCCGCGCGCGGTGTTCGGCATCAGCACGGCATAACGGCCGGCGAGCGAGAGATAGGTGGTCAGCGCCGCACCCTTGTTGCCGCGCTCCTCCTTGACCACCTGGATGAGCATCACCTGGCGGCGCTTGATGACCTCTTGAATCTTGTACTGGCGACGGGGCCGGAACGGGCGTTCCGGAACCTCTTCCATGGCGTCGTCGCCGCCGACGGATTCGACCAACTCTTCCTCGGCCGGCTCGTCCTCGTCATCCTCGTCAGCGTCGCGCGCCTCGACCGGCTGGTCGTGATGGCCGTCTTCGCCGGCGGCTGGATGGTCGGCGTGCTCGGCATCGGGTGAGGGAGGTTCGATGGAGGTCCGCTCGCCGGACAAGAGATATGTCTCCTCGACAGCGGGCGTCGCAACCGCGTCCGGAAGCGGCTCCCGTCCCTCATCGAGCGCCACCGCGCCAGGGGCGTCCTCGGCCTGAGCCGGCGCGTCATGCCCGAGCGCTGCATGGGCCTCATCATAATCTTCCTGCGCCCCGACATCGGGTTCACCAGGTGCCGAGGAATCGAAGGCGTGCCTGTCGCCGTGATGTTCCGGCGCGTGCTCGTCCGGCAGGTGATGTTGTGCGTCACCCTCGAACTCGTGCGCGACGCCGTCTTGCGACGCCTCGTGAGATGTCTCTTCGATCCGCGGGCCGCGGACGCGGTCACCGCCGCGTCGCCGCGCATTGCGATGACGCGAGCGTCGGCGCGGTCGTTCCTCGGCTTCCGCCTCCGCCTCGCGATGGGCGCGCTCATCGTCCTCGATCAGCGCCTGACGGTCGGCGACCGGGATCTGGTAATAGTCGGGATGGATTTCGCTGAAGGCGAGGAAGCCGTGGCGGTTGCCGCCATATTCGACAAAGGCGGCCTGCAGCGAAGGTTCGACGCGGGTGACTTTCGCGAGGTAAATGTTGCCGCGGAGCTGTTTCCGCTGGGCGGACTCGAAATCAAATTCCTCGACGCGGTTGCCGCGCACGACCACCACCCGGGTCTCCTCCGGGTGGGTGGCATCGATAAGCATCTTGTTGGGCATTTTTGGACTCTTGACGGCGGCCCTGTGCAGCAAGCCCGACGCAGGAATTGCGCTCGAGCTGGCCCACGGTCCACCTGATTCGGGGGGAATGGAAAGGCCGAACGTGCTGCCGATGCGCTGAAACCCGGGCCGAGACGCTGCTGCCGACAGGCAGCGACACGATCGGCTGTTCAGAGTGGAGTTTCTCGGTAGGGCGCATGGAAAACGCGTCGCCCCGCTGTTGATCTGTTGCGACAGCACCTGCCGCCAGGGTGCGGCCTCAACCTGCCGCGATAAGGGCTGACCTTCTAAGAGTTACGCGCCGGTCTTCCACGGGTGACGTTGCCGCCAGGCAACCGCCGCCAGGATCTCCGTCGCACCTCTCCCTGCGGACAGGTTTTCCAGCTGCCGCAATCGACCATGGTCCTGTCGGACCACCCGGATCTGCCGGGTTTGCGGTCGATTTGCGCCAATGAAGGGGGAGTTCCGAAGGTTCACGCCTATCGAGTCCATCAACACTTGCGCAGGCAAACTGAAGACGACGCAACCGGAAGTTTCAAATCGTCAGCACCCCATACATACGTCGGTCGTCCGGTTCTGGCAAGAAGGCGGTGGCTGTGGGTGATGGGGATGTCCTCGAAATTGCCCAATTAAGGCCCGGTTAACCCTGCAATCCTATGCAAGGGAACAGCCGCTTGGTCCCGGGGGCTCGGGTTCGTTGACAATCCGCACGTTTTATCTGGCTGCTGTCGCCGTCGGCCTTTGCTGCGCAGGCTCGATCGGCGTGTCGCCGGCCGTGTGCGGCGAGGTAGCGGCCGAATCTCAACCGGCTCCAGCCTCCGCTTTCCCGATTGCGTCCGATGCCCGGATCGCCGGCGACGACAAGCAGACGCGGTTCATTCTGCAA
>Ga0081455_10002239_pt1 | contig 23027 bp, 21 predicted proteins | sample TabmetS3T2R1_FD_70207 | JGI IMG/M metagenome (GOLD analysis project Ga0081455, IMG submission 70207) | Tabebuia heterophylla rhizosphere microbial communities from the University of Puerto Rico - S3T2R1 | ecosystem: Host-associated > Plants > Roots > Rhizosphere ...
ATCTATTCGAAGAATGCGGAGGCGGACCGCGTCTTCCTCAAGGACGTGCTCAAGTTTCCGTTCGTCGACGCGCACGCGGGCTGGCTCATCTTCAAGCTGCCGCCCGCGGAAGTTGCGGTGCATCCGTCCGATGAGAACGACATGCACGAGCTGTGGCTCATGACGGACGACGTGGAGCTCGAGATCCGTACGCTGCGCAAGGCGGGCGTGGATTGCGAGGCCGTTACGCAGCAGCGCTGGGGTCTTGCGACGCGGCTCAAGCTGCCGGGCGGCGGCACGGTGGGGCTCTATCAACCGCGGCACGCGCGGCCGTGAGGGGCTTTCGAGTTATGCTCGGCGCATGGATACACCCACGCTGCTGCGCCGTCTCGAGAACGGGCGCACCGACCTGATCCATGCGCTGCTGTCGACGGCCGACGCCGCCGCGACGCTGCAGTCGCGCGGTGCGGACCTGCTGACCTGGTGCAGCTACTACGGGGATGTGACCGCGTGCCGGCTGCTGCTCGAATCCGGCGAGACGCTGGACGCATTGGGGCCGGACCTGGGCCTCAATGGCGCCGCGTTTCACGGCCACTGGCAGCTCTGCGAGTTCCTCATCGAAAGCGGCGCGGACGCCAACTACGTCGATCCGGACACGGGCGAGACACCGCTGCACTCCGCGGTCGCGAACGAAGACCGGCAGCGCTACGACCTCGTCGTGGAAATCCTGCTGCGCGCCGGTGCGGATCCGAACGCCGCGACGATTGCGGGAATGGAGACCGGCGCGTTCATGCGCGATTGCCACACGCGCGGCGAGACTCCGTTGCATCGCGCCGCCGCGTTCGGCGGCCAGCGGACGATCGAGATGCTGATCGAGGCGGGCGCCGATCGTGAGCGCAAGGATGCACGCGGCGAAACGCCGCTCGCGTGGGCGAGCTGGGCGCGACGGTCGGAGGAGATCCTGCGGCCGTTGCTCTACGGGCCACATCGGATTCGCGAGAGTTACCGGCCGCTGCGCGAGAACCTGCTGGGCAGGCCCGACGCGGAAGACTGACTACTTCATCGCCTTCGCAAGAAACGTCTCGATCTCCTGCAGCATCTGCGTCCGCGTCGACGCCGACGACAACCAGTGGTCGTCGCCCTTGATCTCGACGTAGCGCACGTCTTTCTTCGCACGCAGCAGCTTCGCGTTCATGTCGCGCGACTGCTCGACGGGCACCACCGTGTCCTCGACGCCATGGATCAGCAGCATCGGCACGCGCACCGCGTCGGCATGGCGGATGGGCGACACCTTGCGCAGGTGGTCCATGTCGTCCGCGCCCATCGACTTGCGCCACCACTCCGCGATCATCGTCTTGCGGCCGCCGCGCTCGGCGTCCTTGAGCATGTCCTCGGGATCGCTCACGCCGGCGACGCTCACGGCGCACGCGTACTTGTCGGGCGTGAGCGTCGCGCCCGCGAGCGCCGCGTAGCCGCCGTACGACGCACCCATGATGCAGATGCGCTTGGGATCGACGTAGCCGTTCTTCACGAGCGCGTCGGCGCCGTCTTCGACGTCGGTCTGCATGACGCCGTCGCCCCAGCCCTTGCGGCCCGCGTCGAACCACTCGTATCCATAGCCCGTGGAACCGCGGAAGTTCACCTGCAGCACTGCGTAGCCGCGCGACGCGAGGAAGCTCGACCACCAGTCGAACGTGAAATCGTCGCGTGCATGCGGCCCGCCGTGCACGAGCAGCACGAGCGGCAGCTTCTTCGGCTCGACGCCCGCGGGCAGCGTGAGGTAGGCCGGGATCTGCTTGCCGTCGCGCGCGCGATACTTGATGGACTGCCGGTCGCCGAGCTGTTCCGGCGTCGTGAGCTGCGGATAGCGCTTGCCGAGGACGCGCAGCTTCTGCGTGGGCGTGTCGTAGATGTAGTACATGCCGGCATCGCTCGAGTGCTCACCGAACAGCAGTGCCCGTTTGCGATCGACGGACCACGACTGCAGCATCACGTAGCCGTCCGCGAACTTCTCGCGCACGTCGGCCGCGATCTTCGCGAGCTCGTCGTCGAAGAACTGCTGCTTCGGCAGATCTTCCGTCCAGCGCGCGCCCACGATGCGATGGCGCCACGGGTCCATGATGGGCGCGACGTCGGCGCCCGCGGCGTTCTTCACGCCCTCGACCGGGGTGGCCTCGCCCGTCTTGCGATCGATCGCGAGCAGGATGTCGCGCTTGCCGTCCTCGTGAGGATCGACGGCGGCGATGCGGCCGTCGCCGAGCAGGCCGTACATCGACAGGGGCTGGCCCATTTCGGAGACTTTCTCGAGGATCATCCGGTCCTTGCCGTTCTCGTACGTGAAGAGCCGCCAGCGGTTCCTGTCGTCGTTGATGTCGACGCGCGCGACCGGTGCGCCCTTCTGATCGAGCAGGAATCCGCGCGACTGGAACGAGCCGACCTCGACGGCCGACGCCGTGCCGGTGTCGAGATTCACGCGGTACACGGCGAGCTTCGGCATGTTGTTCATGGAACCGAGGCCGCCCCATGCCACCATGCGTCCGAAGCCCGGATCCCCCTCGATGGGTGCCTGCAGGTTAGTCAACGAGTTGTTGCCGCGATTGCCGGAGTCCTGCATCAGCAATGTCGACGAGCCGCTGTCGAGCGACAGAACGCCCGTCCGGAAGAACTCCACGCGCGGCCCCATGACGGTGATCGGGAAACCCGGGGGTAGTGCATCGCGTGCATGGCCCGTGAAGCTTATGTAGTAGTAAGGCCGCGTCGCGTCGGCCCAGCCCACGCCGCGCAGCGTGTTCTTCGGCGGCGGCGCGAGCGTCTTCTCGACCTTGCCCGAGTCGAGATCGATGATGCTGAGCGACGTGAGCTCGCGGTCGGGCTCGGAAGCGCGATATTCGTAGCCCACCGAGACGACGACGCGTTTGCCGTCGGGGGAGAGCGCGACGCCCCCGATCGCGGGCAATCGGCCGTAGGCCTCGGCAGGAGGCGGGGTTGCAGCGTTCGCGACGCCGATGGAGACGCACAGGATCGCGGCCGACACTAGTTGGGCAATGCGCACGGTGAACCCCTCCCAAGGTTGCGTGGATTGTAGCGCTGTCTACAGCGGCAGATGACCCGTGCGAAGCACCTCGCCGAGATCGACCGACCAGATGTTGTACTGGCCGTTGTTCCAGCCCGAGAGGTCGCGCAATGCCGTTGCGGCGGCGCCCGCAGGAATTGGCGTCGGCACGGGCTCCAGGCGTTCGCTCGAAAAGTAGAGCGTGTGGAGATCCCGGTCCCAACGCGGTTCGGCATCCGACGTCGGGCCGTTGATCGTATCGCCCAGGTAGATGGGCTCGCTCCAGCCGCCATCCTTGCGAAACGCGACGAACAGGTCGATGTCCTTTCTCCGCTGGCGCCCGGAGCCAAAGACAATGGCGGACTCGTCCGGCAGCACGGCAGGGTCCACGTCGGAGACGTCGCCATGACTGAACGGCAGCGGCGTCGGCTCCCGATACGTGTCATCGCGAAACTCGGCGACGAACAGCCGGAACTTGTGCGTGGTCGCATCCGGACGCATGAAGTACAGATTGCCGTTGGCGGCGATGCTGGGCGCGTACGTCGACGGGGTCGAGTTCACGATGTCGGGCAATCGCTCGGGCGTGCTCCATCCCGAAGGCGTGCGACGAACGCGCCACAGGTTCGCGCCGCGGCGCGGCTGCGGCTCGCCGTTGATCATTCCATCGAGCGGTTCGTCGCCCGCCACCGTGGGGCGGTTGGACACGAAGATCAGGTAGCTGCCGTCCGGCGCCATCGCCGGCTCCATGTCGGTCCAGACGCCGGAGAAGGGCGCGATCTGCGGCGCAGACCAGCCTGTGCCTTGCCGATGCGTCGTCAGGATGAAGGAAACCGTCCCGCTGCTGCGGCCGAAGTAGATCGTGCGGCTGTCGGGCGAGAAAGCCGGCGCAGAGTCGTGAGCTGCGCTCGAAACGACGCCGGGTGAGAAGACGGTCGGAGCGACCGCCATGAGCAACGTTGCAAGAGTCATGAGCTGCGCGTCCTCCCGGGTAGTTCAACGCGAGCATGCATGAAAAGGGCTAACGATCAAACCGCCATCCGCGCGCGGAACAACCGCGCCTGACGGCGCGAAACCTCGATTTCGGTTCCGTCCCGCAGCTGTACGTGCAATCGGCCGCCATCGCCCGGTTCGACGCGCTGGATGAACTCGAGGTTCACGATCTGGCCGCGATTCGCGCGGAAGAACCGCTTTCCGTCGAGCTTCTGTTCGAGCGCCGTCAGCGAACGGCCGAGCAACGGTCGCTCCTTTCCCCAGTGCAGTCGGACGTAGTTGCCTTCCGCCGAGAACACGCTCACTTCGCGCAACGGCACGAACCAGCAGCGCGGCCCGTCGCGGATGAACAGCTGTTCGAGCGGCGTCTCCGGCGGCGAGGCGCCGGGCGAGGGCGGCGCCTGCACTTTCCGCAACGCCGCGGCGAGCCGCTCGGGCTCTATCGGCTTCAATAGATAGTCGAGCGCATTGACGTCGAACGCCTTGACGGCGTACTGGTCGTACGCGGTGGTGAAGATGATGTGCGGCACTCGATCGAGTTGCGTCAGCAGGTCGAAACCGGTGCCGCCGGGCATCTGGATGTCGAGGAACACCACCTCGGGCATGAGCGTCTCGATGCACGCCCGCGCTTCGCCGATGTCGCCGGCTTCGCCCACCACTTCGATCGATGGAAACGCCGCGAGCAGGCGGCGCAGCTCGCGGCGGGCGAGGGGCTCGTCGTCGATGACGAGGGCCTTCATGACGGTAGTGTGACCTCGGCCGTCGCGATCCCGGCTTGCGAAAGATCGAGGGCGAGCCGTGCTCGTTCACCATAGAGAAGCCGCAGGCGCTCCGTGCAGTTCTTCAGTCCCACGCCGCCGATCGGTGGCGGTACGGCTTCCATCGGCCGCGGATTCAGGACCTGCAGGACCAGCTCCCGTTCACGTACTCGCGCGGTGATGCGCAAGGTGCCGCCTTCCTTTAGCGCCGAAATGCCATGTTTGATCCCGTTCTCCACGAGCGTCTGCAACAGCATGACCGGAATACGCACGGTGCGCGCCGCCGCGTCGATGTCGCGCTCGACACGCAGGCGATCCACGAGCCGCATGGACTCGAGCGCCAGGTAATCGTCCACCATCTCGAGCTCACGCTCGAGCGAGACGAGATCGTCGTCGCCCGATGCGAACGTGTAGCGCAGGGTGCGTGAGAGATGCGTGACCGCGTCGCGCGCACGCTCGGGCTCGTCGGCGATCAGTGATCGCAGCCCGTTCAGCGCATTGAACAGGAAGTGAGGATTGAGCTGCGCCTTCAGCAAACGCAGCTCCGCCGCCTGCAGCGATTTTCCGAGCTGTGCCTGGCGCAATTCCACACGGTAACGATGCCGCTGCATCGCGAGCGCTAGATAGGCCGCGACCCAGGCGCTGTGCACGGCGAGCAGGATGATGAACTGGTTGCGCAGCTGTCCGCTCGGCGAAAGCCTTTGATAGAAGGCCGCAACGATCGGTGCGACATCCGTGTTGTAAGTCGCATGCGTCAGCACACGACTCAGGATCCACGCGACGGTCGTCATCACCAGGACCGCCAGGACGATGCGGCCCCACAGCGCGACGGGAGCCAGCGCAAGCCAGTCGCGGCGCTTCACGGTCCATCGCAGTCCATGCGTGAGCCCCATGCCCGCGACGGCGATACCTCCCCACAACGCGGCGGCCTTGCTCCAGGGCTCCGAAGCGAAGATGACCTCGCCGGACGCCTGCGCATAGAAATAGAGTCCCCATCCGAGGAGCTGCAACACCCAGTAGACCAGAAGCCTTTCCTTATCTGGACGTAGCGCGCGCCGACAATCCGGCACGTGAGACCGGGCGGCCGTGGATGAACACCGTCTCGATGGTGTCGTAGGCCGTCACACCCTGCAGCGGATTGTCGCGCAACAGCAGCAGGTTCGCGGTCTTGCCGGTTTCCACGCTGCCGATCTTATCCTCCAGGTGGAACGCGCGCGCATTGTCGAGCGTGAGAGCGCGGAAGAGCTTCGGCGCCGGGATGCCGGAGTCCGTCCAATGACTCATCTCGATGCGGCCATTGAGGCCCGCCGGGTTCGTGTAGATGAGATCGCTCGGTGTGTCCGATCCGAACAGAAGGCGTGCATCGGCATCGGCCAGGATGCGCGTCACGGCGTTCGCGCGAGTGACGGTGTCTCGTGCGTGGGTGACCATGTCGGCATTCCCGTTCCTGATCCAATCCGGCACACCCGCGGTGCCATCCTTGCTCGCGTAGAACTCGATGAGGGCCGCTGGATAGGCGTCCGCGAGTCGTGGATCGGCGAAGTAGTCGGCACGATGCATGTCGACGAAGCCCGCGATCACCTGGGTCGTCGGTTGATAGCCGATCTTGTCGCGGATCACCGCGGCCAGGACGCGGCGTGCGTCTTCGTCCAGCTCCACCGGCTCGCCGGGATTGCGCCACATGCCATGCGCGATGATGTCCACGCCCGCATCCACGGCGAATGCCTGCGCCTTCATCCGGTTGGCGTGGATCAGCACTGGCAGATTGCGCGCATGAGCCGCGGCAACGAGTGCGCGGATTTCCGCCACGGTGGGTGTGAGGCCGACTTCGTAAATGGTCTTCACGCAGATCGCGCCCGCCGCCGCGATTCGCTCGACGACTGCGACCGGCGTCTGCTGGCTGGAATCGGTGACTGGCGCCAGGCGCTGTTCGAAGGGCACGCCGTACGAAAAATATGGATAGAGAATCTCGCGCAATTGTCCATTGATGACGGCCGCAGCGCCGCAGTAGTGAGCGTCCGGTCGCAGTGCGTAGCGGTTCCATCGCGCGGTTCGCTCGGCGGTGCCCACGAGGTCGATCAAGGTCGTGAAGCCGAAGAATAGGAAACTCTTCGGATCCTGCTCGAGCTCCGCGGCGACGAGCCCTGGATGCGCGGCGGCTTGTTCCGCGCTCATCGCCGGCGGAAACCCTGGCGGCAAAGCCAGGTGTACGTGACTATCGATGAGGCCGGGAATCAGATAGCGACCCGCGCCGTCGATGTTCTGCACACCGCGCAGCGGATGCTTGCTCAGCTCCGCTATCTTCCCGTCGACGATACGTAGATAGGCATGCTCCAACGGCCCGCTGCGCTCGGGTGAAATGACCGTCACATTCGATATCACGAGACCAGATGACGGAGCGGATGTCGCGCAGCCTGAGAGCGCAACGCAGGCGATGAATGCGAACGCAGTCGATGTGTTCATGAAAACAGGCTACACCGCCGCGAATGGCGCCTGGCCGGTCCATGTCGAACGGTCGAAATGTCGTGTCGAGCGGTCGGATCTGTCGCTCGATGGCGGACGTTCCAGCTGGAACCTCGCGCCTCTATACTCGCCGGCACACCCCACCAAGAGGGTGGCGTCATCAGGGGGAGAAGCCTTGTTCGTCTGCAATCGCCGGGCGAAGGCGCGGAACTGTGGTTGCCGCTCGATGCCGGCAACTACGCGATCATCTACACGGAGTTCGAGGTCGGTGACCAGCCGGCAATTTCGCGCGCCAGCAGGAAGACCCGCGTGCGGGCAGCGCCCGCCGCGGGTCTAACTACATTCTCGTTCGCTGCTCAGCCGCCGCCGGACGGAGGCGGATTCTGCGGCGGTGGGGTCGACTGGTCCGGCGAGTTCGCGGGCGGAGTCGCGCTCGAATCGGCTGGCGGCGGCGCCGCCGTGTCGCTCGGCGGCGGGGTCGCGGCATCACCCGCGCCCGACGACGGGGTCGATGGCGAAGTCGCGGTGTCGCTGCCACCGGTCGGAGGCGTCGTGTCCGGCTTCTTGCACGCGGCGAGCATCGCCGCGGCAGCACACAGGGGAACGAGGAATTTCACGTTCATGAAGATCTCCAGGAATGGGATAGGCAGCCCGCGCACCGTACTCGGCGTTGCCGGGGAGCGGCAGTCGGTCTCCCGATGCCATTGCCCGTGTCGATGTCCTACCGCACGTGTGCGCATGTCCTAGGTCGCGATGCGCCGGGCGTCCCGAACCTGCGCCGCCGCGCACCCGGCTTCGGGACGGTTGCGCCAAACGCTTCTCGCGCTGCAAACGCGCGCGTAGTGTGCCGCGTCACAAGGTGTATTCACGAAAGGGGAGAATCATGAACACCAGCGCGAGCGCCGCGATCCAGTCGCCTAACAATCCAATCGTCCGCAACGTGCTCGCCGGCGGCCTGCTGGCCGGCTTCTGCGATTTCGTCTATCCGAGCGTCAAAAACGTCATCGCCGGGAATTCCTGGATGAACCCGTGGAAGGGCGTCGCGGGCGGGTTGTTAGGCCAGGCCGGACGTGACGGCGGCCTCGGGATGGCGCTGCTCGGCGTGTGCCTGCACTTCTTCATCTGCCTCTCGGGCGCCACGCTGCTGTACCTCATCGCGAGCCGCGTCAAGCTCGTGCCGCGGCAATGGATCGTGCTCGGCATCCTCTATGGCATCGCCGTGCTGCTCACGATGAACTACGTCGTCCTGCCGCTCTCGGCGATCGGCCGCCCGATCTACCCGGTCGAACGACTGCACATCTCCGCGTTCTTCCACATCCTGCTCGTGGGGCTGCCGACGGCGTTCTTCGTAGCGCGTGCGCTCAAGGCGCGCGCTGCCTGATGTGATCGATGAAGGCACGCAATTTCGGCAGGATCTGTCGCCGGCCGGGATAGTAGAGCGCGACCCCGGGCGTGGTGGGCGCGAGCTTGTCCAGCACGGCGACCAGCGCTCCGGTTTTCAAGAGCGCGGCCACCGTGGGTTCCGGGACCTGCGCGAGCCCCACGCCTTCGACGGCCGCGCCGATGACGGTGGGATAGTCGTTCGCGATGAACGGGCCCGACACCGAGATGTCCACCGGTCGGCCGTTCTCGAGCAACGACCAGGGCGCGAGCGCCCCGCTCGAGCGACGTAAGCGGATACATGCCTGCTCACGCAGGTCTCGAGCTCCCTTCGGCTTCGCGCGACGCGCGAAGTAGTTGGGGATGCCGACGATGATGAGGCGCAAGGGCGGGCTCAGCGGCACGGCCACCATGTCGGGCGCGATGAACCGTCCCATGCGCACGCCGGCATCGAATCCGTTCGCAGCGATGTCGACGAGCTCCGCGCTCGCGGAGATTTCGACTTCTATGTCGGGGTATGCCGCGCAGAACGACGCGATCAACGGTTCCAGCAGGATCGGTACCACGGACTTCGGAGCCGTGAGCCGCAGCAGACCGCTCGGCCGTCCGCCGAGATCGCGCACTGTGGCGGCCGCGGCGATGAGCTCCTCGTAGGCTGGCCGCGCGCGTTCTAGGAATCGTTCACCCGCCTCGGTGAGGCCGACGCTGCGCGTGGTGCGCGTGAAGAGCGTGGCGCCGAGACGCGACTCGAGTGCGCGAACGGTCTGCCCGATCGCCGAAGGCGTGACACCGAGCTTCGCGGCTGCGCGCCGGAAGTTGCGATGCCGGGCCACTTCGAGGAATGCCTCCACGCCATCGAGCGCGCCTCTGCGCACCGTGAAGTTCCGCTTCATGACCCGTGCACCTTAGCGCGGATAGTCGCGCGCGGAAATCAGCCGTACAACGCAACGCATGAAGACCGCAGCCATTTTCCAACTCCAACTCGTCCTCGGATACGTCGTGTGGGCGGCGGTGATCTGCAAATATGTGGCGCCGTGGCTCAGGACGCTGAGGCGACCCGAAGCATTTGCCGTGATCGCAGCGCTGCACAGCTTCCGATTCTTCGGGCTCGCGTTCATCGTCCCGGGCGTAGTCGGTCCGCAGCTTCCCGCCGCGTTCGGTTCTTTCGCCGCGTACGGTGATTTCGCGACCGGTGTGTTCGCGCTGCTGGCATTGCTGACGTTGCGGATTCGCCCGTTGTTCTGGACGCTCGTGGCTGCCTTCAACGTCGTCGGAGTGGGCGATCTCCTGCTCGACTACTATCACGCCATTCAGAATGGCTTGCCCGAACACGCCGGGGAGCTCGGCGCGATGTACGCGGTGCCAGTTCTCTACGTGCCCGCGCTGATGATCACGCACGTGCTTGCTTTATGGTGGTTGCTGCGACGGCCGCTCGATGCGCCGGCCGGCGCGACCCGGTTATGACAAGCCGGCCACTCTTATATATAGGCGGCAAATACCCACGCCCGGGCAAGAGCCACGGACGATCGATCATTCGAACCGCGGCGGTGCGCGCCTAACATTCTCCTGTACCTCACACAACAGGAGACATCGATGAATTCGACACAGACTGGAACGGCGCCGCGCCGTTTCATCATCCAGAGAACTTTCCCGCCGGGCGCGCTCGACGGCGTGGACGCAGCCGCGAAGAAGATGGTCAACGACAACAACGCCGCGCTGGGCGTGACGTGGATCCACTCGTACGTGAATGTCGACAAGACGAAGACATTTTGCGTCTACACGGCGCCGAACGAAGCGGCGGTGCGAGAAGCTGCGAAGCGGAACAACCTGCCCGTCGACGTGGTGACCGAGGTTCCGTTCATCCTCGAGCCGGTGTAGTTGCGGGCAATTGCGCGTACGGGGCAGGGACCGTACGCTGCAGTCATGAAAACCCTTTTTTGTTCGATTGCACTGGCCGCCACCGTCGCGGCCGCCCAGACCCCGACGCGCGTCACGCCGATGACCTCGGACGCCGTCGACAAATACGAGCAGACGCTGCCGTCCGCCGACTTCATCCGCCGCGAGGCGATGGTGCAGATGCGCGACGGCACGAAGCTCTACACGACCTGGGTCATGAAGAAAGGCGTGACGAAGGCGCCGATCCTGCTGTCGCGCTCGCCGTACGACGCGCATCACTCGACGCATCGCAACGACAGCCAGCGCGGCGTCGACATCCTCGAAGTGATGGATGCCGAGTTCTTCGACGACGGCTACATCCGCGTGTACCAGGACATCCGTGGCCTGCATCGCTCCGAAGGCTCGTGGGTGCTCAATCGTCCGCTCGCGGGGCCGCTCAACGACTCAGGGATCGATGAGTCCACCGATGCGTACGACGCCATCGAATGGCTCGTGAAGAACATTCCGGAGTCGAACGGCAACGTCGGCATCATCGGCTCGAGCTACCTCGGCTTCACGACGCTCATGGCGGAGATCCATCCGCATCCCGCGCTCAAGGCGGCCGTGCCGCAGAGCCCGATGGTCGACGGCTGGATGGGCGACGACTGGTTCCACAACGGCGCCTTCCGCGTGAACTCGATCAGCTTCCCGGTCGGGCAGGGCGTCAACAAGGCCGAGGGCGGCGGCGACTTCGCGCTCGGCTCGGGCGACGACTACACCACGTATCTCGAAGCGGGCTCCGTCGGCGATTTCGCGACGAAGCTCGGTGTCGACAAATTCCCGGGCGTGCGCAAGTTCCTCGAGAACCCGGCGTATACGGAGTTCTGGTCGCTGCAGGCGGTCGACAAGTGGTTCGAGAAGGAACCGCTCAAGGTGCCGACCATGATCGAGGTCGGCCAGTGGGACCAGGAAGACAGCTACGGCGGCCCCGCGGTCTATCGGGCGATGGAGCCGAAGGACAAGAACAACGATCTCGTCTCGCTGCACATCGGCCCGTGGCGCCACTCGGGCGCGAACCACTACGGCTATGACCTGGGCGCGCTCACGTTCACGGGCGATACCGCGCGCGAGTGGCGCGTGAAGTACGTGAAGCCGTTCTTCGACCACTGGCTCAAGGGCGCGCCGGATCCGAAGACGCCGCCGGTGGTCACGTATGCGACGGGCATCAACCGTTGGCAGGAATCCGCGAAGTGGCCGATGGGCACGGCGCGGCCTATCTACCTTGCGGCCGGGGGCATGGCGACGTTCGACGCGCCGAAGGCGAGCGGCAAGGAAGAATACGTCAGCGACCCGGCGAAGCCGGTGCCGTTCCTGCCGCGGCCCATCGACATGAACGATGCGGCCCAATGGAAACCGTGGTTGATCCGCGATCAGCGCTTCGTCACGGACCGGCCCGACGTCGTGTCGTGGAAGAGCGCGCCGCTCGAAGCTGCGGTGCACATCATGGGCGCGCCCGAGGTCGATCTCTTCGCCGCGACGACCGGCACCGACAGCGACTGGGTCGTCAAGCTCATCGACGTCTATCCCGGCGACATGCCGGAAGTGGCGGCGCAGGGTGCGAAACCCGCGATGGCGGGCTACGAGCTGCCCGTCGGCATCGAGATCTTCCGCGGCCGCTATCACCAGAGCTTCGCGCGGCCCGCGGCGCTCAAGCCTAACAAGGTGGAGCGCTACCGCTGGTCGCTGCCCAACGTGAACCACGTGTTCCTGCCGGGTCATCGCATCATGGTGCAGGTGCAGTCCACGCTGTTCCCGCTGTACGACCGCAATCCGCAGACGTACGTCGAGAACATCATGTGGGCGAAGGCGGCAGACTATAAGAAGGCCACGCAGAGCATCTTCTTCGGCGGCACGAACGCGAGCGCGGTCGTTTTACCCGTCGTCACGGAATAGCGCGTGCAGGATTTTCAATTCGCGCGCCGCGCGACGTAGAGCTTTCAAACGCGGAACGAGAACGCGCGCTGCGGGCGTCCGCAGCGCGCGTATTCGTTGGCACGATCATTGCCTCTCCTTGTAGTGACTCCAATCAGCTACATCCAACAGAGGTAGATCATGAAGTACGCAACCCGCTCACTCGCTCTCGGTGCTGCCATCGCGCTGTTGCCGCTGGGTGCCGCTTTCGCACAGACCCCGCCGTCGTCGCCGGACCCGAACAGCCCGGCCGATCCGAGCCGCAACGCGTCAGAACAGCCGACGCAGCCGAGCGGCAAGGGTGCGACGTTCGAGTCGCTCGACACGAACGGTGACGGAAAGATTTCCAAGGCCGAGGCCGAGGCGAATCCGGGCGTGAAAGCCCAGTTCTCGAAGTACGACGTCAACGGCGACGGCTTCATCGAACGCGCCGAGGTCAACCAGGCCAATGGCGGCGGGTCGAGCCCACCGCAGCAATAGATGGTGGGATAAACGCCTACACGCGCGCGGCGGAAGCTCCGGCATCGGCCGGGGCCCGCCGCGCGCATTTTTTGGGCTAACACCTTTCAACCGGGTTGGCCATGATCGTTTCGCTGCGTCCCGCGTCCAGTTCACCGCCCGTCGACATTCCACAGCGTCGCCGCGTCATCGTCATCGGTGCGACGGAGGCCGGCGTTTGCGCGGCGTTTCATCTCGGCCGATGTTCGATGCTCGTCGAGCAGCATGGCGCGTCAGAAGGCGGCCCGCTGGGCAAGCTGCGGGAATTCATGCCGGGCGAGCTGCGGCTCGGAGAGCGTGTCGATGCCATCCACACGATCGAGCGCCGGCTGTATCTCGCGAGCGGCGAGAGCTTCATCTACGACAAACTCCTGAGTTGCGTGAGCGTGCCGCACCTGCTGCGGCTCATCGTCGACGAGACACCGTCGCGCATCCGCGGCGGCGAATGGTGGAGCTACTGGCTCGAATGCCGCGGCATCGAGCTGCTCGACACCGCGGCGCAGCTCGATCACGGCGACCTCGATGGCGAGGCCGGCGGCAAGCGGCTCGCCGAGAAGGTGCGCCGCGAGATGGTGCTCAAGTTCGCATATCGCCCGGTCACGGGCCGCAGCTCCGGGCTGTTCCAGCCACGCGTGGTCAGTGGTTAGCTGACGTTTTCGCGGCGAACTTCTCGATCGCGTCGAGCACTTCCGCGGGATTGCTCTGGATGACGTAGTGGTCGGCGCGCTGCAGCTCGAGTACCTCGCCGTGCACGACGCTGCGCCGGAAGAGCTCGATGTCCTTGTGCTTCTTCTCGTCGGTGCGTCGGCGGATTTCGTCGACGACGGCACGCAGTTGCGGGTCGTTCGCGTCATACCACGGCGGCAGGGGTTCGTCGGGATCGGCGAAGGCGTAGATCGCGAGCGCGGGAATCCCGAGCGCGGCGTAGTCGGGCTTTTCGATGGCCGCCGCGATGGCCTGCTGCGTGCGTCGATCGATCGCGGGACTCCCGGCGAGCGCCGGATTGCTGGCGTTGCGGAATGCGATGAGCTCGCCTTCGGGCAGGCGCACGTGGCCGCGTTGCGCGAGCAGCAGCGTCATCGCGCCGTAGCTCGCGAACGCGGCTCTCGGGATCGGCGGCTCGGGCGGCAACTGCGCGTTCAGCTCGCGCAGGCGCGAGTCCCGCTCGGGGCGGTGAGCACGGTCGTAAGCGGCGTCGAGGTAGACGAGACCCGCGAAGCGCTCCGGATGGTGCCCGCCCAGCCACGTGAGCTCGTCGCCCGCGATCGAGTGACCGACGAGCAGCACCTTCTGCAGGTGCAGGGCATCCATGACGGCGAGCACGTCGGTGCCGAGCCGCGGCGTGTCGAAGCCGAAGTCGGGCCTGCTCGACGCGCCCGTGCCGCGGCGCGTGAGCGCGACGACACGATGCCGGCGCGCGAGCTGCGGGCCGAGCTCGTCGAAGCTGTGCGCCGTCGCGCCGAGGCCGGGCAGCAGCACGAGCGGCGCGCCCATGCCGCCGAAGTCGAGCACCTCGAGCTGGACTCCGTCGTCGACACGGATCGATTGCGCCTCGTGCGGCGCGGAGTCGCTCCAGTGCGCGGCACCGTGATCCTCACGGCCGGGCTCGGGCAACGGGCAGCGTTCATCGACGTCACCGAGGATGCCGGGCATCCCGATCGACCGCTGTAGATAGCCCGCGACGTTCCAGGCGGTCAGCGTGATGGTGTCGTGCTTCGCGAGACGTGGCGAGCCGATCGTGAGTTTCACGCGCTGCCCATATGGCCAGAGTGCCCACGCCGGCGTGAAGTCCACGGGGCCGTAAACGCGGCTCGCGGGAATCTCGTTCAGCTCCGCGCTGATCTGCGCCGGCCGCGTCAGTGCGTCGAAGCAGTCGACGTCGACGCGATTGGCGGCTTCGTCGACGGTGGCGCTGCAGTAGCCGAGGCCGTCGAGCGCGTGCCGCTTGCCGTCGGTGGGCAGCTCGAACTGCCGCGGGCGCAGCACGGTGAGCGAGTACGTGAGACGCAGTTCGACGTCCGCACCGCGCAGCGAGGGCACTGCGCTTTCCGGGATCATCCAGGCATGCGCGAGCTTCTGCTGGCCCTCGTCGTCCGTGATGTAGCGCGCGGGCCGTAGCGAGTGGAGCGCCGCGCCGTGCGCCGAGTAGGTCGCATCCACATAGTCGAGCTTGACGCGCCAGTCGAGCGGCAGGCCGCGAGGTTCGATCTCGGTGACGAACGCGATCGAGCCCGGGCCGACGCCGCGCAGGGCTTCGCCGTCCCAGGGCCGCAGGTGGTTCGAGCGGATGGCGCCGCTCAGCTCGGGGTCGCTGTCGGCGAGGATGCGGCGCGCGGCGGCGAAGCACTCGCGAGTGTTGCGCAGCGTCACGCGTGCGGCCGCGGCCGGCAGTTTCGGGCCCAGCGCCGTCTGGAACGCGAAGACCGAATTCCACGGCACGAGCATCATGGGCAACAGCCCGAGGAACAGCGTCGTGCAGACCGAGACTGCCATCAATACTCGCGCCAGGACGATCTGCCGGCGCCAGAAGGCCAACCGGAATCCGGCGGCGAGAAGGACGATCAATGCAATGAGGGCGGGCGTCACGGACAGCCACTGCATGCCCGAGAAAAGCAGGAAACCATGGATGCCCGGCGTGAGCGGCCCGGGCGGGCGCACGAATGGAGAGGGCAGCACGAACACGCAGATGAAGATCGTGAACAGCGCACCGAAGCCCTGCACGAACGTCCGCGTGACGATGGCGGCAAAAATGAAAATCGGCACGCAGACCAGCGACAGTTTGTCCTGCACGAGCAGCGCATCGAGCAACGCCTCCGTCACCGAGGCGCCAAGCGTGAGGTCGGCGACGAGCGCGCCGATCGCGCGCGGTAGATAGATCGCGCCGAGCACGACGAGAAATTTCGCGGCGACGAGAGCGGACTTCGGCACCGGGCGGCACAGCCAGTCGTCGTTGAGGCTCGCGGGCGAATCGGTCTGGAACACCGCGAGCACGAGTACCCCGAGCGCGAGCAGGATCACGGGTGGCCGGTTGGCCTCCCATATCGGGACGAGGTCGAGCCGCACGATGAGCGCGTCGGCGAGGAAGATGCACGCGATGAGCGCCAGCAGCCACCAGAGGCTGCGCGCATCCTTCCTGAGGATGGCGCCGAGGATTCGCAGGCTCACCGGGTGAGATTCCGCTTGCGGTGCTGCATGAGCGTATTCGCGATCTCGCGCAGCGGCATCGGCTCGACGTCCACCTTCACGGCACCGAAGTGCTGGGCGAGCCGCGAGTGCAGCGAGTCATCGTGCTGCGAGTCGACGAACCGCAATCGATGTCCCTCGAGCCGCGGCAGCAGCCAGTCCGCGGGCAGCGGCTCCGGCAGTTGCCTGACCGCCGAGAGCGTCACGTTCACCACGCGGAAGCGCGACTGCAGCGTCTCGATCGCCTCCTGCAACAACAGCCGGCCGCCCTGCAGGAATGCGACGTGCGTCGTGAAGGTCTCGATTTCCGAGAGCTCGTGCGAGGAGATGAATACGGTCGTGTCGGCCGCCTGCTGCAGCAGGCCGTTCACCACCTCGTCGCGGACGAGTGTGTCGAGGCCGCTCAGCGGTTCGTCGAGCACCAGTAGTTTGGGGCGGAAGGCGAGTGCGCCGACGAGCAGCGTCTTCATGCGCATGCCGTGAGAGAGGTGCCGGATGCGGCGCGCGGGCGGCAGCTCGAACTGCTCGCAGAGCTCGCGCTCGAGCGCGCGGTCCCAGGCCGGGTACAGCGCGCGCAGGTAGTCGAAATACTGTGCGAGGCTGAGCGCCTCGGGCAGCCGCTGGCTCTCGGAGACGTAGCCGATCGATTCGAAATCCCGCGGCCCGAACCGGCGTGAGGGTTTGCCGAGAACGGTGATGTCACCGTGATCGGGCCGCAGGATGTTCATGAGCATGCGGATCGTCGTGGTCTTGCCGGTGCCGTTGGCGCCGATGAGCGCGAACACCGACCCTTCCGGCACGGAGAGGTTCAGGTCCTCGACCGCTTCGAAGTGGCCGAAGCGCTTCGCCACATGCTGAGTTTCGATGACCAGGGACTCGCTCATCGCGGCTCACTCATTCGCGATGGCCTTGAGTCCCTGGAGTTCGGACCAGGTGTCCTTGAGCGCCTGCTGCACTTCGTCGAGCCGCGCGCCGACGCGCATGGCCTCGACGACGAGCTTCTCGACGTCGTGCTCGAGCAGCCGCTTGCGATCGCCCGCGCGCGCCTTCGGCGGTTGCGCGACGACGGTGCCGACGCCGGGCTGCGCCGTGAGCCAGCGCTCCTGGATCAGGTGCTGGACCACCTTGTGTGCCGTGTTCGGATGGATCTTGAGCTCGAGCGCAAGCGTGCGCACCGAGGGGAAGGGCTCTCCGGACTTGAGCTCGCCGGCGAGGATCGACTTGATGGCGGCGAAGCACACCTGGTCGAAGATCGACTGGCCCGGCACGAACTTGATCTTGAACGTCACAAGTGTCACAGGACTAATGTGACACATGATCGATATCTGCGCAATCGCGTAGATATGGAAAATAAACAGGTGCGCGGCCGGCGTTCCTGTGAGGAGTACGACGCCGGCAAAGCACGCAAGCTTTGATCTCTGCGGCTGCGCGCTACGAGGGTGGAAGTTACGACGTCGGGTCGTCTTCCCAGACCGAGCTCGTGCGCCAGTTGAACCGGATTGTGAGCACTCGCGCGAGGAAGAACGCGCCGACGGTGAGCCACGCAGCGAGATTGGGCGTGAACGCGAAGTTGAGCGTGAGCAGCAGGTAGAGCCCACAGGCCGCCAGCAGCGTGAGCGAGGCGTACTGGCCGGGCCGCATCTGCGACGGGATCTCGCGCATCACGACGTCGCGCAGCAGGCCGCCGGCCGCGCCGTTGGCCACGCCCACGAACACGATCGCGACGAGCGGCAGGCCCGCGCGCTCGGCGAGCTCCATGCCGAACACCGCGAACGCCGGCGTGCCGAGCGCGTCGATGTAGTCGACGATCTTCTGCACGGTGTCGGGGCCGATGAAGTTGCGCAGGTAACGCGTGAACACGGCCGTGAGCACCGTCGCGCTCGCGATCAGCGATAGATAGGCGGGGTCGAGCAGGAAGACCGGCGTGCGGTTGAGGAACACCGCGTCGCGCACGAGGCCGCCGCCGAGCGCCGTGAGAAGCGAGACGATGAAGACGCCCACCACGTCGAAGCGGTGCCGGATCGCGACGATGGCGCCCGACACCGCCCACGTGAACGTGGCGGCGTAGTCGAAGAGGATCGGGACCTGGAAGTTGCCGGGCGACATCCCCCGGCATCTTCCATCAAACGTCAGGCAACTCCAAACGCCGGATCGCTCGCGCTGTCCTGTCCATTCTCGAGGTGGCCCGCGGCCTGGCGCAGGAAGTCGCCTTCGTCCGCACGGACCGCGACGTCATACCAGCCATGGCTGCCGCGCAGCGGGATGCACCTCTCGAGCGCGCGGCCGCGCGGCACTACTTCCACGAACGAGCCGTGGCCGTAGGCATTCTCGATGCGGACACGCCGCGCCTCGCGCGACTGGTTCGTGACGCGCAGCGTGAGCGTGTAGTCGCGCGGGTCGAGGCGCACGTCGACGTCGAAATCCGCCGCGTTGCGTGCGACCTTGCCGCGGAAGCGGCGCAGGAAGCCGTTCGGGCCGTGCACCGTGAGATCGTAGCGGCCGAAGGACTTGCCGAGTGGCCACGTGTTCGACAGCGATTTGCCGGCTTCGACCGTGAACGACCACGGGCCTTCGTTGCCCGCCGAGCGCACCTGGAAGCACGCACCAGCCCGGCCGCGGTTCTTGAAGTCGAGACGCAGCGCGTTGCCGCCCGCGAGCAGGTTCGCGTCGACGTCGAGCGCATAGGGCAGCGCACGCGCGCGACGCAGGCCGCGCTCCTGCTTCGGCAGCGCCTGGTTCGCGGGCGGCTCCGGCACGTAGTCCGGGAAGCGTTCGTGGCTTTGGGGCTCATAGCTCGAGGTGTCCGGCAGCTCGACGGGCGCGGCACGCGAATTCGAGAAGTCGAACGCCGACGTGAGATCGCCGCACACCGTGCGGCGCCACTGCGTGATGTTGCTCTCGATGAGATCGCCGTGATGCGGCGCGAAGCGGCGCTCGAGGAAGCGGATCAGCGAGGTGTGATCGAACGTCTCGGAGCATACGTAGCCGCCCTTGCTCCAGGGCGAGATCACGATCATCGGCACGCGCACGCCGAGGCCGTACGGGCCCGACGGATGATTCGCGTCGCCCGCGAAGATCTCGTCGCTCGCGTCGACCGTCGATGCGCCCTCGGCCGGCGTGCGCGGCGGCGTCGGCGGCACGACGTGGTCGAAGAACCCGTCGTTCTCGTCGTACATGAGGAACAGCGCGGTCTTGCTCCAGACCTCGGGGTTTGACGTGAGCGCGTCGAGCACCTGCGAGACGTACCACGCGCCCGTGTTCGCGGGCCAGTTGCCGTGCTCCGTGAACGCCTCGGGCGCGACGATCCACGACACCTGCGGTAGTTTGTCCTCGCGCACGTCCTTGCGCAGGTCGTCGAACAGCGCGTCGAACGGCGTGCCCGGCGTCACGATGTTCGTGCCGCGGCGGGCCTTCTCGTACAGCGGCGAGCCGGGTTGCGCGTTCTGGTACTGGTGGAAGTAGAGCAGCGAGTTGTCGCCGTAGTTGCCGATGTACGCATCTTCCGTCCAGCCCCAGAAGCCGGGGCCGTCGAGGCCGACGCCCGAGTCCTGGTAGATCTTCCACGAGATGCCCGCGCGCTCGAGGCGCTCCGGGTAGGTAGACCAGCCGTAGCCGGCCTCCGCGTTGTTGATCACGGGGCCGCCGCCCTGGCCGTCGTTGCCCACCCAGCCCGTCCACATGTGGTAGCGGTTCGGGTCCGTGGCGCCGAGGAACGAGCAGTGATAGGCGTCGCAGATCGTGAACGCATCGGCGAGCGCGAAGTGGAACGGAATGTCCTGGCGCGTGTAGTACGCCATCGTCTGCGGTGATTTGTGCGGGATCCACTGGTCGTACTTGCCGCCGTTCCACGCGGCGTGCGTGTCGTTCCAGTCGTGCGCGGTGTCGACGAGGAACTTGTTGCCGAAGTCGTCCGCCTGCGGGTGATACGGCAGCACGAAGCTCGCGCCATTCGGCTGGTGCCATACCGACTTGCCCGTGGACAGCATCGCGGGATGCGGATCGCCGAAGCCGCGCACGCCGCGCAGCGTGCCGAAGTAGTGGTCGAACGCGCGGTTCTCCTGCATGAGGAACACCACGTGCTTCACGTCGTCGATCGTGCCGCTGCGGGAGAACGCGGGTATCGACGTGGCTTTCGCGATGCTGTCGAGGAACGTCGCGCCGACGGCGCTGCTCCCGAGGAATTGGAGGAATTGCCGGCGATCGAGAGGCGTCATGGGAGCTCCCTGCGGTTGGCGGATGAAAGCGGATCGCGGGAGCCTGTCCTCGCCGGTTTGCACTGGCGTGACGGAAATGTTTCGGCTCGAGTTGCGCTAAGCGTTCCCCGCGCAGCGCACCATCGCCTCGAGGCTGCGCTCGACGTCCTCGTCCGTCGTCGCCCACGACGACACGCTGATGCGCATCGCGGTGTGTCCGCGCCAGACGGTGACACCGGCCCAGCACGTGCCGTCGCGCTGGATCGCGTCGATGACGCGGCGGGTGCGTTCCGCATCGCCGAAGCGCACCACGACCTGGTTGAGCACCACGTCGTTCAACACGTCGAAGCCCGCGGCCTGCAGCCCGTGCGCGAAGCGTCGCGCCTGCGTGCAGCCGCGTTCGATCATCGCCGTCAATCCATCGCGGCCGAGCGCGGCGAGCGCCGCGTAGATCTCCACGCCGCGCGCGCGGCGCGACAGCTCGGGCGTGAAGTCGGAGGGATTGCGGCGCGCGCCCTGACCGGGTAGATAGTCCGCGGCGATCGCCATCGCCGATTGCAGCGCGCCCGCGTCGCGCACGAATGCCATGCCGCTGTCATAGGGCACGTTGAGCCACTTGTGCGCGTCGGTCGCCCACGAATCGGCGAGCTCGATCCCACGCGTCAAGGACTGCATCGACGGACACGCGCGCGCCCAGAGACCGAAGGCGCCGTCGACGTGGATCCATGCGCCGGCCGCACGCGCCGCCGCGCACAGCTCGGGGAACGGATCGAACGCGCCGCTGTGGATGTTGCCCGCCTGCACGCAGAGGATCGACGGCGCTGACAGCTTCGGCAGCGCTTCCGCGCGCATGCGGCCCTGAGCATCGACCGGCACGCGCATGAGCCGCGAGCGGCCGAGCCCGAGCATGCCGAGCGACTTGACCAGCGTGGGATGACACTCCTCGCCCACGACCACCTGAATCGGCGGCGCGCCAAACAACCCGTCGGCTTCCACGGCCCAGCCGCTGCGCTTGAGCACCGCGTTGCGCGCGGCGGCGAGTGCGGTGAAGTTGGCGACCGTCGCGCCGGTGACGAACCCGAAGAAGCGCGGACCGGCCATCGCCATCGTCGCGGGCGATACGAGCGTATCGAGACGTGCGAGGACTTCGGCCGCAGGAACGCCGCCTTGCGGGAACGGCACGTCGAGCTGGTCGAGCTGTTTTACCGCGTCCGGATCGGGACGCACATGGCGTGTCTGCACCGAATCGAGATAGGAAATCGCGCGGCGCGCGGCGTCTTCGAGGATTTTCATGCGAAAGATGCTAGTCCCGCACCGCCATGGCCGCCACGCCAGTTCGCGACGGTTCGCGCGACGCCGTACTGCCATGTCAATATTCCGCCCCCGTCCACTTCCAGGAGACCTCCCTATGCCGCGACGTACTTCCCGAAGCTCGCTGCCGCTCGTGCTCGCTGCCGCGCTCGTCATCGCCGCATGTGCAAAGAAAGAGGAGGCGCCGAAGGCCGATGCCGCGCCCGAACCCGCGCCTGCGGCGCAGGTCGCTCCTCCCGAGCCGCCGAAACCCGAGAACGCGCACGCGTTCCAGATCGGCGAGCTCGCCGCGATCGCACTGCGCGACGGAACGCTCGAGTTCCCGAACGACAACAAGGTGTTCGGCCTCGGCAAGACGCCCGAGGAAGTCGGCGCGCTGCTGAGCGCCGCCGGTCTACCTACCGACAAGATCCAGCTCGGCCTCGAGCCGCTGCTCGTCAAGACGGCCGACAAGGTGCTGTTGTTCGATACGGGCTCGGCGGGGTCGTTTGGTCCGACGAACGGCCACCTGCCGGACGCGCTCAAGGAGGCGAGCATCGATCCCGCGAGCGTCACCGACGTCTTCATCTCGCACCTGCACGGCGATCACGTCGGCGGGCTCATCAACGCGGAGGGCGCGCTCGCTTTCCCGAACGCCACGATCCACATCTCGAAGCCGGAGTGGAAGTTCCTGCAGGAAGTGAAGCAGGACCTCGCGACCCAGATGGGCCTCGCGAACCGCGACAAGCTCGTCGCCGCGATGAAACCCAAGGTCGATGCGTTCAAGCCGGGCGCCGAGCTCGTGAAAGGTGTCGTCACGGCCGTCGACATCAAAGGCCACACGCCCGGCCACTCAGGCTACGAGATCACGTCGGGCACGGACAAACTACTGTACGTCGGCGACTCGATGCATCATTCGATCCTCTCCGTGCAGAAGGCCGACTGGCCCATGGGCTTCGACGCCGATCAGAAGGTGGCCGCGAAGAGCCGCGCGGATCTCGTCGCGAAGCTCGCGGCGAGCGGCGAGCGCGTGTACGCCGTGCACTTTCCGTTTCCGGGCGTCGGCAAGATCGTGAAGGACGGCGACACTTACAAGTGGGTGGGGGAGTAATCAAGAATCCATACGCACCCCCGCGAGCGCCGGTCACGGATGTAGTGCCCGGCGCTGCGGCAGCGGTTCCTTCGGGACCGCTGTACACCGTGGGGCAACACATGCTCGCAACGTTTCTCGGCGGGCCCGCGGCCGGTGCGTGGCTCGTCGCCGCCAATTTCAAGACGCTGGGCGTGCCTGATCGGGCTCGGCGATCCCTGTGGATGGGCGGTGCGGCGACGATCGCGCTCCTGCTATTGGCCTGGCTGCTCCCGGATCGCTTCCCGGACAGCGTCCTTCCGATC
>Ga0081455_10002240_pt1 | contig 23025 bp, 29 predicted proteins | sample TabmetS3T2R1_FD_70207 | JGI IMG/M metagenome (GOLD analysis project Ga0081455, IMG submission 70207) | Tabebuia heterophylla rhizosphere microbial communities from the University of Puerto Rico - S3T2R1 | ecosystem: Host-associated > Plants > Roots > Rhizosphere ...
GTGTTGCGGCGCCTCCGTGACTTCGCCGCCGACGCGCCCGACGAGGTCGGGATCATGGCCAACCTGCGCCTTGCGCCGGAGCTACCGGTGTTCCCCGAAGAGCTCCACGGCCAGCCCGTCGCCGCCCTCGTCGTCTGCTACGCGGGACCGGTAGAGGAGGGACGAGGGGCGTTGCGCCCCCTTCGTGAGTTCAGGAGCCCCGTCGTCGACGCCGTTGGTCCCAAGCCCTACGTGGTCCACCAAGCGCTCTTCGACCCCGCCTACCCGCACGGCCGGCACTACTACTGGAAGGCGCAGAGGCTCCCACCCCTGTCAGACGCGGCCATCGACGTGATCGTCGGACAGGCCTCGGCCATCAGCTCGCCGCTGTCGGCCATCCCTATCTTCACCCTGGGCGGGGCCGTGGCCCGAGTCGACGACGCGGCCACGGCCTTCTCGGGCCGCAGCTCCGCTCACGACATCAACTTCGTCGCGTCCTGGCTCCCCGACGATCCGGAGCCCGAGCGGCACAAGGCCTGGGCGCGCACCGCCTGCGAGGCGCTGCGACCGCATAGCCACGGCGTGTACGTGAACTTCCTCTCCGACGAGCCGTCAGCTCAGGTGCGGGCCGCGTACGGGGACACCAACTACGCGCGGCTGGCGTCGCTCAAGGCCAAGTACGACGCGACGAACTTCTTCCGCTCCAACCAGAACATCGCGCCCGGTGAGTGATCCTCTCCGCGAGGCAGGCCGCCGGCCACGTCCCGGATCAGTCGCCTTCGACCAGGCGGGCGAGCTTGTCGATGGACATGCTCGTGCCCAGCTCGTTGTCTGCCGGCGCCACCCCGGGCGGCAGGTTTTCGTGCAGGCCGACGAGGTCGGTCCCGCCGGCCACAGCCGCGAGCGTGTACGTGATCGTCATCTCGCCCTGCATCGCAGGGTCGTCGGTCTCGAACTCGACGGCCTGGACGACCTCCCTGTCCGGCACCAGACGGACGAAGCGGCCGTGAAAAGTGTCGGTCTGTGATGTGGTCTTCCCGGTGGTCGTCGGCTCGTCGTAGGTCAGCGAGATGCGAAACGTGCCGCCCTCGCGGGCGTCGAACGAATGGACGCGGCTCGTCATCCCGTCGGGCACCATCCATTGCCGCACCGAGGTCGGGTCCAGCAACGCTCGGTAGACGTGGGCGGGTGGTGCATCGATGTGGCGGGCGATGCGCGTGGTGCTCATCCCGGCGCCTGCGCCTCGTCGATGCGCGTAAGGAGCGCATCCTGTTCCTCCGCCGTCTCCGCGCGGACGCGTGTCCACTCGGGCCCCAGGCGCACGTCGGCATGCATCCCGGACGGGTCCTCGTGGAAGTGGAGAAATGCCCTCGACCGCACGTAGAAGACCCCGCGCTTGCGCTCCACGAGGCCGGGGACGGCCCGCAGGCGCTCTAGGAACGGCTCCAGCTCGTCGAGCGCTTCGTTGCGTGCCAGGCGCACCGCCTCAGGGTACGTAACGCCATCACGGCCGTCACCCGGCCGACCCCGGGAGGCGCCGGTACAGGCACTGCCCGCCGCCCGACGCGTGGAGCTGGCCGCCGGCGGACCAGACCCGGGCGGTCCAGCCGAAGAGCCCGCCGGTCGAGAGCGGCGCGGCGCCGTCGCACAGCAGCCAGTCCCGGCCCGAGGTCGGGCGATGGAAGGCGACGTTCAGGTCGAGGGTCGGCGCCATAAACGGGGGCTGCTTCCACGCGTGCGGCCGGTGGGCCGACGGCCAGCTCGGCAGGTCGACCAGGATCACGCAGCGGGCGGCGTCGACCCAGGGGTCCTCGAAGCTCGCGGTGGGCGCGAAGCGCAGCCACTCCCGCCAGCGGGCGGGGCGGGGACCGTCCGGTGGCCATTCGGCCTCGAACTCGATGGGCCTGGCCTCGAAGTTGTTCCAGAACGGGAACGGTGGCTGGGCGTCGTCCGGCAGCAGCTCGCGGACGTCGGCGAGCTCGTCCGGACCGGGGACGTCAGGCGGCGAGGTCTCGTCGTGCTCCAGCCCCTCGACGTCGCCGACGCTCCAGACCATGGCGTCGAGGATCGGGCGGCCCTCCTGGCTCACGTCGACCCGGTGCGAGGCCGCCATCCGGCCGGTCCTGCGGGCCTCGACCCGCAGGTCGACCGGGCCGAAGCGGGCCACGCCGAGGTAGTGGCACGAGAACGCCGCCGGCCGGGCGTGGTCGGTCGACGCCCCGGCGGCCCGCAGCGCGCACGCCGCGACGTACCCGCCCATCGGGCCCCAGATCTCCCAGTCGGCGCTGAGCGTGGCCTCGTAGCTCCCGCCCCTGCACGGCCGAACCTCCGTGTCGTTCGCCAGGTCGCCCATCGGGGCAGCGTGCCCGGGCGGGCGACGCTGCCACAAGCCACTTCTGTCCGCCGATGCGCGTCAGTCGGCGAGTGCGGTGTAGGCGCAGGTCCAGAAGTCCTGGATCACTGCGGGCGGCGGGAACGGTCCGGTGAACGCGTCGGTCGTGAGCAGGACGCCGGCCAGGCGTTGGCGGGGATCGTTGGCCCACGAGCTGCCCATGCCGCCGGCCCAGCCGTAGCTGCCGGCGGGGCGGGTCAGGCCGGCCCGCCGGACCTGGACGCCGACCCCGTAGCCCCAGCCTTGCGAACCGTCGGGGGACGTGGAGGGGCTGCCCCACGCGACGCCGAGGTGGTCGGAGGTCATCGCCTCGACGGATGCCCTGGACAGGAGTCGCGACCCGTCCGGCAGCCGACCGCCGGACAGCAGCAGGCGGGCGAACGCGTGGTAGTCGTCGACCGTGGACAGGAGTCCAGCCCCGCCCGAGGGGAAGGCGGGCGGCTTCGCCCATTGGCCCTGGGGCGGGTCGAACACGCCCCGCTCGCCCGTCTGGGGGTCCCGCGTGTAGCAGGTGCCGAGGCGGTCGACGTGCTGCGTGGCGAAACCGGTGTCGGATATGCCGAGCGGCTCGAACACCCGCTCCCGCAGGAACGCGTCGAGCGCCTGCCCCGAGGCGCGGGCGATCAGCACCCCGAGCACATCCGAACCGGTGTTGTAGAGCCAGCGCTCGCCGGGCTGGTAGAGCAGGGGCAACGTGGACAGCCGGCGCATCCACTCGTCGGGCTCGGGGGGGACCTGGGGTTCCGGCGGACCGGCGCCCATCCCGAGCTCATCCATCGCCTCGAGCAGCGGCTGCGGCCACGGCGCGGTGAAGTCCATGCCCAGCCCCAGCCGGAAGGTCAGCACGTCCTCCACGGTGATCGGCCGATCGGCCGGGACGGTTTCGCCGTCGATCGGCCCGTGCGGGTCGACGAGCACCCGGCGGCCGGCCAGCTCGGGCAGCAGCTCGTCGACCGGGTCCTCGAGCCGCAGCCTGCACTCCTCGACGAGGACCAGGGCGCCCGCAGCGACGATCGGCTTGGTCATCGACGAGATCCGGAAGATGGAGTCCCGGCGAACCGGCTCGCCCTCGCCACGGGTCAGCGTGCCGGCGACGCCAACCTCCACGTCGTCGTCGCGTGCGGCGAGCCAGGCGACGCCGCCGACGGTGTCACGCCGGACATGGTCGGCCATGAGCTCGCGTAGCCGCTCGAGCTGCCCGGGTTCGAATCCGCTCATGAAGAATCAGACGGTACGACGCGGCCGAAATCATCGGCGGCCCCAAGGCCACTCGGCCACGTCCTCCCCGGGGCTAGGGGCGTCGCCCGTCGAGGCGGATCGTCCACGGCTCGACCGTGTCGACCACCAGGTGGGTCCCGCTCCAGGGGTCGCGCCCCAGCGTGGCGCGCACGGCGTCCTCCGATTCGGCCTCGACTGCGAGCACCACCCGATGCTCGTCGGCGAGTGGCCCGCCTAGGACGACGAAGCCACTCGCCACGAGCCCGTCCATGAAGGCCGCGTGGGCCGGCCATTCCGATTGCTCCTCCATCGGGAGCGACGGGTCCCACTCGGGGCCGGTGCGGCGGAGCACCACGAAGAACGCCACGCCGGCGTTCTAGCGCACCTGGGTGCGCTGAGATCCTCCTCAGGAGACGTGACGAGTGCCACGCAGGGGTGACGTTTGCGCGGCCGCCGCGGGTCGTACACTGCACGTCGAAAAGATCTGCGGATCGAGGAGCGGGATCCCCCCTCCCTCGCTTCTCTTCGCAGCCGCGATGGCGCCGTTCGCACCCCCCCTGCGAGCGGCGTTGTCGCGTCCGGCCGAATTGCGCCTGTCGGACCGGGTCAGGCGCGCACGCCGCGCAGGCCCCGCCAGGCCAGCTCGGCGAGCTGGTGGGCGAGTGCCGCAGGATCGGCGTCGCTGTTGGTCCGCACCCAGTAGGTGCTCGCACCCTCGATCATGCCCACGATGCCGTGGCCCAGGACCCGGCGTTGCCCCGGTGTCAGCCCCTCGATCTCGATCAGCTCGGCGACGAGGTTGGCCAGTGCGGTCTCGACCTGGTTGACCACCTCGGAGAAGCCGGCGTCCCGCCCGAGCCCACCCCCGTAGAAGAGCTGAAATGCGTCGCGGTGCCGGTCGACGTACCGAAAGTAGGCGGCGAAGCCGAGCTCCACCATCTCGTGGGGCGTCTGGGCGGCGGCCACCGCTTTGGTGATCGTCTCCTGGAGCTCGGTGCCCACGTCGGTGAGGAGCTCACTGAACAGCTCGCGCTTGGACGTGAAGTGCTGGTAGAGCACCGGCTTGGTGACGCCCGCCGCCTCCGCGATGTCGTTCATCGAGGCGTCGTGATACCCCCGTTCCGCGAAGACCCGGAGAGCGACCTCGACGAGCTGGTGGCGGCGGCGGGCGGCGGTGAGGCGGGTGGCCACGGCGTCGGCATGTCCTTCCTCTGAGTTACCTAACGGTAACAGCCGCCCGGGCACGCCGCGGGGCGGACTGCTCAGAGGGGGATGCCGCGATCGCGGTCCTCCCGGTCGGCGGCCCGTACGGCGTACCCGACCACGATGGCGGGCGCCAGGACCAGCGATCCGGCGACCAGCGCCACGACCACGGCGGTCACCACGCCGGACGAGAAGCCCACCACGAAGCCGACGACGAACAGCACGATCGCGACGCCGAAGAGCGCGTAGCCCGCCCGCTGGCCGCGGTCGGCCCAGCGCGCGAGCTGGCGTCGCCGGACGATCACCGGATCGGCGGACGGGCCGCTCCCGTCCCCGCCATCGGGGTCGGGCCGGCTCATCGCCGGTTCCGCAGCCGGGGTCGCGGGTGCCACAGCCGGCGGTGCCGGGACCGGAGCTCAGTCGGGCGCCGTCGCCAGGTCCTCGAGGGAGACTCCGCAGTCATCGATGATGCCGAACAGTTGGGAGATCATCTCGGGATCGGTGAAGGGGTCCTGGCCGGACTCGCCGAGCTCGACCAGCCGCTCCAACCCCAGCTCGTCGAGCAGGCCCTGGGAGATGCAGGTCGCCTCCTCGTGGTTGAGGACGCCGCCGGACTCCCGTTCCATGTTGTCGGCCATGAACTCGACCAGCTCGTCGACGTTCTCGCTGTCGATGTCGTCGGGCAGGGAGTCGGCGCTGCCGTTGTCGTTCCCACCCCCGCCGTCGCTGTTGTCGTTGCCGCCGCTCCCGTCCTGGCCGTCGGCATCGGTCGTCGTGGGCCCTTCGTCGCTGACCTCGGTGGGGTCGTCGCTCGATCCGTCGTCCCGCACGAGGAAGTACACCAGCCCGCCGACCAGGGCCACCGCCAGCACGGCGAGCGCGGCGATGAGGCCGGGCGGGGGGCGCCTCCTGGCGGGCGGCGGTGCCTGGCCCGGGCCGTAGTCGCCGTAGTAGGGCGACGTCGGGCCCGGCTGCTGGCCCGCGCCGGGGTACTGGTGGGTGGCGTCGACCCGCTGGGTGGGATCGGCCGCCGTCGGGTTGGGGTCGGAGGCAAAGGACGGGCCGGCGTCGAGCGCGTCGGTGGATGCCACGCCGCGGTCGGCGACGTCGTCGGTCCATCGGGAGCCGTCCCAATAGCGGTACTCGTGGCGCGAGGTGGGGTCTGGGAGCCACCCGGGAGCGGGTGAGTTCATAGAGCTGCCGTCCTTGTGCGAGGGTCCCCAGCCGCGGCGGGCACGGTCCCGCGGGCGCTGCGATCGTAGGGCACCGTCGGAGGGTAGGTCGGCCGGCCCACCGTTCAGAAGTTGGCCGGGAGCACCCGCGAGAAGTTCTCGAAGAAGAAGAACAGCATCAGCAGGAACAGCGGCAGGCACAGCAGGTAGGCCGGCCACGTGCGCCAGATCTTGCCCAGCAGCCAGGCAGCGGTCCAGATGAGTCCGCAGGCGACACCGAGGGCGATGGCCGGCCAGACGGCGGCCCGCTTGCCCGACAGGCCACCCTCGATCGTGCTGGCGCTCGACCCGTCGCCGCTGCTGGCGTCGCTTCCGTTGTCGCCGCCGTTGTTGGCGCCGTCCCCGGGGATGGCACCCGTCTCGGGGCCCGGAGGGGCGTTGGCGGCGGGCGCGGCCTCGCCCACGAGGGCGGCGACCACGACGATCCGCTGGCGCGCCGAGTACTTGGGGTGGCACGCGGTGAGCGTCAGGCGGTTGTCGCCGAAGTCGTCGAGGACCGCTACCTCCTTCGGGCTCACGATGAGCTGGTCGCTGACCTCGTACCGGAACGCCCCCTGAACGGTGGTGACCAGGATCTCGTCGCCCGGATCCAGCTCGTCGATCCGGTTGAAGGGTGCGCCGTAGGTCGTGCGATGCCCGGCGATCGCGGCGTTGCCGGGCTGGCCCGGCAGGGGTGTGTCGGGGTAGTGGCCGGGGCCCCGCTTGAGGTCCTCGAGCGTCACCCCCTCGACCACGATCTTGTCGACGCCGATGGCCGGGATGCGGACGTGGGCCACGGCCTCGCCCTCGACGGCGGGTGCCGGGGGCGGGCCCGGAGCGGTGGTGGTGGTCGTCGGGGCAGGACCCTGGGCGGACTCGTCGGGGGCGCTCACACCGGCGTCGCCCAGGCGTTGCTCGAACTCGCTCTCGAGCTTCCGCTGGGCCTGGGCCTCGCGGATGCCCGTGCCCCACAGCTGGTAGACGACGAACAGCAGGATCAGGACGCCGACGGCGATGCAGGTCCGCCCCACGGCGCCCAGGATCCTGGCCAGCTGCATCGTCCGAGGGTATCGACCCACCCCGGCGACCTCGAACGCGGGCCTCCTGGACGCGGCACGCTCACCTTGGAGGCCGCGAGGGCTGGTCACTAGCCTCGCGCTGTCGTCATGGAGCCAGTCGTCCACCTTCGCGCCGCCGTCGCGCTGCTCGGACGCTTCCCCGCGCTGGCCGGTATCGACCTCGACGTGGCCCGGGGCGAGATCGTCCTCCTACGCGGCCCGAACGGCGCCGGCAAGACCACGCTGCTGCGCGCCTGCGCGGGCCTCGTTCCCGTGGTGCGCGGCGAGGCGGTCGTGCTCGGACACGACCTGCGCGTAGATCCCCGCCCGGTGCGGCGCAACGTCGGCCTGCTGGGCCATGCCACCGGCCTGTTCGACGACCTGACGGTTGCCGACAACGTGCGGTTCTGGGGGCGCGCGTGCCACGCGGACCCGGCCGACATCGCCGCCGCCCTGGCCCTCGTCGGCCTCGACGGCCGGCTGCGCGACGTCGCGGTGGGGCGCCTGTCCGCCGGCCAGCGGCGGCGCACGTCGCTGGCGTGCCTGCTCGCCCGCCGGCCCGCGCTGTGGCTGCTCGACGAGCCCCACGCCGGGCTCGATCAGGACACCCGGGATCAGCTCGATGCCCTCATCGGCAGGGCCGTCCGGCAGGGTGCAACCGTGCTGCTCGCGTCCCACGAGCTGGATCGGGCGGAGTCCCTCGCACACCGGGTCGTGGAGCTGGCGGGCGGCACGACTGCGCCGACTCGCGGCGCCGCCCCCGCCGACGGCTCGGCACCGCCGGCGCCAACGCACCGCGCGCCCGCCGCACCCCCGCCCGAGGTGAGCCATGTGGCGTGACGCCGCACTGGTGGCGGGTCGCGACCTGCGGGTCGAGCTCCGCAGCCGCGTCACCACCAACCAGGTGGCGCCGTTCTCGCTGCTGGTGCTCATCCTGTTCGCCTTCGCGCTGGACCCCGACCGCCAGCTCCTCGAGCGCCTGGCGTCGGGCCTGTACTGGACGGCGGTCCTGTTCGCGGCCCTCCTCGCCATCTCCCGCAGCGCCGCCATCGACGAGACTGACGGGGTGCGGGACGCGCTCCGGCTGTCGGGGCTCGACCCGGCGGGCGTGTTCGTGGGCAAGGCGGCCGCGGTGGCGGTTGTGCTCCTCGCGCTGGAGCTGCTGCTGGGCGTCGGCGTCGTGGTGCTCTACGGCGTCGAGCTGGCGGGCGCAGGGCTGGTCGTGGTGGCGGGCCTGGCCGCGACCGTCGCGGTGGCCGCCACCGGTACGCTGTACGGCGCCCTGGTCAGCGGCCTGCGGGTCCGGGAGACGCTCCTTCCCCTGCTGCTCCTGCCCGTGCTGGCACCCGTCCTCATCGGCGCCACCCGCGCCTTCGAGGCGGCGCTGGCCGGCGTTCCCGCCGACGGCTGGCCATGGTGCGGCCTGCTGGCCGGGCTCGCTGTTCTGTACGCCGTTGCCGGAGCGCTCGCCTACGGCACGCTCCTGGAGGGTTCGTGACCTCCCCCACATCGACCACCGTGAGCGGTACGCCCTCTGGCGACGGCCGTGCGGCGCACACCCCAGCCGCGGCCGCCCCTGGCACTCCGGGCCACACGGGCTCGCGGGCCAGCCGCGTCCTCGGCATCCTCGCGCTGGGAAGCATCGTCCTGCTGGTGCTGTACGGCCTGGTCTGGAGCCCGGCCGACGCCGAGATGGCCGACTCGGTGCGGCTCATGTACATCCACGTGCCCGCCGCGAGCTTCATGTACACGGGCTGCTTCATCACCGCCGTCGCCTCGGCGATGTGGCTGCGGCGGCGCACGCCGGGCTGGGACGCCCTGGCGGGGGCCAGCGCCGAGGTCGCCCTGGTGTTCGCGGCCATCACGCTGGGCACCGGGTCGCTGTGGGGGCGGCCCACGTGGGGCACGTACTGGACCTGGGACGCACGGCTCACGTCGACCGCGCTGCTCACCACCCTGCTGGTCGGCTACCTGGCGCTGCGGCGCCTCGACGTCGACCCGACCGCCCGATCGACCCGCGCCGCCGTGTTGGGACTGCTGCTGGTCCCCAACGTGATCATCGTCAACCGCTCGGTCGAGTGGTGGCGGTCGCTGCACCAGCGGTCCACGCTGGTCAAGCTCGACCCCACCATCGAGGGCCAGATGCTGGTGGCGCTCATGGTGGGCTTCCTGGCCATCGGGCTGGTGTTCACCTGGTTGCTGGTCCACCGGTTCCGGGTGGCGTGGCTCGAGTACCAGTCCGAGCGACTGGACCTCGACCTGGCGCTGGCGGAGCGGCGGGCCGAGGCCGGCCGCACCACCGGGGCCGGGGAGGCACCGGCGTGATCGCCATGACGCACGCCGGCTACATCGCGGCCGGGTGGGGCGGCGCCGCTGCCCTCATCGGCGCCTACGCCGCCTGGGTGCTCCGCCGCGGCCGTGCGCTGTCACGCCAGGTGCCGCCGGAGGAGCGCCGGTGGAGCTGACGCCGCGCACGTTCGACGACGACACCGGTGCCGACGGCGGCGGTCCGGTGGCCACCCGCAGCCGCGCCGGCCGCCAGCGCCGGCGGCGCCGCTGGCTGCCGCTGGCCATCCTGGGCGTCGTCCTCGTTGCGCTGGGTGTCCTGGTGTACAAGGGGCTGTCCGACGCCACGCTCTACTTCCGCAACGCCGACGAGGCCGTCGCGCAGCGCGAGAGCCTCGGCACCAAGCGGTTCCGCCTCCAGGGGACCGTCACGGGCCAACCAACGGAGGCCGACGGCGTGGTCAGCTTCGTGGTGGCGTTCAACGGTGCGTCGGTCGATGTTCGCCACATGGGTAGCCCGCCCGAGCTGTTCCGGCCCGGCATCCCGGTCGTCCTCGAGGGGCACTGGGACGAGTCGGGCGGCGTCTTCGACAGCGACCGCATCATGATCAAGCACGACGCGACGTACGAGTCCGATGACGACTACCGGCAGCGGATGCGGGAGGCCCAGCAGGGCGGGTCGGCGCCGTCCGACGACGCGCCGGGCGGGGAGGCCGATACGCCGTGAACGCCGCCCTCGGGCAGGGGGGCGTCATCCTGGGCGTGGCCGCCTCGCTGGGGGGCGTGGCCACGCTGGCGGTGGCGCTGCGCCAGCGCCGCCTGCACCTCATCGCCGTCGGCCGGTCCTATGCGCTCCTGGCGCTGCTCGGCGCGGTGGTGGCGGTGGCGGCGATGGAGCGGGCGCTCATCACGCGCGACTTCACCGTCCAGTACGTGGCCGACACCGGCAGCCACAAGACCCCCGCCCTCTACAACGTGGCCACGCTCTGGGCTGCGCTGGAGGGCTCGCTGCTCCTGTGGGTCCTCGTGCTCACGGGCTATATCGCGCTCGTCGTCCACAAGTTCCGCCGGCGCCTGAACGACCCGCTGGTGGGCTGGGCGCTGCTGACCATGCTGGTGGTCAGCTCGTTCTTCTTCCTGCTGCTGCTGTTCCCCGCCAACCCGTTCCACACCTTCGATCCGCCCCCCGGCTTCGACGGGCCCGGCCCCAACCCGCTGCTGCAGAACCATCCCCTGATGGCGTTCCACCCGCCGATGCTCTACCTCGGGATCGTCGGGTTCACGGTGCCCTTCGCCTTTGCGGTGGCGGCCCTGGCGACCGGCAGGGTGGGGGAGGGCTGGCTGCTCGAGACCCGCCGCTGGACGCTGTTCGCCTGGGGCTTCCTCACTGTCGGCATCGTCCTCGGCGCCTGGTGGAGCTACGAGGTCCTCAACTGGGGTGGCTACTGGGGGTGGGACCCCGTCGAGAACGCGGTGCTGCTCCCGTGGCTGACCGGCACCGCCTACCTCCACTCGGTGATGGTGCAGGAACGCCGCGGCATGCTCCGGGTCTGGAACCTGTCGCTCCTGTGCGCCACGTTCAGCCTCACCATCCTGGCCACCTTCCTGACGCGCTCCGGCGTGATCGCGTCCGTGCACTCGTTCACCGAGAGCGACATCGGCGTGTGGCTGCTGTCGTTCTTCGGGCTGATCGTCGCCGTCACCCTCGGGCTGATCGGCTGGCGCGGCGACCGACTCCGGGCGCCCGGCCGGATCGATTCGCCGCTGTCGCGCGAGGGCGCGTTCCTGGCCAACAACGTGCTGTTCGCCGGGTTCGCCTTCGTCGTCCTGCTCGGCACCGTCTTCCCCCTCATCGTCGAGGCGGTCAATGGCGATCAACTGTCGGTGGGCGCCCCGTACTTCGAGCGCATGACCATGCCGATCGGGATCACCCTCCTGTTCCTGATGGCCGTGGCCCCGGTGCTGCCGTGGCGCAAGGCCTCCGGTGAGCTGCTGGCACAGCGGCTGTTCTGGCCGGCATGGGTGGGTACCGGGGCCGTCGTGGTGGCCGTGCTCCTGGGCGCCCACGGGCTCGCGCCCCTGCTGGCTTTCGGCCTCGGGGGATTCGCCGCAGGCTCGGCGCTGCGTCAGGTGGTCCTCGCCTCCCGGCGGCAGGGCTGGCGCGGCGTGGTGGGCCGCACCAACGGCGGGATGATCGTGCACCTCGGTGTCGTGCTGATCGCCGTGGCCCTGGCGGCCTCCAGCAGCTACGACACCGAGCGCGAGCTGACGCTGGACGTTGACGACAGCGCCACCGTCGCTGGCCACGAGATCACCTACCTGGGCCCACGCACCGTCGAGCAGTCCAACAAGACGTCGATCCGCGCCCGCGTGAGCGTCGACGGGCACGTCTACGAGCCGGCCATCAACCGCTTCGGCGAGGGCGAGACGGCGGTGGGAACGCCTGCGGTCGCCACCTCGCCGGCACGCGACGTCTATCTCGCGCTGCTGCAGGTGCCGGACGACGACAACGCGGGCCGCATCGTCCTCCGTGTGGTCGTGCAGCCGCTGGTGCTCTGGCTCTGGATCGGTGGCGCCGTGATGCTCGTCGGCACCGTGCTGGCCGCGTTCCCCGGCCGCCGCCGCAGCCCGACCGCCCCCGTGTCGGAGCTACCGCGCCGGGCGACCGGAGCGCCGATCCTGGCGTCCGCCAACGGGGATGGGCGGGCCGGTAGGACCGACGAGGAGCCGGTCGAGGTGCCCACGTGACCGCCCCCGTCGCGCCCGAGTCGGTGCCGCCCGATCCGGGCGACGACGTCGCCGAGGCACCGCCCCGCCGGCGGACGGGACTGATCGTCTCAGCGGTGGTGGCGGTGCTGGCGATCGGGTTCGTGGCCGTCCTGGCCACCCGCGAACCGGCCACCGACCGGCGGCGCGACTCGCCGCTGATCGGCAAGGTGGTGCCCCCGCTGTCGGGTGAGACCCTCGCCGGCGGCAACTTCGACATCGACGATCAGCGCAGCCGCTGGGTGGTGGTGAACTTCTTCGCCACCTGGTGCGTGCCGTGCCGGATCGAGCACCCCGAGCTCGACGCCTTCAACCAGGCGCACGCCCGCGCCGGCGACGCCGTGCTGGTGAGCGTCCTGTTCGACGACGATCCGGCCAGCGCCCGCGATTTCTTCGACCGCAACGGCGGCGACTGGCCGGTGGTGCTCGACGGCGACGGGCTGATCGCCAGCGCCTTCGGCACCCCCAAGGTGCCGGAGAGCTACCTCGTGACGCCCAACGGCCGGGTCGCAGCCAAGTTCACCGGAGGGGTCACCAGGGACGGGGTGGACCGCGCGATCGACCAGATCGAACAGGCGGCGGCCGAGCGGGGGGTGCCGTGACGCGCATGCGCCTGCTCGGCTGGTTGGCCATGGCCGCGGTGCTGGTGGCGGCGCTGGCGATCGGCGTGGCCGACGACGGCGGGCCCCGCACTCCCGAGGAGCGCGCCCGCAACCTGGCCGAGACCGTGGCGTGCCCGGCATGCGACGGCCAGTCGGTGGCCGAGTCCGACGCCGCCGCGTCCCGCGGGATCCGGACGCTGATCGCCGAGCGGATCGACCAGGGAGCCAGCGACGACGCGATCCGTGACGAACTGGTGGCCACCTGGGGCGAGTCGATCCTGCTCACGCCCGACAGCTCTGGGGTGGGCGGCCTGGTGTGGGTCCTGCCTGTGGTGGCCCTGGTGCTGGCGCTGGCCGGGGTGGGGTACGTGTTCTGGCGGTGGCGGGGGATGGCCGCCGTCCACGCCAGCGACGCCGACCGCGAGCTGGTGGACCAGGCCCTGGCCCCAGCGACCCGCGCCCGAGGGGAGGACCCGTGACCGCGGTGGACGGCACCCGGCGGCTCGATCCGGACACGCTGGCGGCGCTGGAGGAACAGCGAGACTTCCTGCTGCGGTCGCTCGACGACCTGGAGCGCGAGCATGACGCCGGCGACGTCGATGACCACGACTACGCGTCCCTCAAGGACGACTACACCGCCCGCGCCGCCCGCAGCATCCGGGCCATCGAGGCGCACCACGCGCGGGTCGCCTCCGCCCGCTCCCGCCGGTCCTGGCCCCGCACGATGGCGGTGCTCGCCGGCGTGGTGGCGTTCGCGGTGCTGGCCGGGGTGCTGGTCGCCCGCTTCTCTGGCCGCCGCGAGGCCGGCGACGCGCTCACCGGCGACATCCGGGAGTCGACCCGCACCCAGCTCGACAACGCCCGCCTCGCACTCCAGCAGGAGCGCTACGACGACGCCATCGAGATCTACGACGCGGTGCTCGCCGACCAGCCGGACAACGTCGAGGCCATGGCCTACAAGGGTCGGGCCCAGATCGGCAACGGCGACATGGAGGGCGTCCTCACGCTGATCGACGCCGCCGAGGCCGATCCCGACTATCCGGACACCCACTACTTTCTGGCGGGCGCCTTCGCCATCGCCGGTCGCTATGACTCGGCGCTCCAGGAGCTCGACCGGTTCGACGCGCTCGATCCGCCCCCCGACCTCGCTGCCGAGGCCGACGACCTGCGCTCCCAGATCGAGGCGCTGCGGGCCACGGCCTCGACGTCGACGTCGGCGCCGGCCCCCTGAGCCCCCGCCCCAAGCCGGGGCTCCCGAGTCCCCGAGGCATGGGGTTCCGGGCGGCGGCGGATGAGGCGATGGGTTCCGGCCGCGGAACCCATTGCCTCGGGCCCCGCTCGGCGGAACCCATGACCTCGGGTCAAACGCCCAGCATCAGCGGTGTGCCGGTGCGACGGCGCCATCGATCGGCGGGATGTAACGGGCCTTGCTCCACCGGGCGCCGTCGCGGGTCAGCACCCAGATCGAACCCTTGGGCCAGATGAAGGGGTCCCTGAAGCGCGTGATGCCGCCCTTGAGGATCCGGAGCATGTCGGGGATCACGTCCCCATGGCTGCAGATGGCCGCAGCCATGCGCTCCTTGCCGAGCTCGTCGGCGAGCAGCAGCGCCCGGTCGGCGTCGGCGCCCTCGAGCAGGCGGTCGTCCGCGTCGATCCGCAGGCCGAGCTGATCGGCCAACGGCTCCAGCGTCTGCACGCACCGGAGCGAGGGACTGCTGACCAGTCGCGACAACCCGACGCCGGCGAGGTGCTCGGCGATCCCGGAAGCCTGCTTGTGGCCGCGACGGCTGAGCGGCCGTGCCTCGTCCGGGCCCTCCCACGCCGCCTTGCTGCCAGCATGGCCGTGGCGGATCACGTACAGCCTCATGGCTGCAGCCTGTGCATCGCCGTCATTGTGTCCGAGCCAGGGCCCGCAGGTCGGCGAGAACGGTGGGTAGGGCCGCCAGCACGCGGTCGATGTCGGCATCGGTGGTCGACCATCCCACCGACAGGCGCAAGCTGTGATGGGCGTCGACCCCCATGGCCTCGAGCACGGGCGACGGCTCCAGCGCCTCGGACGAGCACGCGCTGCCGGAATGGGCGGCGATGCCGGCACGATCGAGCCCCAGCAGCACGGCCTGCGGCTCGACGCCCTCGACCCCGAAGCACACGATGTGCGGCACCCTGTCGACGGGGTCGCCGTACTGCACCAGCCCGAGCGCGCCGTCCGCCAGGCCGTCGAGGATCCGCTGTGTCAACCGGCGTTGCTCGGTCCCGTCGGCCGCCACGGGGCCGCCGGCCAGCGCGCCGCACAGCGCACCGAGCCCGGCGATGGCCGCGACGTTCTCCAGCCCCGCGCGGCGCGCCCGCTCCTGGTCCCCGCCGACCAGCAGGGGCGGCAACCGCAGCCCCTGGCGGACCAGCAGGGCGCCAACGCCGGTCGGCCCGCCGAACTTGTGGGCGCTGATCGACATCAGGTCGGCGCCCAGCGCCCGGAAGTCGACGTCGACATGTCCCACGGCCTGGGCGGCGTCGACGTGCGCCAGCACCCCCCGCTCGCGGCACGCGGCCACCACTTCGGCGACCGGCTGCACCGTGCCCACCTCGTGATTGGCCCACTGGACGTGTACGAGTGCGGTGTCGGGCCGCACCACAGCCAACACGTCCTCGGTGGCCACGCGCCCCCTGCCGTCGACCGGCACGAGCGTGACCTCGCCGTGGCGCTCGGCGGCCAGGCGCACGGCGGAGTGCTCGACCGCCGGGACCACCTGATGCGCGCCCCGGGCGGCTGCGCCCCAGCATGCGGCCGCGATGGCCTCGGTCGCTCCGCCGGTGAACACCACCTCGCGTGGGCGGGCGCCGACCAACTCGGCCACCTGCGTGCGGGCCTCCTCCACCGCCACCCGGGCGGCCAGGCCCTCGGCGTGGATGCGCGCGGGGTCGCCGGCGCGATCGAGCTGCTCGACGAGTGCGGCCCGGGCCTCGGGTCGCAACGGCGACGTCGAGGCGTGGTCGAGGTACACGCGCTCGAACATGGGGTGGTTATAGCGCCCGACCCCCAACGACCGCGCGTTCACCGAGGTGAGGCGGTAGGCAGCCGCCCCGGGGGGAGGGGAAGGAAGGGCGGCTGCCTTCCGCCGTGCCTGACGAGGGTCGATTCCGCCGGCCGCACGTGCCCGGTCGAGTGCGTCCTCCTAGTTCTGCACCATCCGCGGAACCGGCCCTCGGTTGCCCTGCACCGCGGTGACGCAGTGCTCACCGCCGGTAGGCAACGACAGCGCCGTCTCGGTTGTCAGTTGGTGGCCGTACAGGGCCTCCAACATGCCTTGTACCATGCCACGATCCACCGCGCAGATCACGGGGTGCTCGATCGCAACCCCGCCGAATGGGCAGTGCTCGCTGACGATGCGGAGCTCGTCGCCGTGGCGCTCGGCGTGGGCCGCGAAGCCATGCGCCGTGAGCGCGTCCGCGACCGCGTGCAACGCCGCCTGGAACGACCGGTGCCGGTCGGAACCGGGTGACATGCTGGCGGCCATGGCCCGGCCGTAGTCCACGCCCACGGCCTCGGCCAGCTGCTCGGCCCGCTCGGGCCCCAGCGTCGCCAGCGCCCTCCCGAGCAGCTCGACGAGCACGTCGTCGTGGCGCAGCGGCAGGTCGAGAGCGATGTCTGGCGCCACCACCCGGTAGCGCTTCGACGGTCGACCGGCCCCCCCACCCGCGGGCCGCGCGACCGTCACCTCGACGTAGCCACCGGCACAGAGCTTGTCCAGGTGGTGCCGGGCGACGTTGGGGTGGAGCTCGAAGCGCTCGGCCACGGCGGAGGCGGTGACGCCGTCGTCGTGCTCGTGGACGAAGAGGTAGATCTCGCGCCGCGTGGGATCGCCGAACGCCGAGGTGATTGCGGTGACGACCGACGCGAAGTCGGTCGGTGACATCGTCGGCTGGTGGGGCGGCGCGGCCACGTCGATATTGTACCTATGGCCGTAGTGGTAATCCCCTGAGTGGTCGGACCGACACCGGCCGCGGAGCCCGGGAGCGCACCGATGCCCGTCACCGAAGCCCAGGTCCTCGACGCCCTTCGCCCCGTCGAAGACCCTGAGCTGCACCGCAGCATCGTCGACCTCGACATGGTCCGGCGCATCGCCGTCGATGGCCCACGGGTCGACGTCACGGTGGCGCTGACCGTCGAGGGCTGCCCGCTGCGCAGCGAGATCACCCGCCGGGTGGACACTGCGGTGTCGGCGCTCGACGGGGTCGAGGTGGTCGGCCTCGACTTCACCGTGATGACCGACGACGAGCGGGCGGCGCTGCGCACCAGGCTCCACGGCGACCCGGCCGCCACGGCCGGCACCCACGATGCCCACGGCCACGCGCAGGGCCGCGAGATCCCCTTCGCCGATCCGGACAGCAAGACCCGGGTGCTGCTCGTCGCCTCCGGCAAGGGAGGCGTGGGCAAGTCATCCGTCACCGCCAACCTGTCGGTTGCGCTCGCCGCTCGTGGGCACGCCGTGGCCGTGGTCGACGCCGACGTGTGGGGCTTCTCGATCCCCCGCATGCTCGGGGTGCAGCACGCCCCGGTCGTCATCGATCAGATGCTGGTGCCGCCCGAGTCCCACGGCGTGCGCTGCATCTCGATGGGCTTCTTCGCCCAGGAGGACCAGCCGGTCATCTGGCGGGGCCCGATGCTGCACAAGGCGCTGGAGCAGTTCCTCACCGATGTCTTCTGGGACGAGCCCGACTTCCTGGTGGTCGACCTGCCACCGGGAACGGGTGACATCTCCATCAGCCTGGCCCAGTTCCTGCCCCGGGCCGAGGTGCTGGTGGTGACCACCCCCCAGCCCGCGGCGCAGCGGGTGGCGCAGCGGGCGGCGTTCATGGCGCAGAAGGTCAACCTCGAGGTGAAGGGCGTCATCGAGAACATGTCCTGGTTCACGGGCGACGACGGCAAGCGCTACGAGCTGTTCGGCGCCGGCGGGGGCGAGGAGCTGGCGAACCGCCTGGGCGTGCCGCTCATCGGTCGGGTGCCGCTGGTGCCCGAGCTCCGGGCCGGCGCGGACGCAGGCTTGCCCATCGTGGCCTCCGACCCCGACGGAGAGGCCGGACTCGTGTTCGCCGGCATCGCCGAGACCGTCGACGTCGAGCTGGCGCCCCGCCGGATCTACCGGTCCGAGCTGCGGATCAGCTGAGCCAAGGCGAACTGGTTGTAGATGTGCGGCGTATGACCGCATAGCTACAACCAGTTTTGATCTGGCGAGGTCGTCAGACCGGGAGCGTCTCCTCGAGGAACGCCACGACCGCGTCGTTGAACACGTCGTTGCGGTCGCCCGCGACCATGTGACCGGCGCCGGCGACGTCGACGAACCGGGCGTGGGGGACCAGTGACTGCAGGTTGCGGGCGCCGGCCTCGGACAGGACGTCGCTCTGGCGTCCCCGGACGAGCAGGACCGGGAGCGTGAGCGTCTGCGCGGCCCGCTCGAGGCGATCCTCGTTGCGGATCGAGCGGGGCTCGTCGATGCGACCCGGGCTCATGAACCGCGGGTCCCAGTGCCAGTACCAGCGGCCATCCTCACGCTGGCGGACGTTCTTGCGCAGGCCCGACAGATCGGACGGGCGCGGCCGGTGGGGGTTGTACGCGGCCACGGCGTCGGCCACGTCCTCGAGGCTGGCGAACCCGTCCAGGTGGCCCAGCATGAAGGCGCCGATGCGGGCCACGCCCTCGGGCTCGAGGCGGGGCGCGACGTCGACCAGCACGAGCGCGCTGGCGACCGGTCGGTCCGTGGCCTCGTCGTCCTCGGCGATCGCGATCAGCGAGCTGATCCCGCCGAGCGAGGCACCCACCAGCGCCGGCGGACGACGGCCAGTCGCCCGGGCCACGTCGCGCACGTCGGCCGCGAAGGCGTCGAGCGTGTAGTCGCCATCGGCCGCCCAGTCGCTGTCACCGTGGCCACGCAGGTCGACGGTGGTGGCGCGCCACCCCTTGTTGCCGAGCAGTCGGGCGGTGCCGTCCCACGAATGCCTGGTCTGACCGCCGCCGGGGAACAGCAGCACGGGCGGGCCGTCGTCGGGCCCGTAGGCGTCCGCGGCCAGGTCCAGTCCGTGGCCGCGCAGGCGCAGGGGGGCGTCCATCGGGCCAGTCTGCCCGACGCCCGCTCCCGCCCGCGCTGTGCGGTCAGGCCGTGGCCGCCACCTCGGGCGGGCGCAGTGCGGGCACGGCGCGGGGCTTGCGGCGCTCGATGATCTCGTCGACGAGTCCGTAATCCACAGCGTCCTGCCCCCGCAGGATGAAGTCGCGATCGATGTCGGCCTGGATCCGGTCGCGGGGCTGGCCGGTGCGCTCGGTGAGCACGTCGATCATCCTCTCCCGCATGGTCACCATCTCCCGGACGGCGATCTCCATGTCGACCGACTGACCCTGGGCGCCGCCATGCGGCTGGTGGATCAGGATGCGTGCGTTCGGCAGCGCCGAGCGGTGGCCGGCCTCACCCGCCGCCAGGAGGACGGCCGCCGCCGACGCGGCCTGGCCCACGCACACGGTGCGGATGGGCGGGCCGAGGAACTGCATGGCGTCGTAGACCGCGAACAGGGCCGTCATGTCGCCGCCGGGTGAGTTGATGTACAGGTTGACGGGGCGGTCCATGTCCTCGCCCTCGAGGTGCAGCAGCTGGGCGATGATGAGGTTGGCCACCGTCTCGTCGAGCTCGCCGCCCAGGAACACGATGCGGTCGCGGAGCAGGCGGGAGTAGATGTCGTAGGCGCGTTCGCCGCGATCGCTGGTCTCGATGACGGTGGGGATGAGCATGGCCGGGACCTCCAGGAGCTCAGATGCAACCGTACGGTTGCGCGTTCACGCTAGGAGCCCGGATCGGGATTCGCAACTGTAGAGTTGCGGGTATGCCTGACGACGAGAGCCCCGATCTTTCGCCCGTGACCGACTCGAGCGGTCGGGTGATGCGATCGGTTGAGGTCGAGGCCGGCACCGAGGACGTGTGGGCGACCGTCAGCGACCCCGGGCTGCGGGCCCGGTGGCTCGACGACGACGACGCGCGCTCGCGTGAGCTTCGGCTCGACGACGTGGACGACGGCCGCCGCCTGGTCTGGACGTGGTGGCGTCCGGGCGACGAGCCCGATGCGTCCACCGTCGAGATCGTGCTGGCACCCACGCCGGGCGGCACCAGGGTCACCGTCACCGAGACGCTGGCATCCGTCGGCGTCGGCCGCCCGAGGGCCTCAGTTCGTTCGGCGCCGGCCAGCCTCCTAGCCGGCGATCGTTGGACCGCCCGGTTGCTCGGGCTCGAGCTGCTGTTCGTGGCGGCCGGGGTGCTCGTCCGCTGACCTCACCCGCCGACGCGGCCATGGCCCACGAGCCGAGCGACGCGGTGTTCGCGGCGCTGGCCGATCCCACCCGGCGGTCGATCCTGCGCGCCGTCGCCGAGCGGGGCCCCGTGACCGCCACGGCGCTGTCGGACGAGCTGCCGATCAGCCGCCAGGCGGTGGCCAAGCACCTGGGGCTGTTGCGGCACGCCGGCCTGGTGGTGGCGGATCGCGCCGGTCGGGAGACGCGGTTCGTCGCCGCGGGCGCACCGCTCGAGGACCTGGCGGCCTGGGCCGAACAGGCCGGCCGGCGCTGGGACGATCGCCTGGCCCGCCTCCGCGATCGGCTGCCCGACCGGCCCGCCGGGCCGCCGAGCGCCCCATCGGCCGGTCGACCGCCACGCGGCCGTCGGGAGGCGTAGCCTCCCGGGAATGCGCGAAGTCCCGGGTGCGGCCCGGGCCCAGCCCGACCACAGCGGGGCAACACCGATCGGCCGGCGCGTGGTGCTCGGCATGCTGGGTCTCGGCGCGCTCGGGATCGCCTTCGGCGACAAGGCACAGGCGAGCATCGAACGGCTGCTGCGGCCGCTCACCGAGAACGATCCGACGGGGCTGACCTCCTTCGTTCCCACCGCCGGGAGGTTCCGCATCTACTCGGTGGTCGGTCACCTGCCCAAGCGCAGCGACAGCGAGTACCGCCTCACCCTCGACGGCCTGGTCGACCGGCCGCTCGAGCTCAGCCTCGACGACCTGCGCAGCCGTCCGCAGACCGACCTGACGCGCGACTTCCAGTGCGTCGTCGGCTGGCGGGTGGCGGACGTCCCGTGGCGCGGGATCAAGGTCTCCAAGCTGCTGGACGAGGCGGGCGTGCAGCCGTCGGCGACCCATCTGCGCATCTCGTCGTTCGACGGCGTCTACACCGAGAGCCTCACCATCGACCAGGCCCGCCGCGACGACGTCCTCGTGGCCCACGAGATGCAGGGCGGGCCGGTCACCCGCGAGCATGGTGGCCCGGTTCGTCTCTACGTGGCCCCCATGTACGGCTACAAGTCCCTCAAGTGGCTCGAGCGGATCGAGGTCATCAACGAGCTCGACCCCGGCTACTGGGAAGAGCGGGGCTACGACGTCGACGCCTGGATCGGCAAGTCGAACGGCCGCGATGACGAGCCGGTCTAGGCACATGCAGCTCGACGCCTCCGACGACGAGCTGCTCGACCGATTCACCCCTGCCGAGCGGGCGCTGCACTGGGCCACGGGGGTGGCGGTACTCATCTGCGCGCTGACCGGTCTCGTCCTCTACGTGGGTTCGCTCAGCAGCCTGGTTGGCAGGCGCAACCTGGTGAAGGACGTGCACGTGATCGCCGGCCTATCGATGCCGGTTCCCCTCATCGTCGCCTACCTCGGTCGCTGGCGCGACGCCGTGCGCGCCGACGTCCGCCGCTTGGCCCGCTGGACCCAGGCCGACCGTCGTTGGCTGTGGACCCGGGGCTTCGAAGGCGGCGAGCGGGTGGGCAAGTTCAATGCCGGGCAGAAGGCCAACGCCGCGTTCATCGCCGGGATGATCCCGGTCATGCTCGCCTCGGGCTCGATCATGCGCTGGTTCGAGCCCTTCCCGCTGGAGTGGCGCACCGGCGCCACCTTCGTCCACGACTGGACCGCGATCGCCACCTGGATCATCGTCGCCGGGCACATCGGCTTCGCCGTGGCCGACAGGATGTCGCTCCGGGGAATGATCACGGGACGGGTGACCCGGAGCTGGGCCGAGGACCGCCACCCCGAGTGGGCGAAGGAGATGACCCCGGTGGCTGATGCGTCAGGCGACGGCGTGGGGGAGCGGGGTGTGCGACGGTCGCCGTGGTTGGTGGCACGCGCCGATGGGGCCGACGAGTACGGGTCGGCTCCCGGGTGGGACACCGGCCCCACCGAAACCCGCCGCGAGCCGCGGCAGTGGCGAGGCTGAGCCCCGACGTCGCTTGACGGGCAACGGCCCCCGTACGATGACGGCCGCTCGATCCAGGAGGAACGTACGTGGACGTCCGCATCGGGGTGAGGAGCTCGCCGAAGGAGCTCGAGGTGGTCCTGGCCGACGACACCGACGCGGACGCCGTGCGCGAGCACATCGACGCCGCGTTCAAGGACGGCGGCACCCTGTGGCTCACCGACCGCCGGGGCCGCCAGTTCGGTGTGCCCGTCGACAAGGTCGCCTACGTCGAGATCGGCAGCCCCGAGGTGGGGCGCCGGATCGGGTTCGGCGGTTAGAGGCCGAGCGGATCGCCCCAGGTGGCCTCGCCGGTTCCGCCCACCGACCTGCTCGACCGCCGCCTGCTGTTCGTGACCGGCAAGGGCGGCGTCGGCAAGACATCGATCGCCGCGGCCCTCGGCTCGCTGGCGGCGTCGCAGGGGCGACGCACGCTGCTCTGCGAGGTCGACAGCAAGGGCGACATCGCCGGCGCCTTCGAGACGGCGCCCACCGAGTTCCGGGAGCGCGAGGTCGCCCCCGGTCTGTGGGCGATGACCATGGACACCGAGGCATCGCTCAGGGAATACCTCGGGCTGCAGCTCAAGCTTCCGCTCCTCGCCCGGCTCGGGCCGCTCGCCCGCACGTTCGACTTCGTGGCCAACGCCGCACCGGGCGTCAAGGAGATCCTGACCGTCGGCAAGCTCTGCTACGAGGTGCGGGAGCGCCACTACGACCTGGTGGTGGCGGACGCGCCGGCGTCGGGGCACATCGTGGGCCAGCTGGCCGCTCCCGAGGCCATCAACGACCTGGTGAAGGTTGGCCTGGTGCGTGACCAGACCGGGTGGATGCTCGACATCCTCGGCGACGCGCCCACGACCGGAGTGGTCGTGGTGGCCACGCCCGAGGAGATGCCCGTGAACGAGACGCTGGAGCTGACGGTCCGGCTGCGGGAGGAGACGGTGGTCGACCTGGCCGCGGTGGTGGTCAACCGGGTGCTTCCCGAGCTGTTCACACGGGGCGAGGAGAAGATCTTCCGGGAGCTGCGCCGGCCTGATCGCAC
>Ga0081455_10002241_pt1 | contig 23022 bp, 19 predicted proteins | sample TabmetS3T2R1_FD_70207 | JGI IMG/M metagenome (GOLD analysis project Ga0081455, IMG submission 70207) | Tabebuia heterophylla rhizosphere microbial communities from the University of Puerto Rico - S3T2R1 | ecosystem: Host-associated > Plants > Roots > Rhizosphere ...
GGGGGCCGGGGGGCGGGCCGGGGTACGCGCCCGGGCGTACCGCGTGTTGTTGGCCCGAGGGCGGCCCGGTGGGCGGCACCTGCTGCATGATCCACGTCTGGTGCTCGGCAAAGCGCTGGAACGCCGCCGCGCTGAACTCGGGCACCTCGAGCTGGCGGCGTTCGGCAGCACGCCGCCGGATGGTGAGCAGCGCCCCGATGAGCAGCGCCAGCGCGATCACCACCACCGCGCCCACGACGATCAGCAGGCGCACGGCATCGCGGCTCAGCTCATGACCGAACAGGACCACCGCAGCACCCCTCAGGTCTCCTCCGGCGGGGTCGGGTGCCGCAGCGTGCTCTCAGGCGACAACCCGGGGCCGGACGGCACGCTCGGATACCGGTCAGCGTAGGGGTTCACCGGTACGTCCGGGGCGCCGGCCACCGACCCGGCCAACACGGCATCCGGTCGGCGCAGCAGCCGGGCCGCGAGCAGGGCGAGTACGCCGACGAGGATGGCCAGCAGCCCGGCGACCAGCGCGATCGTGGTCTGCTGCGTGGCCGGCTGCGCCTGCGGGTGCGCGACGGGGTACACCGCGCGCGCCCCGATCGTCATGATCTCCCCCGGCGCCGGCGACCAGCTCACCTGCGTACCCTCCACTCTCCCGTTGCCGGTCACGCTGTCCGCACCCGCGAACGAGATGGTGATCACGGTGTCGTACCCGTCGTTGCTGCCGCTCAGCATGGACAGGTCCGGGAAGTACAGCGCACCGGACAGTGCCAGCGCGTTGCCGTCCCGGGCGAGCGACAGCCGTACGGTAGCGCCGCTGCGCTGGCCGCCGCTGAACAGCTCGCTCAGCTCGGCCATGGTCAGCTTCCGGAAGTCGACGCGCGCGCCGACGTACCCGTCCGCGGCGTAGCTCTCGACGCTGACCTTGTCCTGCAACCCGGCCGGGATGTCGGAGCGCCCGACCAGGTCGACGGGCAGGTCCCCCTTGACCGCCGCGACGAAGCTCCCGGTCACGGTGCCGTCGGCGTCGACTCGTAACTGGGCGTTGTACCTCAGGCACCCAGCGCACACGAGTACGACCGCACCAAGGGCCAGGGCGCGAACCCAACGGGACATACCGCCATCGTGACAGGGCGCGCGAAAAATTGTCAGAGGGCGTGCGCACACTGGAGGAGTGACCGATCCGACCGGCTTCTCCCCCGCGACCAGCGCCTGGTTCACCGGCGCGTTCGTGGCGCCCACCGCCGCCCAGCAGCAGGCGTGGCAGGCGATCCGGCGCGCCGAGCACACCCTCGTCGTGGCACCGACCGGTTCCGGCAAGACCCTCGCCGCCTTCCTCTGGTCGCTGGACCGGCTGGCCACCGAGCCGCTGCCCGAGGACCCGGGCCGCCGCTGCCGCGTGCTGTACGTCAGCCCCATGAAGGCCCTCGCCGTCGACGTCGAGAAGAACCTGCGCGCCCCGCTGGCCGGCATCCGGCAGGCGGCGCACCGGCTGGCCCTGCCCGAGCCCGACATCCGGGTCGCCATCCGCACCGGCGACACCCCCGCCGACCAGCGCAGGGCGTTCGTACGGACCCCGCCCGACGTGCTGATCACCACCCCCGAGTCGCTGTTCCTGCTGCTCACCAGCGCCGCCCGCGAGGTGCTGCGCGGCATCGACACGGTGATCGTGGACGAGGTGCACGCCGTGTGCGGCACCAAGCGCGGCGCCCACCTCGCGCTGTCGCTGGAGCGGCTGGACGAGCTGCTGACCGCGCCCGCGCAGCGCATCGGGCTGTCCGCGACGGTCCGCCCGGTGGGGGAGGTCGCGCAGTTCCTGGCCGGCGGGCGCCCGGTGCGTACGGTCCAGCCGCCGGCCAGCAAGCAGGTGGAGCTGTCCATCGTCGTCCCGGTCGAGGACATGTCGGCAATGGGCGAGCCGAGCGGCGACCTGTCCGGCAACGCGGCCGGCCCCGAGCGGCGTACCTCGATCTGGCCGCACGTCGAGGAGCGGGTGCTGGACCTGATCGAGGAGCACCGGTCCACGATCGTGTTCGCCAACTCGCGCCGGCTGGCCGAGCGGCTCACGGCACGGCTGAACGAGCTGGCGTACGAGCGGCAGCACGGCGAGCCGCTGGAGCTGGACGGCGTTCCCGCGCAGGTGATGGCCCAGTCGGGCGCGGCCCGCGGCGCCCCGGAGGTGGTCGCGCGTACGCACCACGGGTCGATGTCGCGGGAGCAGCGGGTCACCGTCGAGGAGGACCTGAAGGCCGGCCGGCTGCCCGCCGTGGTCGCCACCAGCAGCCTGGAGCTGGGCATCGACATGGGCGCGGTCGACCTGGTGGTGCAGGTGGAGGCGCCGCCGAGCGTGGCCGCCGGGCTGCAGCGGGTGGGCCGCGCCGGGCACCAGGTCGGGGCGGTCAGCCGGGGCGTGTTCTTCCCGAAGTACCGGGGCGACCTGGTGGAGTCCGCGGTGGTGGCCGAGCGGATGAAGGCTGGCGCCATCGAGTCGATGCGCTACCCGCGCAACCCGCTGGACGTGCTGGCCCAGCAGGTCGTCGCGATGGTCGCGATGGATCCGTGGAGCGTGGACGACCTGACCGCGGTGGTCCGCAGGGCCGCGCCGTACGCGCAGTTGCCCACCTCCGCGCTGGAGGCGGTGCTGGACATGCTGGCCGGCCGCTACCCCTCGGACGGGTTCGCCGAGCTGCGGCCGCGGATCGTGTGGGACCGGGTCGGCGGCGTGCTCACCGGACGGCCGGCGGCGCAGCGGCTGGCGGTGACCAGCGGCGGCACCATCCCCGACCGCGGCCTGTTCGGGGTCTACCTCGCCACCGAGAAGCCGGTACGGGTGGGCGAGCTGGACGAGGAGATGGTGTACGAGTCGCGGGTGGGCGACGTCTTCCTGCTGGGCTCCACCTCCTGGCGCATCGAGGACATCACCCACGACCGGGTGATCGTCTCCCCGGCGCCGGGCGAGCCGGGCCGGATGCCGTTCTGGAAGGGCGACGCGCCCGGGCGGCCGGCGGAGCTGGGCCGGGCGCTGGGGGCGTTCCTGCGCGAGCTGTCCGGGCTGTCGCGGGAGGCGGCGGTGGAGCGCGCGCAGGCCGCCGGCATGGACGGCTGGGCGGCGGCCAACCTCGTGTCGTACCTGAGTGAGCAGCGCGAGGCGGCCGGTCACCTGCCGGATGACCGTACGGTCCTGGTGGAGCGGTTCCACGACGAGCTGGGCGACTGGCGGATCGTGGTGCACTCCCCCTTCGGCGCCCCGGTGAACGCGCCGTGGGCGCTGGCGATCGCGGCCCGGCTGCGCGAGCGGTACGGGCTGGACGTGCAGTCGATGCACGCCGACGACGGGATCGTGCTGCGGCTGCCGGAGATGGACACGGTGCCGGACGGCTCGCTGGCGGTGTTCGAGGCCGAGGAGATCGAAGGGCTGGTACGCGACGGGGTGGGGACCTCCGCGCTGTTCGCCTCCCGGTTCCGGGAGTGCGCGGCGCGGGCGCTGCTGCTGCCGAAGCGGGATCCGCGGCGGCGGGCGCCGCTGTGGCAGCAACGCCAGCGGGCCGCGCAACTGCTGACGGTCGCCGCCGAGTTCCCGTCCTTCCCGATCACCCTGGAGGCGATGCGGGAGTGCCTGCAGGACGTCTTCGACCTGCCCGGGCTGGTCGGGCTGATGCGCGATGTCGCGGCCCGGCGGGTGCGGGTGGTGGAGGTGGAGACCCGGGAGGCCTCACCGTTCGCGCGCTCGCTGCTGTTCGGCTACGTCGGCGCCTTCCTGTACGAGGGGGACGCCCCGCTGGCCGAGCGGCGGGCGCAGGCGCTGGCGCTGGATTCGGCGCTGCTGTCGGAGTTGCTGGGGCAGGCGGAGCTGCGCGAGCTGCTCGACCCGGCCGCGGTGGCCGAGGTGGAGGCGGAGCTGACCTGGCTGGCCGACGGCGGCCGGCGACTGTCCACTGTGGACGATCTGGCCGACGGGCTGCGCATCCTGGGCGACCTGACCACCGCCGAGGCGCTGGCCCGCGGTGCCACCGCGGCGCTGCTGGCCGAGGCCGAGGCGGCCCGGCGGATCCTGCGGGTGCGTATCGCGGGCGAGGAGCGGTGGATCGCGATCGAGGACGCCGGGCGGGTCCGGGACGCGCTCGGCACCGCGCTGCCGGTCGGGGTGCCCGAGGCGTTCACCGAGCCGGTGGCCGACCCGCTCGGCGACCTGGTGAGCCGGTACGCCCGCACGCACGGGCCGTTCCACGCGGCCGACTGCGCTCGCCGGCTGGGTCTGGGGCCGGCGGTGGTGGGCGACGCGCTGGTGCGGCTGAGCGGGGCCGGCCGGGTGGTGGCGGGCGAGTTCCGGCCGGGCGGGTCCGGCGCGGAGTGGTGTGACGCCGAGGTGCTGCGCCGGCTGCGGCGGCGGTCGCTGGCCCGGCTGCGGCGCGAGGTGGAGGCGGTGCCGACGCAGGCCCTGGCCCGGTTCCTGCCGGCGTGGCAGGGCATCGGCGGCGGCACGGCGGCCGGCGGCGGGAGCAGGCTGCGCGGGGTCGAGGGTGTGCTGCGCGTGGTGGAGCAGTTGCAGGGCGCCCCGGTGCCGGCATCCGCGGTGGAGTCGCTGATCCTGCCGGCCCGGGTGAGCGGGTACTCCCCCGCCATGCTGGATGAGCTGACCACGGCCGGCGAGGTGGTGTGGACCGGGGCGGGGAGCCTGCCCGGCAGCGACGGCTGGGTGGTGCTTGCCCCGGCGGACACCGCGCCGCTGGTGCTGCCGCCGGCCGAGCCGCCCACGATCACGCCCGTACACCAGGCGGTGCTGGACACCCTCGACGGCGACCAGGCGCTGTTCTTTCGGTCCCTGTCGGACCGGGTGCACGGGTTGGTCGAGGACCCGGTGGACGACCAGGACCTGGCCGCGGCGGTGTGGGACCTGGTCTGGGCGGGGTTGCTGGGCAACGACTCGCTGGCGCCGCTGCGCGCCCGGGTCGGGTCGGGGTCGTCCACGCACCGGCGGCGCGCCCCCACCCCGCGCGGGCGGTACGGGCGGCTGCGGATGGCCGCGGCGGCCTCGGCTTCGGCCGGGCGGCCGGCGATGCCCAGCCGCGGCGGGCCGCCGACCGTGGCCGGGCGGTGGTGGCGGCTGCCCGAGCGGGAGCAGGACGTGACCCGGCGGGCGCACGCGCTGGCCGAGTTGCTGCTGGACCGGCACGGGGTGGTGACCCGCGGCGCGGTGATGGCCGAGCGGGCGCCGGGCGGGTTCGCCGGGGTCTACCCGGTGTTGCGCGCCTTCGAGGAGTCGGGCAGTTGCCGGCGCGGGTACTTTGTCGATTCCCTCGGCGCGGCACAGTTCGCCTCGCCGGGCGCGGTGGACCGGCTGCGCGGGTACGCGGCGGCCACCCGCGACGCCGTACCGGCCCTGGTCCTGGCCGCCACCGACCCGGCCAACCCCTACGGCGCCGCCCTCCCCTGGCCCGACCGCCCTACGGCGACCACCGACCCCGGCACCGCACCCGGCGGCGGCACCGGCACCGCGGCCAGCCGCCGATCGGGCGGCAGCGTGGTCGGGGGCGGCGTCCGTGGCGGTGCGGGCACGGCCGGACCGGAGCGCGGCGGGCCGCCCGGCGGCGGGGAGGCGGCCGGCGGGGGGCACAAGCCGGGGCGGAAGGCGGGGGCGCTGGTCGTCCTGGTGGACGGGCAACTCGTCCTGTACGTGGAGCGCGGCGGGCGTACGTTGCTGTCCTGGTCCGACGACCCGGCGCTGCTGCAACCGGCGGCCGACGCGCTGGCGCTCGCGGTCCGCGACGGTTCGCTCGGCAGCCTGGCGGTCGAGCGCGCCGACGGCAGCCACGTCCACACCGATGCCGGCAACCTCGCCGGCGCCCTGGAGGCGGCCGGCTTCCGCGCCACCCCGCGCGGGCTGCGCCTGCGGGGCTGAAGCTGAAGAGGCGACCGGACGGGACGGCCGAGTGGGACGAACGGGCACGGACCGGGGTAACGAATGTGACGTTGATCTGACCGAGATGCGAAATGTGGCACGGCTGCCCAGGATTCGGTGTGTCCGGCCGGCACAGCCAGTAGCGTTCGTCCACGGCATGCCTTCGTAAGGCATGCTTTCCTACGACTTGTTGGGGAACCCATGGCCGACACCACCCGCCGCCGGCGGCTGACCGGCGTCTGGCGGCTCGCGCTGCCAGCACTCGCCCTCGGCGTCGCGGGCCTGATGCCGCTGGCCGGCACCGCCGCCCCGAAGGCAGCACCGGACGCCGCAGCCACGCCCGCCTGGACGCCGCTCACCCCGGTGAACGTCTCGTTCACCAGCAGCGGCGGACACCCGACCAGCACCGTGGACCTGCTGGCGTTCAACGACTTCCACGGCAACATCGACCCGCCGCTGGGCAGCGGCGGCCTGGTCAACGGCACCCCGGCCGGCGGCGTCGAGTATCTGGCCACCACGGTCAAGACGCTGCGCGCCCAGGCGAAGGCCGCGCACCACGACTCGCTGACCGTCGGCGCCGGTGACCTGATCGGCGCCTCGCCGCTGGTCAGCGCCGCCTTCCACGACGAGCCCACGATCGAGGAGATGAACTCCCTCGGTCTGGACATCACCTCGGTCGGCAACCACGAGTTCGACGAGGGCACCACCGAGCTGAAGCGCATCCAGCGCGGCGGCTGCCACCCGACCGACGGCTGCCAGGACGGCGACCCGTACCGGGGCGCCAAGTTCCCCTACCTCGCGGCGAACGTGGTGGACAAGAAGACCCGGCTGCCGATCCTGCCGCCGTTCGTGGTCAGGAACATCGGCGGCACCAAGGTCGGCTTCGTCGGCATGACGCTGAAGGGCACCCCGGGGATCGTCAACCCGGCCGGCATCACCACCGTCGACTTCCTGGACGAGGTGCAGACCGCCAACTTCTACGCCCACCTGCTGGTGGACGTCTTCCACGTGAAGTCGCTGGTGCTGCTGATCCACCAGGGCGGCCTGCAGGCCAGCACCCCGCCGCCGACCCCGGACGGCTGCGCCGGGTTCGCCGGTGACGTCACCCCGATCGTCGCCGGGCTGCGGCCCGAGTACGGCGTGGTGGTCTCCGGGCACACCCACCGCTTCTACACCTGCGCGCTGCCGAACTCCTCCGGCGCCAACTCGGTGGTCACCAGCGCCGGCAGCTTCGGCGTGCTGGTCACCAACATCTCGATGACCCTGGACCGGCGTACCGGCACGTTCACCTCGGTCAGCGCGCACAACGTGATCGTGGAGAACGGCGTCCGCAACCCGGACGGCACCTGGCAGACCAACCCGGACGGTACGTTCGTCCGCAACCAGACCACGATCGACCCGGCCGCCAAGCGGATCGCCGACAAGTACCGGGTCGCGGTCGCGCCGCTGGCCAACCGGCTGGTCGGCTCCATCACCGCCGACATCACCGCCGCGGGGAGCGCCGCCGGGGAGAGCGCGCTCGGTGACGTCATCGCCGACGCGCAGCTGGCCTACACCAGGACCAGTGCCAACGCCCAGATCGCCTTCATGAACCCGGGCGGCATCCGGACCAGCCTGATCGCGGCCGCCTCGACCGGCGGTGAGGCGCCCGGCCAGGTCACCTACGGCGAGTGCTTCGCGGTGCAGCCGTTCAACAACCTGGTGGTGACGCAGCCGCTGACCGGGCAGCAGATCAAGGATGCGCTGGAGCAGCAGTTCGCCGGGTTCGCCGGCCAGACCACGACCAAGATCCTGCAGGTCTCGGCCGGGTTCACCTACTCCTACGACACGCGGCTCGCCCTGGGCAGCCGGGTGTCCAACATGAAGCTGAACGGTGTCGCCCTGGACCTGGCCGCCACCTACCAGGTCACCACGAACGACTTCCTCGCCAACGGCGGTGACGGCTTCAGCAACCTCAAGGGCACCAGCCGGATCACCGCGCCGGGCTTCGACATCGACGCGCTGACCGCCTACCTCACCGCGAACTCGCCGGTCGCACCCGGGCCGCGGGACCGCATCACTCTCATCACCGCCTGACCCGAATACGACAGATCCACTGTGGACGGTCCACACCGGACCGTCCACAGTGGATCCGAGGGTCGTTACGGGGTGGGCACCCAGCCGGTCAGCGGGTACGCGCCGAGGAAGTCGCGCACCTGCCCGGCAATGCGGTCCAGCGCCGCCTCGTCGTCCTTCGCCCCGGCCTGGATGGCCTCGTCCATCCACGCCGCCACCTGCGGCATCTGCGCCGCGTCCAGCCCGCGGGTGGCCAGCGACGGGGTGCCGAGCCGGATCCCGGAGGGGTCGAAGGGCTTGCGCGGGTCGTACGGGACGGTGTTGTAGTTGAGCTCGATCCCGGCCCGGTCCAGCGCCTTGGCCGCGGGCTTGCCGGCGATCCCCTTGCTGGTCAGGTCCACCAGGATCAGGTGGTTGTCGGTGCCGCCGGAGACCAGGTCGTAGCCGCGGTCGACCAGCGCGTTCGCCAGCGCGTTCGCGGTGGCCACCACCCGCGCCGCGTACGCCCGGAAGTCCTCGGTGGTCGCCTCCTTCAGCGCGACCGCGATGGCGGCGGTGGTGTGGTTGTGCGGCCCGCCCTGCAGGCCCGGGAACACCGCCTTGTCCAGCGCGGAGGCGTGGTCGGCGGTGGTCATCACCATCGCGCCGCGCGGCCCGCGCAGCGTCTTGTGCGTCGTGGTGGTGATCACGTCGGCGAAGCCGACCGGCGAGGGGTGCACGCCACCGGCGATCAGCCCGGCGATGTGCGCGATGTCGGCGGCCAGGATCGCGCCGACCTCGCGGGCGATGGAGGCGAAGGCCGGGAAGTCGATCAGCCGCGGGATCGCGGTGCCGCCGCAGAAGATGATCTTCGGTCGCTCGGCCAGCGCCAGGTCGCGTACCTGGTCGAAGTCCACCAGCCCGCTCTCCCGGCCCACCTCGTAGCGCACCGGGCGGAACCACTTGCCGGTCGCCGAGACCGACCATCCGTGCGTCAGGTGCCCGCCCATCGGCAGCGCCATGCCCATCACGGTGTCGCCGGGCTGCGCGAAGGCCAGGTACACGGCCAGGTTGGCCGGCGACCCCGAGTACGGCTGGACGTTGGCGTGGTCCACCCCGAACAGCGCCTTGGCGCGCTCGATCGCCAGCGACTCGATCGGGTCGATGAGCTGCTGGCCCTCGTAGTAGCGCCGGCCGGGGTAGCCCTCGGAGTACTTGTTGGTGAGGACCGAGCCGGTCGCCGCGAGCACCGCGGCGGAGACGTAGTTCTCCGAGGGGATCATGCGCAGCTTGTCGATCTGCCGCTGCTCCTCGGCGGCGATGAGCTGGGCGATCTCGGGGTCGGTCTGGGCGAGGTAGGGCGTACCGGTTGGTTGCACTGGAACCTCCTGGCCGTCGGGCCGCTGGTCGAGACCCGGTACCCAGGCGCGCGGTACCTATGACAGGGTCGCGGTCGCTCCCCGGTGGTCGCTTCCACCTATGCGTGCGCCAGTCGCGATCCAGCGATCGTACCGGGGCCGTTACTCCCGCGCGCGCAGGCCGGCCCGGGCACCGAGCGCGACGAACCCGGCCAGTACGGTCACCAGCAGGAACGCCGCGCTCAGCCCGGTCGCGTGCGCGACGAAGCCGATGACGGCCGGGCCGCTGAGCGTGCCGAGGTAGCCGAGCGAGGCGACCCGGGCCAGCGTGGCGGCGCCACCGGGCAGGTTGGCCGCGGCCGAGAACAGCTGCGGTACGACCCCGGACAGGCCCAGCCCGCACAGCGCCCAGCCGGCGAACGCGAACGGCGGGCTGGGCGCCAGCACCACGGCCAGGCTGCCCACCACGGCCAGCAGGCCGCCGTACCGCAGCACCGGGATCCCGCCGTACCGGCCGGCGACCCGGTCCACCACCAGCCGGCCGGTCGTCATCGCGCCCGCGAACGCGCCGTAGCCGAGGGCCGCCACGCCGGGGGTCACGCCCAGGTGCTCGCGCAGGTGTACGCCGGCCCAGTCGCCGGCCGCGCCCTCGCACAGGAAGCTGCCGAAGCACAGCGCGCCCAGCAGCCAGGACACCCGCGGCAGCCGCTGCCGCCGCGCCCACCGGCCGCGGATCCCGCCGCTCCCGCCAGCGCCGGTTCCGCCAGCGCCGCCGCTCCGCACGGCCGTACCGGCGGTCCCGCCGCTGCCGGGGGTTACGTCCACCCCGCCGCCGACCCGCGGGTCGCCGGCCACCCCGGCGGTACGCACCCGAGCATCACCGCCCGCCGCCCCGGCACTACCCACCCCGGCGGCGTCCCCGGCGGCCGCTCCAGCCCCGGCCCCGCCCGGGCGCGGCGGCGGGGGCAGCAGCCAGCGGCTGGCCAGCAGAGCCGCGATGCCGAGCAGCACCGCACCGACCAGGGTGGTACGGCTCATCGGCCAACCGGCGCGGATGGCCAGGCCGCACACCACCGCGCCGCTCATCCCGGCCAGGCTCCACCAGGCGTGGAAGGCGGCCATGACCGGCCGGCCGTACTGCGTCTCCACCTCGGCGGCCTGCGCGTTCATGGTGACGTCGAGCATTCCGATGGCCAGCCCCAGGACGCCGACGGTGAGCGCCAGCGTGCCCAGCCCGCCCGCGTACGAGGGGAGCACGACGCCGACGCACAGCACGAGCGTGGAGATGCGGGTCGCGGCGCGGGTGCCGACCAGCCGGACCAGCGGCCCGACCAGTTGCAGCGCGGCGATCGACCCGGCCGACAGCGCCAGCAGCGCCAGGCCCAGCCCGCGCTCATCGAGCCCGAGCCGCGCCTTCACCACCGGTACGTGCGAGACCCACAGCACGGTCCCCATCCCGTGCGCCATGAACTGGACGAACACCGCCAACCGGGCGGCACGCGGCGGTGCGTCGACGGCCGACCCCGAGGTCGCCGCCGCCGCAGCCGTGCTCAGCCCACACCGCCGTACGCCTTCATACCGCCGATCGTGCCATCCGGACCGGACAACCGCTGCCGGATTCAGCCCGGCCTACGCGCGGTCAGCATCGAGGTCGCCGCCCACGGGCCGCCGTACCAGAACCGCCAGCCGAGGCCGCGGACGCTCACCTGCGCGGCGCCCAGGCCGGTCAGCACCGCGGCGTACGCGGGCGCGTGCCGGAAGTCGGCGATGAGCAGCCGCCCGCCCGGCGCCAGCACCCGGTACGCCTCGCCGACCGCGACCTCCCGGCCGGCGGCGTCCGGGATGTTGTGGATGGCCAGCGACGACACGACCAGGTCGTACGCTCCGCCGGCCAGCGGCAGGTCGCGCAGGTCCGCGGTGATCAGGTCGACCCGGTCGCTCACGCCCGCTGCCACCAGGTTGGCGCGGGTACGCGCCTCGTCGTTGCCGGACTGGTCCACCGACCGCCACAGGTCCACGCCGGTGACCCGCCCGGCGACCGCCGCGGCCAGCACCAGGACCGCACCCCGCCCGCAGCCCAGGTCCAGCGCGGCCGACGCCACCGACCCCGACGCCGCCGACCCGGCCAACTCCCGCCGCCACACCACGAACTTCCCGCGCAGCGTGGTGTACGCGAAGCTGGCCGCGCTCAGCGCCGAGTACACCCCGCTGACCAGCACGAGCCAGCCGAGCCACCAGCCGGCGACCAGCAGCGCCACCGCCGCGGCCAGGCTGAGCACGGCCGCGGCGGCGATCCCGTACAGCGCGTACGGTGCGTCCACCCCGTACGACGGCCTCCTCAGCACGCCGCAGACCGTACCGAAAGAATGGCAGGGTGCCCGAAGGCGACACCGTATGGCTGACCGCGCACCGGCTGGACCAGGCGCTGGCCGGCCGGGCGTTGACCCACGCCGACCTGCGCGTCCCGGCGCTGGCCACCGCCGACCTCACCGGCCGCACCGTGGCCGAGGTCCGCGCCCGCGGCAAGCACATCCTGGTCCGCCTGGACGGCCTGACGCTGCACAGCCACCTGCGGATGGACGGCGCCTGGGTGCTGTCGAAGGCCGGCGCCCGCTGGTCCGGCGGCCCGGCCCACCAGGTCCGCGCCGTACTCGCCAACGCCGACTGGCAGGCCCTCGGCTACCGCGTCCACGACCTGGCCCTGGTCCCCACCGCGGCCGAGGACCAGCTGGTCGGCCACCTCGGCCCGGACATCCTCGGCCCCGACTGGGACCCGGCCGCGGCCGCCGAACGGCTGGCCCGGCAGCCGGACCGGGCCATCGGCGAGGCGCTGCTGGACCAGCGCAACCTGGCCGGCATCGGCAACCTGTACAAGGCCGAGATCCTGTTCCTGCACGGCACCAACCCGTGGGTACGCACCGGTGCGGTCGCCGACCTCGGGGCGCTGGCCAGCACCGCGTACCGGCTGCTGCGGGCCAACCGCGACCATCCCGAGCAGTCGACCACCGGCAGCATGCGGCGCGGCGAGGAGCACTGGGTGTACGGCCGCGGTGGCCGGCCGTGCCGCCGCTGCGGCACCCGGATCGAGCGCGCCGACCAGGGCAGGGCCCCGTACGCCCGGATCGCGTTCTGGTGCCCGACCTGCCAGCCGGCCCCGGCGGCCCGGGGCAGCGAAACCGACCCGCCGGACGGCCCGGACCCGCAAGATTGACCCGGCGCGGCTGTCGATCCGGGCCGGCGCCGTTCGTCACCGCCGTGAGCAACCCCACGAGGAAGGGATGGGCATGGAGTTCCTGCTGTTGATCCACGGCGCGGAGGAGGCCTGGGAGCGGGCCACCGACGAGCAGCGCCGGCAGACCTACGCCGAGTACGAGGAGTTCGGGGCGGCGCTGGCGCGGGCCGGGGTGAAGGTGACCGGTGGAGCGGAGTTAGCGGCCAGCGGGTCGGCCGCGATCGTCCGCGGCCGGGGCCCCGGGGCGGTGGTCACCGACGGGCCGTTCACCGAGGCGCGCGAGCAGTTCGGCGGCTTCTACGCCATCGACGTGGACAGCCGCGCGGAGGCGGTCGAGTGGGCAAAGCGGCTGCCGGCGGAGATCGTCGAGGTGCGCGGGACGGTGCAGCCGTGAGGTTCGTGATCCTGCTGTACGGCGACGAGGTGGCCGAGGCGGCGCTGCCCAAGGAGCAGTTGCAGGAGATCGTCCGGCAGCACGGCGCGCTCGGGACGAAGCTGGCCGCCGACGGCAAGATGATCAACGGCGAGGGCCTGCTGCCCAGCGAGACCGCGACCACGCTGCGGGACGGGGTGGTCAGCGACGGGCCGTACGCGGAGAGCCGCGAGCAGCTGGGCGGGCTGTACATCGTGGACTGCGTGGACCTGGACGAGGCGCTGGACATCGCCCGGCAGGTGCCGCCCTCCCCCGGCCTGGTGGTGGAGGTCCGGCCGGCGATGAGCTGAGGGGGTACGGGGTTGGGCAGGGCCGCCGCGGCGGCGGTCGAGCGGGCGCACCGGGACCACTGGGCGCGCCTGCTCGCCCTGCTCACCGGCCAGTTCCGCAGCCTGGAGCTGGCCGAGGAGAGCCTGGCCGAGGCGTACGCCAGCGCGCTGGCCACGTGGGCGGAGCGCGGCGTACCCGACCTGCCGGCGGCCTGGCTGCTGACCGCGGCCCGCAACCGGGCCACCGACGTGCTGCGCCGGGAGGCGGTGCTGGCCCGCAAGCTGCCGCTGCTGGTGGTCCCCGACGCCGGCGGCGAGCCGCCGACCGACATCCCGGACGAGCGGCTGCGGCTGCTGTTCACCTGCTGCCACCCGGCGCTCGCGGTCGAGTCCCGGGTCGCGCTGACGCTGCGCTGCGTCGCCGGGCTGACCACGCCCGAGGTGGCGCGGGCGTTCCTGGTCTCCGAGCCGACGATGGCCGCGCGGATCACCCGGGCGAAGAAGAAGATCGCGCAGGCGGGCATCCCCTACCGGGTGCCGACCGCCGCCGAGCTGCCCACCCGGCTGGCCGGCGTGCTGACCGTGCTCTACCTGGTCTTCACCGAGGGGTACGCCGCGACCGCCGGCGAGGTGCCGATCCGGCACGACCTGGCCGCGGAGGCGATCCGGCTGGCGCGGGTGCTGGTGGCGCTGCTGCCCGGCGAGCCGGAGCCGGCCGCGCTGCTGGCGCTCATGCTGCTGCAGCACTCGCGGCGGGACGCGCGGCTGGACGCGGGCGGGCGGCTGGTGCTGCTGCCGGACCAGGACCGGGAACGCTGGTACGCCGGCGAGATCGCCGAGGGCGCCGCGCTGGTACGCCGGGCGGCCGGGCTGCGCGGCGGCGCCCCGCCCGGGCCGTACCTGCTGCAGGCGGCCATCGCCGGGGAGCACGCGGTGGCGGCGCGGGCCGCGGACACCGACTGGGCAGCGATCGCCCGCCTGTACGCCGAACTCGACGCCGTCACCGGGTCGCCGGTGGTCCGGTTGAACCGGGCCGTGGCGGTGGCCGAGCACGCCGGGCCGGCGGCCGGGCTGGACCTGCTCGCCGGCCTGGACGCCGCGCTGCCCCGCTACCACCTGCTGCCGGCCGTCCGGGCCGACCTGCTGCGCCAACTCGGCCGGGTGGCGGAGGCGGCCGCCGACTACCGCCGCGCGCTGGACCTGGCCGGCACCGACGCCGAACGCGCCTTCCTCACCGCCCGCCTCGCCGAGCTGCCGCCGCCCGAACCCGGTGATCAACGCCGAGTCGTGCCCGGAGAACGGGGGGTGGATCGGCGTTGATCATGGGAGGGTGCGTGATCAGCCGACGGGGAGGGCGTCCTTGGCGGACTTCGCCTTGGCGCGCAGCGCGCGGGGGACGTCGCGGCTCACGTCGTGCGCGGTGTGCTTGACGCTGCCGGGGACGCGGCGGGCCCGCCAGGCGATGCCGGGCTTGCCCTCGGTGTCGACCATGGCGAGCATCAGGCCGCCGAGCAGGCCGCAGTTCTTCAGGAACTGGATCTTCTGCTGGGCGCGTACGGTCGGGTCCTCGTGCTGCCAGTACCGGTGGGCGGCCCAGGTGGTCGGCACCAGGCTGGTGGCCAGGCCCAGGGAGGCGAGCCGGGGGAACACGCCCACCGCCAGCGCGACGCCGCCGACGACCTTGGCCGCGCCGTCGTAGCGGACCACCTTCACCGGGTCGTCCGGGAGGAACGACACCCGTTTGGCGATCGCGCGGATGGTGTCCTCGGCCAGCGGCGCCTTGTCCTTGGCGTGCCGGGCGGTGTCGAAGCCTCCGGCGATGAACATCGAGGCAAGCAGCGGCCTCGCAACTCTGCGTACGACTGACATGCCCCGATCATGCCCCACAACCCCCACCCCGAACCCGTCCCCTCCGAGCGATACCGCCCGGTGGCGGGGTCAGGGCAGCTCGGGGGTGGGGTGTACGGCGCGCAGGCCGCGGGCCAGGCCGGTGAGGGTGTCGGCGGCGTCCTCCAGGCGGCGGAGGGTGATGGTGTCCAGGCCGCCCGCGGTGTCGGCGGAGACCGCTTCGGCGGCGACCGCGACCAGCCGCTCGAAGCTGGACACGCCCTCCTCCAGGCGCTGCCGCAGGGTGCCGACGGCGGCGTCCAGGTTGGCCGCGACCTCGCCCTCCATGCCGTCGCGCGCGGCCTCCACCGCGCGCAGCCGGGCGCCGTACTCACGCAGCGTCGCGGCCGCCTTCCCCGCCTCGGCCGCCACATCCTTGGGCGCGTCCCCGGCCATGGGCCCGAGCAGCGCCAGCAACTCCCCCAGCGAGCGCTCCCGGCTGGCCAGCCGCTCCAGCGGCGCCCGCGCCGCGGACTCGACCGGCGGCAGCTCGGCCGGCGCCGGGGGCAGCGGCGGCGGCAACGGGGTGGACAGCGCGTGGCTCCAGGTGCTGATGGCCTCGAGCACGCTGAGCCCGGCGATCCCGGTCACGATGCCCAGCAGCACCTCGCGGACCTCGACGCCGGGCACGTTGCCCACCACCGAGGTCCACCACGCCAGGGCAGCGGTCAGCCCGCCCCGGAAGATCAGGCGCGGCGGACCCTGCCGCCGCGCCCTGAGCAGTTTCCTACGCGGGTCCGGCACTGCCGGGACCGGCGCGCCCGACTCCGCGCCCACCGGTGCTGACCCTCTCGATCAGGACTGCTGCTGCGCGGCCTGGCCCGGCTTGGCCGCGCCCTCCGCCACCGGCTGCTCGGCGGCCGGCTGCCCCTGCGTGACGGCCGGGGTCGGCGGGGCGCTGGCGAGCTGGTTGCCGCCCATGCTGAGCCGGATCTGGTCCAGCCGCGCGGCGCCGGCCATGTCGAGCGTCGACTTCTGCACCTCCAGCATCCGGCCCTCGACCGAGTTCTGCGCGAGCTCGGCCTGGCCCAGCGCCGTCGCGTACCGCCGCTCGATCTTCTCCCGCACCTCGGCCAGCGAGGGCACGTTGCCCGGGGCGGCGAGCTCGGACATCTGGTTCAGCGAGGCCGACACCTGCTCCTGCATCTTGGCCTGCTCCAGCTGGCTCAGCAGCTGGGTGCGCTCGGCCAGCTTCTGCTGCAGGACCAGGGCGTTGTTCTCGACCGCCTTCTTGGCCTGCTCGGCCGCCTGCAGCGACTGGTCGTGCAGCGACTTCAGGTCCTCCATGCCCTGCTCGGCGTTGACCAGCTGGGTCGCGAACGCGGTGGCGGTCTGCTCGTACTCGGTGGCCTTCTTCTCATCGCCCTTGGCGCGGGCCTGGTCGGCCAGGATCAGCGCCTGCCGGGCGGAGGCCTGCAGCTTCTCCACCTCCGACAGCTGCCGGGTCAGCTTCATCTCCAGCTGCCGCTGGTTGCCGATGACCTGGGCGGCCTGCTGGGCGAGCGCCTGGTGGGAGCGCTGGGCCTCCTCGATGGCCTGCTGGATCTGGATCTTCGGGTCCGCGCGCTCGTCCACCTTGGCGCCAAACCACGACAAAAAGTACTTCCAGGCCTTCACGAAGGGGTTGGCCTTGGCCATCTCTCGTCCTCCCGTCAGCGACGTGCCCTCACCGTACGCCGCGCGATCTCCATGGTGGCAGAGCGCGAACCGCCGCCGCGACCTCGGTCCGCACCTTGCGCGGCACCGACTGCCGACGGTGGCGGCCCGGCGAGGGGGCGACCCGCCGTGCCAGCCCATCCGGCCAGGTTCAGTGGCCAGCCGTACCCCTGCCGGCGCGCCGCCGGCAGGCCCATCTCAGCCGCGGTCGAGCACCTGCCGGGACAGCTCCTCGGTCTCCTCCAGCCCGGCGCGCAAGCCCTCCAGCTCCGCGGCCAGCCCGGCGATCCCGGTGTCAGCCATCTCCCCCGCGCCGGCCGAGGCCGACAGCGCGAGCACCTCGGTGGCCCGCGCGACCAGGCCCTCCAGACCGAGGGCGGTCGACTGCAACCGGGCCAGCAACGTATCCCGCGCCGACGTCAGCCGTTCGGCCACCGCCAGCTGCTCTTCCACACTGCGCAAGGAACGGCGGTGCTCCTCGCGAAGTTCCGCCGACGCGCTCCCCTCGACCTCAGCCTGCAACCGGGCCCGCTCCTCCGCCAGCCGGGGCGTGGCGATCCGGTACAGCGCGCGGGTCACCGCGGTCGCCTGGCCGGCCAGCCGGCGTACCTGCGCCTCGGTCTGGCTCGCGCCCTCGTCCACCGACCGCAGCGCCCGCGGCGCGTCCGGCGCCGTACTGGACAGGTCGTGCAGGTCCTTGATCGCCAGCAGCGCCCGGTTCTGCCAGACCTCGGCGGCGCTGCCCCGCTCCGGGTGCGGCAGCTCGCCCGGCCCGCGCGGCGGGTGGGTCCGCGCGGTCAGCGCCGAGGCGGCCACCTTCGCGCCGTACACCACCGCCGCCACGCCGAGCCCGATCGGCAGCGCGACCACGCCGACCGGCGCCGCCACCGCCCACGCCAGCCCGCCGGCCACCCCGGCCACGATGCCGCCCCAGGGGTCGACCAGGCTGTCCCGCTTGCCCACCGCGCAAGTCTCCCACTCCGGCAGGCCCACCAAAGACCCGCACTACAGCACGAACGTACGGGTACGCCTCAGAAGTTGCTGAGCACCTGCGCCAGCACCTTCTCGATGGTGGCCGGGTCGCTGGCGTCGTAGGCGGTCGCGTGCGAGGCCTTGCCGATCTGCTGGAGCACGTCGTAGTCGGAGGACTCCCCGTAGGCGATCGGGAAGACCCGTACGGAGGTGTCGCCGTCCTCGGTGTCCAGCTCGTCCAGCAGGCTGTTCAGGTTGTTGTCCTTGCCGTACTCGTTCTTGCCGTCGGTGAGCACGACCACGGCGTTGATCTTGTCGGGGGCGTAGCTCTGCCGCACCTCGTTCGCGGCGGCCCGGGTCGTCGCGTACAGCGCGGTGCCCCCGCTCGGCACCAGCGCCTCCACGCTCGCGGTGAACGCACCCTTCACCCGGCTGACCGGCCCGAACGGGACCAGCTTCCGGTACGGCAGGCCGTTGGTGCCCGGCTCCTCGGTGGAGAACGCCCACAGCGACAGCTCGTCGTCCGGGGCGAGCTGGTTGATCGAGGACAGCGCCGCCTTCTTGGCCAGCTCCAGCCTGGTCGCGCCGGCGCTGGCCACCGGCGTCTCCATCGAGCCGGACACGTCGATCACCATCAGGACCTTGGCGCGCTTGCGCAGGCTGGTCCAGGACTGCGCGATCTGGTCCAGGACCTGCGGCGACGGCGGCTCGATGACGGTGAACTTGCGGTCCGGCAGCAGCCCGTTGGCCTGGCTCAGCGCCGCGCCCGGCTTGCCGTCGAAGGTACGGAACGCCGCGTCGGTGAACCGGCGCTGCTGGTCCGGCGCGCGCAGGAACGCCAGGAAGTCGGCCGCCCCGGCCTTCTTCTCCGCCGTCACCCAGTCCGCGCCGAGCACCGCGTACGGGTTGTCCGACAGCAGCGTGCCTTCCTTGGGGTAGATCGCCACCAGCGGCACCGCCGGCTTGCCCTGCTTACCCAGCGTGGTCGGGTCGCCGCTCGGGTTGCCCTGGTTGTAGTCCCAGACCGACTTCTCCTCCACCGTCACCGCGCTGATGTAGGACAGCCCCTGGCCGCGGGCGCCCGCGTCGTACAGGTTCTGCAGGAAGGTGAGGGTGGTGTCGCCGTAGTGCACGACGCTGCCCTCGACCGCGCGGACGTAGTCGATGACCCGCTTGCTCCGCACGTCGGCGGTGGTGAGGTCGGTGGAGCGGCCGGTCGCGGCGAAGTACGTCGCGATGGTGGCGTTCAGGCCGGAGGTGGAGAAGTTCGGGTTGGTCTTGCCGAGCTTGAACCGGCCCCACTCGGCGTGTCCCTTGCTGCCCCAGCCGCGGGAGTCGCGGGCCAGCGCCAGCAGGTCGGACCAGCCCAGCTGCTTGTCCGGCCAGCCCAGCACCTCGGCCATCGGCTTGGGCATCGCGATGACCAGCGGGGTCTGCGCGATGGACGGCTGGTCGGCGGGGACGAGGTTGGCCTTGTCCTGCGCCTGGAGGCGTTGCTGCAACAGCACCGTCCAGGACCGGGACGCCGGGGTCCACACGTCCGGGCGGGGGCCGTCGACCCGCTCGTCCCAGCCGCGGGCCAGCGCGTCGGCGGCGCCGCCGGAGGCCTTGCTGGTCACCTTCACATCCACGCACCGGCCGGACGCCTTGCGGTCGGTCCGGTTGTACGCCTCGGCGATCTGCGACAGCAGTGCCGCCTTCTCGCTGGAGGCGGTGATGTTCAGCGGGATGCAGTTCGTACGGTCTGGTGGCGCGGCGTTACCACCGGGGCCCTTGTCGCCGCCGCCGGTGACGAGGCTCCGCACGACGATGACGAGCACGACGCCGAGCACCGCTGCGACCAGCAGCGGGATCCTCCGCCGCGCGGTCGTGGCCTGGACCAACAGATACTCCTCGGGGGTGTCCGGACCTGCTGTCCTACGGGCAAGTTTGGCAGGCGCACCGCGCATTGTGGCCCAGATGAGACAGGTCGGTACGCAGCTAGGTCCCCGCTGCTCCGGACGGCAGCCCGCGGACCAGGCAATCGGCCCCGGCGGCGATGGCATCCGGACCGGCCGGCCAGGTCAGGTGGGTGATGAGCCAGCGGAGCACGGTGTCGTCGCCGTGCGCGTGCCCGGCGGCGGCGAGCTGGGCGCGGACCGCCCTCCTGGCCTGGAGCCAGCCTGGTGCCGGCTGCTCCTCATCGGCCGGTACGACCGCGGCGCTGGCCAGCAGGGAGGCGAGGACGGCGGGCTCGGTGGTGGCGACGGTCCGGACGGCCGGGTGGGTGCTGATCCGCGTCGCGGCCAGGGCCAGGGCGTCGGCGAGGGGCAGGTCGGCGCAGTCGGCAGCGAGGTCGGCCACCTCCGCCTCGATGAGGGCGCGCCAGACGTCATGCTTGGTCCGGAAGTGGTTGTACAACGTCGCTTTGGCGACTCCGGCGGCGGTTGCGATGTCATTCATCGTGGTACGCCGGGTGCCGTGCCGGGTGAGCGCTTTGAGGGCGCCGTCGAGCAGGCCGGCCCTGGTCCTGGCCATCGCGTTGCCCGCCCGCGACCTGGTCCCGGCCGCCCGGCGCGGCGGCTCCGAGGCCAACGCCGTGGACGCCGGGTGGGTTGCCACGCCCCGCGGCGCCGGCACTCCCTCCCCCGGTCTCGGCGGGAGGCTGCCGGGGCGTACGGGCTGCGGGTCCGGGACCCGAGGTCCGGGACTCATCTCGCGCAGCGGTTCGGCCACGGGTCTTTCCTGCCACCGGGGACGGGGCGCGTCAAGCGACACGCCCCGAACGCCGGGCGACAGTGACGCAGAGTGCCCGACAAACGGCAACTCGTACGGCTATGCCCCAACCGGCCGGCGGCCCGTGCCCGACAACTGGCAGGGCCGACCCGCACGGCGCGTGCGGGTCGGCCCTCAGATGGCGACGAGGCTGTCTCAGGCGGCGATGACCCGACCCGGGCCGATGCGCAACACCGCTTCCAGGACCTCGCGGGAGTCGCCGCCGACGGGCTCCAGGGCCCTGCGGGTGGAGACGGGGGCGACCTCGCTCATCGCTTCGCTGACCATGGTCTCGGCCTCGGCGCCGTCGTGGCTGCCCTGGTGGGCGCCGGCCGGCTCCAGGACCGGGGCGTCGGCGGCCGGCTCGGGCTCGGGGGTCTGGCGCGGGACGGCAGGGACGCGGCGCAAGCCGCTGAGCTCGTGGTGACCGGCCGGCGCGTACAGCGCGGCGGCGTCGGCGGGCTGCTCGGCGCGGCGCATGCCTTCGCTCACTTCGCCGAGCACGTCGGACAGGCGCAGCTCGAGGGCGTCGCAGATCGCGGCCAGCAGCTCGGATGATGCTTCTTTCTGTCCCCGCTCGACCTCGGACAGGTAACCCAGGCTTACCCGGGCGGCGCTGGACACCTCGCGGAGGGTGCGCTGTTGGCGCAGTCGCTGGCCACGCAGCGTCTCGCCGAGCACCCGACGTAGCAGAGCCATGCGGTCCACCCCTCTCGCGCCTCGCGCTGGTCGGTACCGCAACGGTACATCGGTCAACATATGCACGCCCGACAAAGGTCGGTCCGTTACGCCAATGGCGTAAACACAGGCTGCAACCGACCGCTACGCCGAGCCATTCCAACCGGACTGCGACTCCGCCCGGCCGGGTGAAGCGGGAGGAGGCTAGTACGGCCCGTCAGGCGGGCGGTTCCTCGGCGAGCAACCGGAGCGCAGCCAGCACCGAACCGGCGCGGGACGAGGCTCGTACCGCCCTCAGGCAGGCAGTTCCTCGGCGAGCAACCGGAGCGCGGCGAGGACCGAGCTGGCGCGGATCTGGTCGCGGTCGCCGGGCAGGTCCAGCAGCCTGACCTGGTGGCCGTCGGGGCCGGCCAGGCCCACGTACACCGTGCCGACCGGCCTGCCGTCCTGCCGGTCCGGGCCGGCCACGCCGGTCAGCGCGACGCCGTAGCTGGCGCCGAGCCGGTGCCGTACCGAGTCGGCCAGCGCCTGCGCGACCGGCGCGCTCACCGGGCCGTGCTCGGCCAGCATGTCCGGTGGTACGCCGCCGATGCTCGCCTTCAGGTCGGTCGCGTACACCACCAGGCCGCCGCGGAAGACGCGGCTCGCGCCCGGCACCGCCGTCAGCGTGGCGGCCAGCAGCCCGCCGGTCAGCGACTCCGCCGCGGCCACCGTGCTGCCCTGGGCGCCCAGCCGGGCCAGCACCCCGGCCGCCACCGCCACCAGCGACGGCGCGCTCACGGCTCCCCCGGCGCCGCCGCCCGCCACCCGGCCCGCCCCGGCCCCTCCACCGGCCGTATCGCCGGCGGCGGAGGCTCACCCGCGCCATCCCCCGCCCCCGGCAGCCCACCCGACGAACCAGCCGGCACGGCTGCTCCTGGCACGGCCGCCCCGGACACACCCGCCCCGGACACACCCGCCCCGGACACACCCGCCCCGGGCACGGCTGCCCCAGACACACCCGCCCCAGACACACCCGCTCCCGGCACACCCGCTCCAGATACGCCAGGTCGCGGCACACCCGTCTCCGGCACATCTGCCCCTGCCCCGGGCACGGCTGCTCCCGACACACCCACTCCCGGCACGCCCGCTCCAAGCACGCCTGCTTCTGGGGCGGTTTTTGCGGGGACGGTTGCGGTTGCGGGGGTGCGGCCGGCTCGGCGGAGGCGGACTGCTCGGGCGACGTAGTCGGCGCCGGTGATGAGGGTGAGGGCGAGGGCGAGGGCCATGACGGAGGCGTCGAGGGGGGCCGCGGCGTCGGGGAGGGGCATGACGTACAGGCCGATGGCGCAGTTCTGGACGAAGGTCTTGAGTTTGCCGCCGCGGCTGGCGGGGATCACGCCGTGCCGGATCACCCAGAACCGGAGCAGGGTCACGCCGATCTCCCGGGCCAGGATGATCGCCGTTACCCACCACCACAGCAGGCCGAGGGCCGACAGCCCGACCAGCGCCGTACCGGTCAGCGCCTTGTCCGCGATCGGGTCGGCGAGCTTGCCGAACTCGGTGACCAGCCCGCGGCTGCGCGCCAGCTGGCCGTCGATGCGGTCGGTGATCGAGGCGACCCCGAACGCCACCGTGGCCCCGATCCGCCACGCCATGTCGGTGCCGGCGTCGTGCAGCAACAGTACGGCGAAGACGGGTACGAGCAGCAGCCGCAGCAGCGTCAGGCCGTTGGCCGGGTTCACCACGCGGGCGGTCTGCGGCGGCACCCCCGCCGGGTCCGGGACGAGCGCGGTCACCGCGACCTCGCCACGGCGGGTACGGCGGCCACGGCGGGTACGGCGGCCACGGCGGGTACGGCGGCCACGGCCGGCTCCGCGACC
>Ga0081455_10002242_pt1 | contig 23020 bp, 20 predicted proteins | sample TabmetS3T2R1_FD_70207 | JGI IMG/M metagenome (GOLD analysis project Ga0081455, IMG submission 70207) | Tabebuia heterophylla rhizosphere microbial communities from the University of Puerto Rico - S3T2R1 | ecosystem: Host-associated > Plants > Roots > Rhizosphere ...
CACATCATGAGCATCTTCCGCGAAACCGACGCGAATACGCATCGGATAGCGCGAGCCGATACGAGAGCACCCGTCGGCGCGGGGAAGCGCGGGCCGAACGCCCGCCCTTGCGCGCCATCATTTTATCGACCATCAAGGAGTACATGACATGACTACTGCATGCGAGGACGGCGATCGGGGCATCGCCATTTGCGTCACGCTCTCCTCCGAGGACTACGCATTGGCGCGTAGATGCCTCGATAGCGGGGCGTCGAGCTCTATGGACGACGTCGTCGCGGTGGCGTTCGGCGTCCTCAAGGAACACATGTCCGCGTTCTTTGATTGGAGCGAGGGCATGGGCCTGGATGATCTCGAGCGCATCGCGGAGATGCGGGTGCGATCCACCGTCACCTATCGGCTTCTCAAGCAATGACGGAGCGCGCCCTCTCCTCTCAACGGAGGGGGCGCACACCGGCGCGCGGAACGCGCTGACGTTTGCTGCTGTACGCATTCAGATGCAGGAGGTCCACATACCAAGCGCCACGCATCTTTGACTACCGCGCGCTGCTGATGAACTCTGCACGTCATGACCCAGGAAGCGTCAGCAGCGAGACACCACACACATCTGCAGTCGAAGTCGTTCACTTTTTCGCTTGAACTTGTTTCGTGGCGCGAGTCTCATTGCGTGCGCAGGACGAAGCGCGTTGACATGAACGCGAACCAGGGACGGCGATGCGTAAGCCCGCGTCCGATCCGCTCGTTCTGAGCACGCCATGACGGACCGAGACTCGGCTGTAATCGTCGCTCCCTCTCGCTACGTCCTGTTGCCACTCGCCGAGCGCGTGACTGGCTATACCGTCAAGGCGATGGAAAGGAAGATCGAGCGAGGCGATTGGGTGGAAGGGAAAGTTTGGCGGCACGCGCCCGACGGGCGAATTCTGATCGACCTGCTCGGATATCAGAAATGGGTGGAGGGCGCGTGATGCTCGTTCACGCCGCAAGGACAGTTTGTTTGATCGACGCAAGGTGCTTTGACGTGTAGGTCCATCAGCTATGGGTAAGAAAGCGGCATTGAGTGGCGTCCAGCCGAAAGGCACGGATCGAATTCAAATCGATTTCTGGTTCGAGGGCGTGCGTTACCGTCCCACGATCGAGCGGACGCCCAGCGAAGCCAACCTTCGCCGAGCCCATAAGCAGCTCCAAGACATCAAGGCGCGGATTAAGAACGGCACGTTCAAGTTCGACGAGGAATTCCCCGACTATCGATTGAAGGCCGCGTTGGCGGTGCCAGAGGGCAAGGATGGCAGGAAGGAGGAGACCTGCGGTGAGGTCTTCGACAAGTTCCTCGCTCATTGCGAGATGCGAGTCGCGATGGACGACATGGCGTTCTCCACGCTCGAGGGTTATCGCGATATCTTGAATGTGATTTTCCGACCAAAGATCGGGGCGGAACCGTTCGAGCAGATCGTGTATTCACGAGTCGCTGAGGTCGTGTCGGAGCACACGAAGGGCAAAAAGAAAAAGACCTATAACAACGTAACCAGTGCGGTGCGGACGGCGTTCAAGTTCGGCTACAAGGATCTTCCGGGGAAATTCAATCCGACGCTCGCGCTACCGACTTTCCGCATCACTCAGAAAGACCGTCCACGCATTGATCCTTTCACGATTCAAGAAGCGGAAATGATCATTGCGGCTTCGCATCGGATTCACGGCGAGTGGTACGGCAACTACGAAGAGTTCAGCTTCTTCACTGGCCTACGACAGTCTGAGCATTTTGCGCTGGAGATCGGCGATTGCGACCTCGCGAAGGGCTCGATCAGTGTCACGAAGGCTGTGGTCCTGTCACAGAAGAAGAATCGAACGAAGACCAACCAGGACCGCGAGATTGATCTCTGCCCGCGCGCTCTCGAGGTGCTGCGCAGGCAGTTGACGCTTCGAGAGGGGATGATCGCCGCCGGCAAGATTCATCACGACTTCGTCTTCTTCACGGAAGACGGTGCGCCGTTCGAGACCATCTACCTGCCGTACAACCGCTGGCGCGAGGTCATGGAGACCCTCACCGTTCGCTACCGCAAGCCGTACAACCGGCGCCACTCGTACATCAGTTGGAGGCTGATGATCGGCCACAACCGTTTGCTGGTCGCCATGGAAGACGGGCACAGCGTCACGACGATGGAGCGAACCTACGCGGCCTGGACGAAGGGCGCCAAGCCCGAGGATGTCGAGCTCATCAAAGCAGCGACGGCTGGCTCGCCAAGCAAGTCTGGCACTGGCGCTGGCAGTGGCACTGAAAACATCCAGAGTCCTCCTCGGTCCCCCGGAGCTGGCACTAGGCTGGCACTAGACAGCCAAAATGAGGTGGTGGAACCGATGAGCGCCGACAAGATGCCGGTGGCAGCTCAGCAGGTAAGTGCTTGTTCCAGTCGAAGAAAGAGGCGCAAACCGTGCGCCAACAAATTGGCTGGGGTGGAAGGATTCGAACCTCCGTATGGCGGGATCAAAACCCGCTGCCTTACCACTTGGCGACACCCCAACTCATTTCATCCGTGCAGGCCCAGGCGCTCGTGGACCGGGGACGTATTCAACCCCCGCGCCACGAAGCCCGTCCACCGATCCGGCACTCTCGCGGCGACGCGTTCCGCGTCGATGGCGCGCTCGAAGGCGGCGAACACACACGCGCCCGTCCCGGTGAGCCGCGCGGGCGCGAACCGCGCGAGCCAGTCGAGCGCCTCCGCGACCTCGGGGAAACGCGTCCGCACCACGCTTTCGCAGTCGTTGCGGCCGCCGGTCTGAAAAAAGGCGCGCATTGTGATCTTCGGTGAATTTCGTGTCAATTCAGGGGCCTGGAAGACGACCGGCGTGGCCACGTGGACGCGCGGATGAACGAGCGCGTACCAACGTTCGGGGAGCTCGACGGGCTGCAGAACCTCGCCCCGCCCCTCCGCCCAAGCCGATGAACCGTGGACGAAAACCGGCACATCGGAGCCGAGGGACAGGCCGATGTCGGCGAGCTGCGCGGCAGCGAGGTCGGTGCCCCAGAGGTGGTTCAGGGCGAGGAGCGTCGTGGCCGCGTCCGAGCTGCCGCCGCCGAGCCCGCCACCGGTCGGGATGCGTTTGCGCACACGCAGATTGGCGCCGAGCGTCGTGCCCGTCGCGATTTGGAGGGCGCGAGCGGCGCGGATCACCAGATCGGATTCGGGCGGGATCTCCGCGGGTCCGGTGAGACGCTCGATGCGGCCGTCGTCGCGGAGAGTGATGCCGATGGTGTCGGCGAGGTCGATGAGCTGAAAGACCGTTTGCAGGTCGTGGTAGCCGTCGGAGCGGCGGCCCGTGACATGCAGAAACAGATTGAGCTTCGCAGGCGCGGGCCACGTCGATTCCGCGCCCGGCAACGCCGCGGGTCGATTGCCCGCGGCGGTTGCGCCGGGCGGCGTGGCTTCTTGCGCGGATGAAGGGCGCGCGGACGGCGCGCGGCCAGCGGCGCGATCGGGTGCGTCGCCTGCGGACGGACGTCGCGCGGTCATGAGCCCCAGCCGTCGACGAGGAGGCGGACGCGGACATCGTCCCGCTTCAGGGTGATCAGCGAGGGCAGCCACTGACCGGCGACGGCGGTGTACTTGGAATAATCGATCTGCCAGCCGTCCTGTCGCAACGTCGCGAGGCGCTGTTGATCGTCGAGCACTTCGTCGGCGGGATGCGCGGGATCGGGCACACCTTGCACCCAAAATCGCAGGCTCTGGAGCGGCGGCTCGAAGCCGAGCCGGGCGGCGATTTCTTGACGTGCGGCGTCGCTGTCGAGCGGCTGACCGCGAGAGTTGATGACGTTGAGCGCCGAGCCGTCCGCGGTGATGCGCACGCCGCCCACACCGAGCGGACCATCGAGCGCGAGATTCGAGCGACTGCCCTGCTGCTGCCAGCGCAGCTTCGCGTTGAAGCCTTCCTGCGCCGCTGCGACGGCGATGCGCCCGCTGAGATCGAAGCGATCGCGCTCCTGAAGCGCCGCGCGCCGCGCTTCCCAGGGACCTGCCGGCGCAGGCGCTTTGGTTGGCGCCGTCTTGCACGCGCTGAGGCAGCACGCCGCGACGACCGGAAGAAGAACAAGAGAAATAAATCGAGAGCCCAATCGAGCGCCGCAGGCGCCGCTCGCCAGCGCGGGTGCGCCCGCAGGTGCACGGGCTGGCGCAAAGCAGGCAGGCTCGCCAAGAACCGCGTTCGAGCACGGCATCATGAGTGCAGGGCTCGGCGAGCGGCGCTCACGCATCGGCGCGACACGCGCATCAGGCGCAAGCTCGCCCATCATCACTTCTTCGCGGCAGGAATCAGCCGCGCAACGGTAGCCTTCAACTCATCCGAATCCGGATTGCGCGCCAGGGCCGCCGCCCACACCCGTCGCGCCTCGCCCTGATTGCCGCTCTTCCACAACGCCTCACCCCAGTGCGCGGCAATCTCCGGATCGTGCGCCAGCGCGTACGCGCGCTCGAGCTGTTCCACCGCATTCTTCGAGTCGCCGCGCTTGAATCGCACCCAGCCGAGACTATCCAGCACCGCCGGGTTGTCCGGCATCGCGGCGAGCGACTTGCGAATGAAGCCCTCCGCCTTCGACAAATCGATGTCGTGATCCGCCATCGTGTAGCCGAGCGCATTCAGCAATGTCGGATCATCCGCGCGCTCCGTCAGCAAACGCTCGAGCGCCGACACCGACTCCTTCACGCGCCCCGCACGCTCGAGCAGCACCGCCCGGTCGTACTGCAGCGCCGGATGCTGAGGATGCTTGTCCAGCGCCGTCGACAACAACGCGATGCCGGCATCGCTCTCGCCATGGTCCGCGAGCAAATGCGCCTTCGTGATCGTCATGTCGAAGCTCTTCTCGGGATGCTCCGACACGTAATCGTCGAGCAGTGTGAGCGCCTCGCCGCGCTCCTTCTTCTCCATCAAAATCGCCGCCGCGCGCGAGCGCGCCGCGACCGCGAGCGAGGAATTCACGAGACGGCGATACCCGGCGAGCGCGGTGTCGTCATCGCCATCGCGCTCGGCAATCTCCGCGAGGTACAGCAGCGCCGCGTCGCTCGCTTCACTGCTCGTCGCCAGCTCCGTGAAACGCCGCTGCGCCTCCGCGAAATCCCCGCCCTGATACGCGAGCAACGCGAGCCGCCGATCGACATCCGACGCCAGATCGCCGTTCGCGCGAATGCGATCCAGCTCGCGCCGCGCCTCTTCCAGCCGATCGAGCGACGCGAGCGTTTCCGCCAGCTCGAACGCCCCACGCTTCGGGTCCGCGCGCATCACCTCGCGCGCCGCTGTGATCGCGGCATTCGCATCACCCTTCGCGACATACGCGCGCACGATGATGTGTTTCGCATCGAACGAAGTCGGATCCTTCTTCAGCGCGAGATTGGCGTACTGCTCGGCGCGCTTCACGTCGTACGCTTCGAGCGCCAGCTCCGCGAGCAGCGACAAGGCCATGGGCGATGCGGAATTCGTGTCGACGGCTCCGCTCACCGCCGCGAGCACCGCCGGCGCATCGGCCTGCTCGAGCAACAACGCGGTCAGCTCCGCGAGCCGCGCATCCGGATCTTTGGCCGCGATCGCCTGCGAAACGTCGCTGTCCTGAGACGGCGTGCTTTCGTCCGCACGCACTTGCGGCTTCGAGCCGGTCTTCGGCGGCGGCTTGCGCGCCGGCGGCTTCGCGGTCGATTCCTTGCCGCTCGTGGCGTCGCCCCCTTTCAGCACGGTCGCGATGGCCGCGCGCGCCTCGGGAATGCGATAGAGCTTCAGCGCCACGGTCGCGTACACCGCGGCGGCGTCCCGATCGTTCGGCGCGAGCGCGCGCCAGCGCTTGGTCGCATCCCAGGCGGCGGGCAAATGCTCACAGCCGAGGGCCACTTCGCTCGCCCGTTGGGCGACCGTGACATCGCCGCGTTGAGCGGCGGCGGCGTACGTTTCGGCGGCCGTCTTGCAGTCACCGCGCTCGAGCGCGATTTCTGCAATCACCGTGGCAGCATTGGGGTCGCGCGCGCCGGGTTCGGGCGCGGTCTGTGCCGCGGCGGAGCAGCCCGCCACCAAGAGCAGCGCGGCGGCCCGCGACAGACTGTGCAACACGCTGGAGAAAGGCATAAATACAGGGGAGAAAGGGTTCACGCGACCGACTATAGAGCCTCCGGGGGCTCCCCGCACAATGGAGTTCTTGTCAGACCCGGCAGGCAACCGGAGAATCCCGGGCCCTCCCTGATATAGCCGACTGATGAAAGACTCCATTCGCCAGCGCCTCGAGAAGATGTCCGAACGATTCGAAGAAGTCGGGCGCATGCTCGCCGCGCCCGAGCTGGCCGGAGGCTCGCAGCAATTTCGGGACCTGTCCGTGGAATATTCCCGGTTGCAGCCGCTGGCGGAGCGCTTCGGCGCATTTCGCGCGCTCGAAAGCGACCTCGCGGCCGCGCGCGAGCTCGTCACCGACGCGGACGCCGGCATGCGCCTCTTGGGCGAGGAAGAGGTTCAGCGCGTCGCGGGGCGCATCGCGGCGGAGGAAGTCGAGCTCGCCGCGCTCCTGATCCCGAAGGACGAGCGGGACGACAAGAACATCTTCCTCGAAGTGCGCGCCGGCACCGGCGGCGATGAGGCCGCGATCTTCGCGGGTGACCTGTTCCGCATGTACGCGCGGTACGCAGAGTCGAAGGGGCTCGGCATCGAAGTGCTGAGCGAGAACCCGGGCGAGCACGGCGGCTATCGCGAAGTCATCAGTCGCATCGTCGGGCGCGGCGCGTTCTCGCGCCTGAAGTTCGAGTCCGGCACGCATCGCGTGCAGCGTGTGCCGGCGACCGAAGCGCAGGGGCGCATTCACACGTCGGCCGTCACCGTCGCCATTCTTCCCGAAATGGAAGAGGTGGAGAGCGTGGACGTGAATCCGGCGGACCTGCGTATCGATACGTATCGTTCGTCGGGCGCGGGCGGTCAGCACGTCAACAAGACGGACTCGGCCGTGCGCATCACGCATTTGCCGACCGGCATCGTCGTCGAGTGTCAGGACGAGCGCTCCCAACACAAGAACCGCTCGCGCGCGATGATGCTGCTCAAGGCGCGGCTCCTCGCAGCCGAGCAGGAGAAACAGCAGAGCGCGCAGGCGCAGTCCCGCAAGCTGCAGGTGGGAAGCGGCGATCGATCCGAGCGCATCCGGACGTACAACTTTCCGCAGGGGCGCGTCACCGACCATCGCATCAATCTCACGCTGTACAAGCTCGCGGACGTGATGAACGGCAATCTCGACGAGCTGATCGAAGCACTTCAGCAGGAATACCGCGCGGAGCAGCTCGCCGCCGAGGTCGGCGCATGAGCGCGCGCGTCGTCGCATGAATGAGCGCGGCGACGCTGCGTTCGATTCGCCGCGGACGAGTGCGGAGTCGGATCTCGTCGTCGACAGCGCCACGGGTGTGGAGGTGTCGCTGCCGGTTGCCGGGCCGGGTGCGCGTTCGTATGCGTTCGTCATCGATTGGCACATTCGCATCGTGGTGGCGATCGCGTGGTACGTGGTGGCCGCACTCATTTTCAACGGCGAATGGAGCTTGGTGGCGCCTCTCGAGCCGGATGCAACGTGGTTCGGCCTCGTCTTGCTGCCCGCCGTGGCGATCTATCTGCTGTATCACCCGGTGCTCGAAATCGCGATGCGCGGGCGTACGCCGGGCAAGCGTGTGGCGGGCGTGCGCATCGTGACGCACGACGGGGCATTGCCGGCGATGCCGGCCCATCTCATTCGCAGCGTGTTTCGACTCATCGACAGCTTTCCGGTGTTCTACGGCATCGGTCTCGTGACGGCGGTGGTGACGAAGAATCACGTCCGAATCGGCGATTTGGCGGCGGGAACATTGCTCGTGTACGACCGCGGAGATGCATCGGTGCTGGAGCACGTGAGCGCAACGGCGCTCGCGTCGCGGCTCGATGCGCACACGGCAGAAGTCGTGAATGAATTGCTCGCCCGATGGGACGCGTTGGACGGCGAGGTGCGCAGTCGACTGGCACGCACGCTGCTGGCGAAGTTGGAAGGTGCGGAGGTCGAGATGCTCGACGACGCGACGCTCCGCGCGCGCTTGGAGCAGCTGGCTCGCGGGGACTCGGCGCAATAATGGCGAACGTCACTCGCGAGCGAGCGTTGCGTAACACGCTGCTCCAGCGCTCCGAGGCGTGGAAAGCGGCCGCCGATCGCGCACGCCGCCTCATGACCCGCGGTACGGACGATGTCGACGACGCGACCCAGCTCGTCGACGACTACCGTTTGCTGGCGCACGATCTCGCGCGCGCTCGGCGGCTCATGCCCGAGAGCCGCGCCCGCACCTTCCTCGAATCCGCGTACGCACAGGCGCACGCCGCGCTTCACAAACAGGCGTCGCACCCGGGTTATGCGCTGTGGAGCTTGTTCCGCGATCAGATACCGGCGGCGGTGCGTTGGCTTCGACCGCACATCGTGTGGGTATCGTTGCTGTTCGTGACCTCCGTGCTCGTCGGCGGATGGCTCGTGCACACCTATCCCGAGCTGATCAACTTGTTCGCGTCGCCGGATCTCATCGCCACGGTCGAACGGGGAGAGCTGTGGACGGAAGGGCTGCTGAACATCGTGCCCTCTTCCGTGCTGTCGCTGCAGATTCTGACGAACAATGTCGTCGTCAGCTTGTTCGCGTATTGCGCGGGGTTTCTGTTCGGGTTGGGGACGTTCTACATCGTCGGGCTCAACGGCTTGATGCTCGGCGCGATCTTCGCGTTCACATCGCAGCACGGCTTGGATGACGAGCTGTTCCGCTTCATCGTCGCGCACGGCTGCGTGGAGCTGTCCGTGATGGTGTTGTCGGGCGCCGCCGGCGCGGCGGTCGGCGAGGCGTTGATTCGCCCGACCACCGCGCGACGCGGTCAGTCCTTTCAACTCGCCGCGCTGCGCACCGGCAAGGTCATCGTCGCGTGCGTCGTGCTGCTCATCGGGTGCGGCTTCATCGAGGGCTATATCTCGCCGGACCCCGAGTTCCCGCTGTGGACGCGCTTGATCGTGGGCATCGGCTACTGGCTGTTCATGATCGCCCTACTCCGCGGCTGGCTCTTCGGGCGTAGCCGCAGCGCCGTGCCTATCGAGGCTTAGATCCGGCGCGAACGCCGTAGGGCTTCGTATTCGTCGAAGACGGCTTGTTCGAGGAGCTCTTCGCGGGTGGCGATGACGGGGGCGCCCAGGCGGCGCAGTAGCGCGCGTTGGGCGGAGGCGCGGGACTCGTGCTCCTGCGCGGCGAGGGCGATCCAAGGGTCGCGCCAGCTGCGCGATTCGCGGCGGGCGAGCTCGTTGATCTCGATGCTCTGCGCGCCGGCAACGACGACGAGATGCGGCGGCGACAGCAAGCGCACGGCGCGCGCGAGCTGCTCGGCGACCGCGGCATCGTCGAGATCGGTGAGGAGCACGACGAGCGTGCGGTGTTTGAGCGTCGCGCGGATGCGCGCGGCGGCGGCGACCGGATCGGACTCCGCCGCCTGCACCGTGAGCTGCTCGAGCGTGCGGCGAATTCGCATGATGGCCGCCATGCCGCGATCCGGCGGAGACAACGCGAGCGTTCGGTCCGAGAACACGACGAGCCCAATGCGATCGTCGTTCGGCGTGACGACTTCCGCGAAGCGCGCCGCGATGTTCGCGTAGAGCCCGAAGCGATCGAGACGACCGGCGCGCACCCGGCTCAGGCGACCGGCGTCGATCGCGACGAGCACGTCGAGATGCTGGTCCTCGCTGAATTCGCGCGTGATGAGCTTGCGGGTGCGCGCGCTCGCTTTCCAATCGATGCGCGCGAGTGCGTCGCCCGGCACGTACGAACGCAGCTGATGGAGCTCGGAGCCTGCACCCACCGTGCGACGCGGGCGCATGCCGGTTTGCTTGCCGCTCGGACGTCGCCGCGGCGTGCGCAGTGTGTCGGGTGCGACGGAGAGCTCGCGGTCCGGGGCGAGCGTGCGAGTCCACCATGCAAGGCCGAAGCGACCGAGAACGCGCGCTTGAAGCGTGGGCCAGCGTTGAACGCCTAGCCTCACCGGTAACAGCGTGACGGCGTCGCGACCTGTGCCGCGGCGTTGGGCGGTTACGGTGTGTGTGTAGCCGAGGGGCTCGAAGATGGGCGGCGTCGCTGCGGCATATTCCAGCGTGACGGTTCGCGTGGATGGATTGCTGAACGTGAAGGAGGCGGGTTGCTCGCGGCCTAGCAGTGCACGTGGGCGCGTGTCGATGTCGGTGTGGATTGGGGTGCGGCGGGCTAGAAAGCCTTCGAGTGCTAGGCCCAGGAGCAGGAGGGCGGCTGGCCAGCGCCAGAGGCCGGTGAATGCGGGGTCGGTGGACCAAGTGCCTGCGATGATCAGAATCGCTGTCAGGACTACGAGGGCGTAAGAGCGGTCGGCGAGATGCATGGGGCGTCAGATTGTGCTCGGGGATGGGCCGTGCCATACGTGATGCCGTGGCGGCGCATAAGAGCGCGGGTTGAGAAGCCTTTCGAGAGTTGGCGTCGTCACCGCGGCACCGGCGTGTCGGCTAGCAAGGCACGCACCACTTCCAGATCGCGGGCACCCTCCAGCGCGGCTTCGGGCGTCAGGACCAGGCGGTGGGGCATCACCCATTGCGCAACGTCCTTCACGTCGTCGGGCGCGACGAACTCCGCACCACGCAGGCCGGCCGCGACGCGCGCGGCCTTCATCAGCGCGAGCGCGCCGCGCGTGGACAACCCGAGCGACACGCGCGGATGCTCGCGCGTCGCACGCGCGAGATCGATGACGTAGCTCGACAGCGCCTCCGAGACGTGCAGCGCGCTCGCGGCAACGCGCGCCGCGTGCAGCTGCGTCTTGTCGAGCCGGCCGATATCCGCCGGGATGGCCTCGCGCGCTTCGAGATCGGTGCCGTAGCGCGTGAGGATGTCGGCTTCCGCGGCGCGCTCGGGATAGCTCATGTCGATGCGCAGCATGAAGCGGTCGAGCTGCGACTCGGGCAGTGGATAGGTGCCCTCGAACTCGCGCGGGTTCTGCGTCGCGAGCACGAGGAAATCCTCGGGCAGCGCGAACGAATCGCGCTCCGACGTCACGTGGCGCTCCTCCATCGCCTCGAGCAGCGCCGACTGCGTCTTCGGGCCCGTGCGGTTGATCTCGTCGACGAGCAGCACGTCGGCGAACAGCGGGCCGCGGCGGAACACGAACTCGCTCTTCGACGCGTCGAACACGTGCGTGCCGACGATGTCGCTCGGCATGAGATCGGCGGTGCCCTGCACGCGGCTGAATTCCCCGCCGAGCACGCGTGCGAGCGTCTTCGCGAGCAGCGTCTTGCCGAGACCCGGCGGTCCCTGCACGAGCACGTGGCCGCGCGCGACGAGCGCGATGCACAGCGCGCGGATGACGTCTTCGGCGCCGACGATGACGCGCGCGAGCTCGCGCTGGACGGATTGTTCGAAGGTTGCGACGACGTTGGTCATGTTTTGAGCCGTTTTCCGAGGGAGTCGAGGAGATTGTGAAGCGGCACGAGCGGCAGCTTGCGCTCCGCGTACGCGTCCGCGTACCAGGTTTTCAATTGATCGAGCTCCTGCGGCAGGACGGCCGCGTGGCGCTCGATCCAGAGCCACAGGTCGTCGCGCGCGGGCTCGCGCGACGCCGTGCCACGGGCCGCGCGCGCGATGCGCGCGAAGAACTGGTCGAAGAGCCGGATCGCCGTCTGCCATGGCGCGATGGTGCGCGCGACGAGGCCACCCGCGTGACGCACGAGCTCCACCTCGGAAGGGTCGTGCCGCTCGACCGCGGGCGCGCGCAGTCGCGTCGAGCCCAGCACCCAGACGAACCACAGCCCGAGAACGATCGCGAGGGTCTTGAAGAGCCGCGGATCCTTGTAGAAGCGCGCGGGGTCGTAGTTCGCGGAGAGTCCCTGCCGCAAATCGTCGAACAGCACGGTACCGCCGGGCGCGACCGAGCTCGCGATGATGTTCGACATGAGCCGCGAGTTGTCGGCGAGGCCGAGCGCACGATTCGCGAACAGCGTGCCGCCCGCGGAGATGAGGATGCGTCCGGCGCCGTGGCGTTGCTCGAAGAACACGCCCTCGCCCGACTTCGTGCGCGCGAGCGTGAGCACGAAGTTGTCGTACGGCATGCGCAAGGACCAGTCGTCGGTCCCGTAGTCGGTCTCGAGCATGAGCGAGCGCACGCCTGCGAGCAGCGGATGCGGCCCCGTTGGAGTCAGCGCGATCTTCTCCGGCCCGTCGAGCATGCGCTCGACGGAAGACCGCGCGCGGTCCTCATCTTCGTCCTCGTCTTCGCCCTTCTTCGCCTCGCGTTCGTCCTGTTCGCGCACTTTCTGCGACAGCGGCGTGGGATCGAGCCGCTCCTCGCGTGCCTTGCGCGTCTCGAACTCGAGCGCCGTCAGCGATTCGATCTCGACGAGCGTGCCCGACTCGCGACCCGCGGCCCAACCCGGCTGGTCGGCCAGCGCGGCATTGATCAGCAGCGTGTTGCCGCGGCGGACCCACTTGTCGAGCGCGCCGAACTCGTCGTTGTGGAAGCCTTCGACGCCGGGCAACGAGAGGATCAGCAGGTTGCCTCGCGACGCGAGCCCGTCCTCGCCGAGCTGCGTGTAGCGGTCGCGGAAGGAACGCACGGGGATCTTCGACGCCTCGAGCCACGCGAAGAGCCCCGCGTAGCCATTGCCGCGCCGCTCCGAGCTCGTCGGGCGCGCGGAGGCGGCGCCGGGTTCGAACGACGGCGCCGGCCGCAGCCACAACGCATAGAACGCACCGAGCGCGGCGAGCGCGAGCACGAACGTGAGGGCGCGCTCGCGCATCAGTCGCGTCCCGGCACGAGCCGCACGACGCGCGCGAGCAGCGCCTTCGCATCGGCGACGCTGCGCTCGAGCGCTTCGTCGGGTGGCGCGGCCGGCGCGTAGCGCACGGCATCCGCGGTGTGCGCGACGTCCTCGAGCTCCACGCGGTCCGCGGCGTCGTCGAGCTCCGCGCGGCGCGCGATCGCGCCCGCCGTGAGGCCGGCGGAGGCCGGCAGGCGGTGCGCTCGCGTCAATGCCTCCCCTAACAACTGCAGCAGCATGCCGGGCCGCTCGGCGAGCGGCGCCGCCGCGACGTCGGCGAGCGCGAGCCGCCGGCGCCACGCGGCCGCACCCGCGGCCGCGGCAGCACCGCGCCGCGTGCCGCCGAACAATCCCGCGGCGCGCAGCTCCATCCAGACCACCCACGCGACGAGCAGCGCGACGAGCCCGTAACCCACGTAGGTGATGACCTCGGCGACTCCCTCGCTCGTGTTGAGCTTGCGCATGAGATCTTCGCGCCAGTTCGACTCGCGATCCTCCTTGTCGCGCGCCTCGAACTTGCCCTTGAGCCAGCGCTTGAAGCGCTCCCAGCGCGTCACGCCTTCGTGGCCCTGCGCGCCGAGCGCGTCCAGCGCCGGCGCGAGCTTCGCGGGATCCGGCGCAGATTTCGGAGTCGCCGGCACCTCGGCCGCGCGCACGAGCCCGGCGAGCGCGCGCAGGCTCTCGGCGGACAGTTCCTCGCGGCGCTCGCGCATTTCGGGCGGCAGCAAACTACGCCACGGCGCCTTGTCGAGCGCGGGCAGCAGCTCGGGGCAGCGTTTCGCGATGCGCTCGATGCCGACGTCGTGCGCGTCGAGCTTCGCGCGGCACGCATCGACCACCGCGAGCGCGGCATCGTCGGCATGCGCCCGCGCGCCGAGCGCGAACGCCGCGAGCAGCAGCCACGCGCACGCGCTCTTCATGCCCACAGCCCGCGCCGCTCGGCGTCGCGCAGCTTGAGGTCTTCGTACGCCACGATGAGCACGGCGAGCACGAACGGCACGCCGATCGCGCCGAACACGATCCACAGCAGCGACGTGACGATCGCGATCACGACGAGATCCGCGCTGCCGAACGCGGGCGACAGCAGGCCGACCCCGATGGCCGCGAGCACGTAGAAGACCGTCACGATGCACAGCGTCGTGAAGAGCGCGCCGACGACGCGCCACGTGCCGCGGCGCGCGACGCGCACGCTGCGCGCGATCGCGGCGAAGGGCCCGAGCCCGTCGCACCAGAACGCCGGCAGCGCGGGCACGAGGATCGCGGTCGGCCACAACAACGGCGTGCCGAGCACGACGATGACCTCGGCCGGCACCATCGATCTCACGATGCTCGCGGCGAACGCGAGGACCAATGGAAACAGCAGCGCCCCGGTCGTCGCGATGATGGCGGTCGGCCAGCGCTTGAGCGCGGTCGGGATCTCGGTACGGAATCGCGGGCGCAGACCACGCGATACCTCGTGCATTCGCAAGGTGAGCGCGCCGATGAGGAGCACGCCGAGCAGCAGTACGGCAATGTAGACCAGCGTGCGATCGTTGAGCGCACCCGACGGGACCAGGCTGCGGCCGACCACGTGAGTCACGCGGTAAGTGGTGGGCCCGCCGCTCGTGAGCGTCGCGTACAACGTCGGCATCTGCAGCAGCAGGATGGTCAGACCCGAGTACGGCAGGCAGCGCAGCAGCGACGCGCGAAACAGGCGGAACGCCGCGTCGAGCATCTCGCCCGCCATGAGCGGACGCGGCAGCGGCAGCAGGCCCGGTTCCAGGGAAGACGCGCGGTCCATGCGCCGGATGATACCGAGCCGCGCGCGAACTCGGGCATCATCGGCGCCCTCATGGACGCCGAAAAACTCCTCGCGGACGCCACCGGCACGATCGCGCGCCGCGACGCCGAGCTGCTGCTGGCCGCCGCGGCCGGAATCACGCGCGCGCAATGGCTCGCGCGCGCCGCAGAGCCGGTGCCGTCCGACGTGGCGGCGCGCTTCGCGGCGCTCGCGGCACGGCGCGCCGCGGGCGAGCCCGTGGCCTATCTTCTGAACCGGCGCGAATTCTGGTCGCTCGATTTCGACGTCGATGCGAACGTGCTCGTCCCGCGGCCCGAGACGGAGCTGTTAGTCGAGCGCACGCTCGCAGCCGTGCCGGCCAGGGAGGCGCGCGTCGCCGATCTCGGCACCGGGTCCGGCATCGTCGCGATCGCGCTCGCCGTCGAGCAACCGGGCTGGCGCATCGTCGGCACGGATGTATCGGAAGCCGCGCTCGGCGTCGCACGCCGCAACGGCGCACGGCTCGCGCCGGGACGCATCGACTGGCGACAGGGCTCGTGGTTCGCGGCGCTCGGGAATGAGCGCTTCGACGCAATCGCGAGCAATCCGCCGTACATCGCCGCGGGGGACCCCGTGCTCGACGGCGACGGCCTGCGCCACGAGCCGCGGGGCGCACTCACCCCGGAGGGTGACGGATTCGCCGCCCTGGCCACTCTTATTAATGGGGCTCCGGGGCACCTCGTCCCCGGCGGCTGGCTGCTGCTCGAACACGGCAATTCGCAGGGGCCGCGGGTGCGTGCGGAACTTGTCGCCCGTGGCTTCGGTCACGTAACCTCCCACCGCGATCTCGCCGGCCACGAGCGCGTCACCCAAGCCCAATGGCCTCCCAGGTAAAACCATGCTCGTTTTTGAGACCACGCTCGGCAATTTCGAGGTCGATCTGTTCGAGAAGGAAGCTCCCCTCTCGTCAAAGAATTTTCTGCAGTACGTCGACGACGGATTCTTCGACGGCGTCCTGTTCCATCGCGTGATTCCCGGCTTCATGATCCAGGGCGGCGGCTTCGAGCCCGGCATGAAGCAGAAGAAGACGAACCCGCCGATCAAGAACGAGGCGACGAACGGTCTCAAGAACGAACGCGGCACGCTCGCGATGGCGCGCACCAACGTGGTCGACAGCGCCACGGCGCAGTTCTTCGTGAACCTCGTCGACAACGATTTCCTCGATCACACCGGGCCCTCGAACTACGGCTATGCGGTGTTCGGCAAGGTTTCCGCAGGCATGGACGTCATCGACGAGATCGCCAAGGTCGCGACGACGAATCGCGCCGGCCACCAGAACGTGCCGGCGTCCGACGTCACGATCACGAAGGCGTATCGCAAATCCTGACCGGTTCTCCGTGAAGCAGGGTTGGCGGCGGCGGCTCGTTCGATGGACTCTCATCGGCGCGCTGGTCGCATTTCTCGTGACGGCGTTGCCCGTGGTCGCCCTGCGGTGGGTGAACCCGTGGTACAGCGCGTTCATGCTCGACGCGGCGCTCGACGCGCGTCGTGAAGGCCGCGTCAACTACCGCACCGATTACCGCTGGGCGAACCTCGAGCACATCTCGCCGCACGCGGCCGTCGCGGTGATCGCCTCGGAAGACCAGTTCTTCCCGTTCCACGCGGGGTTCGATTTCAAATCGATCCGCGAAGCGATCCGGTACAACGAGAAGCAGTCGACGAAGCGCCGGCCGCGCATGCGCGGCGCGAGCACGATCTCGCAGCAGGTGGCGAAGAACCTGTTCCTGTGGTCGGGCCGCGGCTACGTCCGCAAGGGGCTCGAGGCGTACTTCACGATGCTCATCGAGCTCACGTGGCCGAAGGAGCGCATCCTCGAGGTGTACCTCAACATCGCGCAGTTCGGCGACGGCATCTACGGCGTCGAGTCGGCGTCGCTGCGCTACTGGCACGTGCACGCGCGACAGCTCAACCGCGAACAGGCCGCGACGCTGGCGGCAGTGTTACCGAGCCCGCTGCGCTTCCACGCGAACGCCCCGTCTACCTACGTCGTGAATCGCCGCGACTGGATACTGTCGCAGATGCGCGGCCTCGGCGGGGCCAGCTACCTCGACGAGCTCGAGAACCCCGGCGAACCGCCGCGCACCGGCGCCCGCGCGCGCCTCGAAGCGAAGATGCGTTAATTGGGACATTCACCGTTTCTTAGAAAACGGGGACAGACCTGATTCTTCCCGCGTGGCCGATCCCGGCGCTCCCCGCAAACTACTGTTTCAGCTTCGACTGCAGTTCGTCATAGCCGCCGATACGCTCGCCATCCAGGAAGTTCTGTGGCGTCGTCTCCACGCCGAGCTCTTTCATGAACGCATCCGTTTCCGCGCGAGTGCGCAGCCAGCGGTCTTCGACCTCGATGCCGTTCTCCCGCAGCAGCGCCAGCGCCTTCTCGCCGTAGGGACAAACGTGGTCCGAAGTGACCATGCGGTGGATCACGGCTTTCTGCTGTTTCGTCATGCCGGGCAGCCTGATGCGCCATCGAGCGGCGGCGTATCGGCGCCCGTGCGGCTGCACGTCGGATGACGTGAGCGCGTTCGTCAGTCCTGATAGGCGAAGCGGTATCGACCTTTCGGCAGCATGAGCACGGGCGGCTTTTCGCCGGCCGTCACGAGCACCTGGTCCACGGGCACGGCATCTGCGCGCTCGCCTTCCACGAACGCCTGGATCAAGCGGCGTCCGGACGTCGGCAGTAGTTTGGTCGGGATCGCGCGCGGCCGACGATAGCCGTCCATCGCGAGCCAGTCCGGGCGGCCGTCCACGAGTTTCGCCGGGCGATGATAGACCACCAGATCGACGGCTGTGCTGGCCGAATAGGGATTCGCCGCGGTGCGCGACCTCAGCACGAACGCCTCACCAGCTGCTTTCGCATACAGCGCCGCGGCCACATTGTCGTTGGCGGGGATGAGCTTCGTCTGGTCGATGCAGAACGGATCGATGCCCGTCTTCTGCTTGAACCGCTCGGCCATCAAGGCCGGCGTCTCGCCGCTCTTGCGCAGATGCCCATACCCGACGTGCACGAGGATGCGTGCGGTCGGATTCTGCCGGAGCACGCGGTCCACCAGATTTTGTGCCTGCAGCTCCTCGCGACTCGAAACCTGAGTCACCGGATCGGCGCTGTCGGGAGCGTCGAAAGCTTCGTAGGAAATGGGCTCGTAGCCCACAGCGAGCGCGCGCCGGATGTAGTCACCGAACACCGGGTCCTGGCTGTAGTAACCATCATTTTCGATCGGATACCCGCGCCCGACGAGTTTGGCCGTATTGACGTTCAGAGTTTCCATCGCGAGGTACTCAAATCCCCGCTTGCGCAATTCGAGCGCGACTCGCATCGAGAACGCCCGGTCGCGCGGCACGTGATGCGCCTCGTTGATCATCACGACCTGTTTGTCGCGCGTGAGCTCGAGGATGGCAGCGAGCGCATCGCGCACCTCGTGATCGAGGATGAACTGCGCCGCCTCCGCATCCGGCAAGTTCGCGCCGTGACGCTTGTAGCCTCCTATCACGAACGTCTGCTCCGCGCGGTCCGCATCGCCAACGAATGCTTGCTGAGTCGCGAGCATGCTGAATGCTCCGCGCCGTGCAGCCTTGTCATCACGCTTCATCGCCGCCGCCGCGTCTGCCTCGGCCCTGCGTAGTTCATTCATGTAGTCGAACGGCATGGCTTCGAGCTCGGGCTTCCAGCCAGCGAGCACGAATTCCGGCCGGCTGAAGTCCGCGATGACCTGCGCATCTTTCTTGGCGTCCAATTGCCGTGACCACGCAGCTCGCTGGCTCACATCGATCGGCGCACCTGCGGCATCACGGCTGTTGAACTCCCAGAAATGCACATTGCCGCCCTTGTCTGCGTCGCTCCAGCCTTCGGGCGCGATGTTGGTCAGCCTGGAATTCAACAGCACCACTTCCGCGAACGGATAACTGAACCTCTCGTTCTGCGGCGATCGCGCAATCGTCGTCGGCCCGTCCGTACCGATGAACTTGCTGTCGAGGAACACGTTGCCGTGCACGCCCTGGTGGTTGCGCGGCCACATCATCACGCCCGTCGACTTCAGCGTGCAGCGCTCGCAGAACACCGTTCCACGCCCGAGGATCGTGTCGCCCGTCCCGACGATCGTGGAGTCGGTGATGTAGATGCGCCCATTCGCCTGCAGCGCATCTCCCGCGCCGATCACCGTGACGCGCGAGAGGATGTTGCGGTCGCCCGTGATCAGCAGTCCCTCGGCCTGCCCCGGCGAAGTCGTCTGCATCGTCATGTCGACGATGTGGACGTCATTGCAGTTGTCGATGGCGACGGCCGCGCGCCGCGACGGAAACGTGCCCGCTTCCGGATTCGTGCGGATGTTCGCCGGATGTGGATTGAAGACCTCGTTGTTCGCGTAACGGACGATCGTCCCAACGCGCGACTCGCCGCGCAGCGTCACGTTGTCCTTGTTGCGGGCGTAGACGATCTCCTCGTAGAGCCCGTTGCGCACTTCGATCGTGACGCGACGCTTCGAATGATCCGGCACGAAATCCAGCGCGCCCTGCACGGTGTCGAAATCGCCCTTGCCCTCGTTGCTCACCACGACCCGCGTCGCGTTCGCGCGCGGCGCGCGCGCCGCCGGCTTCGTCGAAAACGTCCAGCGCTTCCCGGTGATGCCCGAGAACGTGCCGCCCGGTAGTTCGATCGCAGGAGCATCTATTTCGATGCCGTACGCATGTCCGTACCGCAGCAGATCGTGATGCGGATGGATCGTCGCGGTGTTGCCGTCGACGGTGATCGGATAGAAATGGAATCCGTCCGTGAACCCGCCGATGATCGTGAGCTGGAATTCCTGCGAAGTCGGCGCCGCGCCGGCCGACGGCGTGCCGGGCCGCGTGTTCGCATTCGTCGGACGCGCCGCGCGCGCGTACGGATACGGGAAAGACAGGTAGTTTTTCGCGCGCACTGCGGGATCGACGGGCTGCGTCGGTCCCGCAGGAATGCTCATGTCGAGCGTGTCGACGATGCGGCCGTCGGCGAGATCGCGGATGCGGATCGTGCCCGTCGCGCCCGCGCGCGGCGGTGCATCGAACGTGAGCTTGAGCTGGACGTCGGGGTTGACGTCCGTCGCGCCGGGCGCGGGATGCAGCGTCTGCGCGCCTGCGAATCCGCCGATGCCGGACAGGCCCAGCAACACGAGGAGGCATCGGCGCATCGTTCTCTCCGTCAGTTGATCGCGTCGCTGCCGCGCGGCGCCACGTCGGTGAACAGCTGCTCGACGTCGATCGAGTCGAACCTGTACGGCTTCTGGCAGAACTCGCACGTCACCGTGACCGCGCCCTGCTCCGCGATCACCGAGCGCACCTCGTCGGCGCCGAGCGAGCGCAGCACGTTGGCGACGCGCTCGCGCGAGCAGCGGCACTCGTAGACGATCTCCTGGCCGCCGAACAACCGCACTTCGTCTACGCCGAACATGCGCACGAGCCGTTGCTCGACGTCGTCCTCGAGCAGCTCGGTGCGCGTGAGCGCGGCCATCGCGTGATCGGCCTTCATCCACGCGGCTTCGAATGCCGCGGGATCCACAGGTTTTTGCGTGCCGCCGGCACCGGGCAGTCGTTGCACGAGCATTCCGGCGACGACGCCGGCCGACGCTGCGAGCATGACCCGCGTGGGCAGCTGCTCCGACTGCACGAAATACGCCTCGAGCGATTCGGCCAGCGAATCGCCCGTGATCGGCACGACGCCCTGGTAGCTCGACGCGCGATCCCTGGCCTCGACGGTGACGACGATCGTTCCGTCCCCCGCGAGCGAGCGGAAGCCCGCCTCGCCGCCGATCGGATCGTGACGCGCCATGCCGCGCACGTGGAAGTCGTGCGTGCACTGCGCCACGAGCAAGTTCACCAGACCCTTGCCCTGCATCTGCAGCGTGAGCGTGCCTTCGAATTTCAGCGTGGCCGCGAGCAGCACGACGGCCGCGACGGCTTCGCCGAGCAGCGCCTGCACCGCGGGTGGATAGTCCTGGTGCTCGCGCAGCTCGAACCAAGACCGCGCGAGCCGCGCGCTGTGGCCGCGGATGGGATGGCGCTCGAGCACGAAGCGGCGGACGCGGTCGGATTCCGACATGGCCCGACTCTATCAGCCGGCGAGTTTCTTCTTCAGGAGATCGTTGAGCTGCGCGGGATTCGCCTTGCCGCCCGTGGCCTTCATCACCTGTCCGACGAAGAAGCCGAACAGCTTGTCCTTGCCCGAGCGATAGTCCGCGAGCTGGCCGGGGTTCTTCGCCATCACTTCCTCGATCGCCTTCTCGATCGCGCCGGAGTCGGTGATCTGCTTGAGACCCTTCGATTCGATGATGGTATCGGCGTCCTTGCCTTCGGCCCACATCGCCTCGAACACGTCCTTCGCGATCTTGCCGGAGATGGTGTTGTCGACGATGCGCGCAAGCAGTCCCGCGAATCTCTTCGCGTCGATGCGGCTCTCCGTGATCTCGAGGTTGTGCTCGTTGAGCGCGGCCGCGAGCGAACCCGCGACCCAGTTCGCGGCGAGCTTGGCCTGTTCCTTCGTCGGGTCCTTACCACCGGCGAGAAGTTTGGCGACGTCCTCGTAGTACGCGGCAAGCTCCTTCGACGACGTGAGCACGCCCGCGTCGTATTCTGAAAGCCCCAGCGTGCTCACGAAGCGCGCGGCTTTCTCATCCGGCAGCTCGGGCAGCGTGGTCTTCACGTTCGCGATGAACGCGCCGTCGAGCTCGACGGGCAGCAGATCCGGATCAGGGAAGTAGCGGTAGTCGTTCGCCTCTTCCTTCGAGCGCATCGAGCGCGTCTCGCCCTTGTCCGGGTCGTAGAGCCGCGTCTCCTGCACCACCTTGCCACCGCCTTCGATCACGTCGATCTGGCGCGCGACTTCGTAGTTGATCGCCTTCTCGACGAAACGGAACGAGTTGATGTTCTTGATCTCGGCGCGCGTGCCGAACTTTTCCGCACCGAACTTGCGCACCGACACGTTCGCATCGCAACGGAACGAGCCTTCCTGCATGTTGCCGTCGCAGATCTCGAGGTAGCGCACGAGCGTGTGCACCTTCTTGAGATAGGCCACCGCTTCTTTCGCGGAGCGCATGTCGGGTTCGGAGACGATCTCGATGAGCGGCGTGCCCGCGCGGTTGAGATCGATGCCCGACTGCCGCGGCAGGCCTTCGTGCAGCGACTTGCCCGCGTCCTCTTCGAGGTGCGCGCGCGTGATGCCGATGCGCTTCTTCGTACCGTCGTCGAGCACGATGTCCATGTGGCCCTTCGCCACGATGGGCAGCTCGTACTGGCTGATCTGGTAGCCCTTCGGCAGGTCGGGATAGAAGTAGTTCTTGCGCGCGAAGACGGAGCGCGCCGCGACCTGCGCGCCGATCGCGAGACCGAACTTCACGGCCATGCGCACCACTTCCCGGTTGAGCACGGGCAGCACGCCGGGATACGCGAGATCGACGAGATTCGCCTGCGAGTTCGGCGACGCGCCATACGCGGTGGCGGAGCCCGAGAAGATCTTCGACTGCGTCGAGAGCTGCGCGTGGATTTCGAGACCGATGACGGTCTCCCAGCCAGACGGGGCGCTCACGACAGTTTCTCCTGTCTGAACGCGGCCGGCATGCGGCGATGCCAGTCCGTTTCCTTCTGGTACGCATGCGCGACGTTGAGCAGCTTCGCCTCGGCGAAATGCGGACCGCAGATCTGCATGCCGACCGGCAGGTCGCGCACGAAACCGCACGGCACGCTGATCGCGGGCACGCCCGCGAGGTTCGCGCCGATCGTGTAGATGTCGTTGAGATACATCTGGATCGGATCGTCGGCCTTGGCGCCGATCGCGAACGCGACGTCGGGCGCCGTCGGCCCGATGAGCACGTCGACGTCGGCGAACGCGCGCTTGAAGTCCTGGTTGATGAGCTGGCGCACGCGCTGCGCCTTGAGGTAGTACGCGTCGTAGTAGCCCGCGGACAGCACGTAGGTGCCGGTCATGATGCGACGCTTGACCTCGGCGCCGAAGCCCTCGCCGCGCGAGCGCTTGTAGAGGTCCATGAGGTCCTTCGGGTCCTTCGCGCGGTACCCGTAGCGCACGCCGTCGAACCGCGCGAGGTTCGACGAGCACTCGGCCGGCGCCACCACGTAATAGGTGGGCACCGAGAGCGGCAGCGCCGGTAGTTTGACGTCGACGAGCTTCGCGCCGAGCTTCTCGTAGGTCTTGAGCGCCTCGCGGATGAGTTTCTCGACGTTCGCGTCGAGCCCGCCACCGAAGAACTCGCTGATGAGGCCGATCCTGAGTCCGGCGAGCGGGGCATCCAGCGCCGCGGCGTAGTTAGGCACCGGCGCGTCGACGCTGGTCGAGTCGCGCGTGTCGAACCCCGCCATGGCCTGCAGCACCATCGCGGCATCCTCCGCCGAGAGCGAAATCAACCCACCCT
>Ga0081455_10002243_pt1 | contig 23008 bp, 21 predicted proteins | sample TabmetS3T2R1_FD_70207 | JGI IMG/M metagenome (GOLD analysis project Ga0081455, IMG submission 70207) | Tabebuia heterophylla rhizosphere microbial communities from the University of Puerto Rico - S3T2R1 | ecosystem: Host-associated > Plants > Roots > Rhizosphere ...
CCGACACGGTAAGGGTTTCCGGGTCGATCAGGATGTTGTCCAGGCACGGGTCGCCGTGGCAGACCACGACGTCCTCGGCGGGCGGGGTGGTCGCGTCCAGCTCGGCCAGCAGTTGCGGACCGGACCAGCCCGCGTGCTCGGGGTCCAGGTCGTCCAGGTCCGGCCAGCCCAGCTCCACCGCGCGCCGGGCCTGCGGCAGGGCGACCGCGAGCGTCCGGTCGAACGGGCAGCCCGCGGCCGGCAGTGCGTGCAGGTCGGCCAGGGTCGCGGCAACCGCCTGGACCACCCGGGGCCACTCGGCCGGCGACCACGCCGCGTCGGCGGGCCGGCCGGCGAGGGCCGTCGTCACCAGCCAGTCGGCCGCGCCGTCACCGCCCACCTCCACCACCGCGGGCGCCGGAAACCCCTGCGCGGCAAGCCATTCCAGCCGCGCCGCCTCGGCCCGCGGGTCGAAGCGCCAGTCGCCCTCCGCGGTCGGCGGGACGATCTTCACGTAGCAGCCGGCGGCCCGGTAGATCTGCGTCCCGTACGAGCGGGTGGCCACGTGCGTCCACGGCCCGTCCAGGTGCGGCGCGTGCACCGGGCGGTTCGCCGGCAGCGCAGCGGTCCCGGTCATGTCAACCGCAGGACGGGTCGAGGGTACGGGCCAGCGAGCGGTCCCGGTTGCCGATCGCCTCGACGGTCTCGGCGATCCGCGCCAGCACCTGCTCGGTGTCGTGCCGCGCGCCGCCGAACGCCTCGGCGCCGAACTGGTCCATCCGCTCCGGGGTCAGCGTGTCGGAGTCGAAGCTGGTCCGGTCGGCCACCTCGCGGGCGCCCTTCTCGAACGCGGTCAGCGCGAAGTCCACGTCCGCCTCCTGGAACGCGGTGGTCACCATGTGCGTGCCGCTGTCCTCGAAGTAGGCGCCGTGGTCGTAGGCGGCCCGGTAGATGTCCCAGGACAGCTGCTCCGAGGGCACCACCACGTCGAACATCATCGGCGGCCCGCCGACGTACGCCGGGATGCCGAGGCCCGTGAGGATCTCGCGCATCCCGTCCTGCAGCAGGGTGCCCATCCGGTGCGCGCGCTCGTGCGCCGAGCCGTCCTCGATCACGTCCAGCACGCCGAGCGCGGCGGCCATCGGCGGCACCTCGCGGGTGTACGTACCCGCCACGCCGGCCTTGTCGTAGGCGTCGATGATGTCGCGCCGGCCGAGCACCGCGGAGATCGAGTGCCCGTTGCCGAGCCCCTTGCTCATCGTGATCACGTCGGCCGGCACGCCGCCGGTCCCGTTCAGCCCGCGGGCGCCCCACCGGAACGCGGTGATCACCTCGTCGATGATGTAGATGACCCCGCGGCGCGCGCACTCCTCCGACAGCGACCGGTAGTACTCCACGTCGAACCAGGCCGGCTCCGGCGTCACGATCACCGCGGCGATCTGGTCGGCGAACTCCTCCAGGAACCGGGTCAGCGCGGTGCGGTTGTAGCCGAAGCAGGCCACCCGGGTGCCCGGGTCGTACCCGATGCTGAGGAAGGACAGCTGCCAGTCGTGCCAGCCGTGGTAGCCGGAGGTGACGATGATGTCGCGGCCGCTGGCGGCGCGGGCCAGCCGGGTCGCCGCCGTGGTCGCCTCCGAGCCGGTCTTGCTGAAGACCACCTTCTCCGCGGCCGGGTAGCGCTCCACCAGCCGCTCGGCCAGCTCGATGCGCGGCAGCGAGATGGTGCTGGCGAACACCGTGCCGTGCTCGGCGATGCACTCGGTGATCCGCTCCACCACCCGCGGGTGCCGGTTGCCCAGCAGTAACGCGCCGCTGGCAGCGGTCACGTCGAGGATGCGGCGGCCCTCGACGTCCTCCATCCAGGAACCGGTGGCCCGGGTGAACACCGAGGGGAACCGGGTGCCGATGTCGTACCCCTCGGCCGCGGTGACCCGGCGGGCGCGGTCGATGGTGGCCTGGTTGGTGGTCATGCGAGCGCCTCCACGTGTGCGGCCAGTGCGGTGTCCAACTCGGTGAGGATCGTCTGGTGTACGCCCGCGAAGACCGCGTCCACCCGCTCCGCGCTCAGTACGAACGCGCACGAGCCGGAGCCGTCCGAGGGCAGCTGGTCGGCCCGGTACGGCAGCCCGGTGTAGAGGCTGACCCCGGCGGCCAGCACGTCCCCGGTGAACGTGCACGACCGGTCCGGCAGCGCACCGGCGTCGACACGCTGGATGGAGTGGAAGCAGCCGTCGGGATGGACCCGGACCAGTCCCCCGTCAACCGCGACCGGCACGGCGGGCACCTCGAGCTCGCCGTGCGGCCCGAACAGGTCCCGGCTGTGCACCAGGATCTGCTCCAGCGCCTCGGCCAACCCAACCGGCCCGCGCTGCCGCAGCTCCGCGCCGGCCAGCAGGTACGCCGTCCAGTTCGCCATGGCCTGGGTGGCCACGCACGCCCAGTACAGCTCGGCAGGCGAGAGCCGGTCCGAGCCGATGGCGAAGTTGAACTGGTCGTACAGCGCCAGCTCGGTGTCCAGTGTGATGAGCCGCGTCCGCAGGCACTGCTCGAAGTCGGGCGAGCCGGGGATCGGGTAGAACGGGTTGGTCCAGAACCGTACGCCGGCCAGCATCAGGTTGACCGAGTCGCGGGCCAGCTCCGCGCACTCCTGGCCGAGCAGCCCGACGATGAGGCTGGCGCCCACGTCCACACCCTGCTCGGCGAACAGCCCGGCACCGTCGTTCACCTTCGCCAGCGAGGTGAAGCCCTTGCGGATCTTGCGCAGCCGCTCCGGGTCGGTGGTCTCCAGCCCGAGGAACAGGCTCTGGAAGCCGGCCGAGACCATGTCGTCCACCAGGTCCTGGTCCAGCTTCACCACGGTCATCCCGTTCGGCAGGTGCAGCTCCACATCCAGCCCGCGGGCGGTGATCGCCTGGCAGATCTGGTGCACCCGCGGGATGTCGAAGGTGAAGTTGTCGTCCTCGATGAAGAACCGCCGGATGCCGTGCCGGGTCACGTAGTGCTCGACCTCGTCCACCACGTTCTGCGGCGTGCGGGCCCGGAACTTCTTGCCCACCGTCGCGTGCACGGTGCAGAAGGAGCAGGAGAACGGGCAGCCGCGGCTGGTGATCAGCGTCGCGGTCGCGTCGTAGCTGCGCATGTCCAGCAGGTCCACGGCCGGCAGCGGCAGGCTGTCCAGGTCCTGGAAGAACTGGGTACGCGGCTGCAGGTGCACCCGCGGCTCGTGGTCGCGCGTACACAGGCCGTCGGCGCAGCGGTAGGCGACACCGGCCAGGCCCGCGAGGCTGTCCCCGGCCAGCAGGGCGCGGACGATGGCGTCCACGTTGGTCTCCGCCTCGCCCAGCACCAGCGCGTCGAAGGACTCCTCCAGCATCGCGTGCTGGAAGGCCACGGTCGGGTGCTGGCCGCCGAGGATCACCTTCGCCCCGGGTAACAGCCGCTTGGCCAGCCGGCCCAGCTCGTACGCCGGCTCGTAGTACGGGGTGAACATGCAGGAGACGCCGACCAGGTCGTACCCGCGGCGCAGCTCCGCCTCGATCCGCTCCCACCGCGCGCCCCAGTGCACCAGGTGCTCCCAGCGCGGGTGCGCGGCCACCTTGGCGGCGTCGGCGGCGGTGTAGCCGGCCGGGTCGACGATGTGGTTGTCGCCGGTCCAGGCGAGGGAGTCGAAGATGTCGACGTGCATGCCGGAGGCGCGCAACTGGGCGGCGAGGTAGGCCAGCCCGATCGGCATGTGCCGGCCGATCTCGATCATGCAGGCGCGGATCGGCGGCTTGATGAGCAGGACTCTGGGCTGGGCCACGGCCACCTACCGGCCCTTCTGTTGGGATGCGGGCGAGCTCCCCCGGTAGGCGCGGTAGTAGCGGCGCAGCGCGGTGCGGATCGCCTCGTCGGCGAAGCACACCATCTCCGGCGGCGGGGTGAACTCCTCATCGATGCTGTCCAGCAGCGAGCCGAACCGGTGCTGGAAGGCCTCCACCAGCATCGGCGGCCAGTCGTCCATGATCGTCCAGTCGTGCTCGTACCCGGTGCCGATCGTGTGCGCCACCGCCTGGTCCAGGCACTGCTGCCGGGTCATCGCCTGGATCGGCGGGCGGATCGGGGTGAAGGCGTCCAGCTCGTGGTCGTACGGCTTGCCCATCAACCGGTCGGCCAGGTGCTGGGCCAGCAGCGGCGACTGGTGCAGGCCGTCCCGGTAGGTGCCGGTGAGCAGCCACAGGCCGGCGAGCCCGGCCTCGCCGATCAGCGGGAAGCCGTCCAGCGGGACCGGCCGGTTGCCGACCAGGATCTGCTCGACCCAGCTCTCCACCAGGTCGGCGCGCAGTTGCCGGGTGCCGCCGAGCAGCAGGTTGAGCTCGCCGATGGCGGCGCCGGAGCCGGGGTGCGACTCGACCTCGTTGGTGGCGCCGAGGTAGACCACGCCGTCCTCGCGCGGCACGATGTGCAGCCCGCAGGCGAAGGCCCGGTTGGGGGTGCGGATCACGCTGGCCGGGATGCCGCCGTTCTGCATGCGGACCAGCAGGGCGACGCCGCGGCCGGCCACCACCAGCGGGATCCGGTCCCGGGTCGGCTCGGGCAGGCAGTCCAGCAGCGCGCTGGTGGCGGCGCCCGCGGCCAGCACGACGGCACCGGCGGGTACGTGGTCGCCGGAGCGCAGCCGTACGCCGGTGGCCTGCTGGCCCTCGGTGCTGACCTCGGCGACCTGCCCGGCCAGCAGCGTGCCGCCGGCGCGCTCGAACGCGGTGGCCAGCGCGCGCAGCAGGGCCGGCGCGTTCACCCCGTGCTCGCCGGGGATGAACATCGCCTTCAGCGGCCGGGAGGTGGGCACCGGGTCCAGCCAGTCGATGTCGACCGGGTCCAGGTCCTCGTACGGCTCGGCGTACTCGGTCAGCGCGGTGCGGATCGCGGCGAAGCCGGCGGTGTCGATCTCGTGCACGCCGATGGTGTTGAGGATGACCACGGTGCCGCGCGCGGTGCGGATGGCGCGCTCGCCGGAGTCCTGGATCAGCTCCTGCTCCCAGCGGTCCCACAGCGCCGTGGCCTGGTAGTCCAGCGACAGCTTCAGCCGGCCGTGCTCGCTGCCCAGCAGGTGCGGGGTCACCTCCCCGAAGCAGCCATTCATCGCACCGGCCGCCGCGGAGGCCGCGAATGGCCTGGTCGGCTCCCCGACAACGGCGCACTTTACCCCTCGACGGGCCAGGGTTAGTCCCAGCGACAGGCCTAGCGCTCCATTACCGGCTATGACGACGTCATAGCCGGGGGAAGGGTTTACCACGTGTGCGCCCCCAAGTTTGCAAGCACGTCCGGCTGATCAGACAGTAGGCCCGAGTTACGCCCCGTTGATGCCCGTGATCGCGTTACCTCGAAGCGATCGTAACTCGCGGTCCGGCGGTTCGGTAGGTCCATTTTGGGCGCTGGCCCCAACAGGCTGCGGGTGGGGGCGGTGACCCGTACGGATGATCATCCGCGCAGCTCAGAGCCCCTGCCAAGGGAACTCGTAGCACTTTAGGGCAGGAAAAACAGTCGCCCTTGCCGGTACTCGCGCGCGTGGACGCACCGGGGCTCCCGCCGGTTGCGCGGGCTGACAGAAAGCGGCCAGCGGCGGAGGTGGATATCGCGGGAAGCATCTGGTATAGGATGCGGTCGTCACGACGTACCAGCGGTAATGACAGGAGCGGTTGTGAGCGACACGAACACCAATTCATCACCATTCCGGCTGCGGGTGGACAAACTCGCCCCGCATATCATGGGTGCAATGGAGGCGCTGGACGGCGCGGCCGAAAAGGTGAGTCTGGACGCCGGTCTCCTGGAATTGGTGCGGACCCGCGCGTCACAGGTCAACGGGTGCGCGTTCTGCGTCGACTCGCACGGCCAGGAGGCCCGCCGGCACGAGGTCTCCGATCGGCAGCTCATGTCCCTGCCGGTCTGGCGGGAGTCGCCGTTCTTCGACGCCCGCGAGCGGGCCGCGCTGGAGCTGACCGAGGCCATCACGCTGATGAGCCGGGCGCCGGTCACCGACGAGTTGTGGGCCAGCGTGTCGGCCCACTTCAGCGAGGTGGAGCTGGCCGAGCTGACCTGGAACATCGCGGTGATCAACGTGTGGAACCGGATCGCCGGCACGGCCCGCCCCTGGCCCATCTCCTGACCGCGCCCGGGCCGGTGGTTGAGCCTTTAACCACCGGCCGTTCCGTAAATCGGAATCAGGTCGGAACAGGGCACGAAGATCGTTAAACCTCACGTAGTGAGCAAAAAACGGACAGCGCCCGTCGGGAGGTGGCCTGGATGGCGGTGACCGCGCACGGACTGGCACTCAGCGAGGACGCGGTATTCGCCGATTTCACCGCGCGGGTGGAGCTTGCCGGTGCGGTGGTGGCCGAGATCGGCGGATCGATCCCGCCCGGGTTGGCCGATTCCCGCGGCGTGGCGAGTTGGACCGCGATCGACCCGAACCGGCGCGCCACTACCGGCCTCCCGCCGCGGTACCGGATGGTCACCGCGCGCGCCGAGGACCTTCCGCTACCGGACGCCAGCGTGGACGCGGTGTTCTCCAGCAACGCGCTCCAGTTCATGGACGTACCGGCCGTGCTCGCCCAGGTCCGCCGGGTCCTGCGCCCCGGTGGGCTGCTGTACGCGCACTTCGGCCCGATCTGGAGCGCGATCGACGGCCACCAACTCGAATATGTTTCGTATCAGGGCCGCGACCTGGTGTTCTGGCGGGACACGCTGCTGCCGCCCTGGGCGCACCTGGCCTACGACCGGGCCGAACTGACCGCCCTGCTGCACACCGCGTTACCGGCGGACCTGGTCCACATCCTGATCGGGCACATCTTCGACAGCGGCACGGTCAACCGGCTGTTCTTCGAGGACTACGTGGCCGCCGCGCTCGGCAGCGGGCTGGACTGGCTGGAGGTCAGCGCCTCCCACCACCTCGACTACGACCTAGCGCTCCCCGACTTCGACCGGACCCTGCTGCGCGAGCCCACCCCCGCGACGCTCTCGGCGGAATGGTCGGCCCGGCGCGGCACCCCCACCACCCTCGGCCCCCGCGACGTGCGCCTGGTCCTGCGCGGCTGAACTACTTGCGTACCAGGTAGATCAGCTCGTTCGGCAACTCCACCGACTCGTAGGTCCAGGGCTTGCCGGCGGCGTGCGCCTCGAAGGCGGCGGAGTAGGTCTGGAACATGCCCTTGGCCCGCTGGCCGAGCGATCTGGTCGGGAAGCTGGCCACCACGATGGGTGAGTTGACCGCGTCCAGCAGCCCCCAGCCGGCGCCCTCCTGCTGCCGCTCCATGCACGGCACGGTCTTGAGCAGCAGGGTCACGTCGGTCGGTTCGTCCAGCGGCTGGGTGACCAGGTCGCCGACGAAGGCCCGGTGCGGCACGCCGAGCAGGCCGAGCACGTCGCCGACGAAGGCGATCTGCCGGGCGTCGATGTCCGAGGCGAGGTACGTCGCGCCGGCGGGCAGGCCCAGCCACGGGGCGGCCAGCGGGTTCAGCCCGCAGGCGAGGTCGCGGACGGTGGCCGGCGGCGGGATGCGGTCGAACACCTCGGTCCGGAACGCGGCCAGGTGCGGCAGCCGCTCCCGGGTCGAGGCGTGTACGGCCATCGCGCCGGCCAGCGCGTCCCGGACCGCCCGCTCGTCCCCGCCGGAGACCGCGGCGGCGATCTTGCGCAGCATCGAGCCGTAGTTGGGCGCGCTGGGCGGCAGGTACGCGCCGTAGATCTCGTGCAGCCCGCGCTTGGTGCGCTTGATCGCGTCGGTCACATCGCCGCCAGCGCTGGTCAGCGCCCGCGCGGCGATCCGCCGTACGGTCTCCGGCGCCACCGCGGCGTACCGCTTGCTGCCGGTCAGGGCCGCCTCGATGGTGCGCAGCCGATCCTCGTCGGGTACGCCCATCGGCCGCCCTCTCCTCTCGCCAGCCACCGACTGTAGCGTTCGGCGCATGGACGCTGCCGGGACCCTGTTTCTGGTGCCCACGCCGATCGGCAACCCGCGGGACATCACGCTGCGCGCGCTCGACGTCCTCCAGGGCGCAGGTGTGGTCGCAGCCGAGGACACCCGGCACACCCGGACCCTCCTCGCCGAGTTGGGCATCGAGGTCGCCAAGCTGGTCAGCTACCACGACCACAACGAGCAGGCGCGTACGGCCCAGCTGCTGGCCTGGCTGCGGGCCGGCACCGACGTGGCGCTGGTCTCCGACGCCGGTACTCCGCTGGTGAACGACCCCGGCTACCGGGTGGTCGCCGCCGCCATCGAGGCCGGCATCGAGGTACGCCCGCTGCCCGGCGCCAGCGCCCCGCTGACCGCGCTGATCGGCTCGGGCCTGCCGGTGCACCGCTTCCACTACGCCGGCTTCCTGCCCCGCAAGTCCGCCGCCCGGCAGGCCGCGCTCACCGAGCTGCGCGCCGTCGACGCCACGCTGCTGTTCTTCGAGGCACCGCACCGGATCGTCGAGATGCTGACCGACGTACGGGCGGTCCTCGGCGACCGGCCCGCCGCCCTGGGCCGCAACCTGACCAAGCCGGACGAGGCGTTCCTGCGCGGCTCGCTGTCGGACCTGCTGGACACGCTCGGCAGCGAGGGTACGGTCCGCGGCCAGTTCACCATCGCCGTGGCCGGCCGCCCGGACGAGGCCGCGGACGACGCCCGGGAGCTGGCCGGCCGGCTCACCGACGTACTGCTGCGGCACGAGGCCTCGGCCCGGCTCACCACCGACGTGGTCCGCGAGGTCACCGGCCTGCCGCGCAACTGGGTGTACGACCGCGTCCAGCAGGCCGGCCGTACCTGACCCGTACGCTGGAGGTTTCGGGCCCGACACGACCGAGGAGCACACGCCCTGAATACGCACAGCCTCGCCTCGCCGCACGGGAGCGTCGCGCTGCCGACGTTCCTGCCGGACGCGACCAGGGCGTCGGTGCGCGGGGTGGACACCGCCGACCTGCGCGCGGTCGGCATCGAGGCGGTCATGGTGAACGCGCTGCACCTGGCCCAGCGGCCCGGCCTGCGGCAGGTGAAACGGGTCGGCGGGCTGCACTCGTTCATGGCCTGGGACGGGCTGATCGTCTCCGACTCCGGCGGCTTCCAGGTGCTGTCGCTGCTGCGCCGGCAGGGCAAGACCAGCGCGATCCGCTCCGGCGGGGTGACCTTCCAGGACTCCCCCGAGGCGAAGAAGATCGAGCTGACGCCGGAGAAGGTGATCTCCTGGCAGTTCGGGCTCGGCTCGGACGTGGTGATCGCGCTGGACGACTGCACCGGGCCGGAGGACTCCCCGGCCGAGCAGGTCGCCTCGACCGAGCGGACGATCCGCTGGTTCCGGCAGGCCAGCAGCGCCTACGAGCGGGAGGTGCGGCAGCGCCGGCAGGACGTGCCGCCGCTGCTGGTGGGCGTGGTGCAGGGCGGTACGGACCCGGAGCTGCGGGCCCGCTGCGTGGACGCGATGGTCGAGGCGGGCGCGGCGGGGTTCGGGTTCGGCGGCTGGCCGCTGAGCGCGGAAGGGCGGCTGGAGCTGGAGATGTTCGAGCTCCTGGCCCGGCTGACCCCGCCGCGGGCGCCGCTGTTCGCGCTCGGCGTGGGCAAGCCGGAGCACCTGGTCACGCTGTGCGAGGTGGACACGCGGTGGGTGTTCGACTGCACGATCCCGACCCGGGACGCGCGGCACGGCCGGCTGTTCGCGTTCCGGCCCGATGCCGGGCCGCTGGCCGCCGGCTCGCCGTTCTACCGCGGCGTGTACATCCTGGATGAGGAGAACGCGCGCATCGACGAGCCGGTCGACCCCAGCTGCGACTGCCCGACCTGCCGCCGGTACGGGCGCTCGTACCTGCACCACCTGTTCCGGGTGAAGGACGGGCTGGCCGACCGGCTGGCGACCATGCACAACCTGCGCTTCTACACTCGATTGCTGGAACGGCTCCGGACGGAGCGAACGGGGAAATCCACGATCACCAGCGAGGTAGCGACATAACCATGCAATCCAAGCCCAAAGCGGTCGTCCTGCTCAGCGGCGGCCTCGACTCGGCGACGGTGCTTGCCATCGCCCGGGCCGAGGGCTTCGAGCCGTACGCGCTGAGCTTCCGGTACGGGCAGCGGCACGAGGTGGAGCTGGCCGCCGCCGAGCGGGTGGCCAAGGCGCTGGGCGCGGTCCGGCACGCCGTGGTCGACATCGACCTGCGCCAGTTCGGCGGGTCCGCGCTCACCGACGACATCGCGGTGCCGCACGACGGAGCTAGCGGGGACGAGATCCCGGTCACGTACGTGCCGGCGCGCAACACCATCTTCCTGTCCTTCGGGCTGGCCTACGCCGAGACGCTGGGCGCCTGGGACGTGTTCATCGGCGCCAGCTCCGTCGACTACAGCGGGTATCCGGACTGCCGGCCGGAGTTCATCGAGGCGTACGAGGCGATGGCGAACCTGGCCACCAAGCAGACCGTGTCCGGGGAGCGGCGGCTCGGCATCCGGGCGCCGCTGATGCACCTGAGCAAGGCGCAGACCATCCAGCGCGGGCTCGACCTGGGCGTCGACTACTCGCTGACGCACAGCTGCTACGACCCGGCGCCGGACGGCACGTCCTGCGGCAGTTGCGACTCCTGCCGGCTGCGTGACCGGGGCTTTGCCGAGCTCGGCCTGACCGACCCGGCGCGCCGGCCGTAGCGATGCCGTACCGGATCAAGGAGATCTTCTACACGCTGCAGGGGGAGGGCGCGCAGGCCGGGCGGCCGGCCGTGTTCTGCCGGTTCACGCTGTGCAACCTGTGGACCGGGCGCGAGCAGGACCGGCACCGGGCCATCTGCCAGTTCTGCGACACCGACTTCCTCGGCACCGACGGGCCGGACGGGGGCGTCTTCGAGACGGCCGCGGAGTTGGCGGCGGCGGTTGCGGCCCGCTGGCCCGGGGGCGGCCGGCCGTACGTGGTGTGCACCGGCGGCGAGCCGCTGCTGCAACTGGACCAGGCGGCCGTGGACGCCCTGCACGTGCGCGGCTTCGAGGTGGCGATCGAGACCAACGGGACGCAGGACGCGCCGGAGGGCATCGACTGGATCTGCGTGAGCCCGAAGGCGGGCGCGCCGCTGCGGCTGACCGCCGGCAGCGAGCTGAAGCTGGTCTACCCGCAGCCGGCCGCGCAGCCGCCAGCGTACGAGGGGCTGGACTTCGAGCACTTCTTCCTCCAGCCGATGGACGGGCCCGAGGTCGCGGCGAACACCCAGGCGGCCATCGACTACTGCCTCGCCCACCCGTGGTGGCGGCTGTCGGTGCAGACCCACAAGATCATCGGGGTCCGCTGAGGTGGAGATCTTCCGGGTGTTCACCTTCGAGGCGGCGCACCGGTTGCCCAACGTACCGGCCGGGCACAAGTGCGCGCGGCTGCACGGGCACTCCTTCGCCGTCGAGGTGCACGTCAGCGGCGAGCTCGACCCCGAGTTGGGCTGGGTGCTGGACTTCGCCGACCTGAAGGCCGCGTGGGCGCCGCTGGACCAGGCGCTGGACCACTACTACCTGAACGACATCGCCGGCCTGGCGAACCCGACCAGCGAGAACCTGGCCGCCTGGATCTGGGACCGGCTGGAGATCCCCGCACCGGCCGAGCTGGCCGCGGTCGTGGTCCGGGAGACCTGCACCTCGGCCTGCGTCTACCGCGGGCCGCGCGCTCGGTGAGCGCGACCGAGACGGTGGTCTCGCGGCTGCGCGCGGCGGCGAAGTACCGCGCGGTCCACCCCGACACGATCGCCGAGGTCGTCGCGTACGAGGCCGGCGTCCTAGGTCCCCGCGCGTCGGCGTCGCAGCTGGAGCAGCGGGTCCGGGGGCGGCTGCACAAGGTCGCGGCCCTCCACCTCCTCACCGCGAAACCCGCCGCGCTGCGCCGGTCCGCCGACCCGCGGGAGATCCTGGCCGGGCACATCTCGACGGCCGAGCGGCTGCCGGACCTGGACGCGTTCTACCCGCTCATCCTGTCGCTGGTGCCGCCGCCGGCGACGATCGCCGACATCGCCTGCGCGCTGAACCCCTTCACGCTGCCGTGGCTCCGGAAGGTCTCCCCGGCGAGCTACACCGGCTACGACCTGAACGCCGACTTCGCGGCGCTGGCCAACGACTTCCTGGCGGCCTACCCGGGGTGCTCGGTCCGGCACCTGGACGTGCTCACCAGTACGCCCGAGCCGGCGGACGTGGCGCTGCTGCTGAAGACGTACCACTGCATCGAGGACCGGCAGCGCGGCGCCGCACTGTCCCTTGTGGACAGGCTGCCGGCCCGCCAGGTCGTCGTGTCGTTCCCCACCCGCGCCATGAACGGCCGGCCCGCCGTCTTCGCCCGCCGGCACCTGGCCGAGCTCGCCGCGCTGGCCGGCTCCCGCGGCTGGGCCTGCGCCCGCGCCACCCTGCCCACCGAAGAATTCATCGTCCTGGACAAGGAATCCACATGACCATCACCAAGCTCGGCAACCCGAACGCGGCCGCCGACCGCAACCTGGAGACCTTCCCGATCCACGACAGCTCGCAGGAGGTGGTCCTCGACTGCCGCGAGTTCACCTGCCGCTGCCCGATCACCGGCCAGCCGGACTGGGCCACCATCCGGATCGTCTACCGGCCGGGCGACCGCGGCGTGGAGACCAAGAGCCTGAAGCTGTACCTGGAGACTTACCGCGACGAGGGCATCTTCCACGAGCACCTGGCCACGAAGATCCGCGACGACGTCGTCGCCGCCCTCGAACCCACCTACTGCAAGGTGACCGTCGACTTCAACGTACGTGGCGGGATCGCGCTGGCCGCCTCCAGCACCTACGAGGGCTGAACCAGCCGCTCCAGGATGTCCCAGTTCTCCGCGTCGTCGGCGCTGCCGGTGTGCGGCGCGCGGAAGCGGCTGACCGCCATCGCGAGGTCGGCCAGGTCCCAGCGCAGCCGGAACAGGTCCAGCGCGGCCGGGTCGACCGGTACGCCGGTGGCCTCGGCGTACGCGCGGTGCTGCGCCGGGTCCAGCATCCACAGGTCCCGCTCGGGCAGCGCGACCAGCGCGGTGTCCCAGTCGATGAGGTGCCAGCCGGCGGCGGTGCGCATGGTGTTGCCCGGGTGCGGCTCGCCGTGCGTCAGCACCCGCCGCCCGCCGCGGCAGCGCGCCACCAGCGTGTCGTAGCGGTCCAGCAGCCCGGACACGTACGGCCCGGCGGCGGCCAGCAGGTCGGCCGTACGCCCGGCGTACGGGCCGGCGGCCGGCGGGTGCTCGCCGCGCACCGCGGCCGCCACCTCGTCGCGGTGCGGGATGGCGAACCCGTCGTGGCGGGCGCTCGGCGGCGGGGGCGCGGCGTGCAGGGCGAGCAGCATGTCGAGGACGGCGTCCCGGTGTCGGGCCGAGGGCTGGGTGCTCCAGTCGAAGCTCTCGCCGTCCAGGTGCGGGTAGAGCGCGGCGGCGAACCGGTCGTCCAGCCGCACCGCCACCTCGCCACCGCCCGCCCGTACGGGTGCGACCACGAATGCGCAGCCCTGGTCCCGCAGGTGCGCGGCGGCCTCCAGGCTGGCCCGCAGCCGCCCGTACGGCGCATCCAGCGACTCACCGACCTCGACCCGCCGGGTGTCCAGGTCGTCCACGCTGGCGAACCACCGCCGCCCGCCGCCGTCGGCGAGAACCCAGTGGTGGCTGCCGAACCCGACCGGCGCGTACGCCAACTCGGCCACCGCCAGGCCCCACGCGGCACCGATCGCCGCCGCGACGACGGCATCGGGCAGTTCCGGCGGCGGGCTCAGCACGCCGATCACGGTAACGTCAGAGCGCGGAAAAGAAGGCAGCAATATCGGCCGCCAGCAGCGCCGGCTCCTCGGCCGCCGCGAAGTGCCCGCCGCGCGGCATGACCGTCCACCGGCGCACGTCGTACAGCCGCTCGACCCACTCCCGCGGCGGCGGCACGCAGTCGCGCCGCCCGTGCCCGAACACCGCGAACCCGGTCGGCACCGGCGTCCGCCCCACCGAGCCGAGGTCGGCGTTGTCGCGGAAGTCCCGCAGCGAGGGCGCGACCGTCCCGGTCACCCAGTACAGCGTGAGCGTGGTCAGCAGCAGGTCCAGCGGCGGCTCGCCCGCCGACCAGGCCCACCAAGGGTCGACCAGCCAGGCGGCCAGCGCCAGCGGCGAGTCGTGCAGCCCGTACGCCAGCGTCTGCGGCCGGGTCGAGGCGACCGCGTGGTAGGCGCCCTCGCGCTCCGACCACTCCGCCACGGCGGCCTGGAAGGCCGACTCCGCCGGGGTCAGCGGCGCCGCGCCCGGCCCGAGGTACGGGTCCAGCTCCAGGTTGGACAGGTGCAGGCCGAGTACCGCGTCCGGCTGGTCCAGCGCCAGGTACGTACTGACGCCGGAGCCGATGTCGCCGCCACCCGCGCCGTACCGCCGGTAGCCGAGGCCGGCCATCAGCGCGTGCCACAGCCGGGCCGTGTCCCGCATCGTGCACACCCCGGGCCGGCCGGAGAAGCAGTACCCGGGCAGCGACGGGATCACCACATCGAAGGCGGGCCCGTCGATGCCGTGCGCGGCGGGGTCGGTGAGCAGCGGCACCAGCGGCAGCAGCTCGGCGTACGAGCTGGGCCAGCCGTGGGTGAGCAGCAGCGGCACTCCCCCGCGGCCGCGCGCCGCCCGCTGGTGCACGAAGTGGATGGGTACGCCGTCGACGCAGGCCACGAACTGCGGGTGCGCGTTCAGCTCCCGCTCCCGCGCGCGCCAGTCCAGCCGCGCCCACCGGTCCAGGACGTACCGCAGGTAGCCGGCGTCCGCGCCCTGCTCCCACGCCGCTCCGGCTGCCGGCGCCGGCCAGCGGGTACGCCCGATCCGGGCCCGTAAGTCGGCGAGGTCGGCCGCCGCGAACGCGACCGCGAACGGCTCGACCAGCATCGGGCTCAGCGCGCCGCCGGCTCCGCCTCGGGCACCGGCACGGTGTCCTGCGCGACCCGGGACGGAGGGTAGGTCAGCCGCAGCAGCGGTCCGGCCATCGCGGTGGTCACGATCGCCATCACCACCATCAGCGTGTAGATCTTCCGGTCCAGCAGGCCCAGCTCCAGCCCGACGCTGAGCACGATCAGCTCGGTCAGGCCGCGGGTGTTCATCAGCACGCCGAGGGTGGCCGATTCGCGGGCCGGCAGCCGGTAGAGCCTGGCGGTCACGAACGCGCCGACGAACTTGCCGGAAATGGCCACCAGCAGGATCAGGAACAGTACGTCCAGCCCGCTGGGGTCGAACGCGGAAAGGTCCACCTTCAGGCCGGCCACGATGAAGAACACCGGCATGAGCAGTACCGAATTCAGCTCCGAAAGGCGGTCGTGCACGTACGAGCGCAGCCACAGCCCGTTCTCCCGCGGCATCACCACGCCGAACATGAACGCGCCGAAGATGAAGTGCAGACCGATGAGTTCGGTGAACGCGCCGGACAGCAGCACGCCGGTCACCACGGTGGCCAGCAGGCCGAGCCCGCCGCCCTCCTGCCGGGTGGCCAGCCAGCGCAGCGCCGGCTTCACCACCAGGTACATCACCAGCAGGTACGGCGCGATCAGCAGCGCGTACACCGGGTTGGTGCCGCCGCCCATCGTCGCCACCACCACGGCCAGCACGACCCAGGCCAGCACGTCGCCGATGGCCGCGCAGGTGAGCGCGAGGCTGCCGACCGGCGTACGCCGCATGCCCTGATCCAGCAGGATCCGGGCCAGCACCGGAAACGCGGTGATAGCCGAGGCAATCCCCATGAACACCGCGAACCGGCTGCCGTGCCCGCCACCGTGCTCGGCGGCCAGGTAGCTGCCCAGGCCGATGCCCAGCGCGAACGGCAGCACCATCGCCGCGACCGCCACCGACACCGCGACCGCGCCGCGGCCGCGCATCAGCGCCCAGTCCAGCTCCATGCCGACGATGAACATGAACAGCGCCACGCCCACATTGGCCAGCGCGGTAAGGCTGTTGCGGGTGTCGGCGCCGAAGAAGGAGTGCGCGAACCCGTGCGCGGCCAGCGGCAGGACGAAGACCCCGGCCAGCACCTCACCGATGACGGCCGGCTGGCCGAGCCGGGTGGCCAGCGCACCCAGCAGCCGGGCCGCCACGATGATCGCGGCGAGATCGACGAAGAGCGTGACGACGCTGTTCGGCACCACCTAGAGACCCCCTCCGGTCAGGCACAACAACCCTAACTGGTGAGAGGGATCGTTGGGTTCGCGAAAATACCGTCCCGGTGTCCGGGTCAACTAGCCTGGACAAGGCATCCGATAACCCGAGGGGAGCCCGGTGGCAGAGAATCTCGGTACGGTCCTGCCGGTCTATGTGGTGGCTGACGAGTCGGCGTCGATGACACCGGTCGTGGACGAGCTGAATGCCGGCCTCACCGCACTGCACCGGGCGCTGTTACGCCAGCCGATGGCCGCGGCGAAGGTCCGCTTCTCGCTGCTCGGCTTCTCCGACACCGTCGAGGTGCGGCTGGCGCTGGCCGACCTGCGCACCGAGTCCGCGTTGCCGGTGCTGAGCACGCGCGGCGCCACCTCGTACGGGGCGGCGTTCCAGGCGCTGCTGGAGGGCATCCCCGAGGACGTGGGCACCCTGAAGGAGCAGGGGTACGCCGTGTTCCGGCCGGCGGTGTTCTTCCTGACCGACGGGCAGCCCACCGACGAACCGGACTGGCGCGAGACGTACCGGCAGCTGGTCAACCCGGAGACCAACCGGGCCGCGCCGAACATCATCGCCTGCGGGGTGGGCGAGGCGAAGGCCCGTACGGTGCTGGACATCGCGACCCGGCCGGAGTTCGCCTTCGTGGCCACGCCCGGGACCGAGCTGGGTCTGGCGATCGCCGAGTTCGGCGTGGCGCTGACCCGCAGCATCGTGGCCTCGGCGGTCTCGGCCGTCGCCGGGAAGACCGAGTTGGTGGTGGAGCGGCCGGAGAGCTTCGTGATGGCGGTCGACGTTGTCTGACCGGCTCGGCGCGCCGCTGGTGATCGGCACCCCGGTGGCGGAGTTCGAGCCGCGCCCGCCCACGGTCCGCGGTTACCGGCCGGACCTGGCCGCGGACGGCTGGTCCACGGCCGGATTCGCGGTACGGGCGGCGTCGGTGCGCGGGTACCAGCACCGGCACGACGGCACGCCCCGGCAGGACGACTTCGCGCTGGCCTGGCACCCGAGTACGGATGCGCTGGTGCTGGCCGTCGCCGACGGGGTCTCCGGCGCGGACCTGTCCCACCTGGGCGCCACGCTCGCCTGCCGTACCGCGGTCGAGCAGTTGCTGCGCCTGCTGGACGGCTCCCCCGCACCCGACCCCGACTGGCGCGAGGTCCTGCGCTGCGCCGGCTGGGCCTTGGTGGAGTACGCCGGGCAACAGGCCGACTCCGTCAACTCCGCCGCCGAATGGGCCGAGCGGAGGCTCGCCAGCACGCTGGTCGCGGCGGTGGTGTTACCCGGGCCGGACGGTACGGCGCGGGCGCTGGTGGCTCGGGTCGGCGACTCCAGCGCGTGGGTGCTGGACGGCGGCGGGTGGGCCGAGGTGTTCGGTGGCGGCGCCGCGGGCGGGGTGGTGACCGCGGCGGTCACGGCGCTGCCGCGGGTGCCGGCGGAGGTGGCCGGCGCGGTGGTCGACCTGCCGGCCGGCGCGGTGCTGCTGGTCGGCACCGACGGCGTCGGCACCGCGCTGGGCGACGGCACCGGGCCGGTCGGGGACGCGCTGGCCGCCGGACTCGCCGGCCGGCCGAGTCCGGTGCAGCTGGCGCACCTGCTGGACTTCTCCCGGGAGACCTTCGACGACGACCGCACCCTGGTCGCGGTGTGGCCACTGCCGCCGCCCGAGCCGGAGCCGGCGGCCGCGGTCCCGGCGGCGGCCGCGGCCGACCCGACCGCGGACCGGCGGGCCGCGGCCGAACTGATCGCGGCCGGGCTCAGTCCCGAGGAGCTGGCCATCGCCGGCCTCGCCGACGCCGGGGCCGATGGGGGCGGGGCTGGCGCTGAGGCGGAGCCGTGACCGCGCCGCCGCTGGATGTCGACGTCGGCGCGCTCGGCCGGCTGACCCTGATCGGCTCCGGCGGCCAGGGGCGGGTCTTCGAGCTGCCGGACCACCCGGAACGCGCGGTCTACAAGGAGTATTCGCCCCGCGTCGTGGACGACCTGGACGTCGACGCGCTCTACCGGTTCGTCTCCTTCGCCCGCGACCTGCCCGAGGCCGAGCAGGCCGCGCTGCTGGAGCGGGCCGCCTGGCCGGAGCAGGTGGTCCGGCGCGACGGGGTGGTACGCGGCTTCCTGATGCGCCGGGTACCCGAGGCGTACTGGACGCCGTTGCGGTTCGACGAGGAGGTCACCACCGAGCTGGCGCTGGCCCAGTTCCTGCTGAACCCGCCGTCGTACCTGACCGACCGCGGCCTGCCCACCGACGCGCCGTTCCGGCTGAAGTTCCTGCGCGACGCCGCGCTGACCCTCGCGCTGTTCCACAAGCTGGGCATCGCGGTCGGCGACATGTCCCCGAACAACATGCTGTTCAGCCGCACCCACCGCCCGCACTGCTTCTTCCTCGACTGCGACGCGATGCGGCTGGACGGCGAGTCGGTGCTGGCCCAGGCCGAAACCGTCGACTGGCAGGTCACCGGCGAGGAGCTGGCCACCCCCGCCTCGGACACCTTCAAGCTGGGACTGCTGGCGGTACGGCTGTTCGCCGCCGACCAGCAGGCCAGCAACCCGCGGGTGGTGCCGCAGCGGCTGCGCCGGTGGACGCTGGCCAGCCTGGCCGAGGACCCGGCCACCCGCGAGCCGGTGCTGGCGCTGCTGCGCCCGCTGGAGCGCGAGCTGCGCGAGGCCGGCAAGCGCGCGGCGCGGGCCGCGGTCACGCCGACCGTCGTGCTGCCGCCGCAGCCGGAACCCGAGCCGGAGCAGGTCCGGATGGTCCACCTGACCCCGCCGCAGCGCACCCCGGCACGGCGGCCGGCCCGGACCGGCGGCGGGATCGGGCGCTGGGTGGCCGTGGTCGGCGCCGTGGCCGGCATCGCCTTCGGCTGCCTCAACGGCAACGACTCGCGCACCCCCACCGGCGCCCGCTACACCCCGCCGGCCGGCTCGGACTACGGCTACACCGCGCCGCCGTACGCCACGCCGCCGTACACCGCGGTCCCCGGCTACACGCTGCCCGCACCGCGCCTCACCTTCCCCTCGGGCTTCCCGTACGGGCTGCCGAGCTTCACCTTCAGCCTGACCCCGGAGCCGATATGCCCGGTCGTCGCGCCCGCGCCCGGCGTCCGCGGCGGCGCCGGCCTGACCCGGGCCACCGGCGCCATCGACGAGCTGGTCTGCGCGCTCAACCGCGACGACGGCGTACTGCCCAGCGGCGCCGCCGCGCTGCGCCCGGCCGACAGCTACTACGGCGTACAGATCACCGGGTTCTTCGGCGAGGGCACCGCCGCGCCGCGGGCCACGGTCCAGCTCCGGGAGGATGGCCGGTGCGTGCAGGCGACGGTACGGTTCACCGCGGCCTACCGGATCAGTTCGGTCGCCGGCCGGGCCGCCTGCGGTTGAGGGGTGGCGCCCTTGTGCAGCTGGTCGTTGATGGCGTCGGCCACCGCCGGCGGTATGCCCGGGCCGGGGCCGAGCTGATGGCCGAGCGCCTGCGCCAGCGCGCGGTGGTGGAGGTCCACAGTGGACTCCAGGGTGTCGGCGAAGACCGCGGCGGCCAGCCGGCCGCGCCGCCAGGACAGCGCCAGCAGGACCGCGGCGACCAGCGCCGCCGGCCACCACGCCACGGCGAGTACGGCGTACAGCGCGGCCCAACCGCCCAGGGTGCAGGCGGATTCGAACCCGGACCGGGCCTGCCGCACGAGGTCCCGCGCGCCGTCGTCGACCAGCTGCCACAGCCGCGGCCAGATCAGCGGCAGCGACAGGCCGTACTGGGCGTCCACCCGCGCGCCGGCCAGCCGTACCCGGTCGCCGATCCAGGTGGGGGTGCGCGGCAGGTAGACCCCGGGCAGCTCGGTGCGGTCACCGGCCAGCCGCTCGCCGGCCCGCCGGGCCCGCCGGCCGGTCAGCCGCCGCGCCGGACCGGCCAGCACCCCGGGCCAGCGGCCCAGCCACAGCTCGCGCAGCGCGCCGCCGACCAGCCGCGCCGCCCCGCTGGCCAGCACCGCGGCGCCGGCCAGCAGCAGCCCGTACGCGACCATCTCGGCGGGTTGGTCGCGGACCATCCCGGCGGCATCGCGGGCGGCGGCGCGGGCGGCGTCCACATCCAGCGCGTGACCGTGCCCGAGCCGCAGCGCCAGCGCCGCGACCGCGAGCCACAGCGCCCCGGGCGCGAGCGTGGTGGCCAGCCAGCGGTCCGGCAGCCGGCGGGTGATCTCGTCGATGAGGGAGGTCATGCCGGCCTACCCGGGATCCTGGCGTACGTACCGCATCGGCTCGCCGGACAGCGCGCACCGCGGCGGCCTGGCCTGCTCGTCGCGGCCGGCCCGCCGCGCGCACCGCTCCAGCGGGCAGCGGTAGTCGCCGTACAGCGCCGGGGCGGGCAGCCACGAGGTGGACGCGCCCTCCAGCGTGCCCTCGCCGCGGGTGGTCTCGCCGGTGCCGGTCAGCCCCAGCTCGGCGCAGGCCCGTACGGCCGACCCGCCGGCGGCCACCTCGGCCAGGTGCATCTCCAGGGTGTCCTGCCAGAACCCGCGGGCGGCGCTGGCCCGGAGCGTGGGCAGCGCGGCACAGAACGCGGCCAGCGCCTCCCGCTCGGCCGCGGCCTCGCCGCACCGGTCCGCCATCACCGCGATCCCTTCCCGGACAAGGGGAACTACCGCGACCTTACCGGGCCGATCCGCCGTGGTTGAGGACCCGCTGGCCGACCTCGCGGCCCGGCTGGAGGGGGACGACGCCCGGGCGCTGCTGGACCGCGGCGCCCGGCAGCGGGCCCTCGACCTGTACGCCGCCGTGGCGGGCGCGGACGAGCCGACCCGTACGGTCCTCGGCCGCTGGTTCCTGCGCCGCTACGACCTGCTGGGCGAGCCGGCGGACCTGCGCGCCGCCCGCGCCTGCGCCGCGCTGCTGCGCGACAGCGGCAGCGTCCCGGGCGACCTGGCCGACCTGCTCGCGGCCGGTCCGGACCTGACCGCCCGCACCACCGAGACCGCGCGGGTGCTGATGGACCGGTACGAGGAGACCGGCGACCACCGGCAGCTGCTGATCGCCACCGAACTGGTCGACTCCCTCACCGCGACCCTGCCGGCCGGCGCCGAGCTGCCGGTGGAGGTGCTCGGCTCGACCTCGCGGCTGGCCTTCGGCCGGTTCGCCGCGCACGCCGACGTCGCCGACCTGGACCGGGCGGTGACCGCGCAGCGCCGCCTGCTGGACCGGACCGGCGGGGCCGCCGAGGCCACGGACCTGGCCCGGGCACTGCTGGCGCGCTCGGAGCTGCGCGACGCGCCCGCGGACCTGGCCGAGGCGCGGGCGCTGCTGGAGCCGATCGCCGCCACCCGCCCGGACGCGGCCACGATGCTGGCCAACGTGCTGCGCGCCGGCTTCGAGCAGACCCTGGACACCGCCGCCCTGGACCGGGCCGTCGAGCTGGCCCGGACCGGCGCCGCGCAGTGCCCGCCGGGCCACCCGGACCGGCCGAACGCCCTGGAGGTGCTGCTGCTGTGCCTGGCCCGGCGGTACACCCACCTGGAGGACGAGCAGGACCTGGACGCCGCCATCGAGGTGGCCCGCGAGCTGGAGGCGGTGAGCAACCCGGGCGGCCGCGGCCGGGCCATGGCCCTGTGGGGGCTGGCCACGCTGCTCGGCATGCGGGCGCTGCGGTCCGGCTCGCTGACCGACCTGGACGCGGCCATCGACCTGTCCCGCCGGGCGCAGCGGCCGGCCGAGGACTCGGCTCTCACCCGGCACTCGGTCCTGGCCCGGCACGGCGGCCTGCTCGCGACCCGCTTCCTGCTCAGCCGGCAGCGTACGGACCTGAGCGCGGCGATCGACCTGCTGCGGCAGGCGCTCCAGGTGGCGCCGCCGGCACCGCTCTACCTGTCCACGCACCGGTCCGGGCTGGCCGCGCTGCTCACCCTGGAGGCCGAGATCACCGGCAGCACGGCCGGCCTGGACGAGGCGCTGGTACTGGGCCGGGCGGCGGTGGCCGGCGGCCCGGTCGGCCACCCGCACCGCACCGACGCGATGCTGACCCTGGCCGAGGTGTACGCCACCCGGTACACGCTGACCCGGGACGCCGCCGACGCCCGCGCCGCGATCGGGCTGCGCCGGGTGGCCAGCGCCGCGCCGACCGGCACCGTACGGGACCGGATGCGGGCCGCGCGGTACTGGCTGGCGACGGCGCTGCGGCTGGACGACCTGGCCGGCGTGCAGGAGCGCATCGACTACTGGGGCGAGCATCGCCACGAGGTGGACCACGAAATCGACGGCGTGGTGGTCAAAATCGATGAGGTGGCCCTGCAGCGCCGGCTGGGTTCCACCTCGCGGGCGCCGCGCTGGGCGCTCGCCTACAAGTACCCGCCCGAGGAAGCCCAGACCAAGCTGCTCGAGATCCGGGTGAACGTCGGTCGCACCGGGCGGGTCACGCCGTTCGCGTTCATGACGCCGGTGAAGGTCGCCGGATCGACGGTGGCGCAGGCGACCCTGCACAACGCGTCGGAGGTCAAGCGCAAGGGCGTGCTGATCGGCGACACCGTGGTGATCCGCAAGGCCGGCGACGTGATCCCCGAGGTGCTGGGGCCCGTGGTCGACCTGCGCGACGGCTCGGAACGCGAATTCGTCATGCCCACAACATGTCCCGAGTGCGACACCACGCTGGCATTCGAGAAGGAGGGCGACGCCGACATCCGCTGCCCCAACGCCCAGCGCTGCCCGGCGCAGCTGCGGGAGCGGGTGTTTCACGTCGCCAGCCGCGGCGCGTTCGACATCGAAGCGCTCGGGTACGAGGCCGGCGTCTCGCTGCTGCAGGCCGGGGTGATCGCCGACGAGGGGGAGCTGTTCAGCCTCACCGAGGACGACCTGTTGCGCACCGATCTCTTCCGCAACAAGGCCGGGGGATTGTCGGCTAACGGCGCGCGGCTGCTGGCCAACCTCGACAAGGCCAA
>Ga0081455_10002244_pt1 | contig 23006 bp, 21 predicted proteins | sample TabmetS3T2R1_FD_70207 | JGI IMG/M metagenome (GOLD analysis project Ga0081455, IMG submission 70207) | Tabebuia heterophylla rhizosphere microbial communities from the University of Puerto Rico - S3T2R1 | ecosystem: Host-associated > Plants > Roots > Rhizosphere ...
AGGGAGGCGAGACTTTCGACCTGATCGACCACTGGCAGGGCCTCAAACTGGGCTTTTTTGTGGCGCAATTCTTCGAGAGAATCAGCCGTGGTGAACGCATACCGCGATGAATGGCCCGATGCATCCAGGAGGCGGTTTTCCCACACTACCGACTCAGTGCCTTTCGCCTGGAGATGCAGCAGATTATAGTCGAATGTCGGGAGCGGCGATACGAGTACACCGATGAGGATCAGCACACCAATGCCCGCGAGTGTGAGACGGGGATAACGTCCCGGCCAACTCCAACTCCAACTCCGGCGCTCCTTCCCCTGCCATGCTGCCGCACGCGTCCGTAGATAGCGCTGGCTGACGGCGAACAGCGCCGGCAGCACGGTAAAGCTGGCCACCATACAGAGCAACTCACCACTTCCAGCAATAAATCCGAGTTCGGCAAGCCCCGGGAAATTCGCCAGCATGACGGCGTAAAAGGCCAGGGTCACCGAGATCCCGGCGGTCACAATGCCCGGGCCCGTCTGCCGTGCAGCGATCTCCATCGCGGTACGAAAATCATGGCCGGCAGCGCGTTCCTCACTATAACGCGCCGCCAGGTGAATGCCCAGGTTATCCGCCAGGCCGATGAGAATCGGGGCAAAGCTTACCGAGAGAATGTTTAAATGGCCAACGGTGAGGGTCGCCCAGCCCAGGGACCAACAGATAGCCAGCTGCAGCGTGATCTGCACCCGCAATGGACTCCACACTTCCCAAAAGATGGCAATGTATAAGAGGCCGACGCTGATGAGCGAGAGCACCGTCGCCAACGCCGTATCACGCTGCGAACTGACCATTTCATCACTGCCCAGTGCCATACTCCCGGTCACCCCGGCTTGGACATCGGGAAAGTCCTGTTGCACAGCTTTGATATGGTCACGCAAGGCCTGCAGGGGCACAGCATGCTTCACAAAGCTACGGTCAGCCGGGCGGTCTTCTACCAGCACGAACAGAAAGTGATCGCCCCCCGAGGTCAAATACCCTTCCTGCGATAGGATTTTGCTATCTTTGAGAAAAAAGCTCGCCCATGGTGAGCGAAACACATAGGTGGCCGGCGCGGCAAGGGCTTGCTCTATTTCTCCGAAGAGCGCTGACAGAAAGGTCACGTCCAGGGTCTGTCCCGGCTCTGCCGTCGAAGGCGTAGAGTTCCCTAAAAACGACCCGGTCAGATGCGACACGAGTGCCTTGCTGATCTCTTGATTCACCGATGCTAACAACTGCTGCAGACCCGGCGCTGCCGCGAGGTCGGTGAGCAACGTCTGCGCATCCTGGAGGCGCTGCTGCAGTGTGTGCAGATCCTCTGGCGACAACAAGAGCAGTTTTTTGCCATCCAGACTAGAGGTATCAATTCTATCGATCACACGGTTGAAATGCTGAGTATCAGCCCGCAGCCGAGGTACCAAGGCGTTGACGAACTGCTTGCCCCGCTCCAGGTGCGGCGCTTCAATCACCACGATGAACGAATCAAGGTCGTAAAAATCCTTGTCGATTTCTTCGAAGTGCTGGATATACCGAGCCTTCTGAGACACCAGGGCATTCCGTGAGGTCTCAAATGCGAGATGATGCGACGTATACCAGATAGACAATACGGCCAGTACCACGGCCATAAGCAGGGTAGTCCAGGGGAAGGTAATCGACAGACGGACGATTGCCCAGACGCCTCGTTGACCCACATCCCGTAGAAAATCCACCCTCGGTATTCCCTCCCGTACGGTCCCGTGAATGGGCCTACAAAGGCTGCCCAATCACTGGCAACCCGAGTGCGCTCCAGGCCGTGAAACCATCCACCATGAAGGCCACATTTTGGTAGCCCAACTGCTGCAGTGTCTGCCCTGCCAGGGCAGCCCGGCTGTCGCGGCGTCAATGCAGGATAATGTTCGTAGATGTATCGGGCACGACGTCATTGATGCGAAATTCTAGTAATCCGCGCGGCAGCAACCGGGCCTGGGCAATATGCCCCTGGTCGTATTCGTCTTTCTCTCGTACGTCCAGAATCACAAACGGCTCTCCAGCCTGGACTTTCGCCTGGACCTGCTCGGCTGTTAACGCGGGAACGACCGCCTTGGCTGCCGCCACCATGGCTTCCAACGTTGTTGCCATGCACCACACCTCCTCTCCACACTATACAAGACATGTGCTCCAGTACCCTTCCCAGTCCTACAACCTCGACAGCATACCGCATGTGTGACCATACGGCAAATTCATTGGCCTCGGAGCTTGACGGGCTCGTAGGGTTGCTTACATTATGGCGCAGCACGCCAGGGCGAGAAGAGCCGATCAAGGATGGCGTTTGCCACGCGACGTGCAAACGTCCGCGCTGTCGGAGAAGACCTCGATGCGTGGATGGGGTTGGGCTATCATGCAAGTCGAGGTTTCGATCACCGTGTCGGCCACTGTGGGGTACTCCACGTGACGGCGGAGTCCGTGCATGCCTCTTGCCTGCGGTGCTGCAGTGCGGTGACCTCCCCCAGCAGACTGGGAGGGTCGACGCCATGACCCACGCCCCCTCTCGCACTTGACCAACAGCTCCTTTGCCGTTTGCCGCGCAGATGGCGTGCGTCTCTGCACTGCTACGGGCCTGCGGGCCGTGCACCCGCCATTGGGCGGATCCGCCCATACAAAATAGGCGGAGCCACCGATGTGGAGGCGGCCTGGAGCCTGTACCATTGTAGCGCTCCTCGCCTGGGAGAACCGCGGGCAGCGATCATGGGCCTCGCTACCCGTCTCAGCCATGGGTGACCTCTCCGCATCACATCGGAGTCCTCTCACGCGCTTTGCCTCTGGTGCTCAAGTGCTGTGGCGTGGTCCAGAGGCAGCCGGGGGGTGGCCGACGCCCTGATCGAGACCTCACACACTAGGGCGAGCATAGCAGAGCAAGGAGGACGTTGGCCACGCGACCTCCACAAGTCCGCGCTTTCGGAGAAGACTTCCATGTGCGGAGGGGGTTTGTGCTATTATGCGAGTCGACGTCGCTGCAAGAGTGGTGGGGCAGAGGAGGCGTGCTGGTCAAGCCAAGCCGCACGGGGCACAAAACGCTGGAACTCGTGTGCGGCTTGCCTGGCCAACCCTTTCCGAAAACTGAAGAGCCCTCTGGATATTCTCCAGATGCCCGTGTCTCCCTTACGATCCCGGTCCGACTTTGCCATCCAAGACAAGGTGCACCAGTTGCTCGGCAGGGAGATTGGGCGGGGACATATGGAGAGCATAACGCCATGAAGACGCTCTTACTGAACCCTCCCTCCTTCCCGCAGTTTGATGGTGGGGCCGGCTCGCGTTGGCCAGCAACGCGTGAAATCACTTCGTTTTGGTATCCAGTGTGGCTCGCCTACCCTGCTGGCATGATCCCAGAGAGCCGTTTGCTAGATGCGCCGCCGCACGGTATAACGCCCGAGGAGACCATCGCTATTGCCAGCCAGTATGATTTCGTTACCCTGTACACCAGCACGGTCGGCTGGCAGAATGATGTGCGGCTGGCTGAGATGATGAAGACTGTCAAACCTGAGCTGAAGATTGCTTTCGTCGGACCGCCGGTGACGGTGCAGCCTGAAGAAGCCCTGCAGGCATCGCCAGCCATCGATTTTGTAATCCGGAAAGAGATTGATTATCCCCTCGCCGAATTTGCCGCCGGGAAATCGCTTGCCGAGATCGCTGGGGTGAGCTTCAAGCACGCTGGTAAGGTCGTCCATAATCCGCCGCGACCACCCCTCCAGGATCTCGATGCATTGCCATTCGCTGCCGAGGTCTACAAGCGTGACCTCGATATCACGAAGTATAATGTCCCTTTCCTGCTGCAGCCCTACATCGCGTTTTATACCTCGCGCGGTTGCCCGGCGTTGTGCACCTTCTGCCTGTGGCCGCAAACCATCAGCGGCCATGCGTGGCGTACACGAAGCATTGCCAATGTCGTCGCTGAAGTCCGGCAGACGCAAGTCCTCTTCCCTGACCTGCAGGAGATCTTCTTTGACGATGACACCTTTGCCTGGGGGAAGAGGCGCACGCTGGCGCTGTGTGAAGCCCTGCAACCCCTGCAGCAAACCTGGTCGTGTACCTCACGCGTGCACACGGACTACGAGACGCTCAAAGCCATGAAGGAGGCAGGTTGCCGCCTGGTGATTGTAGGCTTTGAGTCGGGTGATCCGCAGATCCTTGAGAATATCAAGAAAGGGGCGACCGTCGAACAAGCCCAAACGTTTATGCAACACTGCAAGAGGTTGGGCATCGTGGTGCACGGAGATTTTATCATCGGGCTGCCAGGGGAGACGCCCCAGACCATCGAGCGCACCTTCCAGTTTGCCAAGCAGCTTGACTGCGAAACGATTCAGGTCTCGATAGCCCATGCCTATCCAGGGACCGAGTTTGATGCATACCTGCAACAGCACCAGTACTTCACGGTAGACGAGATGAGCGATGAGCTGGGTCATCAACTGCCCGCCATCCAGTATCCCGGCCTGAGCCGGGCAGAGATTGTCGATGCCGTGGAGCGCTTCTACGATCGCTATTATTTCCGTCCACGGATCATCTTCAGAATTGTGCGTCGGGCGCTCTTCAATACGCGTGAACGCCAGCGCTTATACAAAGAAGCGCATGAATTTCTCCGGCTCCGCGCGAAACGCAAAGCGTTTGTCGCCACGCAGATCAGCTGAGGCGCCATCCTGGAAGGGGAGTGCAGACAGTGCGGCCGCGGCGGCTGATTGTCAATGCTGACGACTTTGGTATCTCTGAGGCCGTGAATGAAGCGGTCATCCGGGCGTTCAGCGAGGGTGTGTTGAGGAGTTGCAGCCTCATGGTGACGGGCGAGGCGTTCGAGCACGCCGTCAGTTTGGCGCATGCCCACCCTGACCTGGCGGTTGGTATTCACCTGGTGACGGTGATGGGGCGGGCTGTGTTGCCACCCGCAGCCATTCCGACGCTCGTAGACGCCGCCGGCAATTTTGTCTCGAACCCCGCAAGGGCAGGGTTGAAGTACTACTTCTCACCGCAAGCCCGGAGCGAGTTGCGCCAGGAGTTGCGGGCGCAATTTGACAAATTTGCCGCCACTGGCTTACGTCTGTCACACATTGATGGGCACTTACACATGCACCTCCACCCGGTGATCTTCCAGGCTGCTCTTGAACTCGGCTTACGCTATGGTGTACGACGCATGCGGGTGCCACAGGAAGAGTACGACCTGGCTGTCAACTTCAGGCGTCAATATGCGGGGAAAAAAGCCCTGTATACATTACTTTTCGGCCTATTCGCTCGCCGCATGAAGCGGCAGCTGCAGGTGGCTGATTTCGTGTATGCCGAGCGCGTGTATGGCACTCTGCACAGCGGTCAGATGGACGAGCAGTATTTTCTGTATATGCTCGACAACCTCCGTGCCCCAACCAATGAAATCTACTTCCATCCGGCAGTCTACCCGGCCGACTGCATGCTCAACGCCGCTGAACAGCAGGGCATGCGAGAATTTGCCGCCTTAACGAGCCCGAGTGTATGCCGTCGCACACAGGAACTTGGCATCGAGTTGATGAACTACTTTGACCTAGGAGAGATCCAATGAAGACTGCAGTTGTGATACGCATGGCTATGCTCGCATAAGCTGGCGGCAATATTATGTGTGAGCCGGGAGATGTGGACTATGGCCGCGAGCTATGTTGTCGCTACACTCGGAGCCACATGGTTCCTGTATACGAGTGTGTCAACTGTGCGCCGTGCCTAGGAACTCTGCTCGTGGGTCTCGGTATGGCGCTGCTCTCTTTTCCTGAGGGCACGTATGCTCATTATCGCCCTTAAGCTTCTGCTGTTCGGTGCGACCGTAGCTGCTTGCGTTTTCTACCTCTTCGCCGTGCTTGCTGCAGTCCGGTTCTTCGGTGAGCAGCACGCCGCCCCCTCGATCATGCTGCAGCCTGTGTCGATTCTGATTCCGCTGTGTGGAGTCGATGAGGGAGCCTATGCGAGCTATGCGACGTTCTGTCTACAAGACTATCCTGCCTATCAAATTGTTTTTGGCACGCGTGACCCTCTGGACCCGGCTATTCCCACTGTGCACCGCCTGATAACCGACTTTCCCGAGCAGGACATTGCCCTCATGGTGTGCGCCAATACCATGGGAGCGAACCCGAAGGTGAGCAACCTGTACAATATGCTCGCATGCGTGAAGTATGAATGGATTGTTATTGTCGATAGTGACATCCGCGTTGATCCTACCTATCTCCGCCATATCATGCCATTCCTGGCTGACCAGCGCATCGGACTGGTGACCTGTCTGTATCGAGCCGCACAAGCCCCTACCTGTGCTGCCAGGCTCGAAGCCATTGGTCTCACCGCCGGCTTTATACCAGGGGTGTTAGCAGCGTGGCTGCTTGAGGGCATGCACTTCGCTCTGGGTGCCACGATGGCGACGACCCGCACGACGCTGAAAGCTATTGGAGGTTTGCAGGCGATTGGCGATCACTTGGTTGATGACTTTATGCTTGGCTATTTGGTCGCGAAGGCTGGCTACGAGGTACGCCTGGCCCACTATGTGGTCGAAACGGTCCTGGCACCTATGGGAGGCTCCGGTATGCTGAAGCATCAGCTGCGCTGGAGTCGCTCGCGGCGTTTTGTACGCCCGGGCGGATACTTCGGCACCGTGCTGACGCATGGGACAGTGCTGGCGTTCCTTACGCTCCTGCTGTATCACAGTACTAGGCTGAGCCAGGTGCTTCTGGCCGTGACGCTGAGTATACGCCTGGGTATGGGGTGGCTCATCGGGGTCTATTGGCTCCAGGATAAGGTCTTGCAACACTACTTTTGGCTGCTGCCCCTCTGCGATCTGCTGAACTTTGGTATCTGGGGGCTGGGGCTGTTTGGCAGGCGGGTGGAGTGGCGGGGGCAGCGTTTGACGATTGGCGGGGGTGGCAAGATTGTTCAGATGCGTTAGGTGAGCGCAGGTCTGCTCTGCCAAGCAGGTCATCAGATCTCCGCGGGGGCTCCCCAGCGCTGGGAGTAAGCGCGGTAGCGCTCGCGTTCGACCGCATGATCGAGCCCGAACTGCACCGGCGAGTAGACGTGAGGACCGTAATGGTCCTTCGGAGTCCTGCCGAACCACTTCGAGCGGGTCGCGATGCAGGATGATCAGGTGCGCATCCGGGTTGTTGGTCGCCTCCCATTATGTCTCTCACCACGGAGAAGGAGTACGGTATGGATGCATCATCCCACATGAACCGCCGCAGCGCTGGCCTGACGCAGGGCACAGCGATGACCTTCGTGATCCTGCTGGGGGTCGTGAGTTTGTTTGCTGACATGACCTACGAAGGCGCCCGCAGCATCACTGGGCCATACCTTGCAGTGCTGGGCGCCAGTGCCACGGTCGTTGGCCTCGTCGCGGGCTTTGGCGAGCTGATCGGCTATATGCTCCGGCTGGTGGCAGGCTACCTCAGCGATCGCACCGGACGCTACTGGACGTTCACGCTGGTCGGTTACGTCGTCAATGTACTGGCGGTGCCCTGCCTGGCGCTGGCCGGACGCTGGGAAGTCGCCGCGGCACTCATGATTGCGGAACGCTTCGGCAAGGCCATTCGCACCCCAGCCCGTGATGCCATGCTCTCGCATGCGACGACCGAGATGGGGCGGGGGTGGGGCTTTGGGCTGCATGAGGCGATGGACCAGATCGGCGCCCTGCTCGGCCCACTTATCGTCGCCGCCGTGTTGTTCAGGCGCGATGGCTATGCCACCGCCTTCGGGGGCTTACTCATCCCAGCGCTACTGACGCTCGGGGTGCTGGTGTTGGCGCGCTTGCTCTATCCTGATCCGCGTGGCTTCGAGATCGGCACGCCGCCGCTGGAGACGCAGGGTTTTCCGCGTGTCTTCTGGCTGTATCTCGGGGCGATTGGGTTGATTGCAGCGGGCTATGCTGATTTTCCGCTCATTGCGTACCATTTTCAAAAGACTTCCCTGGCGTCCGAGGGTTGGATACCCATTTTCTATGCGGTCGCGATGGGCGTGGACGCCTTCGCGGCGCTAGTGTGTGGACGGCTGTTTGATCGCCTCGGATTCGCTGTCCTCGGAAGTGTCGCGCTCGTGTCATTACTCTTCGCGCCGCTGGTGTTCCTGGGCAGTTTTCGCATCGCCATGCTGGGGATGGTGCTGTGGGGCATTGGGATGGGTGCCCAGGAGTCGATCATGCGGGCGGCAGTCGCCGGGATGGTGCCTACGGCGCGGCGCGGGACGGCCTATGGAGTATTCAACAGCGGTTATGGCCTGCTCTGGTTTGCCGGAAGCGTGCTGATGGGCCTGCTGTACGATGTGTCGCTCCCGGCACTGATCGCGTTTTCAGTAGTTGCCCAGCTTATCGCAGTGCCAGTCCTATTCCTTGTCGGGCGCCGGCAGAAAGCTTCATAGGCGGTCTAGGTTTGTGAGAGAAGATGATCTCCTGTTCAACCTGTAACGTCTGGCGCTCATGTGTCACAAATAGCGGCATTGAGTCTTCAACGAGCTGGGAAGCATAGATGTATACGGAAGATGGGCATACCAGGGAAGTATGTGCATTGTTGTGTATAGTCGTGAGAGACATATGAGGCTTCAATTGTTCAGCCATGCTGGGACTTGTCACCTAAGGAGGACCTATGACAAGGAGCTTCGAGCCATGCGAGGTAGGCGGAACCGCCTATACAAAATAGGCGGTTCCGCCGATGTGGAGGAGGCCTGGAGTATATATCATTGCATTGCTTTTCTCATGTGAGAACCGAGGGAAGAGATTATGGGTCTCACTGATTGCCCCAGCCATTTGTGACCTCTCAGCATCACATTGGAGTTCTCGCCCACGCCTTGTCTCCGATGCTGAAGTGTTGTGGCGTAGTCCAGCGGCCGTCGCTGGGTCAGCAGCGCCCACACCAAAAAAGCGGGCTGGCGATCAAGCTTTGCAGGGCACAATCGCCGCCCGCCACACCACGAGGAGCTGTCCTCATGGTATCTCTAAGCCTACCAAGAATGCCTGGATGGGGCAAGCCGGCTGCCCGGTTGCCCGGCGTCCGTGGCCCGCCTCCGTCTCCTGGTTTCAGGCTGCGAGTGCTGGTGTTTGTGAGTCCGGTCCTCTGTGCCCTAGCCAACGGAGGCGGCCAGAAAGCGTTTAGCATGCGGTCTCTGCACGATTGTCCTGTCGCCGTATGGTACGCACGTGCTCGTAACTACCCTGACCGCGCTGAATCGTAGGACACAGACACTGCAGCACACACGGACCATCTTCTGTGCATACCTGGGTAAGGAAGAAGCAACCATGTGACGCAGCATCATGAGGGGCCACGAGGGTCTGACAGGCTCTGGCTTTGGCTCCGGCGTGCTGCCGCAAGTGTACCAAGTCCGTTCCAATTGGAAAACACATTGCTATCGGAGGAAGATATGCTTCAAGAACACAGTATTGTGCACACCGTACTCAGGAGATATGTCCAGCTCTCGATGGTAGCGGCGGTGGTCTCGGCTCTGCTGCTAGTTGGGCATACCGCGTGGGCCGACGACCAGCAGGGCTCGGGAGAGAGGCAGCATAGAGGACATAAGGTGCAAAGCGAGCCGGCTGTCAGGCTGCTCAAGACGGTGTCGATCCCTGGGACCGACGCGAATACAACGAACGGCAAGTTATACTCCTTTGACATCAGTTTTGTCGACGACCAGACCCAGATCTACTATCTCGCCGATCGGTCGAATGTGGCCGTCGACGTCGTCAACGCCAAGACGGCGGCGTTTATCGGACAGATTTCCGTGAGCCCGCCGTTCGCCGGCGTCGTGACCTGTCCCCCTGGCTTCTCCAATTGTAGTGGCCCTAATGGCGTCGTGGCCGCCTACCCCTGGCTCTTTGTGACCGACGGCGGCAGCCGCGTGGTCAATATCGACCTGCGAACCTGCGACCTGACGGCGCCCTGCACTCCTGTCGGAGACGTCACCACGGCCGACAATGATCCCAACCGGGCGGATGAACTGGCGTACGCCCCGGAGCTTGGGGTGCTCCTGGTGATCAACAACGCCGACACACCGCCGTTTGGGACCTTCATCAACGTCAATACGATGACCGGCGCCCTCACCAGGGGGAAGAAGATCTCCTTCCCTGACGCTATCGGTGGCGCCGAACAACCCGTGTGGAACCCCGCCGACGGCCAGTTTTATCTCTCGATCCCCTCGATTGCCGGCCCGCCGGCGACCGGAGCGGTCTATCGAATCGATCCAAACACGGCCACGTTTGAAATAGCGGCCACGATCGACCAGTGTGGCCCGGCCGGCCTCACGCTCGGCCCCAATCAGGAGCTGCTCGTCGGCTGCAATACGGTTTACGGTGTAGACGGCAAGGTGTGGGATTTTACACAGGACATTACTGCGAACCCACGGGAGGTGATCATCGACGCGCAAACCGGCATCATCGTGGAGACCGTGTTTGGCGTAGGGGCTGGGGACGAAGTCTGGTTCAACGGGGGCGACGGGCATTACTACGTCACCGGCAGCGGGAGCCCTCTGCGCCCCCTCCCCGCTACGGTGGCCCAGGGTGCCAGCGTGCTCGGCGTGATCGACGCGTTCAGCCACAGCCTGGATCAACTAGTGCCGACGTTTAATGTGCCAGCGGTGACGACAGGAAGCAACCAGCATCCTGCTGGGACCGCGCACTCGGTGGCCGCTAATGCTAGCAACAATCTCGTGTTTGTGGCCTTGGGGGCCAACAACGTCTTCCCCGACTGCTTGACGGGGTGTATTGCGGTGTACGGGAGGTCGGACAACGATCTAGACTAAGTGCAAGCCTGGATCGTTGGGCCAGCTGCCCCTACCGGGGCGGTGGTGCACGAGCGGCGTGAGCGTGCCGCCCGCCGTCCTTTGTCGTCCTCCACGCGCACACGGTCAGCGGGCGCTCACAAATGTCACCCCTTCGGCACCAAGCCTAGCAGGTTATCAGGTCTCCGAGGGTGCCCCCCAGCGCTGCCAGTAGGAGCGGTAGCGCTCGCGTTCGACCTCATGATCGAGCCCGAACTGCGCCAGCGAGTAGACGTGAGGACCGTAATGGTCCTTCGGGTTCCTGTCGAGGTACCGGCGCATCTGCGCCTCCACCTCGGCTGTGAACGGCAGATCGAACTGCCGATAGATCCGCCGTACTACATCGAGCGGTTTGTGCGAGAGCTGCGCATACCACACGTCCACGAATCGCTCGGCTGGTGCGCATCCGGCATCGCGGGCCTCGGAGCCGCGTCGGATGTCTTCGGCCAGCATGCGCGTCACCTCAGGACCAACGGCCAGCGGGTCCACAGCATCGCTGAACGTCCGCCTCAGAGTCACGTGGAGGCTGGCGACCGACGCAACCACCTCGAGCGGGTCGCGATGCAGGATGATCACGTTCGCATCCGGGTAGGTCGCGAACAAGGCACGCAGGCTGGGCAGATGGAGCGGCGCTTTCAAGACCCACCGCTGGCGGGGGCAATGCCATTGCAGGTGCTGGAGGAACTGCCGGTGGTACTGGTACGCAGGCTGGAGGTCTTGCTGTTCGAGCCAGGTCTGGTACGAAGGGACAAACCAGGTCGACGAGAACTGGGAGCTCAGAAATGCATGGCTTAGTATGACGGTGCACTCCTCGGGCAGGCGTGAGCCGACAAAGTGAATCTTCCGAAACTCGGGTGCGAGGCGGAAGAACCAGCGAATCTGACGCGCAGCGCGTTCGATCCGCGGGTCGGTCTCATGCGTTGCCCGCTCCGGGGGCGGCGACGGATCGCGTATCTCCCAGTGGAGCGGCACACAGTTAGCGGGATCTTGTGCCAGCAGGCCGTGCAGGAACGTCGAGCCCGTGCGCGGCAAGCCGGTGATGAAGAGCGGCCGTCGGATCTGCTCCGCCGTGATGTCGGGATGCTGCTGGCGGTCCCGTGCCATCTTGAGCCGGTTCATCAACATGTGGGTGAGGTCCTCACGCGCTGCGAGGCGACCGATAAAATTGAGACGCGCTTCGCCCTCCACGGATTGCACTAAGCGCCTGAGAGGTTCTTGCAGGGCCGGATCACCAAAGTCGTGCAGGTGGGTGCGTCGGCGTGCAGCTGCAAGCAGGTTTGGCGCGTTGAGCTGGAGCAGGCGCCGGCCCGGGCCCTCGAGAATGCGCGCACCGCGGAGAACGAAACGTAGCCACGTGCTTTGCTCTAGTCTTGTCGGTTCCATCATCGCTTTCTTCTCTTCGAGAAATTCTCTGATACTAGGACAGAGGTGTGGGGCAGCACGAAGCCATTCAACGGTGGTCAATCCGTCTATAAATCACGCCCTTGGGAGTGGAGAGGACCACTTCGTAGTCCTGTGCAAGCAGTCGTTGGAGAAAAGGATAGCGCAAAGGCGGATACTTTTTGGCCCTGGTTTCAGGGTCTGTATCCACAAAAAAGAGCGGCGGCGATTGCTGGAATTCTGCTTGCAGAATATCCCAGGCGCCTGGAAGAATGCGATAGGAGGTGTCGTAGTGAGGATCAAGGCGTGTCGGGCTCCCCCAGATGTACCCGGTAAGGGGAGCCGCGTTGATATAGCGGGATGCGGGTCGTCGTTGCGCTTCCGCATATAAGTAGTCTACCTGCCCCCAAAAGAAGACCTTATCGGCAGGGGTAGAATGTTCTCGTACGTATGTACTGAGTTCATTCTCAGGTCGTTGCAGCCACAAATTGATCGTGTTGGCGATCAGAAACCCCGCTGTAGTGCTCGCAAGTAAAACTTTTAGCGTACGAGGTTGCGGCAGGAAGAAACAATACGTGCGCGTGTGCGTCCATATTGCCGTCAGGACTGGAGCGCCTAACAGGACGAGGGCTGGCAGGAGTTGGTGGAAATAATGGCTATGAAATCGTCCACTGGCAGAGACGCCCACGAAGGAACAGCCTAACAGCATCAGCAACGCGATATATTCTGCCCTCAGGTGTGCCCAATAGCGAGCCCCTCGTGTGCAGCATTCCCGCACAGACAGGCAACAGAGGCAGACCAGCGGATGCCATGCCGCCGCAAACGCCAGACTCATGCCGATCCCCAAGCGCCAGAAGACGGGGTCTGTCGGACCGTGCACAATGTCGTGATCGCCGATCGTCCAATAGTAAGCGTCGCGCAAGATGCCCTGGGTATGTAAAACGAGGACTACAAGGCCGAGCGTGAGAAAATAACTGGTGGTGAGCAGGGTGGCATGCACGACAGAATGGCGCAGGCGCAGGTGGCGCTGGGCGCGATAGGCCGGCAGCAAGACGTACATCCCCACCGGCAGTGCTGCAATCGCTGCTGGTTGCTTGATGAGAAAGGCACAACAGAGCAGAACGCCACTCAAGATGAGCGCCGGGCTTCTGCACGAGGTGTTTTGCTGCAAGGCGACATACAGCGCCCACACAATGGGGAGATTCATCATGACTTCGCCATTGAAGTCAAGGAGGTGGTAGTGCACGGACGCCGTATAGATGGAGTACAAGAGGGCTGCCACCAGACCGACTTCGCGATGAAACAGTTCTTTCCCAAGCGCATAGAGGCCCCACATGGTCAAGAGAATCCAGCCAACCGCAATCAGATGCAACGCCACCCAGTTGTAGTGGCCCACGACAAAAAAAATCGCTGTATAGATCCAAAAAAGGAGCGGTGGCTTCCGATCCAATGCACTGATATAGAGGGTGCCGCCATGTAAGAGTTCATGCGCCACGACGGCATAGCCCCCTTCGTCATCAATGTATTTGGGGTGCATCACGGCTGGCAACCGTAGAAAGACAGTGAGCAAGACAAGAAGCATGCTCTGCCTGCGGAAACTCATAGGGGAACCCCTCGGGCATGTTTTCGTGCTGGGAGAGGGCCTCCGGAAGGCCCTATCATGCCAAGAGTTTCAGGCTGGCATGCCGGCCCACGTCCGGATGAGCCGTGCAGCCCGGCGGATGCGCTTCGCGGGGATAGTGGGGTACACACAGAGCTCCAGAAGCGATGCTTCGTACGGCGAGGCTAGTTTTTGCGTAGGGCCTGTGGCATCACGAAAAGCGGCAAGAGCCGTACAGTTACACATGTCTGTTATTTTCGAATCCACGCCATGCCGTAGGAGGTAATGGCGCAAGGCGTCCCGTTTCTCAGGGGCTATCGTCAAGGGATAGTAGACGTAAATGTGGTTGTCATCCTGTGTCTGGGGAATGGCGATACCTGGCACAGTCTCTAGCGCAGCGGTCAAGAGTTGAGCATTGTCCTGGGCCCCAGCGTTGAAGGCATCGATGTGTTCGAGTTGCAACAGGCCGATGGCGGCTTGGAGGTTGGCCATATGACTGACAGTGGGTTTGGTATGACGAAAATCCTCGAGCAGCTCGTCTCCAACCGTCGAATCCATGAGGGGTCGCCCACAGCACAGCTGCAGCCGCAGGACCGGGTAGGCCGTGAGACTGAAGATGACAGGGCGCGTCAGCAGCCATGCGACCCAGATGGACAAGGCAGTTCGTACAAGAGCGGTTGTGGCTGGCGTGGGAGCCTTGGCCAAGATGGCCTCGGCCCGCCGAGCCACCGCCTCATCCCCTGTGGCAATGGCGCCTCCCCCCAGGCACGGCATATTTTTCCCCTCCGCGAAGCTGAAAACCCCAACGTCTCCAAACGTCCCCACCTGCCGCCCATCGACGCGCACGCCACACGCATGGGCACAGTCTTCGATCACACGAATGCCATGCTGACCCGCCAGAGCCACCACGTCGTGAATAGGACAGGCTTGCCCGAACAGATGGGTAGCGACGATGGCGCCGGTCCGCGCGGTGATCATCGGCGCGATGTGCTGTGGTCCAGCATTAAACGTCTCAGCGTCTACAGCGCAAAAAACGGGGGTATACCCGAGCATCTGAGCGATCATGGGAATGATGGGGAACGTCAGCGCTGGAAAGATAATTTCGGCGCCTTTGTCTAAGTCGAGCGACTCCAGGGCGAGCTGAAAGGCCGAGCGTCCCATGGAAGTGCCAAACACATACGGCACGCCGAGCCACTGCGCCATGCGCTGCTGAAACACGCCAAGCGCCGGGCCAGCTTGGACGGTATGGCGATACAGACAACCCGCCAGGGCCCGCAACGTCCCCGGAGGCAGGTTGACACACCGACGCGGGATAGTACCAAGAGAGGCCATAGACCTGTGCTCCTCCGTCCGTCTAGAGGACTTTGCGAATACCCAAGAGTGACCAGAACACGTCAGGATTGTGCCAATAAAACCCAGCGTAGCGCCAGAAGTGCTGTATCATGAATTTCGGGCGAAAGATGTAGCGGCGATAGAATTGCGCACGCAGCTGCACGAGTTCCTCGGTCGGTACGGCGGCCATGGGGAATAGGGGCGTGGCATAGTGAAACATCTTGGTCGGGTCAGAGTCCTGCAGCTGGTAGAGGTATTGCTTCCACGCCGTGGAGCCCGGATACGGTGTGTAGAAATGCACCTGAATGGTGTCGGAATTCAACTCCTGTGCAAAGCGGATGGTGTGCTCAATTTCCTCCCGCGTCTCGGTAGGATTGCCGATGATATAATAGGCGTTCGTCCCAATTCCAAGCTCCCGCGCCCAGCGGAAGGCTTGCCGGCATCGCTTCAGCCACGGTTTCGGTGTGAAATTCTTTTGGATCGTATCAATAATGCGTTGGGTGCCAGCTTCCACGCCCATCCCAAGCATGAGACAGCCGGCCTGTTTCATCAGGGCCAGCAGGTCGTAATCGACCTCATCAGCACGTACCCGCGCCATCCAGGGCATCGTGGAGTTACGGGCAATCAGTTCCTCGCACAGCGCACGGACGAAGCGTCGATGCGAGGCAAAGCTATCATCCTGAAACGAACAGATATTGACGCCCTGACGCCCCAGGTGCGCCATTTCATCTGCCACATTGGTGGCCGAGCGGGTGCGGAGTTTGGTGCCGGTGCTCACCCGCATAACTTCGCTACAGAAGTTGCAGGGATAGGGACAGCCACGCGTGGCAATCAGAAAACCCCACACCACGCGTTGACGCAGCTGCACCGGGAAGATCGACTTATAGGCCTTGAGTTCTGCTGGCGTGTATGACAGAAATGGCAGGCGGTCCGGGTCCTGCACTACAAACCGCTCATCGGCAGCATAGCACTGATGATAATGGGTTCTCCAGCCCTCCTCGGACGCGTTACTACGGTGCAGCCAGGCCAGGAGTTTGAAAAACTCCTCCTCCGGCTCGCCCAGCAAAATGGCGTCGTACAGCGCCTCACAGCCGTTTTTGATGTCACGGTTCAGATAATGCCCCTGCCCGATGCCAATGACCAGCGGAGCATGAGGGTGCTTTTTCAAGGCGGCCACGAAGGCGTTCGACACGTCGACATCGAAACTCGAGGCGGAGATGACGAGCACATCAGGCCGGATGCTGGCCGTATAGTCGAGCAGTTGTGCCACGCTCCGTGGCGTGATCCACCCATCGAGCAGATGCACCGTGAGCGCTGGGTCCTGTTGCAGTCCTGCTTGCAGATATTTGAGCGTGTAGGGCGGGTCGAAGAACTGCGGGTGGTCGACTTTATCGGTGACAGAGGCAACTCGCAGCAGCAAAATGGAGTCAAGCTCCATAAGACACCCCCTCGTGTAGTGAGCGTGGCGACGATTGTGTCCCTGATGCGTCGGGGGGCGACACCTCCAACCAGGTCCGCAGCCCGATGGGCCGTCTGAACACCCACAGCAAGGCACTCGCACCAATGTGCAGCCAGTAGTCGATGAGCCGGTGCACGACTGTCAAAGAAGCAGCGGTCGCTGTCGACACGTCCAGCAGGCGCAGACAGCTGTACATGGTCACTTCGACAACCCCCACGCCAGAGGGGGTCAGCGGCAAGGCGGACGCAAGCAGCGGAATCATGGTCAAGAACATCCCCTGCATCAGGCGCACCTTGATCCCAAAGGCCACTGCCAAAGATATCGTCCACACGCTCTCGAGGCCCCAAATAAGACCAGTGAGAACGAGGATGAGGCCCAACTGGCTGGAGGGGGGCCACATACCGATGTGAAAAGCGCGGATCATCTGTTGTCCCCGAGCGGGGATCCATGTGGGCCGCATCATTTGAGACACCACAAATGCCAGAAGCACGAGTGTGCCCCCGCCGGCAACGCACACACCAAGCCCTAAGCTCCAGAGCACCGCGTGCGGCAGTCTGAGAGCAAAAAGCCACCAGGAGGCTAGTGCCGCGAGGAGTAACACGACCCAGGCATCCACCATGCGCAAAAAGAGAAGGGCCCCCAGCGCCATTGAGCGTCGGACGCCGCAATTGATCCGCGCCAGGTGGGCTGCATAGACCTCGGCGAGCTTCCCGGGCACCACATTGTCGACACCAGCGGCAAAGAAGAGAAGCAGCCCGAACAGGCGCCACTGGCAAGGGCTTGACACCGGCGCCAGACATCGCTGCCAGCGGTAGCCACGCACCAAGTAGGTCAGGTAATGCGCGAGGCCTCCCAATACCATCAACGTCTTGTTGCAGGCAACGACTTGGCGCCAGGTTTCCTGGATATCGAGCATGGCCCCAAGACCGAGCAGGATGACAAGCGTGATGACCAGGCTCACCAAGGTAGGCCAGCCCCAGAGTCGCACCTCCTCGTAATGAGCCTCAAGAGCGGGAGAGGGATTCTGCTCAAGCATCTATAACCGTTCCGATTCGAAAATGGGGCAAGCCAACAATGTGGTCATGCTACACGTCTGCGCTTGCCTAGGTAGGGCAATAAGACAGCAGCTTGCAAAGCCTCGTAGGCACTCAGCGAGGACGCTAATGGAGGCTGCCCTCGCAGGTTAACCGACGATCATACCACCTCTGCCCCTCTCTCCAAGCCTGTGTGTGCACGCCAAGGTCATTCAGTTTTCTGCAAGGATTTGCCAGGCAAGCTCAAATGAGTTCCAGCGTGTTGTGCCACGGGCGGCTTGCTTGACTAGCACGCCCCCTCTGCCCCACCACCCTGGCAGCGACGTCGACTGGCATGATAGCACGCCCCCGCCACACTGCGAAGTCTTCTTCAACAGCGCGGACTGGAGGAGGGCGCGTGGCCAACATCCTCCTTGCTCTGCTATGCTCCCCCTGGTGTGTGAGGTCTCGATCCTGGCGTCGGCCCTCCCGGCTGCCTCTGGACCACGCCACAGCCCTGCAGCATCGGCGGCAAAGCGCAGGCGAGAACTCCTACGGGATGCTAAGAGGGCACCCATGGCTGAGACGGGCAGCGCGGCGCAGGCTCGCTGCCCGCGGGTCTCCCAGGCGAGGAGCACGCAATGGTACAGGCTCCAGGCCGCCTCCACATCGGCGGCTCCGCCTATTTTGTATGGGCGGATCCGCCCAATGGGGGGCACGGCCCGCAGGCCTGTAGCAGGGCATCGACGCCCACCATCTGCGCTGAATGGCCCTGCCTTGGAAGGGAGGAATCTGTATGGAGATTGTGCAACGCCGCGAGTTATGGATCCACACGCATTTTGTGACGGACTGCGTGCGCTTGTCCCAGGCGCAGGGTCGCGACATTGAGGCAGCCCTGCTACCGGTACTGCGCCAGCAGCATATTGTTTATGGGATTCACTTTGAGGAATCGCGTCATGATCCCGGCATTCGTATCGTGCTGGAGTGTATTCCTCTGCGCAGCGTGCTGGAGCAGATCGAGACAGCTTTACGGCACATCATTGCGCCCATTCCCGCCAAACCCACGCCTGTGCAGACCGTCGCCACCGAGCCGCCACGTATCGTCACCCCACAAGAAGCCCTATAGTGGGTCCTAGGCAGACGACGCGGGGGGGAGATACGTCGCGTCTCTAAGTGGGCGTCAGACGGAAAAGCGTGTACAATCACGTTATTCAACCGATATATAGGAAACCTTATGTGTAGAGAGGATGCCTATGAACCCGCCAGGCACCCAGGCGGTCCGGCCGCTGACTGTCCTGAGCGAAGAAGAAACACTCTTTCGCACCGTCGTACACGACTATGCTGCAACGACCATTGCCCCGCTGGTGTCGCGTATGGACGAGGAAGCGCAGTACGATCCTGCCTTGATCCCTGGCCTGTTCGATCTTGGCGTCATGGGCGTTGAGATTCCAGAGCAGTACGGCGGCCCAGGGAGCAGTTTTTTTATAGCCTGTCTCGCTGTGGAAGAAATCTCGCGGGTGGATGCGGCAGTAGGGGTCTTGGTGGACGTGCACAATACCCTGGTGACCAATGCCTTGCTGCGCTGGGGTACGCCAGCGCAATACGCCGCCTTCTTCCCAAAGCTGGTGCGGCATACTGTAGGGGCGTATGCCCTCTCGGAAGCCGGTTCAGGCAGTGATGCGTTTGCCCTGCAGACGCGGGCCACGCTCGACGGCGATCATTATGTGCTGAATGGGCGCAAACTCTGGACTAGCAACGGACGTGAAGCCGGATGCTACATCATTTTTGCCACCGTTGATCCCAGTCAGGGCTACCGGGGCATTACGGCGTTCATCGTCGAACGCAATGCCCCTGGTTTTGCTGTCGGGCGCGTCGAAAAGAAGCTCGGTATTCGTGCCAGCAGCACGTGTGAGTTAATACTGGATAACTGTATGGTGCCTAAGCAAAATGTCCTTGGTGAAATCGGACAGGGTTATAAAGTTGCGATTGAAACATTGAACGAAGGGCGTATTGGCATTGGCGCGCAGATGGTGGGTGTGGCCCAGGGGGCCTTAGATGCCGCTATCGCGTATGCCAAGCAGCGCCGGCAATTCGGCAAGACCATTGCCGAGTTCCAGAGCATGCAGTTTCAGCTTGCCGATATGGCCACGCAGCTGGAGGCAGCGCGGCTGCTGGTGTACAACGCCGCACGCCTGAAGGACGCCAGCGAGCCCTTTACACAGCAGGGAGCCATGGCCAAGTACTTCGCGTCGCAGATAGCCGAGCATATCACCTCGAAGGCCGTAGAAGTCTTTGGCGGGATGGGCTATACCAAAGACGCTCCGGTAGAAAAATTCTTCCGCGATGCGAAGATTGGTTCGATCTACGAAGGGACGTCCTTCATGCAACTCAGCACGATTGCCAAACAATTGCTGGCGTTCTAGTACTGCGTACGGCTAATTGCCCCCGCCAGTTTGGCGGGGGACTGCAGATAGTCTATAGTCACGGAGCAGGGCATGATCTTCCCAACTGAGGCAGCGTATCGTACCTATCTGCAGGACGTGAAAGATTTTCTGTGGCACGAGATCGACCCACTCGTGCCGCAGATCGAACGCGACGAGTTGATCCCGTTCGACATGCTGCGCCCCAAATTCCGAGAGCATCATCTGTTTGACTGTCTCGTACCCGAGGCCTACGGTGGCCTGGGACTGACGACAGAGCAGTACGCCCCGATTCTCAAAGAGCTTGCGAAAGTGCACGGCGGTCTGCGGGCGATGCTACACGTGCATAATAGCAGTGTGCACCTCATGGAGACTGGCCGTGTCGAGCAGTGCCAGCGCTATATCCCCCGCATGGCAACGGGCGACCTCCTGGTCTGCTTCGGGCTCACGGAACCAGACAGTGGCTCAGGGCTCGACAGTAAATCCCGCGCTGTGCGTCAGGGGGATGTTTACCTCCTCACCGGGCGCAAACACCTGATTACCAATGCGCGTGAGGCGGACCTCTTTGCGGTTTTTTGCTTTACCGAAGACGCGTCTCGGGGCACCAGGGAATTTAGCGTGCTGCTCGTCGAGCGTGGTATGCCCGGCTTTACCATTGAGCGCATGGCACCTACCATGGGATGTTCTGGGGCCTCCCATGATCTCTTGCGCTTCGACAATGTGCTGGTACCGGTCGAGAACGTGCTGGGACGGGAAGGGCTAGGCGCGGTGCAACTGCTGGCTTTTCTAGAGATCAGCCGGGTCTTTATTGCCGTGGCAGCGCTCGGCACTGCCGAACGCGCACTTGAACTGGCTCTGGAGTGGGCAAAACAGCGTGTTACCTTTGGCAAGCCCATCGCGGAACGCCAGGCCGTGCAGGGCTACCTGGCAGAGATGGCGACGGATATCTATGCCTTGCGGCACATGATCCTGGACGCGCTTCGCAAGTATGATGCGGGACAGCGTATCCCTGAAGAAGCCTCGATGTGTAAGCTCTTCGCGCTGGAGGCGGTCGGGCGGGTCACTGATAAAGCCCTCCTGGTGCACGGTGGCCTGGGATACCTCAAATCCAGTCGCATTGAGATGCTCTACCGTGACGCACGTCTGAACTGGCTCGAAGAGGGCACACCAACCATTCACAAACTGATCATCGCGCGCACCCTCTTACAAGAAGAGTATGCGACGTTTGGCCGTGGTGCAGAGCTTGTCTAGGGAGGAGAGAGGCGTATCACGTCCGGGAATCAGGCTGGCGGCGCAGACCGCGCACCAAGTGTACTATCGCCAGAATGAAAGGAATTCCCAGGACAGCAAACATCACGAGCGCTTCGGGATGCTGGAGGTTGTGGGCCCCGTTCGCGAAGAGCTGGTTGTTCGTGATAAAGAGGTACAAACACGCACCGAGGAATAGACAGAATAGGACGCGAACAATCATGCCCGAATCAAAGCCTCGCTTCCCGTCATTCACTGCAACTGTTGAGCCTGCCTCCCTCTCCCAAGGGAGAGGGAGGAACCACTAGACTCGACCTTACCCCTTCGGCAGCCCAAGAACACGTTCCCCAATGATGTTCCTCTGAATCTCCGACGTCCCTGAATAGATCGTTCCGGCTCGGCTACGCAGGAAATTGTACTGCCAATCGCCTGGAATGGCATATTTCGAATCGTGCATGAGCTGGGCGTAGGGCCCTTGCAGCTCCATACCGAACTCTTGCATCCACTTATCCATCTCGCTCCAGTAGAGCTTGTCGAGCGAGGCTTCCGGGCCGGGCGGTTGCCCGCGCAGGCGACTGGTGATGCCGCGATAGAGGTTCAGCAACATGATCTCGACGCGAATATAGGCCTGCGCTAGATTCTGCCGGTACACCGGATCCTTGGACAGGGTATGCCCATTTCTGCGGGTCGCGCGAGCATACTCCATCATGGCATCCAACTGCTGTTTGACCCGCACCTGCGTCGCCAGCGACGAGATGCCACGTTCATAGGTCAGCGTTGTCATAGCCACACGCCAGCCTTCATTCAGCGCGCCGACCAGATTCTGCTTTGGGACGCGCACGTTATCGAAGAAGGTCTCGTTGAACTCGGAATTCCCCGTGATCTGCTTCAGCGGTCTGACGGTGATGCCAGGGCTGTCCATGTCCACCAGGAGGAAGGAAATGCCCCGGTGTTTCGGCGCGTTGGGATCGGTGCGCACGAGCAGGATACACCAATCGGCGTATTGCCCCATACTGGTCCAGATCTTCTGCCCGTTGACCACAAAGTCATCCCCATCCAGGACGGCTTTCGTTTGTAGCGAGGCGAGATCCGAACCTGAGTTGGGCTCTGAAAACCCCTGGCACCAGATTTCGTCAGCATTGAGAATTTTGGGGATAAAGCGTTTTTTCTGTTCCTCGGTCCCATGATGCATCAGCGTGGGACCAACAATGCCAATGCCGAGTCCATTCGCCGGCTGTGGGGCACGCGCTCGGGCCATTTCCTGCGCATAGATCGCTTGCTGGATCAGCGTGGCGCCCTGTCCACCGTATTCCTTGGGCCAGTTGATCCCTACCCAGCCGCCGTCATAGAGCTTGCGCTGCCAGACCCGTCGATAGGCAAACTCGGCATCCTGGTCTTTCGGAGGAGGTTCCTGCGGCCGATTCGTCTCTAGCCAGGTCCGCAGCGTCTGCCGGTACTGCTCATCTTCAGGAGAAAATCTCAGGTCCATGCGACCCTCCTACACCCGCCGCGATATTCAGGCACCCTATGCCTCATCTCTCTGTCCATAGAGGTTAAGCGCGGCAAACCCTAGCACCTTTTTACAGTTTTCGCAACCGTCTCGTGCGGTGCTGTAAGGTGAATCAATGCCTGGATATCGAGGGTGCGCATTGACATTTTACCCTGGACGAATCATGCGAATACGGTATAATGTCTGGCACTATTCCCCGGTAGCTCAGTCGGTAGAGCGGTTGGCTGTTAACCAATTGGTCGCTGGTTCGAGTCCGGCCCGGGGAGCC
>Ga0081455_10002245_pt1 | contig 23005 bp, 18 predicted proteins | sample TabmetS3T2R1_FD_70207 | JGI IMG/M metagenome (GOLD analysis project Ga0081455, IMG submission 70207) | Tabebuia heterophylla rhizosphere microbial communities from the University of Puerto Rico - S3T2R1 | ecosystem: Host-associated > Plants > Roots > Rhizosphere ...
GATGCAGCTCGTCACCCTTGGCGATGCCTTCGATGGTCGTGACGTTGCTGCCGGCGGCCTGCGCCGCCAGCACGGTGCAGGATTTTACCGCGCGCCCGTCGATATGGACGACGCAGGCGCCGCACTGGCTGGTGTCGCAGCCGATATGCGTGCCGGTCAGATTGAGATTTTCCCTTAAGAGATGGACCAGCAGGGTCCGGTCCTCGACGTCGACCGAGACCGCTTTACCGTTCACCGTCAGCTTGACTGTAGACACGCTCACTCCTCCCGATGGTGTTTTTTGATTGGTTCTAATTAGAGACAGCGCGGGCGGAACTTGCAACTAGGATTTTTCGTCCGGGACGCCGATGTGATCGGTGACACATCAATGACGCGATGATGGGCAGCGCGCGTGAGGGGCGGCCGGACAGCGTGCCGGGCCCACCCTTGCAACCCCGGGATGGCATGCCGGATTTACGCACCTTTATCCATTTGGCCGTAACTTCACATTAGCGATTGGGGGCGCAGGCCCCCGGTCCGGGTGGCTTTGAGTCTGGAGACGGGGGCGGGGATGGGGGTTTTCAAGCGTAGTGGCCTGCGGTCGATCAGCCTCCCAACCCTGCGATTCCGAGGCAAGATCATCACAGGCTTTGCGGTGGTGCTGGCGATTTCCGCCGCCAGCATGGGCGTTGCCTGGCTCGGCTTTGAGCATGTGTCGGAAGGCGTGGCCGCCTACCGCAAGAGCGTCACGGAAGCCGATCTTGCCCGCAACATCGATCGCGAGTTGATCTCCTATCGCGCGCTGGTGCGCTATTACGTCGCCACCGGCAAGGAAGAGGACAGCAAGGCGGCGATCGCCGCCGAAGCGGGCCTCAAGGAGGCCATCGATCAATCGATGCGCGGCACCACCAACCCGGCGCGGCTGGAGCAAATCACCAAGCTGGCGCGCGAGTTCCGCGCCTTCACGAAAATCTTCGCCGACATCCTCAAGACCAAGGACGAGAGCGAGCATCTCGCCAAGAACGCGCTGACCCGCAGCGAAATGTCGCTGGAATACAAGCTCGACGACCTCGCCAGCACTGCAACCGAACTCGACCTGCAGGCAGTGGCATTCCAGGCCAAGTCGATCACCACCCAGTTCCAGGCGATCAAAGTCTTCGCCAATAATTTCGTGGTCAGCGGCGATCCGTCGGCGGGGACCAGCACCACAAGCCGCCTCAGCTTTCTCGAAAACGGCTTCAAGAACATCCCGGCGACCCACGAGAAGATCGAGCCGGTCGTCAAGGAGATGAATGCGCTGCTCAAGACCTATCGCGAGGCGTTTGCCAAGCTGGTCGAGAACCGAAAGCTGATCGCCGACCTCACCACCGAAATGGGCGAATCCGCCGAGGAAATCATGAAGGGTGCGGCCACGATGAAGGCGGGCGTGGTTTCCGACCAGGCACGCTTCGAACAGGAATCCAATGCGACCATTGCCGGCACCGAACGGCTGATCCTGATGCTCGCCATCGGCGGCTTCCTGCTGGGCGCGGTCCTGGCCCTGATGCTCGGGCGCGGCATCTCGCGGCCGATGACGGCGATGTGCAAGGCGATGCGCGAGCTGGCTTCCGGCAATTTCGACGTCGTGCTGCCCGGCCTTGGCCGCAGGGACGAGCTCGGCGAGATGGCGGGCGCGGTCGAAGAGTTCAAGATGCAGGCGATTGCCAAGGCCGAGCGCGACGCCGCGGAACAGGAAGCACAGAACAAGTCCAGCGCCGCCGCGCGCCGTTCCGAGCTGATCCGCTTTGCCGACGAGTTCGAGACCGCAGTCGGCTCCATCGTCGCCAATGTCTCGGCCTCCGCCGCACAGCTTGAAGCCGCAGCCGGCACGCTGACGCGCACCGCCGAGACCACGCAATCGCTTTCCAGCCAAGTTGCGGAATCCTCGGGCCAAGCGTCCAGCGACATGCAGTCGGTGGCGGCGGCTACCGAAGAGCTCTCCGTCTCCGTCAACGAGATCGGGCGGCGGGTGCGCGAATCCAACGACATCGCGGTGGCCGCGGTGCGCCAGGCCGAGCAGACCGATAACAGGATCGGCAAGCTGTCGCGCGCGGCGCAGGAGATCGGGGACGTGGTCAAGCTGATCACCGCGATTGCCGAGCAGACCAACCTGCTGGCGCTCAACGCCACCATCGAGGCGGCGCGCGCGGGCGAAGCCGGTCGCGGCTTTGCCGTGGTGGCTTCCGAGGTGAAATCGCTGGCGAGCCAGACCGCAAAGGCGACCGACGAGATCTCCAATCACATCTCGGGCATGCAGGGCGCGACGCAGGAATCGGTCGCCGCGATCAAGGAGATCGGCGGTACCATCGGCAGGATTTCCGAGATTGCCTCCACCATTGCCAGCGCCGTGGAAGAGCAGGGCTCGGCGACGCAGGAGATCGCGCGCAGCGTCCAGAACGTCGCGCGCGGCACCCAGGCATCCGCCGACAATGTCATGCAGGTCAACCGCGGCGCCACCGAGACCGGTTCGGCTTCGGAAGAGGTGCTCAGTTCCGCGCGCACGCTCTCCAACGAAAGCACCCGGCTGCGCGAAGAGCTCGACCGCTTCATGGCGAACATCCGCGCGGCGTAGGCTGCGGCTCTCTCCCATGTCGTCCCGGGCAAGCGAAGCGCGACCCGGGACCCATAACCACAGCACGTGGTTGTTGGAAAGCGCTGGAGCCCCAGCTCGGTCTAACCATAATCACCTGTGGTTATGGGTCCCGGCGTTCGCCGGGGCGACACCGAGTCAGTCCCTGCCGAACTGGTGCTTCAATTCCACCTTCGCGCGCTCCAGCCGCACGCGCTGTGTCTTCGGCAGCGTCTTGCCGGCGCGGTTGATATAGAAGGTCAGCATTGACAGCGCCGAGCGATAGGCGCCGGCCTTGCGTCGTGAACTGCGCTGCGCCGAACGCTTCAGGGACGCCGCGATCTTTTTCGCACTGGTTTGCTTGAACACACCCTGCTTCAGGTCCAGCGCGTCGCTCTCGCGCGTCACGCGCTGCGACCAGCGCCGGGACGAGCCTTTTCCGGCGCCGGTCTTGCGGCGGGCGGACCTCGCGGTTCGTGGCGAAGTCTTGCGGACTTTCGCCTTGCGACGTGCGGCCATGGCTTGCTCCATCGGGCTAACGACCTGAAAAACAGACGCAAATCCGTTCTGTTCCAATTTCGCAGTGCGGGAACTGCTTTGCCACACAAACGTTATTCCTGCGTGGCAGGCATGGCTCACGCCGAACAGAGGTGAGGAACCTCGGGGGCTCCGATTCCCGAGGGGCTTTCTCATTGGTCGAAATGAGTTTGAAGAGGATCGTGCGCAATCCGGCGCAAGAAGAAAGCGCTTCCGCCGTCGTGCAGGATAATTCCCGCGTTGTTACAACCAGCATTCCTGCGCGGCTCGACAATCTCCGCTGGAGCGGCTTCCACACCCGCGTCGTGCTCGCGCTCGGCATCACCTGGATTCTCGACGGGCTCGAAGTGACGCTCGCGGGCGCGTTGTCGGGCGCGCTGAAGGAAAGCCCGACGCTGCAATTCTCCAATTTCGACGTTGGTCTGGCCAACAGCGCCTATCTGGCCGGCGCCGTGCTGGGCGCGCTCGGATTCGGCTGGCTCACCGACCGCATCGGGCGCAAGAAACTGTTCTTCATCACGCTGGCGGTCTATCTCATTGCGACCGCAGCGACGGCGCTGTCGTGGAATGTCGCAAGCTACGCGCTGTTTCGCTTTATCACCGGCGCCGGCATCGGCGGCGAATATACCGCGATCAACTCGACCATCCAGGAACTGGTGCCGGCGCGCTACCGCGGCTGGACCGATCTCGTGATCAACGGCAGTTTCTGGATCGGCGCCGCCATGGGCGCGGTCAGCGCCATCGTACTGCTCGATCCCGCGGTGGTTGGCGTCGATCTCGGCTGGCGGCTCGCCTATCTCACCGGCGCCGTGCTTGGCCTCGTCGTGTTCGTGATGCGGATGTGGATCCCGGAAAGCCCGCGCTGGCTGATGATCCATGGCCGCCCGGACGAGGCGCATGCGATCGTCGACGAGATCGAGAAATCGGCGCTGGGACGTTCGCAGAAAGGCGAGGCGTTTCCGAAGATGCGGTTGAAGATGCGCAGCCACACGCCGCTGCGCGAGGTCGCCCACACCCTGTTCTCGGTCTATCGCCAGCGCTCAATGGTCGGCCTCGTGCTGATGGCCTCGCAAGCCTTCTTCTACAACGCGATCTTCTTCACTTTCGCCCTGATACTGACCGACTTCTTCGGCATCCCCGCAAGCCATGTCGGCTGGTACATCCTGCCGTTTGCCGCCGGCAATTTCCTCGGGCCGCTGCTGCTGGGACGCCTGTTCGACAGCATGGGCCGGCGCACGATGATCACCTTCACCTACGGCATCTCGGGCGTGCTGCTGGCGGTCTCGGGATATCTGTTCTCGATCGGCGCGCTTTCGGCGCAATCGCAGACCATCGCCTGGATGGTGATCTTCTTCTTTGCCTCGCCCGCCGCAAGTGCGGCCTATCTCACGGTCAGCGAAACCTTCCCGCTGGAGGTCCGGGCGCTGGCAATTGCGCTGTTCTATGCGGTGGGCACGGGAATTGGCGGAGTGATCGGGCCCGCGCTGTTTGGCGCGCTGATCGATACGGGATCGCGGACAAGCGTGTTCGCGGGCTACCTGTTCGGCTCCGTCCTGATGATCGCGGCGGCGACTGTGGCCTGGCGTTATTGCGTCGCTGCCGAGCGGCGCTCGCTGGAATCGGTTGCCAAGCCGCTCGCTTTTGTGGAGTAGGATATGATGGATCAGGAACTGGCTGAAATGCCGCTCGACGATATCGCACCCGAGGATGAAGAGGCGCTGGAAGCCGTTCCGGTGCCGAGTTCGCTGGTGCCGCATCTGAGCGAGACCGCGGTGCTGCTCGATATCGACGGCACGCTGCTCGATCTGATGCCGACGCCGCGCGAGGTGTGGGTGCCGCCCGGTCTTGCAAGGACGCTCAACCGCCTCTACCGGCGAACCGGCGGCGCGCTGGCGCTGGTCAGCGGCCGTTCGCTCAACGACATCGACCTGATCTTCGCGCCCGACCAGTTTCCCGCCATCGGCGGCCATGGCGCGGAGATGCGGATCGAGGCGGAAGCCGAGGCTGTCGCCGCGCACGCGCCGCCGCTGGACAAGGAGCTGAAGCGGCGGCTGGCTGCCATCGCAAAGCTGAGCCCCGGCATCTTGCTCGAGGACAAGGGCTATTCGCTGGCGCTGCACTATCGCCTCGCGCCGCATGCGGAGAAGGCGATCTATGCCGCGGTGTCGCTGATCCGCGCCGACTTGCCGGACGCGCCGATCGAGGTGCTGCCGGGCAAGCAGGTCTGCGAGATCAAGCACTCCGGCTTCACCAAGGCGAGCGGCGTGCGCGAGTTGATGACCCATCCGCCGTTCAGGGGACGCAAGCCGTTCTTCATCGGCGACGACGTCACCGACGAATCGGTGTTTGCGATCATGCCCGATCTCGACGGCGTCGCCTTCTCGGTCGGCCGCCGCGCCAAGGGGGTGGCAGGCCATTTCGATGCGCCGAGCGATGTGCGCGAGTTCCTGGCACACCTGCTTGACGATGAAAGGGACGCACCGCTGCCATAAACGGAACGGCGAGCGCCACAATCCTAAACCGATTTCGCCGCGCGGCCTCCGATTACGATTATTTTGCGCATCATTGCGCGCTTTGGCTGAAATATCTTTTCGCCTGGCGGCGCGAGTTCCATGCGACGCGCCCGATTTTGGTTTCATTTCGCAAAGATCGTGATCAGGAACCATATAGATGAATAACAGTTAAACGATGGACTTCACGGAAGGGGACGGCCTGTGAACCTCGTCGTTGTTTCAAATCGGGTAGCGCGCGGAAAGGCCAACGAGCCCATGACGGGCGGGTTGGCTGCGGCGCTGCTGCCCATGGTGGAGAATTCCGGCGCGATCTGGGTCGGTTCCTCCGGCCGCGTGCGCGACGGCGGGCAGGAGCCGTTCGCCGAAATCGAATCGCTCGGCAGCGGCGCGCTGGCCATGCTCGATCTGCCGGCCGCGCACTACGGCGGCTATTACGAAGGTTTTGCCAATTCGGCGCTGTGGCCGGCCATGCATTCGCGGCCCGACCTGATCCGCGCGACGCAGGACGACTATCTCAGCTATCGCGAGGTCAACGCCTTCATGGCGCGCGCGCTGCTGCGCTTCCGCAAGAAGGACGCAGCCTTCTGGGTGCAGGACTATCACTTCCTCGCGCTTGGCGCGGAGTTGCGCGACCTCGGCGTCACTGAGCCGGTCGGCTTCTTCCTGCACACGCCCTGGCCGGCGCGGAGCGTGATCGGCGGCGTGCCGCATGCCCGCGAGTTGATCGAGGCGATGCTGGCCTACGACCTGATCGGCTTCCAGACCGGCGAAGATTGCGAGAACTTCCTCTCCGCCGTGCAGAACGAGCTCGATCTTCCCGTGCATGGCGGCGTGATCGTGTCGCGCTACGGCCGCACCCGCGCGGCCGTGTTCCCGATCGGCATCGACGTTGACTTGTTCGCGCAATATGCCGCGAAGGCTTCGTCGCATCCCGAAGTGTCGCGGCTGCGCCGCAGCCTTAACGGCGACCGGCTCGCGATCGGCGTCGACCGCCTCGACTATTCCAAGGGCCTGACCAACCGCATCCGCGCCTTCGACCAGATGTGGAGCGACCAGCCCTCGCTGCTGCGCACCGCCTCGCTGCTGCAGATTGCAACGCCCTCGCGCGGCGCGATCGAGGCTTACGGCACTTTGCAGAACGAGGTCGCAAAGCTCGTCAGCGACGTCAACGGCCGCCATGGCGAGATCGACTGGACGCCGATCCGCTATCTCAACAAGGGCTTTAGCCAGGCCGTGCTCGCCGGTCTCTACCGCACAGCGCAGGTCGGCGTAGTGACTCCCTTGCAGGACGGCATGAACCTCGTCGCCAAGGAATATGTCGCTGCCCAGAACGCTGCCGATCCCGGCGTGCTGGTGCTGTCGAAATTTGCCGGGGCGGCCAACGAGCTTGACGCGGCGCTCCTGGTCAATCCGCACGACATCGACGGCATGGCACGAACCATTGCCACCGCTCTGACCATGCCGCTCACCGAGCGCCGCATGCGCTGGGAAGCGATGATGGCGAAGCTGCGCCGCGGCACCATCCAGCAGTGGTTTGCCAATTTCGTCGAAGAGCTGCAGTTGACCCAGCTCGACAAGGGCGAGACACCGTCGCAGGTGCCGGATCACCATCCGACGCTGTGGCCGCGCCGCCCGGCGCAGGCCGGCGCGCGAATACATTAAATCTCAATAGCAGTACGACACGCCGTCGAGCACGGTGCAGCGCACCTTGTTCGGCGAGCTGGGATTGTCGAGCGGTACCGAGCCGCCGCGGCCGTTTCCGACGAACACGCCTTTGCCAACCACCACCGACTGCTTGTTGCCGATGATCACGCTCGGATGCGGCGAGGCGAGGTTTGCCCGCGTGCCGTCCGGCCAGATGATGGCGTCGCCAGTCCAGATGCCGCGCTGGCCATCGTCGCAGGTGACGTCGGTGCCCTGGCGGGTGCAGTTCCGCGCCATGGCGGAAGGAGCTGCGCCCAGGGCGGCTACGGAAAGAAGAGTTAAGAAAACAAGCGCCCGCGCGATCATTGCAACCATCCCCTGCTGATTTGGCTTCGGCCTAGGCTCAGTCGTCGGCGATCCGCGTCTCCCGGTTCAAAAAGAGTCTCGCGACGAGTGGTCGAGGTGCCGAATTTTCCAATTATTCCAATGAATTGGGGAAATTTTTGGCCCGAGGCCGGGCCTCCCTTGCAAAATCCCCCATGCCCCTTCATGAGAGGGGCCTCCGGAGAGATGGCCGAGTGGCTTAAGGCGCACGCTTGGAAAGCGTGTGTGCGGGAAACCGTACCGTGGGTTCGAATCCCACTCTCTCCGCCAGCGAACTCATATAACTCACTGCACAATAACGATTGTTCATGCGACCGATAGACTCGGCCCCCAAATAAGCCCCCAAAGCAGTTTCAAGGTCGTGCCACTCGGCGCGACATCGACGCCAGCCCCCTCGATGATTTGCCGGATCGTGATGCGGACGTCGCCGCCCTCTGCGCCCGTGTGAGAAGTCGGCAGGGGCTAGGCCCGTCTCTCGCTCCTACCCGACCGATGTCCCACTCGTGGGAGCCATGATCCAAATCAACGCCGTGGCTCGACAGCCGCTCAAGGAATTCGCGCTGTAAGTTGCTCAACCCGTTTTCTGCGCTGGACGCTTGTCGACTGGGTCGCCGCCGCCTCCTGTCCGGTGATTGGGGGTATGTCACCAATGAAACGCTGTCTCGCTGCTTTCGCTATCGCCACCACCCTGTTCGCACCAGTTGCGCACGCCAACGATGCCTTGGAAGCCAAGGTGCGGGCCTACGCTCCGGTCTTCTCGCTCGCCAAAGTATGTGACATCAGGGTCAATGACGCCACCTCGGTTGACCACCGCGCTATGCTCGGATCGGTGAAATCTGACCCAAACGCCAACAAACTCGCTTTCCGCCTGCATTACGAAACGCAGACGGCCTACATCAAGGCCCGCGACGGAGGTCAACGGCTGGCCTTCTGCAAGGACTTCATCGCAGCCAACAGCCAATACGCCAAGGCGCGCGTCACCGCAGTGGTCGAAGACCACATGAAGGATGTCAGCACGAGTGTGCAGAAAGCCATTGCCCACAATGTCTGCGGTGCGCCCCCGGCCAAATTGTCCAAGGCCGACTGGAAATCGTATGCGCTTATCAAACAGTTACTTCAGATGGAGCAAAAGTTGGCCAAGGAAAACGCCGAGACGAATGGCTGGAACGTCGCCGACGAAAGGGCGGCAGTTACAGAACAGTTCTGCGCGGCGCTGCGGTGATTGGTACGGCAGCGATCTGAAAGACTTTCCAGGGCTACGCGCTTGCCTAGACCGTCGCGTTAGGGCGCATTAACCATTTCGACATCGGCAATCCGCTGATACACATGAACGGTCGTCCTTGGCTTAGTCAGGATATGAAACGAATGCCATCGATGAAGGGATTTCACATGAAGATGCCCTTTGCAGTTTTACTCGCGGCTTCGCTCTTGATCCCTCTAACCTCCGTTCATGCTCGAACAATTTATCCAACTCAACGGTGTCATGTGTATGATGACACGTCGTTCATTCAAATTCCCGGGCAGTGCGGAACGGTGTTGCCGTCTTACCCTCGCAGATTAATTCTCCGCTCGTCCAGACAACTTTCTCATTGCTATTGCTCACGTCGTTTCTAGCCGCGCACAGATCGTTCACATCGAGCAAATGCAAAGTCTTATGCAATAGCATCCCGGCCTTACTGAGTAGCTGATGAACCGGTCGTCACAGCCGTTGCTCCCATCGAAACGCCTTGGGCATAAGAAAGAATGCGCGGACATACCTCAGCGCCGCAGCACTGCAGTTCAGCATTTGCGGACAAGTCGGTCGCTGCAATTGATCGAGCGGCGAGTAGCCAGCTGACGTTGCCTGTTGCGTCATTAGCAAGACGTGCATGTGCTGACTAGGATGGGTTCGGCGTAGGGCTTGGAAAAGGGTCCTTTCGCAAGGTTGAGGAGGCTAGCTTCATTGCTACACAGGCGGAGAAGGTTCGATCCCAGTACCTTTCCCTCCGCCAGCTAAATTTGAGGGTCGCCGCACTTCCTGGCGTGAAGGGCCCAAAATCCCGCAGCGGCAACGGGTGTTCTGAAACTTGCATGCTGCGGCTTCGATAGTGGCAACGTGTTGCCCATCGATGCTTCCGGCTCTGCCCGCCAATCGATGCATGCCAAGCAGCCTCATTTCGCTCCAGTACCTTGAACCTTTGTTGGACGCGGAGAGAAGCGTTTCTTCAGCGCCAGAAAAGGTAACTCAATCCAATGGTAGGATGCCGATGCCACTCCGAGCGAAAGCATCAAAGCTGCCAACTTTCCCATGGTGCCGTACTTCGACAACCCGAGCACGATAGGAGGATGCCAGAGATAAAAGCCGTAGGAAATTCTGCCAATGTAGACGAGCGGAACCAATGAGAGAAACCATCTGAGCGGAGTTTCATGCCGCAAGCTTGCTACCAATATAGCCGACAATAAAGCCGCAATTGAAAGTCCCGCGGTCTGCGTAACGACATTTAGAACAGGCGCAAGCAAGAGAATTGCTAACAGGCCACCGCTCGCAACGAGCCACATCCCGCTCAATTTGATTGTTAGATCGGGAGTTCGTCGTACAAGAAGTGCCAGTAAACAACCAATCAGAAGGGCATCGCCGTGGGTATCGAAGCCGTTGTAAGTCCGTTCAGGAGTCGCACCGTTTAGCGCGAGGAAGCATCGCCAAGTGACCATAAAAATGATCATGGCTAGGACACACCAGATCGCGCGCCGAAAGAAGATGAATGCCAGCAGCGCAGGCCAAAGCAGATAGAACTGTTCCTCCATGGCAAGCGACCAAGTGTGGCCGAGCTTATACTCGCTCCACCAAAGGAATGCTCTGTTCCAGTTCATCATATAGACGGAAGACATGGCTACAGCTCCAAAAGACCAGATATTTGGAGCGGTCCAGCTGATCTCGATGACGACAACTAAGAGAAACACAGCGAAGGCAGGCCACAGTCGCAGGGCTCTTCGAACATAAAAATTTCGGTAGTCGATCGCCCCTGTCTCGGAAAACTCGTTGGCCAGCAAGGTCGTTATCAAATAGCCGCTAAGGACGAAGAAAATGTCCACGCCTGCCCATCCACCGGGAAACGTAGACTCCCATGCGTGGTCCAGGAAGACAAAAATGATGGCTACGGCTCTGAGGCCGTCGAGAGAGGGTTCATACTTCAAATCATTCCCTCTGCTGAAAAAAGAGCACAAGCGCTTATGGTGATAATCCTTCTTCCCTGAGATGCCTTGGAGCCACGAACAAGGCTATTTCATAGTGACGTTGTCTTCAATCTGCGGTTCAGTTGGCAGTTCCCATGCGCGCCGGGTGGAAATGCGGCCGGACTTCGGCGCCGCGCTTGCCACACGCTTCGCACACCAACTGCGGCTTTAGAGGCGTGACGTTATAGCTCTATTGAATGGTGCAGCGGACGTTTGTGTATTGTGGCTTCGAACACTTGGAATACTTGCGGTCAACGCCCTGTAAAATGTAGTCGATTTTGCCGGGCTTAAGCTGGGTTTGCATAGTAACGTGACAACTGCGTCCCTTGATCGCTACATCCCAAATCTGAAAATGGCTTGGGTGCTCAATTGTTCGTCGCAACCTATTCTCGGAGATGACGCGCCACCGCCCGCCCAAGTTTGCTTGAGATTGATACCCACCACGGAATTTTTCGGAGACTGCCTCTAACGACTCCTCGACTTGTTTTCCTCCGACAAGCTTTGAAGTAATGATCCAATCGCTCGTGCTGCAGGAATTGCTCGATGTGTAGTGAATGCGGATCACCGTTGGTGCATCCTGAGCGCGGACGGACGAAGGGGCGAGCAGCGCGCAGAGTGAGACTACGCCAACCGAAATTATCCTCATGTAAAAGTCCCTAAACGGAAAGGAGCATCCTTCCGCAACCGCAGACGGAGTGCAAGACCATGCGCAGAGATCAGAGACAATCCTCGATCCGGATTGGCAGCTTGCGAACGCGCTTGCCGATGGCGTCGTAGACGGCGTTGGCGATCGCGGCCTGGATGCCGGCGCTGCCCAGCATGCCGATGCCCTTAACCCCGCCGGGGAGATGCGGATCGTTCTCCTCGATCATGGCGATGTCGAACGCGGGCATATCGGCATGAACGGGAATGAGATAGTCGGTGAACGACTTGCCGATGATGCTGCCGGTCGCGGCATCGGTCACGGTCCGCTCATGAAGCGCCATGCCGATGCCACCGATGAGACCGCCGACATACTGGCTCTTCGCCAGCAGCGGATTGAGGATGTGCCCGGCCGCAAAGGCACCGCAGACGCGGCGGAGACGGATCTCCCCGAGCTCGGCGTCGACACCGATCTCGACAAAGATCGCGCCGTATCCCATGCCGGTTGCCGCAAGCTTCTGATGATCGGTCGCCGGGCTCTCGCCCTCCGCCTCGAGGCCATCAGCGGCGGCACGCGCGAGCACGGCGGTGAGCCTTTCGCCGGCGTTGCCGGAGCGGCTGCGGATCATCCCGTCGGCGAATTCAAGATCTTCCGGCGGCTTGCCGCCGAGCGGCGAGGTGGTGTCGGTGGTTGCGATGCTCGCCAAGACCTCGCGCAGTTTCGACGTCGCCGCTTCCACGGCGGGAAAGATGCTCGCCGTGACCTGCGAGCCGCCGGAGAACGGGCCGTCCGGCAAATAGGTGTCGCCGAGCTCGACGGTGACTTTGTCCATAGGCAAGCCGAGCGCATCGGCCGCGATCTGGCCAAGCGCGGTGTAGGTGCCCGAGCCCATGTCCTGTGTGCCGCACTGGACCAGCAGCGAGCCGTCTGCGCGCAGCGCCACGCGCGCGCGGCAGGCCTGGCGGATCGCCGGATAGAGCGTGGTGGCCATGCCGAAACCGATTTTCCAGCGGCCGACTTTGGCTGCCGATCGCGTGCGGCGCTCGGCCCAGCCAAAGCGCTCCGCGCCGACGCGGTAGCATTCGCGCAGGCTGTTGCTGCTCCAGGGCCGGCCGCTCTCCTGGTCGCGATCGGCAAAATTGTTTAGGCGCAATTCGAGCGGATCGATCCCGAGCAGCTCGGCCGCCTCGTCCATCGCCGACTCCAGCCCAAACGTGCCGGGGGCCGTTCCCGGCGCGCGCATCGGAACCGGCTGCGGCTCGTTGGTGCGCACAAGGCGATGACGCGTGGTGACGTTGGGGCAGGCGTAGAGGAAGCGCGTGTATACTGCGGTCGAGTCCGAAAATTCCGCATGTGTCGAGGTTTGCGCAACGACATCATGCTCGATCGCTGTCAGCCGGCCATCGACGAAGCCGAGTGCGAGGTCTTGGGCCGTCTCCTGCCGCCGCCCGACCAGGGTGAACATCTGCGCGCGGGAAAGCTCGAGCCGCACCGGACGGTCCGTCTTTCGCGACGCCAGCATCGCCCAGAGCATCCACGGCCACCACAGCTGTCCCTTGCAGCCGAACCCGCCGCCGAGATAGCGCGCCAGCACGCGGATGTCGGCGGGCGGCATCTCGAACGCATGCGCGATGATCGACCGCGTGCCGAAGATTGCCTGGGTGCAGGTGTGGACGACGGCCTTCTTGCCTTCCCACCAGCAGACGACCGCGTGGGGCTCCATCGGATGATGGTTGTTGACGGCGGTGGTGTAGCGGCGCCGGACCACGAGCTCGGCCTCGCTCAACGCCCTCGTGGAATCGCCGCGGCGGGTCGCGGCTGGGAAACGCCCGACCATCGCAGGCACATAGGCCAGGTCCAGCGCCTGGTCCATTCGCGTAAGCGCCGTCCGCGCTGCGATCGAGACTTTTGTCGCGTTCGCCGCTTCGCGGGCCTCCGATAGCGTGGTGGCGGCGACGAGCGCCACGGGCTGGCCGTGAAAATGGATGGCCTTCTCCCGGATCAGGCTGGTTGCCGCCGACGGCTTCAGTGAAGCGGCATCGTCATGCGTAACGAGGGTGGCAAAGCCTGGAAACGCAGCAGCCCGTGATGCATCGAGCGACTGCAATTCGCCGCAGGCGACGGGCGATTCCACGAGGGTCGCGTGCAACAGGCCTTTAGGCATGATCTCGCCTTCATAACGGGCCTGGCCGGTGACCTTGAGGATGCCTTCATAGCGCGCGATGGTTCGGTTCTTCACGACCGGCCTCCTGCCGTTTGCAGGGCGCGAATGACGGCGTTGCGCAGCAAGGGGATTTTGAATGCGTTGCCTTCGAGCGGGCTCGCGCCTTCGATTGCCAACTCGCCGGCTGCGACGAAGGCCTGCTCCGTCGGTGCGCGGCCGATGATCGCCGCTTCGCTTCTTCCGAGCCGCCAGGGCAGGGGCGCGACGCCGCCGGCCGCGAGCCTCGCCTCGGCGATGACGCCGTCCTCTATGCGCAGGGCCGCCGCGACGGAGACGACAGCAAATTCGAAGGAGGCGCGATCGCGGATCTTCAGATAGGTCGAGTGCGGTGCGAAACGCTCTGCGCCGAGGATGCGGATCGCAGTGATCATCTCCCCGGGACGCAGTGATGAATCGGGTGCGGTGGTCTCGCCTGGAAGCGGGTAGAGGTCGGACAGCGCGAGTTCCCGCTCGCCGCTCGCACTGCTGACCGCGATCTCGGCATCAAGCGCGGCCAGCGCCACCGCAAGATCGGAAGGATGCGTCGCGACGCAGCCTGGCGAGCCGCCGAACAGCACGGCATGGCGGTTCTCGCCATGTCGGGCGCCGCATCCGGACCCGGGATCGCGCTTGTTGCAGGCCAGTCCCGCTTCGCGAAAATAGGGACACCGTGTCCGCTGCAGCAGATTGCCGCCCACGGTCGCGAGATTGCGCACCTGTCCGCTGGCGCTCGCAAGGATGGCATCGCAGATCAGGGGATGGTGTGCTTTCACTTCCGGATCAGCGGCAATGTCACTCAGTCGCGCCATCGCGCCGATGGCGAGCCTGTCGCCGGCACGGGCGATGTTCGCAAGCGGCAAGCGGGAGATGTCGATCACGTCCTGGGGCGCGGTCAGCGAGGCTTTCCAGAGCGGTAGCAGATCGGTGCCGCCGGCGAGGTAGGCCGCACCTGGCCTCTGCCCCTGCGAGAGCGCATCGGTGAGTTCGGTCGCGCGAACATAGTTGAACGAAGCACCGCTCATAGCCCGCCGACCTCGGCGATCGCGGCGACGATGTTGGCGTGGGCGCCGCAACGGCAGAGATTGCCGCTCATTCCTTCGCGGATGTCTTCGATCGAGCGTGCGCCTTCCGCCAGCAAGGCGATACCGGACAGGATCTGGCCCGGCGTGCAGTAGCCACATTGCAGCGCATCGTGCCGGATGAAGGCATCCTGCAGCGGATGCAGGCGATCGGCCGTCCCGAGCCCCTCAATCGTGGTCACGTCGGCGTCGCTGAAGGATGCCGCCAGCGCCAGGCAAGATGCGATCCGCCGGCCCGCGACCAGCACCGTGCAGGCGCCGCAGCCGCCCATGTCGCAGCCCTTCTTGGTGCCGGTGAGCCCGAGTTCGTCGCGGATCACGTCCAGCAGGGTCGCGGTCGGCGCGACCTCGAGTTCGTATCGCGTGCCGTTGATGGTCATGGAAAGCGCGATGCGCTGTTTTCGAAGGTTGGCGTCTCGTGATTGCGTCATCTGGTGTTCATTGCCGTAGCACTGGAATGCTCGGCTGCGATTATGGCAGGCTATGGCGAGCCTGGAAGGCATGGTATTATCCTAGGATTCACGAGGTCCCCCTTGGACATTGTTCGAAAGATGCTGCCGTGCCGGTGATCGAGAAAAGCCGCAGTGAGCTCGGAGATTTCCTGAGATCGCGCCGGGAGAAACTGCGGCCGCGGGACGTTGGGCTTTCCGACGGCCGGCGGCGGCGAACTGCCGGTCTGCGGCGCGAGGAAGTGGCTGAACTCGCCGGCATTGGCGTCGACTGGTATGTGCGCCTGGAGCAAGGCCGCTCCGTCAATCCGTCGATCACGACGATCAATGCGCTGGCCCGCGCGCTCAGGCTCAGCAAGGTCGAGCACCTTCACCTCAAGGCCCTGACGCGCTCCGGCGAGCGGCGGGGTTTCCAGCAGGAGACCGTGCCGGCTTCATTGCAGCGGATGATCGACGCCATGAAACAGCCGGCCTATGTGACCGGCCGCAGATGGGACCTGCTCGGCTGGAACAAGGCGGCGAACGACATTTTCGGGTTCGATCAGCTGGCGAGCGAGGACCGCAACGTCCTCGTCTCCATGTTGACGCGGCCCTCGGCGCGGAAGCTGTTCGGCCCGGGCTGGGCCGACGAAGCGAAGCGCGTCGTCGCGCAGTTCCGGACCACGCACGATCTATGGGCCGACGATCCCGCGTTTCATGATCTGCTGCTCAAGCTCAGGAAAGGCTGCCCGGAATTCTCGGTCTGGTGGAAAACCCATGACATCCGCGGCACGGCCGCCGGTATCAAGCGGCTGCATCATCCGAAGAAGGGCGCGCTGTCGTTCGAACATGCGAGCTTCCAGGCGAATGACGACCCGTCATTGCGCGTCGTCATCTACACGCCCGTCAAGTAGGTGATCTTGGGCTTCTACTATTGCAATGGCGCTCGCCTCGCTGCGGCGACCGGCGCCTGTCGCTGATCCCGTCTGCAAGTCGAATTCAGATCAAATCTTCAGACAGGAGCGCCGGACACGGCGAATCTGGTCGACGTGTTGACCACGTTCGCACGCCGGGTCTTCTATCTGAGCCGGGCCGGCGGCTTCGGAGCATGCAACTCCCTGCTGCGGAACTCACGGGGCGACACGCCGACATGTCTGAGGAAGCTGCGGCTGAAATGGCTGTGGCTCATGCCGACCTCGAGCGCGATCTGGGTGATCGAAAGGTTGGGCTCGCGCAGCAGCGCCTTGGCGCGCGCAAGGCGACGTTCCGTGATGAAGGCAAAGGGCGACATGCCGTGGCTGGCGTGAAACCGGCGGGTGAAGTGCCACTGGCTGAGCTTCATTTCCCGGGCCAGCGTCGAAAGGCTGATCGAGTGCTCAAGATTTTTCTCGACGAAGTTTTCGAGATGCACCAGTTCCCTGGCAGAAAACGCCGAGACGTTCTCGGAAGGGCGGATCCTTGCGCCGGCCTGCGCCCCGATGCCGACGCGATAGGCAATCATCGTAGCGATCGCCTCGGCGAATGTGGCGCTCGGCGGCTTGCCGTCACGCAACGAGGAACGCAGCAGCGTGGCAGCCGCCGAGAGAAGCGGATCACGCAACGTGAATACCTTGTCCAGAGGCAGCCTCGGCACGCCCAGTACCTTGGCGATGAAGCGCTTCCATACATACAACGAGACGAAATCCGCCGTGTGGCGCCAGGCGACCGTGTAGGGCTGTCCGACCGGCAGAACCAGAATGTCGCGCGTGCCGAGGTGCTTCACATGCGCGACCTTTGCCTTGTAGCGCTGGGTAAGGCTGTAAAGCGCACGCCCAAGCGGCACGCATATCCTGACAACCTTGGACGACCGCAGGCGCGGCAGGTCTGAAAGCCCCGTGTGATGGTAGTAGAGTTCAAAATGTCCGGGGTGGGAGAATGGCAGCGGCTGCGCGGTCATGGTCGTCTTTCAGTTCACTGCGTTGCGGGGCATCGGGCGTTGGCTGGATGGTCGGGCCCGGCGGCGTCGGCGTTCCCGACTAGATACAATCAACCTGTTCGCGCGATAATCCGGGGAGTTGACAAGTCTTTATTGCTGTTTCAGCAAGAGTGGAATGGACTGGTCCCGACGCCATGCAACACGGACTGGGATCAATTGCGGGGTAAACGATGATCGTCGTGACGGCCTCGCCTGTTCAGGCGAGGCCGATCTGCGCCATCCGGTGAAAGGCGATCACTGCTTCTTGGCCACCTTGGTTTCGTAGAAGCGGATCATGTTGGAGGAGATGTATTCGAGATTGTCCTCCACGGCGAAATGGCCGGCCGCGAGCCGGTGCAGCTCGGCCTTCGGAAGGTCCCGCATGAAGGCTTCGCCGCCTGCAGGCGTGAAGAAGATATCGTTCTGTCCCCAGAAGATCAGGGTTTTCGGCTGCCGATCGCGCATGAATTTCTGCCAGGCCGGGTAGAGATCGACGTTCTTTCGATAGTCGTAAAACAGGTCGAGGTTGATCCGCACCGCGTGCGGACGCTGCATGAACCCGTAATCGGATTCCCAGTTGTCGGGGCTGATGAGCTGCGGATGGACGGCGCCGTGCAGATAGATGCTCTTGATCGCATCACGGGTGAGGAAGGCCGCCAAGGGCTTCTCGGTCTCCGCCGACCGATTCTTCCAAAGGGCGCCGCGAAAACCGTCCCACGCCGCGGTAAATCCCTCTTCATATGCATTGGAGTTCTGGATGATCAGCCAATCCAGAGCCTCGGGGTGTCGTCCAACAATCCGGAATCCGACCGGGCCGCCATAATCCTGCACGAACAGGCCATAACGATCGAATCCCTTGGCGGCGAGGAATTGCTCCATCGTCAGTGCGATGCCGTCAAACGTATAGGCGTATGTTGCGGGATCGGGAGTGTCGCTGTTGCCAAAGCCCTGATAGTCCGGCGCGATGACGTGGAAGCGCGCTGAGAGGGCCTGGATGAGATTGCGATACTGGTGCGAAGAGGCCGGGAAACCATGCAGCAGGACAAGCTTGGGAGCGGCAGGGTCACCCGCCTCGCGGTAGGCAATGTTGAGATCGTTCACCTTGATGCTGCCGAAGGTGACTTGCCGGCTCACCAATGCCGGCACGTGAATTTCAGCTTTCGGCGACGTGGCCGTGTTGGCCATTTGCGCGCTCGCAGAAGGGATGGCCGAAGCGACGGCCAAAGCAAATAACGGCAAGGCCGTCCAGCGGATATTGATCGGTCCCAGGATATCAAACGTCACGTCACGGTCTCCTCATGAATGGAATGTCGGCGGGTCAGCCGATATCGCTACGCCGTCAGCAGTTGCCCAATCCCGAGACGACCGGCGTCCCCTACGCTGACGAAATTGCGGTGTCTTGCTGCTGGCGAGGAGACTGAGCGAATCTGGCGGGGGGCGGATTGCAGAAGTGCTTTCTCGAGCACCGGCGCTGGCCGCTGCGTCTGTCGTTGCGGCGATGTCGCGGGGGATCCGATCGAAGAGCACGTTGACTTGGCGGGTTTCGGATTGTCCGACCGCAAGAATTGCATAGCCCGTCCCATCGACGACAAGACACGTGGCGTCGTCGGACCTAGCTATATCGGCCATGTCCCCGCGACACTTCGCGGCCGCCAACGCTTCAGTCCCGATGCCGGATTCAGAAATCAGATACGTTCAACGGCACTCCGCTATCGTTCGCGTAACGCACTGGATCAATGCGGCCGGCTTTCTTGCTCTCGTCGTCAGCGGCATCGCCATCCTGCTGGCCTATCCGCGTCTGCACTGGGGTGAAACCGGGTCGCTCGGAACGCCATCGTTGGTCGACCTGCCGCTGCCGTTCGTCCTGGAACTGGGTATTCGCGGCCCCGGCCGCTATCTGCATTTCCTGGCGGCCTGGGTGCTGCTGTTCAACGGATCGGTCTATCTGATCGCAGGCCTATACACGCGGCACTTCCGCAACGAGCTGTTGCCGCGGCGATCCGACCTCGCCTTGCGGCCGATGCTGAAGGTGATCGTCAATCACTTCCAAGGGGCGCCCGAGGATGAGATCGAGAGCTACAATGTCCTGCAGCGGTTTTTCTATCTCGGCGTGATGTTTGTCCTGATCCCCTTCATGTTCGTGAGCGGGCTTGCGATGTCGCCGGCCGTTACTTCGGTGATCCCTGCGCTTGTCGAGATGTTAGGTGGCCATCAATCGGCCCGCACGCTGCATTTCGTCGCCGCCAATCTGCTGCTGCTGTTTTTCCTGGTTCACATGACGATGCTGTTTCTCACCGGCTTCAACAGCCGCTGCCGCGCCATGATCACCGGCTATCTCGCACTCCGGAAAAAAGCCCGATGAGCGCCATCCTGTCCCGGCGGAAGTTCATCACCGCCTCGCTCGCGACCGCGACCGGTGTTGCCGGCGTGAGTGTGGCCGCCAGGATCGCGGACGGGTACGGCCTGCTTGCCCCCGACCACGGCGGGATTTTCGGCGCGGGTGAAGCCCTGACCTACGGCGCACAGCGCCTTCTGATGTCGGTCCATTCCCGCGCCCGCGAATTTGGCCGCGGCGACATTTCCAGGGTGAGCCCGGTCAACCACGCGCATCCGCGCTTTGATCCCTACGAGCGCCTGCTCTACAACAAGTTTGCAGACTGGCGCTTCTATGTGGACGGACTTGTTGAACGTCCGGCGGCCTTCTCGCTCGACGACCTCAAGCGAATGCCCTCGCGCACCCAGATCACCCAGCTCATTTGCGAGGAAGGCTGGTCCTTCATCGCCGCCTGGACCGGCGTGCCGCTGTCTCACATCCTGCAGTTGGTCGGCGCCCACCCCTCGGCCAAGTGGGTGCTGTTCTATCCGTTCGACGATTTCTGGGGCAGCATCGATATGCCCGAAGCTTTGCATCCGCAGACGCTGCTTGCTTATGGAATGAACGGCGAGGATCTTTCCGCCGATCACGGCGCCCCCGTCCGTCTGCGCATTCCACGCCAGCTCGGCTACAAGAACCTGAAATTTCTGGCGCGGATTTCTGTCACCGACAGGCTGGACAATGTCGGCGACGGCAACGGCTCCGCCGCGCCGGGACTCGGCTATTCCTGGTACGGCGGAATCTAGTTCGCGGATGAATGGCCCGTGAGGAGCTGTTCGAGCGCGAGCCGATCCGAAGCCGCAAGCGCGCAGCCGGATGCCGTGCAGCGGTATGCCGCGGCTTGGTTCAATGCTGGACGCAGAAGGTCGATGCGCGGCGGAAGTCCTTCCGAAGGGTCCGGCCACTCCAGATGGAAGTGGGCGGGTCCCGTCCGCAAAGCCGCCTGGTGCAGCGCCTGTGCAGCCGCGTCCTTTCTGTCGCCGACGATGACGATGTGTTCGGGAGCGTTGGCGTACTGCGTCTCGGCCAGCAGCACGGGCGCGGCGAAATCGCCGGTCGCTATTTCACCTGTCGCCAGATATCGCATGGCCCGCGTCGCCATCCCGCGAATCCCGAGATCGTCCGCAGCGTAGGCAAGCAGGCTGGCGAAACGAGCGAGTTCGGCATTCTCGCGGCGATCCGGAAACGGTTGATGGGCGCGCGCTGCGGATATCTTCGAAGTGACGAAACCTGCCCCCGATTGGTCCGCGAAATTCGCTGCAATGAAGCGCGCGCTTGCCTTGGCGCGATGCAGCCATTCCCGGTCGGCGGTCACTTCATACAAATCGAGAAAGGCTTGCCCGATTGCCAGGCTGTCGCCGAGGTAGGGTCCGGTGGAATCGGCGTTGTCATGCGCGAAACCGCCGTCGGCCAGCGCGCGATGGCCTATCACCCAGCGCGCGGCGCGTTCCGCCTCCTGCCGTGCCGCGGTATCGCCGGTCGCCGCATGGAGCGCACACAGCGCACTGATCATCCATCCGTTCTCGCGGGCATACAAATGCCGGTCGACCGGGGGGACACCCGCGGCCCGGCGTCCCGCGTCATTCTGCGCGAAGTAGGCGGCGAGGTCGCCTGCCTTGGCGGCGGCGTCCTGGCCCGCATAGAAGGCTCCCTCGGGGCTGGTGAGGAAGCGGCGCACATAGTCGTGCACGCTTTGCGCTGCGCTCAGATATTCCGGAGCGCGCCACTGCCGGTAGGCACGCGCATAGATCCGCAGTGCTTGCGCTTGTACGAAGAGCGGCTTCTCATAATGCGGCTCGTTCCAGTCGTCGCCATCGCTGTCCAGCCGGCCGCCAATCTGCAGCCGCACGTAGCGCTCACGGCCGCCGAAATCGCGGGCGACCACCAGCGACTGATGGATGCCGCCCCAGACCGGATCGAGCAGGGCTTGCATGGCCTGCAAGGTCCCGCGAACGCGCCGTTCGTGCGACGCATCGCCTTGCCGCGCCATCGCGCTTGAATAGGCCATCCGGTCGGCATCGACGTATTCGACGCCGAAGGCCCATCCCTTGTCCTCGATGTCATATTGTGTGTTGAACAGCTTCTTCAGTTCGGCGAGCAATCCCGGCGCCAGGACCGGGCTTTCGGAATAAACGGGTGCTGCGTCCTCGGTGGCCGACGGCCCGGGAGACGGATCGTCAATCACGGCCTGAAGCAGCGCGCCGATCTGTTCCGGACGGAGAAAACCCTGCTTCCGGACGATCTCGCTGCCGGCGGCGTCAAAGATCACGGTAGCCGGCAATGCGAGGCTCCGGTAGCGATTGGCGATATCGGGTTGCGCGTTCTGGTCGACCCGGACGGCAACATAGCCGGCTTCGATCAGCTTGCGCACGGCCGGGTCGTTGTAGCTCTGCGCCTCCATCACCTGGCACCAGCGGCACCACGGCGCCACCAGATCGAGCAACACCAATTTATGTTCGCGCGCGGCCTCGGCAAAGACGTCTGCCGACCAGGCGCGCCATGTCGTTGGATGCGGGGGTTCTTGCGAAGACGAGGCGTCCTGCGCGGGGGCGCCATGCGCGGATAGCAAAAGCATCAGGATCAGGCCGCACGACTTCCAGTTTCGCCTGACGTTCAATATCCTTGCTCCCACTAGCTACCCAGGGAGAATGGATAGTCGATCGAGGTGCGAGCCGCTTGCTCAACCCGTGGCGGACCTTGCGGATATGGCGGTCATGCCGATGTGCGCGCCACCGCTGGTTGCCAGGAACAGACGGCGCGCAGGTGCGGCAGGAAGCTGGCTGTCCTGGCAGGACTCGAACTTCCTTATTTCTCCAAGCCGAAGGGATCGTCGACCGAATGGGCGGGCTCGGTAAACCAGCGGGCGCCGGTTTCGGTGATGACCATGTGGTCCTCGAGGCGCACGCCGAATTCGCCGTAGATGCAGATGGTCGGCTCGTTCGAGAACGTCATGCCGGGTCTCAAGACCGTCTTGTCGCCCTTCACGAGATAGGGCCATTCGTGCACGTCGAGTCCAATGCCGTGGCCTGTGCGGTGCGGCAGACCCGGTGTCGCATAGCCCGGCCCGAAACCCGCGCCGTTGATGACGCCGCGGGCGGCGATGTCGATGTCCTCGCAGCGGTTGCCGGGCCTGGCGGCCGCGAAGCCCGCGGCCTGCGCCGCCTTCTCCAGGTTCCAGACGTCGCGCTGACGTCTTGAGGGTTCGCCGAACACATAGGACCGCGTGATGTCGGAGAGATAGCCGTCGACCGGCGCGCCGGTGTCGATCAGGATCATGTCGCCATCCTTCAGCGTCTGCGGATAGGGCACGCCGTGCGGATAGGCCGTCGCTTCCCCGAACAGCACCGCGTTGAAGGGCGGATCGCCTTCCGAGCCGAGCTTGCGGTGCGCAGCGGTGAGGAAGGCCTGCACTTCCGTGGTAGTGATGCCTTCACGCATGATGCGGG
>Ga0081455_10002246_pt1 | contig 22995 bp, 26 predicted proteins | sample TabmetS3T2R1_FD_70207 | JGI IMG/M metagenome (GOLD analysis project Ga0081455, IMG submission 70207) | Tabebuia heterophylla rhizosphere microbial communities from the University of Puerto Rico - S3T2R1 | ecosystem: Host-associated > Plants > Roots > Rhizosphere ...
CTCGGTCACGCGTTCACATCCGAGACCGGCGGAACCTTCATCTGGGGGCGTACCGCGACGGGCGGCTTGGGACGGCCCGCTCCCGGACGATGACTGGCGCTCGGGGGACGCTCCTTGCCAGCGTCCAGATTGGCCTTTGCCGAGGTGGCGTAGACATCCACGAAGTCCTGGCCGGAAAGCTCCATCACCGCGTTCATGATCTCGTCGGTGATCCACCGCAGCACATCGCGGTCATTGCCGGCCTTGGCATAGGCGCTGAAGTCCATCGGCTTGCCGATCCGGATCTTTGGCCGTCGCATGATTGGGATCTTGAAGAACCGAGACGGTACCCACTGAGTGTCGATCATGCCGACCGGTACGACGGGAACTCCGGACTGGAGTACGAGCCGGGCGACGCCGGTCTTGCCCTTGTAAAGCCTGCCGTCTGGGGACCGAGTGCCCTCGGGGTAGATGCCGAGCAGATCACCTCTGCGAAGGACGCCAAGCACTCCCTCCATGCTCGTGGCGCTGGCGCGCCCTCCGGAGCGGTCCATCGGAAGCTGGCCGACGCTCTTGAGAAACCATGCCACCAGCCGGCCGCGAACGCTCCCAGCATGGAACAGCTCGATCTTGGCCGGAAACGTGAGCCGCCGCCTGATCATGGCAGGCAGCAGGAACGTATCGCCTGTGGAAATGTGGTTGCTGACCAGAATCGCCGGACCGGACTCCGGGATGTTCTCAGCTCCGCTGATCGATGGCCGGAAGAGCAGCCGGCACAAAGGGGCAAAAGCCACCCATTTGAAGATCCAATAGAGCAAACCGACCTCCGCTAGTCGACCCCATCGTAGGGCGGAACAAACCCTAGTGCGTTTCACTGCTGGGAGCAGACGTGTCACGATTCGCTCGTGGTATCCGCACGGTCTACCTCGAGTTCGATCCGGGGGCGGCGGCGTGTCAGATACCCCTCACCGACCGCAGCGGCCGTACATTCCGACGCACAGCCGTACGCGGGTGGCAGTGGGCCCGCTGGCGTGCTGTTGTGCCACGGCTTCACTGGCTCGACACAGTCCATGATCGGGTGGGCGCGGCACTTGGAAACCGCAGGCTTCCAAGTTTTGCTGCCGCGACTGCCGGGCCATGGCACGAGCTGGCAGGAACTCAACCGCACCACGTGGGTCGACTGGTACGACGCTGTGGACGATGCTTTCGCAACGCTGCAGACCCGCTGCGATCCGGTTTTCCTCGCCGGCCTTTCGATGGGCGGGGCGCTCGCGCTGCGGCTGGCCGAGCAGCATGGCCGCCGAGTGTCTGGGCTGACGTTGGTCAATCCGGTGATCAACATCAGTGATCCGCGGATGCGAGCTCTACCGATCTTGAGAGTGCTGCCCTCGCTCACTGGGATCACGAACGATATCGCGCAGCCCGATCAGGTGGAGTGGGGATACGATCGGCTGCCGCTCCGGGCGTTGTATTCCCAGACCTTTCTTTGGGCGGACGTACGACGGAATCTCGATCGGGTCGACCAGCCGCTGCTCGTCTATCGGGCCATTCATGATCATGTGGCTGATGCCTCTTCGGTGCGGTTGATCAAGGCCGGCGTACGATCACGTGATCAGACATACATCGAGCTGCAGCGCAGTTACCATGTAGCCACCCTCGACTACGACGCGGACGATATCTTCTCCGGAAGCGTTGCGTTCTTCCGACGACTCACGAAGGAGGCCAATGGGACTGCCGAGTGAGGACGACCGGGACGCGATCGACCGGGCCTTCGCCGAGTTGGTCGCGGGATATCACCTGACCGCCGACCCGCCCGATCCGTTCGCCAATGAGCCGCCGACCGAGCCCATGACCACGCCCGCAGTGCCTGATGCAGAAGGGCCGGTGAACTGGGCCAGCGATCACCCGCTGTTCAGTGTCGCCGAGACGCCGGCTGACACCCGGAGTTCCTCCGAGGAGCCGTCCCAGGACCGCTACATCCCGGAGCCGCTGCCACCGATACGACGGCCCGCCGTACCGGCACTGTTGGGATGGATTGGCATCGGCTACGCGATCGTCATCGTGTTGGCGGCGACCTTCGGCCTGCACTTCCCAACCTGGGCCGGCTGGATCGCTGTCGGAAGTTTCGTTGGTGGATTCGGCATCTTGATGACCCGGCTCCCCCGCGATCGACCGCCGGACGCTGGCGACGGCGCAGTGCTCTAATCGCGACGCGTCGCCAAGACCGGTCGCCTACGACGACTGAGAGCGGGTCCGCAAGGATTCTCGGCGGCGGCGTGCTTTGGTGGCTCTGCGCTCTTTACGACGCGGCCAGAAGCCGAATTGCGCTGATTCGGGCGGCTCGATCATGGCGTGCCGGGCCAGGTCTGCGGCACCGATCAGCCCGGCGTCATTGCGGAAGCGGGCGAGCACCAACCTAGCTTCCTCCCGGAAGCCTCGGCCCGTCAGCGTGCGGCTGAAGGCTCGTTGTGCGGGTAGCAGAAGCAGATCGCCCGCAGCGCTGACTCCACCGCCAATGACGACCACCTCAGGATCCAGCGCGGCCGCGAGGTTGGCGATCCCCCGGCCAAGCCAGGTTCCTACATCGGCCAGCAGCTCAACCGAGGTCGGTTCGCCTTGAATTGCCGCCGCTGTGACATCAGGACCGGTGATGTTGTCGGGATCGCCACCGACGAGCTCCAAGAGTTGGTATGCCGTCGGCGAATTAGTTCGTGCCAGCGCCCTGGCATCGCGGACCAGTGCATTGCCGGAGGCGTACTGCTCCCAGCAGCCGCGGTTTCCGCATTCGCACCAGTGACCGTCGGGCACCGAGATCATATGTCCCCATTCCCCCGCCATCCCGTAGGACCCGCGGAAGAGCCTGCCACCGATCACGAGCCCGCCACCAATGCCGGTGCCGAGCGTGATGCACACCATCACCGACGACCCGCGACCGGCCCCGAAGCGGTACTCGGCCCAGGCGGCGGCGTTGGCGTCGTTGTCCACGATGAGCGGTAGGTCGATCCGGCCGGTGAGCCGTGCCTTGAGCGGCTCAGACCGCCAGGCGAGGTGCGGAGAGAACCGGACTACGGCTTGATCGTTGTCAACCCAGCCCGCCGCACCGATGCCCACTGACACGACCCGGTGCCGCTTGCGTAGCTGCTCGACGGCACGCAGGATCGCGTCCTCGACCGCCTGTGGACTGCGGGAAGGGGTCGGCTCCTGCCAACGATCGAGGATGTCGCCGGTCTCGTCCACCACCCCCGCAGCGACCTTCGTTCCGCCGATGTCAACGCCAATGCTCAGCGGCGGTGGCGGCGTCAACCTGGCCATGCTGCGCCGCGTCGCCGTGCCGTGGGTGGTCAGTCTTCCACCCTTTTCTTGAGGCCCTTGAGCGCGCTGTCGATGATCGTCTTCTCCGCCTTGCGCTTGAACATTCCGATCATGGGCATGTTGATGCCAACGGTCAGGGTATAGGTCACCGTCGTCTTGGCGCCGTTGGTCTTCAGCAGGTACGAGCCATCCATGGCTTTGAGCAGGGTTCCCTCGATCAGTTTCCAGCTGACCGCTTGGGGCTTCCACTCGTACGCCAAGACGTAGCTGTCCTTGACCAGCGTGTGGTCGAGCACCATGCGGACGGTCTTGGCTTTACCCGCAACGCAGGTGAGCACCTCGGCACTCTTCATCGAGTCGACCCACTCCGGGTAGTGCTCGAAATCGGCGATCACCGCCATGACCTCATCGGGCTCGGCCGCGATGTCGATACTGGCGCTGGTCTGATCCGCCACGAGCCATAGCGTACGCGTGGAGGCTTGAATCAGAGGTCAAGCACTTCGCGCAGCTTCACCCGTGCCGACTCCGCGCTGAAGTGTGCACAGACCCGGCGACGGCCACGAATTCCCATCTGCTGCGCGAGCTGAGGATTGTCGAGCAGCCAGCTGAGCCGCGCCGCCAGTTGCTGATCATCGCCCGGTGGTATGACGAATCCGGTAACGCCATCCCGAACCGTCTCAGGTGCGCCGCCTGAGTCGCCGACAATCACAGGCAAGCCGCAGGCCGCCGCCTCGAGCGCCGCCAAGCCAAGCCCTTCGGGATTGAGTCCGGCCAATCGAGTATTGACTGGAAGCGCAAAGACATCGGCCTGCTGCAGATAGCCGATCACCTCTGAGCGCGGCAGTGCGCCAGTGAGGCGTACCCACTTTGACAGCTCGAGTTCTTCGATGGTGCGCTGCAGCCTGGGGCGTTGCGGCCCATCGCCGACGACGATCAGCTCGCGCCGGGCACTGCTCGGGGATCGATCGATCACGATGCGCCAGGCGCGCAGCAGGGTGCTCAGATCCTTCCGTGCGATCAGCCGCGCGACGAAGACGCAGCGGCCGGTGCTGCGACGCGTGAGTGCGTGGGACGGCTTGAAGCGTTCGGTGTCGACCGGCGGAGGCAGTCGCGCCAGGCGACGACGCGCGTTAGGGCTGAGCGCGCTGGCAATGCGGCGTTCGGTATAGCCAGAGATGGTGGTGAGGTGATCACAGCTGTCGCCGATCCGGCGCAGCAACTGGCGCGCTGCAGGCACCTGGGACCACCAGGTTTCATGACCGTGGGTGAATCCCACGATCTGGCGAGCTCCGGCACGGCGCAACGATGGTGCCAGCAACCCGAGCGGAGCCGCAGCGCCAAAGATCACCCGCGTCGCCCCGAACTCACGAAGCAAGCCGACTGCCCGGACGGCTCTCCGTGGTGTCGGCAAGAGCAGCGGCCCATCGCGAACCACGGGATAAGGGCGCTCGCGGTCTGAGACTGCGGCTCCATCGCTGCCCGACGCGTACACCACCACCTGATGATCCAGCAGATCGCAGACATCGCTGACGAAGGACTCGATGCCGCCAACGCGCGGTGGAAAGTCATTGGTAATGATCAAGGTGGATGGCACGGCTAGTACCGCGCCAAGCGGACAAGATAGCTGCGCCAGCCCTTTGTCAGGGCGTCCTCGCTGATCTGGAGGGTGGACCGGCTCGCCTCGTCCAATGTGCGTCCGCGAGCCAGTTGGGCGTAGAGCCGGCCCAGCTGGGCTTCGGAATACTGATCGGCGATGAACCGGCACGCGAGCCAAGCCTCCGCGTAGGCCACCTGAAGATTGCTGCTACCTACCTGGAATCGGCCGTCGGCGGGAAAGGCTCGTGGGGCACCGTCACGGCGTACGCGTGCCATCACCTCATCGGTGCCCTCGCTTCGCTGGCCGGGCTGGGCTTGCAAGGAAACCCATTCAGCGAGACCTTCCTCCGCCCACATCGGCGCCGGTGTATCTGGTGAGCGGGTCGCGACATGGACCATCTCGTGCTCCAGCACGGCCTGCAGAGCACTCGAGCTGAGTTGTGCCGCCTTGGGGTTGACCACAATGCGAATCGCGCCGCCCTCAATCCCCGCATGATGTGTCACGGCGGCAATAGAGGCGTAACTGCCGGCGGGCTTGCCCAGCACCGATTCAAAATCGCGCCGAGTCGCAGGCACTTCAAGAACGACGCGGCCGTTCCACGATGCGCCCAGACCATCCGGCAATTCCTGTCGCACATCTGAGAGTGCGGCCTGGGCATGTAAAGCCCAGCCGTCCACCGACTGGCCCGAGCCGGACAGGACCGTGACGTCGCCCTGCTCGCGGCCGACAACGGGCCCCAGCCACCAGCTTGGCTTCTGCGTGCCGGCGTTGTTCGACGATTCATCGATCGCGCCGGCGACTTTGACCTCTCCGCCGGTTTCGAGGAATGTCAGCCAGACCAGATGCTCGACCTCCGCACTATCCCCGGGGAGCCGCCAGGTGACTACCGCACGCTGCAGCCACGCGTTCGTACCGAGGAGCTTCAGGCGAGCTTCGGAAAGCCCGAACTCGGTTGGTTCCACGCGCATCTGCAGCCTGGTCAATGGCAGGGTGCTGAGGTTCTCATAAAGCATCCGCGCACGATCCGGGAAGCTGGGATCTCGATCACTGATCAGCCGATCGAAGCCGGCGCGATCGCCGGCGCGGGTGGCTTTGATCAGTGCGTCAACGGTCGCCCTGACTTTGTTCAGCCGCGAGCTGGCGGGCGCGACCGATGCCGTCGAGGGCGACTTAGGGATGGGCTCGACCGCGGAGGCTGAGCAGCCGAGCAACGCCAGCATCAGCGCCATCAACACCAGTTGCCGCAGAGCGCGGTAATGGCGGCGAGGCGCTAACACAAAGGGCAGCGTATGCGGGCGAACTCAGCTGCGAGCGTAAGGCGGCTCGAAAATTTAGCCGGGCCGGCGTGCTCCGGCGTAGGGCATGTAGGACATCTTGATGTACTCCACTGACTTGCCAGGTCGAGGGGCATGGATGACCCGCCCGTTGCCGGCGTAAAGCCCCACATGGCTGATGTCGTTGTAGAAGAACACCAGATCGCCCAATTGAAGATCGGACTTCGCCACTGGCCGGCCGCGGTTGTACTGCTGCCCGGAGGAGTGCGGCAGGCTAACGCCGACAGAGCCCCATGCCCTCATCGTCAGCCCCGAGCAGTCCCAGCCGCTCGGCCCGGCGCCATTGCGCACGTACGGCTCTCCGAGCTGAGCTCTCGCGTACGCGAGCGCCTTCGCTCCCTTACCGCCACCACTGATCGGGCCGCGCGCCGCGTCTCGCGACGCCGCAGCGTTGGCGCGTGCCGTCGCCCTCTTCTCGGCAGCAGCGAGCTGATTCCGCTTATTGGCAGTGAGCTTGGCCAGCACCCTCTTGGCTTGGGCGAGTTTCTTGTCCGAGGCGTCGCTCAGGGACTTGAGCTGCTTCTCTTTCTCGGCGAGCGCCGCAAGGTCAGTTTCCGCCGAATGCTCGAGGGCAACGAGGTTCGCTTGGGCCTGCTGGTAGTCCTGAAGCGCCGAATTCTGATTCTCGCTGACCTTCTGCACAGTGGAAATCTGGCTGAGGAATCGCTCGGTGTCGGGAGTGACGAAGAGCTGCGCGGCCGTGTCGAGGCTTCGGTTCTGGAATTGCGCAAGGGCGACTTGACCCACCTGAAGCTTCATCCGTGCGACCTTGTCGGTCTGCGCCTGAACGTCTGTCTGCTTCAGCTTCAGTTGGGCGCGGCCCTGCTTGATCTGCTCCCTGACACCGGCGTACTGCTGATCGATGGCAGCTGCATCAGTCTCCAGCTGCGTGATGAGCGCTCTCGCCTCCCCCACCGTCAGCGGTGGATCGGCCGCAGCCGGCAAGCTGGCTGGGAAGACGAACAACGCGGCCAATGCCACGGAAGTAAGCCCGAGCGCCGGGATGCGTACGCTTCGAAGGAGCGATGTGGCGCGGCCAGCTTCAAGTGCGCGTGACGTCACGCGCGCAGCGAAATTCACAGTATTCCCCGACTCCTGCGCGCAGCTCTTGCTGGTGCTGGCTCAACCCTCCCCAGACCTGAGACAGCCAAGAACTGACATGGACGTGCCTACTGAGCAGTGGATCGCAGTGATGGCATCCCTGGGCACCGCACAGTCAGTGACACATTAGGTCACGATTTGGTCACTGGCAATCAGGATCGCCGATATTTGGTCAACGAGTCATCACGCATAGTCCCGCCACTCCATCGGCGGCTGCACATCTTGCACCCTCCGGCTGCCCGGGATCAGCCTGAGCGGCGGCACCAATCCAGACCCGGCCAGAGCCTTCAGCGCAGCTTGCTCGTCTGGGTCGAGATCGACCACACCGCCAGAGGTGCCGAGAAGCACAGTGACGACACAGTCGCTACAGGCGCTACCTCTGGCGATGCAGGTGTCGCAGTCCACGTGCAGTACGCCCATGCTCATTCGATGCTCATTTCTTCCGAAGCCGACCCGCTGCCAACAGCTTTTCGCAAGGCACTGACACTTTCTTCGTGCCGGAATCTGGGCGCGAGGTCTACTCGCATGGACATCACGACTCGGTGCTTCGATCGCATCGCTGGCGAACTGCTGAGAATTCCGCGGCCTATCTGCTACCGCGCCTGAACGTTGCTGACCGGCTGCTGGACGTCGGGATCGGACCAGGGACGATCACTCTCGATCTCGCCAGACGGCTGTCAGAGGGTTGGGTCGTCGGCATTGACTACGCACCGGCAGCGGTAGCCGCGACGCAGGCATCCGCCGCTGCGCAAGGCGTGAGAAATCTCCGGCTGTTGGTCGGAGACGCCTACCACCTGGGTTTCGCGGACGCTTCTTTCGACGTCGTGCATGCCCACCAGGTGCTCCAGCACCTCGCACATCCGGTCTCAGTTCTTCGGGAGATGCGCAGGGTCTGCGTACCGGATGGTCTGGTGGCCGTGCGCGACGCCGATTATTCCGCCATGACATGGCACCCGCAGAGCGCGGCGCTCACCCGATGGCTCCAGCTGTACCAGCAAGTGACCCGCTCAAACGGGGGCGAACCGGACGCCGGGCGCCGGCTGCTTGGCTGGGCACGTACCGCCGGCTTCAGCGATGTCGACTCTTCAGCAAGCGCCTGGTGCTTCGCAAGGCCCGCCGATATTGCGTGGTGGTCCGAGACCTGGGCTGAGCGGCTGGGCCACTCCGATTTCGCTCAGCAAGCCGTTGCGCAAGGACTCTCCGATCGGATGGAACTGGATCAACTGGCGGCAGGCTGGCGCAGCTGGGGCGGGCTCCCAGACGCGTGGTTCGCCGTACTTCATGGCGAAATTTTGTGCCGCCGCTGATGTCTCGCCGATCCGTCGGCGATTCGCTCCACATATCATCTTGAAGTAAGTTAGGGGCCTGGGGAGTCTCTTGGGGGAAATGTGGTACAAGCACGACGGGCGAAAGTCCGGCCAATACGCGTGATCATTCCGCTGGTGTTGGCTGCAGCACTCCTGGTTGGCGGTTCATTCGCCGCATGGAAGTTCTGGCCCGGTACAACGACCGCTGGTCCGCAGGCGGAATCCAGCACCATCACCGCGGAGTCGCAAGCTCCGAGCACAGCGGAGTCGAGTCCTTCACCGTCTGCGACAGCCTCTGCCACCGCCAACCCCGCCGCAGTAAAAGCTCTGGAGGCCTGTCAGAAGCGGGTCAAGGCCGCCGAGGCGGTGCTGAGGGAAGGCAAGATCGGTGTGACGCACTGGGCATCTCACGTCCAAGCCCAGACCGACAACTTCGCTGGCAAGATCGATGTCGAGGAGATGAGGGCCCGGTTCAAGAAGACCCGGCTAAAGGGTCCCGCCGATCTCAAGCGTTATAACGAAGCCACGTCTGCCTACGAGGATCTTGAGGGCTCCTGTAGCAAGGTCAAAGGGGCCGACACGGCAGTAGCTGCCTCTCTCAAGAAGTGCAACGAGCGGAGTAAGGCTCAGCAGCCGCTGCTGGAAGCCACTGCTGATGGCATGAAGGATTGGAAGGCTCATCAAAAGCAGATGCAGGCCAACGCGGAGCACCAGGCGGGCAGCCCGTCTCAGGCGCAGGCTGCTTGGCTGAAGCAATACCGCGCCGCGCCGAAGAACATCAAGGCGTTCGAGAAGGCGACGAAGAAGTTCGAAGCACCCCGCTGCTAGCCGCCCGTCGGCTGCGACGCCCGTCGCTGCAACGCCCCTGGTCGCTGCAACCTACGTGCACGTAGCTTGCGTACGGTCTGCATAGGTTGCTCCCTGTGCAGACCGTCGGCAACCAACGTGAACATAGGTTTCTGACACCGCCGGCCAGAAACGGCCGAGCGCGCGTCGGCGCGTCGCCTGCCACTGTCGGAGGCGGTCCCTAATGTCGCGATCATGGCGGTGCAGGCCTCATTTGATGATCTTGGGATGCATCTGTCCCAAGTGACGTTCTGCGTCGTCGATCTTGAGACGACTGGCGGCGCCGAGACAGACATGATCACAGAGGTGGGAGCCGTCAAGGTACGCGGCGGTGAGGTGCTGGGCGAGTTTCAGACTCTGGTCAATCCCAAGGCCCACATTCCGCCACTGATCGCGGTGCTCACCGGAATCACCAACCAGATGGTCGCTGACGCACCTGCACTACGCCAGGTGCTGCCATCTTTCCTCGCCTTCGCCCACGGCACCGTGATCGTCGCGCACAACGCTCCGTTCGATGTCAGCTTTCTGCGCCGCGCCTGCGAGGCGTGTGAGTACCCGTATCCTCGCTGGCCGGTGATCGACACAGCCGCTCTGGCCCGGCAGATCCTGCTGCGCGACGAGGTGCCCAATTGCCGGCTGGCGACACTGGCTCGGCATTTTCATACCGCTGTCACTCCGAACCATCGCGCGCTTACCGACGCCCAGGCAACCGTCGAGGTGCTGCACGGTTTGATCGAGCGGGTCGGCAATCTCGGCGTGCACACCATCGAGGATCTGGGCGAGTTCGCTCGCCGTGTGTCACCGCAGCGGCGCGCCAAACGCACTTGGGCCGCCGATCTGCCGGACTCTCCGGGGGTCTATCTGTTCGTTGCCGAGTACGAGAGCCAGCGCCACATTCTCTACGTCGGAAAGTCCAAGAACATCAGGGCTCGGGTCCGCAACTATTTCACCGCCGCCGAGAAGCGGCCCAGGATCGATGAGATGGTTCGACTCGCCACCGGAGTCGAGGCCGTACCGTGTGTCACCCAGTTGCAGGCTGATGTAACCGAGCTGCGGCTGATCGGCACTCACGCCCCGCGTTACAACCGCCGATCGAAGTTCCCGGAACGCACCCAATGGATCAAGATCACCGAGGAGCCTTATCCGCGGCTATCTGTGGTCCGAGCGGTGCGAGATGACGGCGCGACCTACTTCGGCCCGTTCGCGCGCCGGCAGTCCGCCGAAGAGGTAACGCTCGCCATCTACGACAGCTTCCCGATCCGCCAGTGCAACCCTCGGTTGAGCCCGACGGCAGCGATCTCGGCCTGCGCACTGGCCGGCATGGGCCGATGTGCGGCCCCATGTGACGGCACCATTTCCCGGGATGGGTATCGCGAGATCGTCGAAGCGGTACGCGCCGCCCTGTCGCTCGACGCTCGGCCTGCGGTGCAGGGTGTGCAGGTCAGGTTGGCCCGGCTGATCAGCCAGCAACGGTTTGAGGAAGCCGCCATCATCCGCCGGCGACTGGACACTCTGACCCGTACGGCCGCACGGTTCCACCGCATCCGTAGTCTCGCTGCTTGCGCCGAAATCGTGGCCGCGCGCAGGGTCGAGCTGGATTGGGAAATACACGTGGTTCGTTATGGTCGGCTGGCCGGCGCGGCACTCGCAACACCGCGGGAAGTGCCGCAAGCTGTTGCCCGCGCCGTGCGCGCTACGGCCGAGACCGTGCCGAAGCCGCCCGACCCGCTGCCGGCTGCCGGCATCGAGGAGGCTGAGCGGATCGCCGACTGGCTCGAACAGCCGGGCACTCGATTGATCGAGATCACCGGCGATTGGATGTGGCCGCTCCATGCCGTGCTGGACCATGAAGCGCTCGTGCACTACGCGCTTGGTGGAGTGGCCGCCGAGTCACCGGCACCTAAGACACCAGCCGCGAGCGCTCAAGATTAAAGTGACCGCCATGGTCACTGCGATCGTCTTCGTCAACGCTGAGGTAGCCCGTATTCCTGAGGTTGCTGAGGAGATCGCCGCCCTCAGCGGCGTCAGCGAAGTTTATTCAGTGACGGGCACGATCGATCTGATCGCCATGATCCGCGTTTCCAACCATGATCAAGTGGCTGAAGTCGTGGCGGACCGGTTGAACAAAGTGCCGGGCGTCGTCAGTACCGAGACCCATATCGCATTCCGTGCCTACTCGGCACATGATCTCGAGGCGGCGTTCTCACTTGGTGGCTAGCGCTCAAGAAGACCGAACCAGCGGACGCGTCAGGGGCGTTTCGACCACGGCGTTGATGATCGCAGCGGTGGTACTGCTACTCGTCCTGGCGGGCGCCGCCATCGCGGCATGGCTGATCACCCGCCAGCCGGCTGAGCAGCCGCTCGATCTGCCCTCGGTCGCACAGGCGCATTTTTCGTGAGCTGCTCGCGCAAACAAGGTCAAATGATCGTCAGCTTCACGGCAACTGCCAGCAGACAGGCCATGATCACCCCGAGCAGTCCCACCACCTGAACGGTACTGCGGTTGCGGCGCGGCGCGTACGCCAACACCACGCCGACCAGCGCACCGACCACGACGCCGCCGATCAACATCAACCAACCGAAGCCGCGGAAGCCGATCAGGATGCTGTAGAGGATGAGCAGGATGAACAGCCCGATGTCGGCACGGACGTCCTCCCGCATCTTCTGCTTGAAGATCGCGTTGGCCGCAAGCAGACCGATCACGGCAGCGGCCGCGCCATAGCCGGCACTCCCGTACGGGCCGAAGACGAAGAGCATGGTTGTCCCGCCAAGGCCGGCTGCGAGGTAGAGGACGACAGAACGCCAGGCGCCCAGCTCGGATTCAATGGCCCGGCCGGCGATCCAGAGTACGAGCAGATTCATCAAAACGCCGAGGATCGAACCTGAGGTCAGTGACGCTGTGATGAGCCGCCAGAACTCACCAAGATAAATGGCCTCATTGCTCATGATCAGCAAGCTATCCAGCAGCCCACCACTCACCAGATTGAGGATCCATTCAGCAGCGAGTACTCCCATGACGATCTTGGTAGCGCTACCGCCACCAGGCTTCAAGATCGCACCGAATGCGGTACGCGGCGCTCGTACCGTGGCACGTCCGGATGCGACACAGTTGGGACACTGAAAACCGACTGATGCGGGGTTCATGCATTCGCCGCAGATCGGCCGCTGGCATCGCTGGCAGGAGATGCCGGTCATCCGCTCCGGATGGCGATAGCACGGGGCAAAACCGGGGGGCGAGAAGTCCGGGCCGGCGCCCGGGGTCTGGCTCACGCGGAGTTTTCACCTGCATCGATCGTCACGGACTCAATGATCACTGGGTCTACAGGGCGGTCACCTCGTCCAGTGCGTACCTGGGCGATGTCATCGACCACGTCACGGCTGGCTTGGTCGGCCACCTCGCCGAAGATCGTGTGCCGGCGGTTGAGATGCGGCGTCGGACCGACAGTGATGAAGAACTGCGAACCGTTGGTGCCTGGACCTGCGTTCGCCATGGCCAGCAGATAAGGCTTGTTGAAAACCAGGTCGGGATGGAACTCGTCGCCGAACTTGTAGCCCGGACCACCAGTGCCCGTGCCGAGAGGACAACCGCCTTGGATCATGAACCCGTCGATCACCCGGTGAAAGGTAAGCCCGTCGTAGAAATTGCCAGTCTGTGTCGCGCCCGTCTGTGGGTCGGCGTACTCCTTGGTGCCTGAGGCGAGTCCGACGAAGTTATCCACTGTCTTGGGGGCCTGATCACCAAAGAGCGTCAAGTTGATATCGCCATGGTTGGTGTGCAGGGTAGCCGTCTGTGGTGGCACTTAGAGGCACCTTTCTGTCGTGATCATCATCTCGAAAGATCGTCTGTTGTTCGTCCGGCAGCCCATCCTGTCAGACCGCACAAGAGGGCGATACGGTGGGAAATGCTCCACCCGGGAGCATGAGGTTTCTCACAACGGAGGAAACGTGTCTAAGAGTTCCCGCCGCGCGGAGGCCGCCCGAAACCAGGTTGCGCCAGCCGCCCCGGATTTTGTCCACGCGGCCGCTGATCGTGTTGGGCCGCTGGTCCACACCGCAGCCGAACGAGTAGGGCCGCTCGCGCAGTCCGCCGCCACCCGAGTCGGGCCGCTTGCTGAAGCCGCCGCAGATCGGATCGGCTCGGCCGCTGACAAGGTTTCACCGCTCGCCCACACCGCTGCAGATCGAATCGGACCGCTGGCCCAGTCGGCAGCAGAGCAAGTAGGCCCGATGACTCACGGCGCAGCAGATCGAATCGCTCCGCTGGCCAGTTCGGCCGCAGACCGCATCGCTCCGTTGGCCACGGGAGCGGTCGATCGGGTCTCGCCATATGCGCAGCAGGCGGCTAGCCGCGTTTCCCCTTACGCACATCAGGCGGCGGAGATGATTACGCCGATCGCAGCGTCAGCCAAGCAACGCGGTGCTCGCGTTGCACAGGACGCGGTCGAGAAGTTCGGGCCGGTCCTCGACGAGGCACTCGAGAAGGCCAGTCCGGCTATTGAAGCCGCGCGCGGCAAGATGTCCGACGAGATACTGCCCAAGCTCAGCGCGGCGCTGGGTGCGGCAGCTGGTGCTCCGGTTGTCGTCGAAGCGAAGAAGCGCGGCAAGGCGGCAGTGGCCGCGGCAAAGGGGGAGTTGGAATTGCCGGAGGAAAAAAAGAGCAAGACTCGTTGGCTGAAATGGTTCGCCCTTGCCGCTGCGATCGCAGGAGTCGCGGTGTTTGTGGGTCGTAAGTTCTTAGGCGCCAGGGACGCCGATTGGCAGGCGGCACGGCCGACGACGCCGTACGCGCCGCAGCGAGGCACAGCCGAGGCGACGAGTGCTGCGAGCGCGGCCGCTGCAGCTCCGGCTAGCGATGACACGGACGAGGCGGGTGAGGACCCGCAGGGCGGCATGTCGGCGCACCTGTTCAACCTTGAAGCCGACGGTGCGGCGACGCCGGAACAGCCGGCTGAGGGCGGGGAGTACGAGGAAGCTCCCGCCGATACCACCACTCTCGTCGGCGAAGCTCCCGCCGATACCACCACTCTCGTCGGCGAAGCTTCCGCCAATATGACCACTCGTGTCGACGAAGCTTTCGACGAGGCAGCAGCCAGGATCACCGGCGAAACTCCCGCCGAGACAACCAGCGTGGGCGAGGAGACGCTGGGCGAGACCACCGCCGGTCAGGAGGTCCCATCGGAGACCACCACTGTCGAGGAAGCACTGGCCGGACAGGCTCAGGTTGGTGACGAGGGTGCGTTGGGCGAGGCTGCAGCTGCTCCGGAAGCCGCAACGCCGAAATATGAGGGTGAAGGGGTTTACGTCGGCCGCGAACCGCCCGAGGGCTTCACCATCAAGGGCAATGAGCGGTCGATGAAATACCACGTGCCAGAGTCGGCTGGCTACGGCCGCACCGTCGCGGAGGTTTGGTTCAACAGTGAGGAGGCCGCTCAGCAAGCTGGCTTCGTCCGCGCCCAGCGGTAATCCGTCGGAGGTCATGAAGCACCCATCGCCAGCGCGATTTTTGACGGTCGTGGGCTGCCTGCGAGGCAAAATCAAGCAACTTTCCGCCGAACGTTAACATCCGGCCCCTTCGCGAGGCCTTCTTCAGATAGAAGGCTTCGACGAAGGGGATACAGGTATGGCAGGGCCTACCGGAGGAAATGCCGTTGGCGATCAATGGGTGGATGCAGCCCCATTTCGAGCTCAGCTGCGCTATCTGATGGCATGTGGCTCGCTCAGCGTTACGGATGTGGCCGCCGTAGCCGGCATCTCGGCGCGACTGGCCAACCGACTGCTTTATGGACGAGACGGCCGCGCGGTGCGACGAATCAGCCCCGAGACGGCTCGGCGGCTGATCCAGGTTTCCGACCAGCAGGTGCAGGCGCTGCGGCGGATCATGGTGCCTGCAGCTCCCGCCAGGCTGCAGCTGCGTCGTCTCTACCGTGCAGGGTTGCAGGACCTCGCGATCGCGGAGCGCGTGCGCATCTCAATTCATGATCTGGTCGAACTAGCCTCTGGTGCCGATACCTGTTCGCTGCTGCTCACCGTTCGACTGACGGCAGCCGCCCGCGCCGAGGACAGCTGGCGCTATCGCAACCGGCTCGGAGCGTCCATTGTCGACGAAGCGGCATGAGGCCGGACCCGCGTGTCTAGGATCGCCGGGTGATCCAGGAGGGCTTGGCCACGGTCGCCATCATGGCGACGATCGCCATGGCCACTGCGTTTCTGGTACGCCCACTCTTGCGGCGACTTCCAGAACCGGTCCCCGGGGACGGCAAGCCGATCTATCGCGACCTGGGGACCACCGGTTTCGTGCTCGTCTGCAGTGCGCTTGCTGGGGTGGCCACCGCGATCAGCTGGTTCGCCGTGCCGCGCTATGCCCAGCCGATGTGGTCGGTGCTCGCCATCTTGGGCGTCCTGCTGGCTGCGATCGACGCACGCACCGGTTGGCTCCCACTGCTACTGACCCGCATTGCGTGGCTGGCCATGGCGGTGGCCTCGGTGCTGGCGGCCTCATTGGGCGGAGGCATCTGGATTGCGGTCCGATCCGCAACCGGAGCGGCGATTGCCGGAGGGCTTTATCTGCTGGTGTGGCTGCTCTCACGCGGTGGCTTCGGCTTCGGTGACGTGCGGTTTGCGCCGTTACTCGGCGCGGCCGCAGCTGCCGACTCATGGACCTTGCTGTGGTGGACTCTCTTGCTCGGCACGGTGGCCGGCGGCCTGGTGGGTGTGCTGAGACTCCTGCGTGGTCGCCGGGAAGCATTCCCGTATGCGCCGTCGATGCTGGCAGGTGCCTACGCGGCCTGCCTGGTTGCGACGCTCAGCTGACGCCTAGGCGCGATCGGCGCCGGAGCGGAGTGGAGGCAATGTCTCGACTCCGAGAACGTAAAGGACAGCGCGTGCGTACGCGTCGGCGGCGTCCAGTTCTGCTTCCGTGTGATACGCCTTGCCTGGGCCGCTTACGGTTACCACATAGCCGCCGGCCGAAGAATCCAAGGACAAGAAGTAGTCCCCCAGCAGCTCGCGTAGCTGGTTCTCCCGAGGAAGCCACACCACGCCGTTGGATTCCACGGAATCGAGCGCCCATTCAACCGTCCCATTGAAATGGAAGCGCGATTCGCCGCCCGACTCGACCAGCTCGACCACCATGTCACTGATGATGAAGACAGATTCGGCGATCTCCGGCCGCGGGATGAAGAACATGTCGCCGTTCGCCGGTGTCCAGGACACGTACGGAGCGAGCCGGGTCGCGAGTTCGCGGGAGATCACGGGTGCAGTATGTCGCGGAGCACAAGACCAGCGGTAATACCGCTGTGCGCGGCCTGGCTCCGCAACCCCGCATAGGCTCGAAGACGTGACCGTCGCGCCAAGACCTGGATGGTACCCGGATCCGGCCGGCGCGACCGGACTCTACCGCTGGTGGGATGGCGGCAGCTGGGCGGAGGTGACCAGTGACTCGGCTCAGGCGCCGCAGCCGCTTCCGGTCGAATCCGAGGCCGCGGCCGGAGGTGTTGCGTCCCTGCGCCGAGCCTCACCGGTCCGTGTTGTTACTGTCCTCACCCTCGGCTTCGCCCTGTTTGTCAGCGCATCGATTGGCCTAGGTCTGGTGATCTGGCGTGACTCCTCGAACACCTCCGCACCACGTGCAGCGGGCGCCCCAGCTGGTTTGCCGAGCGCGCGTGGCACCGATCCGATCGGTTATCTCGACGAGCGCACCAGGACGGCAACCATTGGGCCGGCCTCGCTGACAATGCCTGGCGACCCTTACGTGCTCGCCCCCGATCCCATGGCTGTTCGTGGAGTACTTGATCTCCTGTTCTGGGCTAGCGCTCCGGTCCACGTCCGCTACGACGGCAAACATGACTGGTCGTCCGGAGTGCTGCTCGGCCGGGTGGCAGTACCTGGCGCCGCCGGCGACCTGCAGACCGAGGGCACCCTTGCTCTGCGCCGCCTGAGCCAGGCGATCTTCGACCAGCACCCGACCGAATTGAAGGGACTGACCTGGAGGCAGCGCACGGTAGACGGACAGCCCGCCATGCTCTTCTCCGCTCAGGTGCACTACTCAGTGGACCAGCTGCCCAGCCAGTACGACACCGTCACAGCACTGCTGGTCAAACTTGACGACGGGTCGTTGATCATGGCGGCCAGCTCGGTGCCGAATGACGCCGATACCGACGTCGCCCGCCAGGCCGGCGACGCGCTCGGGACGCTCAGGATTCGCTAAGCCGGCTTATCGACTGGGTTGTCTCGATCCATTCCCGCAGCTTGGTTTGCGCTGCGCCGGAGTCGATTGCTTGGCGCGCCCGCTCCAGCTCGGCGGCGAAGTCGCTCTCAAGCCGACCCGTGGCAGGCTTCCCGTACGCCACTAAGGCAGCAGCAGCGTTCAATACAACGACATCGCGGATCGGACCAGTCTTGCCGGCAACCAACTCCCGCACGACTTCCGCATTGGCCCGCGCGTCACCCCCTACCAAGTCTGTAAGGCTCGCCCTTGGCACGCCAAGCGCCAGTGGGTCCAACTCCATGCGCTCGACCTCCCCATCGGCGTACACCCACACCGCGGAGGAAGTTGTGGTGGTGAGCTCGTCAAGCCCATCACCCCCATGAACGACAAGGCCGTAGTTGCCGCGAGATGCAAAGACGCCCGCCATCAGCCCAGCCATTCGGGGGTCGGCCACCCCGACAGCCTGTGAGATGGGTTGCGCTGGATTGGCCAAAGGTCCCAAGAAGTTGAAAGTCGTGGGAATACCGAGCTCACGTCGCGGTGCCGCCGCGTGCCGGAGGGCAGGATGGTATTGCGGAGCGAACAAGAAGCCGATCCCCACCTGGTCCACCACCTGCTGCTGAGCCTGTGGTGCCAGGTCGAGAACAACACCCAGCGCCTCGAGCACGTCAGCAGCGCCGCATGCTGACGAGGCCGCTCGGTTGCCATGCTTGACCACCCTTGCGCCCGCTGCCGCAGCCACGATTGCTGCCATCGTCGAGATGTTCACGGTGTTCGCCCGGTCGCCCCCGCTGCCCACAACATCGACCGCGGGCCCGCCAATCTCGATCGGAGTAGCGAAGTCGATCATCACGTCGGCAAGGCCAGTCAGCTCCTCGACCGTCTCGCCCTTGCATCGCAGGGCGATGACAAACGCGGTCAGCTGTGCGGGCGTCGCATCACCGCTCAGAATCTGTCCCATCGCCCAGCCGGTCGCCTCGGGGGGCTGGTCCTCGCCCCGGATCAGGCCACTCAGCAGCTCCGGCCAGCTCATTGTGGTTGCCATGGGTCAGCTCACCGGTGTGGTTGGTGCAACCGCGGTCTCAGTAGATGCCCGAGGGCGCAGCAGGGCAGCCACCGCCGCCGGCAGTCGGATCGGATCGATTGGATGCGATACCGCACCGTCGGCGCGCGACCAGGTCGCCAGCCAGGCATCGTCGGCACGGCCGATCAACACCAGGATCGGCGGACAGCGCAAGATCTCGTCCTTGAGTTGGCGGCACAGCCCCATCCCGCCGGGCACGGCCTCGCCATCCAGGATCGCCAGGTCGATACCGCCAGCGTCCATCGCGGTCAGGACAGCGGCCTGGGTTGCCACCTCGAGTACGCGTACCGGGGGCAGATCCGCGGCCACCTTGCGCCCCAGCGCCAACCGAACATTCTGGCGCGTCGTGCGGTCCGAGGCGTACAACAAGATCGTCAGGATCTCGTCATCTCGAGAGCTCTCATCGCCGTTCATTGATCATCTCCAGGTTGTCCTCCGGTAGCAGCGGGTCGCATCTCAGCCTCGCCTGCCTGGCCGGCCCGGGCCTGATCGTAGCGTGCCGGTTCCTCGTGATCGCGCGAGCCGGCAGGCGCGGTCGCCGCTTGCTGCAATCGCAATTCCAGCCGGTCAAGTCGACGATCCTCGCGCCGGGCCTCTCGCTGGCTGTGCGCGTACCACTGAGCGAAGATCGCAATCAGCATCAACAGAGCAATGGCGTCTCCTGATGCCCACAAGATCCCGCCGGCGAGGTACTGATCATCCAGCGGGCTCGGCGGCCAAGCCCGATTGAACGCGAGATACCAATTCTCAGCGATCAACTTCGTTGAGCTCATGATCGAGATGCCCAGGAACGCATGGAAGGGAAGCATCAGGAAGAGCATGAGCAGTCGTAGCGGATAACTGATTCTTCCTGGGACGGGATCGATGCCCATCAGGGGCCACATCAGCAGGCAGCCGATGACGATGAAGTGCAGATGCAGGAACGCATGCCAGAAGCCTGAACGGAGCGAAATCTCATAGAACGGCGAGTAATAGAGCGCGAACGGGGTTGCGATGAACAGCGCCAATGTGAGCGGCGCGAACGTCAGCACTTGGGCGACTCGTGAGTGCAGCACGGCCAGCAGGAGGGCGCGCGGTCGCGGACGGAGGGTCCGTAAGGCGAGAGTGATCGGTGCCCCGAGCGCCAGAAACATCGGTGCCACCATCATCAAGATCATGTGCTGCACAATGTGAACGCTGAACAGCACCGTGTCGTAGGTCCCCAGCGCCGAAAGCGTGGCTATCGCAATGGTCCCGAGTCCACCGAGCAGGAAAGAGAGACTGCGTGGAACACGCCAGCGATCACCTCGGCGATGGAGCACGACCAGGCCGGCAATGTAGAGCGCCGCGGCCGTGATGATGCCGAGCGCCATCGACCATTCCCAAGTCCATTCGGTCAGCAGCCGGGTCGGTGTCAGTGGGGGCGGCTGATCGTTGGGCGTGGCGTGCATCGGTACGAGCACCATGGCGAACCTGGTGAACACACGCCCAGCCTAGTGTCGGCGCAGCAGCGCGACATCGGGTGCTGCGCAGGCCCTCCCTAGCTGTGTCTTGGCTAGTCAGCTGGGGCTCGAGGCGACGTCTTGACGCCGCGTGCGACTCGGATAACAAAGTTGTGCCCTGGGGTGACCTCAGCACGGGTTACGGCAATAATGACCTCGTGGCCATGCACACGCACGCAGTCTCCGGTTCCATGACCATGCCGGAGGGGGCGCTGCACCCCATACCGCAATCGCGCCTGCGTGGTCGTGACAATCGGCCCGAACCAGTCGCTGTAGGCACGATCATCTGGCTTGCCTCTGAGCTGATGTTCTTCGCCGCGCTATTTGCGGCCTACTTCACCATCCGGAATGTGACGAACTCCCAGGCTGCAGTCACCGGGACGGAGCCGCTCTGGCAATCCCAAGGCGACCTGATCAACATCCCGTTCGCGATCGTCAACACCAGCGTGCTGGTCGCGAGCTCCTTTACATGTCAGATGGGTGTGTTCGCGGCGGAGCGGGCGCAAGTCAGCCGGGCCGGATCGCTGTTCAACCTGCGTCGGTGGGGACTGAGGGAGTGGTACACCCTGACCTTCCTCATGGGAGCGTTCTTCATCGGGGGCCAGGTCTACGAATACTCCGAGCTGATCAGCGAAGGCTTGACGATCTCATCGAATGTGTTCGGGTCAGTCTTCTACCTGGCCACCGGCTTCCACGGACTGCATGTAACCGGCGGCCTGGTCGCGTTCTTGCTGCTCATGGGCCGGACTTTCCTGGCCCGGACCTTCACTCACGAGCAAGCTGTCAGCGCGATTGTCGTGTCCTATTACTGGCACTTCGTCGACGTGGTGTGGATTGCGCTGTTCGGCGTCATCTACATCCTTCGATAAGCAACGAAAATCACAGGCCGGCGCCCTTTTCCGGCCCAGGACAACTGAATATTGTTTGGCCCACACCTGCATCAGGACATGAGAGGGAACCGAGTGCGACTCCTGTCTTCCCGGCGCCGACACCCGGCAGCCAAGGCATTGCTGCTGGTGTTCGGGCTTTTCATGATGGGTGCGCTCTATAGCCTGATCGCTCCGCCTGGTCAGGTATCGGCCGACACGGGAAACAGCCAGCAGATCGAAGAGGGTAAGGCGCTGTTCGCCGTAGGCTGCGCATCTTGTCATGGACTGAACGGCGAGGGCCAGACCACGGGTACCATTCAGGGTCCGCCGCTTGCCGGCGTCGGCGCGGCCGCTGTGGACTTCCAAGTCAGCACAGGCCGGATGCCGATGGCCAAGCCCGGTGAGCAGGCTCCGGTCAAGCCCAATCGCTACTCAGAAGAGGAGATCGCGGCGCTTGCGGCATATGTGGAAACGCTCGGCCCCGGCCCTGCGATTCCGGAGCCAGCGGAGTACGATCCCGCGAATCTCAGCGCTGAGGACTTGGCGCGCGGCGGCGAACTGTTCCGCACCAACTGCTCGGCCTGCCACAACTTTGAGGGGGCCGGTGGTGCCTTGCCCAACGGCAAGTACGCGCCACCACTTATCGGGCTTGACCATAAGCGGATCTATGAAGCGATGCTCATCGGCCCGCAGCAAATGCCGGTGTTCTCCGACGAAGTGCTGACGCCCGAAGACAAGCGAGCCATCATTGGCTACCTCGACACCCTTCACGAGCGGCCAAGCGACGGTGGTCTCGCGCTCGGCGGCCTCGGACCGGTCAGTGAGGGGCTGTGGGCTTGGATCATCGGGCTCGGCGGCCTGATTTGCTTTGCCATCTGGATCGCAGCCAAGGGGGCGAAAGCCAAGTGAGTGACGACACCTCCCACGGCCAGGCCAGCAGCGAGGTCGCAATAGTCGACGAGGAGCGCTACCCGGTTCCAGACCCGGGCCTGGAAGAGCACCTGCCACGGCTCACCGATGTCGACGAGAAGGCTGCCGATCGGGCCACCCGGCAGGTGGCCACCTTCTTCGGCCTGGTGCCGATCTTGTGCATTGGATTCGTTGTCGTCTATTTCGCTGTGCCCGGGGAGGCGTGGGTCGACTTCGGTCCACTGAAGGCCAACAGCAGAAACCTCCTCCTCGGCCTGACCTTCGGCCTTGCATTGCTCTTCCTCGGCGTTGGTGCCGTGCAGTGGGCCCGGAAGCTCATGGACGACAAGGAAATGATCGACTACCGGCACAGCGCCGCGTCCAGCGAGGCTGACAAGAACTACATGCTGACCGAGCTGGACAAAGTCGTCGATGAGTCCAAGATCACCAGGCGGAAGATCATTGGCCGCACTTTGCTGGCGGCGCTCGCGACGATCCTGCTGCCAATGATCGTCGGACTCGCCGATCTTGGTCCATGGCCTACCAAGAAGAAGCGTGCCGAAACCATTGAGAGGACCATCTGGGCACCGGGGGTACGCGTCGTCCAGGACGTCACCTTCGCACCGATCAAGCCGGAGGACATCGAGATTGGTCAGTTGATCAACGCCGAACCAGCGAACCTCCAAGAACTTCATGGCTCCGAGTTCCAGATCGAGAAGGCGAAGGCAGCGGTCATCGTCGTCCGAATGGATCCCAACACCATCACGATCCCGCCCTCCCGCGAGGGCTGGCAGATCGGCGGCGTGCTCTGCTACTCCAAGATCTGCACCCATGTTGGCTGCCCGATCAGCCTGTATGAGCAACAAACCCACCACCTCCTGTGCCCGTGCCACCAGTCAACTTTCGACCTTGGCGACGCGGGAAAGGTGGTCTTCGGCCCGGCGAATCGTCCTTTGCCGCAGCTTCCGAT
>Ga0081455_10002247_pt1 | contig 22988 bp, 11 predicted proteins | sample TabmetS3T2R1_FD_70207 | JGI IMG/M metagenome (GOLD analysis project Ga0081455, IMG submission 70207) | Tabebuia heterophylla rhizosphere microbial communities from the University of Puerto Rico - S3T2R1 | ecosystem: Host-associated > Plants > Roots > Rhizosphere ...
CCCCCCGGCTCGCGGAGGCTCCGCTCTACGGCGGCTAATTGATTTCAGCGCGGAGTTTGCCCGGCTGGCGGCGGCGAGAGCGCTGCAGTTTGCCTGTTGATAGGAACCCGTTCTGCGGCGCGAAGCGTTCTCTTTCTGGAGATTGCGCTCGTGCCCGTTCCCGCTCGATATCGCCAGACGTGGTTCAGACGTACGCCTGCTTGGCTGAGATGGTTGGCAGCCGGCATCGGTGCCTTTGTTGCTGTTCTATTCCTATTTCTTGCATTTGCAGATTGGAATGCGCTGCGCGGGCCGATCGGACGTTTCGCGAGCAAGACGACGGGCCGAGAGATCAAAATCGAAGGCTCGCTCGAGGTCCACGCCCTTTCCCTCCGTCCACGGATCAGCGCACACGATCTCGTTATCGGCAACCCTGACTGGACCAAGGAACGCGAGATGGCGCGCGTCGGCACGCTCAATCTCGTCGTGAAGCTTCTCCCGATTCTCAAGGGAGACGTCATTCTCGACTTGGTCGACATCGACCATGCGCATGTTTCACTCGTGCGCGACGCGGATCAGCGCGCCAACTGGGATCTATCGGGAGGCGCCAAGTCGGACAAGCCGACGAAGCTGCCGGTTGTCCGAAGCTTGGTGGTGAATGAAGGAGATATCCATATCGTCGATGAGAAGCGGAATCTCGATTTTTCGGGGACTGTGTGGTCCCAAGAGCACCCAGGAGAGAGCGCAGAGCCCTTTCGGCTTGAAGGCAAAGGTCAACTCAACCTGGCGCCCTTCACGCTCAAGATCACCGGAAGCTCACTCCTCAATGTGAAGCCGGATAAGCCTTATTCCTTCAGGGCACACATCGCTGAGGGGCCAACGACGATCGACGCACGGGGAACAATCGAAAATCCCTTCGATCTGAGTGCGCTCAGCGCGGATCTCGCCATCTCCGGACGCGATCTTGCCAGCCTCTATACGCTCACGGGCCTAGCCCTCCCGAACACGCCACCCTACAAAGTGTCAGGCCGGCTTACGCGCGAAGGAACGACGTTCCGCATCCGCGACTTCACGGGCACGATCGGGGCGAGCGATATCGCGGGCGAGATTTCCATCAACACAACGGACGGACGCCCAAAAGTCGACGCCGACCTGCGATCGGACAATCTGGATTACAAGGATCTCGGAGCGCTGCTAGGTGGAGAGTCGCAGGAAGTGAGCGCGAAGAGCACCGCACAGGAGCCGCCTGATCTCATGGCCTCACCGGCGAAAAAGTCTTCCGGTTCGGAAAAGAAGGCCGCATCCGAGCGGTTATTACCGGACGCACGTCTTGATGTGCAGCGTGTGCGCGGCATGGATGCGAAGGTCCGCTACAGAGCGAAGGCAATCAAGACCAAAGATATTCCCCTTGAGGGCGTTTCGCTTGACGTCTCGCTCGACAATGGTGTGCTCAAGCTCGAGCCGCTCAAATTCGCTTTCCCTCAAGGACGGCTGGCGGGCTCGATCGAAATCGATGCGCGCAAGGATAGCCCGTCGACGTCATTGGATCTTGCGCTCACCGAGGTGCGACTCGAGCAGCTCATGCCGCCCGGAGGGGGCCAGGAGCCAGCCATTGAAGGGATATTGCAGGGCCGCGCCAAGCTCACGGGGAAGGGTGGCTCTGTGCACGATACTGCGGCAAGCGCCGATGGGACTTTAGCCGTCGTGGTTCCTCATGGCGAAATCCGCAAAGCCTTCGCGGAGCTCATGAGTATCGATATTGCGCGGGGATTGTCGCTTGCGTTGTCGGGGAGTGACAAGCAAACGAGTCTGCGCTGCGGCGTTGCGGACTTTGAGGTCAAGAACGGGCTGATGAGCGCTCAGAACGTCACAATCGACACGAGCGTCGTCGAGGTGACCGGTTCCGGCACTGTGAATCTGGCGACAGAGGACATCGATCTCAAGCTGCAGGGGCATCCAAAGCAAATAAGCCTGCGACTTCGTGCTCCGGTCACGATTGGAGGACAGCTTGCGAATCCAAAGATTGGCATCGGCACTAAGGCGGCACTCGCTCAAGCCGGTGTCGCGGGTGCACTGAGTATCGTTTTGACCCCAATAGGGTCGGTGCTCGCTTTCATCGATGCAGGCCTGGTCAAACAGGCAGATTGTGCCGCACTGCTTTCGAAGGCACAGGAGCACGCGGCGGTGCCACGCCCCGCTACCGAATAATTGGGTCGGGCGGGAGCTTAGAGGTTCCTCTTACGAGCAACAACATCCGAAGTTCCGGGTTTCGAAAGCGAAACCTGGATAAACTCCTCCACATTCGAGGTGACATTTCGCGAGAATTGGTTGAGAGCATCGCGATATGTGAGGCCGATGAGAAGAATCCACAATCCAACGCACAAAGTTACGATCCATTTCATGATCCGCGGCCTCCCGATCTCAGCATTCGTGAAGCGATCCGAAATTTATGGCAGAGGCGCATTATCACGGGTGTGAATGAGCAGTTCATCCTGAGTTCAGCTGAGACGAAGATCGCCGCGGAAGACAATCGCGAGGCTCACATCGTCACAGTGCGGGTCCCGCTGTTTGACGAAATCGAACGCTGAGGGAACGGATTGCTTCTTCAGGGACTTAAAACATATGTCCGCGCCAAGCGCGGACCTCCCTGATCAGGAGTTTCAACCATGAAACAGCATTTTCTCTCAGTGGCAATTGTGGCAGGCCTCGGATTTGCGGGGGCGGCGTTTGCGGCCGATCCGATGTCCAAGGATGGGGCAGGAGCTGCATCCACGGCGCCGGCCCAGACCAAGGCGGATTTGATTGGCGACAAGGTCGTCGATCTGAAGGGCATTCCAGTCGGAACGGTCAAAGACATCAAGACCGATGCACAGGGCAGCGCCACGGCCGTGGTGGTCAGTGTTGGCACGAGGGACGTCGCCGTGCCTGCGACCGCCTTTCAGGTCGCGAGCAACGACACGTTGATGACGACAAAATCGGCGAAGGAGCTTAGCAAAATGCCAGCGGAGCCGAAGAGCGGCTCGGCGGGGTCCACGTCGCCCGACGCGGGCGGCAGTTCCGTGCCGCAGTGATCACCGGCCCGTCGTCTGCTTGGACGGCGGGCCGGAATTTATTTGCGGATGGTTTCGAACAGGGCGAAGGACGGGTGGGAAAGGCCTACGGACGGCTACCGGCGAGAGCTGGCTTGGTCACCTCCACAGGGCGAGAGGATCGATTTGGATCGCAAAGAACTTGCTGAAGGGTGCTACGCAGCAGATCGAAGTCAACCGGCTTTTGAATAATTACAGAATCCTCGTAAGTTTTGGTCAGCTGTGAAGATTCATAGCCGGTTACGAAGACGATCGGCACACCTTTCGCCGAAAGCACATCTGCCAGAGGGTCAACGAGCACTCCGGCCAGATTGATGTCCAGCACCGCAACGTCAAACTCTGCTTCGGCGACAACAAGGGCTTCGCCAAGTACGCCCACAGGGCCCGTGACGTTGAGCCCCAGACCAGCCAGAATGCCGGACATCATGAGTGCAACCAAGGGCTCGTCCTCGACGAGCAGCACACGATAGCCGTCCAGATGGCGATCGCCATCTGTATTGCTCGCATCCGGCGAAGGAGTGACGATGCTCGATCGATGCGTCGCCAACATATGAATTGGCGGCAAATTGAGTTCGCAAACGAGCCCTTCCGGTCGCCAATCGAACTTTACCTCTCCCTTTAATTGCGACGTGATCGAGGCATTGATCACCTTGGTCCCAAAGCCCGAACGAGAAGGTATCGACACGGAAGGACCAAGCTCTTCTCGCCAACGAACGGTCAGGCCTGATTCATTACCGCGCCAATAGATATGCACCCGCCCACCACCAACTGAGAGCGCGCCGTATTTCATCGAATTGGTGGCAAGTTCGTGAATGACAATCGCCAACGCCTGGGCCGAGTCGGGATTGAGGAGAATTGAGGGCCCTATGATCTGGACGCGATCCGAATCGGAGAATGGTGCAAGCTCCTCCCGGATTAGCCTTGAAAGATCGGCTCCCTCCCAACGCGACTGAGAAAGAAGGGAGTGTGCGCGCGCCATGGCCCGTATGCGCCCCTGAATGGCCTCGGCGAACAGCTCCGATGTTTCTGCCCGCGTCAAATGCACGATCGATTGTATTGCAGCGAACGCGTTCTTGGCCCGATGGTCAACTTCGCGGGCGAGAAGCGATTGTCGCTCGATCGCTGCTTGCAATTCAGCGGTGCGGCGGGCGACCCGCTCCTCGAGGTCTTTGTTGATTTGCTCAAGCGCTTTTGTCTTGCGGTAAAGATCGATGAAAACCCGAACCTTGGCGCGCAGGATCTCCGGGACGACTGGAACGGAGACATAATCGACCGCTCCCATCTGATAGCCACGGAGGCTATCTGCATCCGCAAGGTGAATAGCCGAGATGAAGATGATGGCTGTCTGCCGAAAACGCGGATGCTCCCGGATCATCGAGGCGAGTTCAAAGCCGTCGAGGTCCGGCATACAGACATCGACCAGAAGGAGCGCGACGTCCGTTTTGAGGAGGACCTCCAAGGCTTCCCTGGCGTTGCGGGCTTGAATGATGTTCTCGCCCAAATCCTCCAGGATGACGTTGTAGCTCAGAAGCTTGGCGGGCTGGTCATCAACGAGGAGGATATTGATCTTTTCGTGCTGTTCCATATCCAACCCCGGTCTAGCGGTGGAGCCAGATGCGCAAAGCGGACAACAGCTGCTCGGTATTGACGGGCTTCGCAAGATAGTCGGAGGCGCCCGCCTCCAAGCACTTCTCCCGATCTCCTTTCATTGCTTTCGCCGTCAGTGCGATGATCGGGAGCCGTCGGTGACCGGGATCACTCCGGATCGCCTGCATGGTCATATAGCCGTCCATCTCCGGCATCATGATGTCCATGAGCACGATGGCAACATCTCGACGCTTCGACAGGATCTCCAGCGCTTCGCGGCCGGTCGTTGCCGAAAGAACGTCCATGCCCAGGCGTTCAAGAACGCTGCTCAAAGCAAAGATGTTGCGTGGGTCGTCGTCGACCAGAAGAACCGTGCGCCCAACCAAATGCTCGTCGCTGCCACGCAGACGCTTGAGCATGTCGCGTTTCTGCGGCGGAAGATCGTCGATCACGCGATGTAGAAATAAGGCCGTCTCGTCGAGAAGACGCTCGGGAGATTCCACGCCTTTCACGACAATGCTCCTTGCCATCGTGTGCAACAGAGCGTCTTCGTCCTGGGAAAGCTCTTTGCCGGTAAAGACAATGATCGGCAGATCCATCTGCTCGCGTTGATCTCGCAGACGCCGGAGAACTTCAAATCCCGTCATGTCCGGCAGACGGAGATCGAGGACAACACAGTCATACGACGCTTGGGAAACCATCCTAAGCGCCTCCTCGCCCGTCGCGGCGACCGAGATGTCGACGTCATCATGAGCTAGAAGCTCTTTGATGCTGATCTGCTCGGCCGGGTTATCCTCCACGATGAGGAGCTGGCGAGTGGTTCTGGCCGCGTAATCGCGCAGTTGTACGACGGCGGATTTGAGGTCGCCGGTGGAAGCGGGTTTCGACACATAGCGATAAGCCCCGCGCGCTAGGCCGTGCTGGCGGTCCTCGTCGAGACTCACAATTTGCACAGGGATGTGTCGAAGGGCCGGATCCTGTTTCAAGAGAGACAAGACCGTCCATCCGAGCATGTCCGGCAAGAAAATGTCGAGGGACACGGCGGTAAGAGGATATTCATGAGCGAGCTCCATGGCTTCGGCGCCCGAAGGTGCGATGATCACCTTGAGATCGTTGTCGCGCGCAACATCCGCGATGATCTTTGCGTAATTGAGATCGTCTTCGACAATCAGAAGCACCTTGTCGCCGTTCTGTATCGTCTCGCGATCGTCCGAAACACGCTGGGTTGGAACAATGCTCGCGTGACGGGTGCGCATCGGAAACGGAACGACCGAGTCTCCTCTCGCAGAAGCCGCGTTGGTGATCGGCAAGTAGAGAGTGAAGACACTTCCGATGCTTGGTGTGCTCCGCAGCTGAATTTCTCCCCCGAGCAGCGTTGCAAGCTCACGGCTGATCGCGAGACCGAGACCCGTGCCGCCGTAGCGGCGGCTTGTGCTCGCGTCGGCCTGCTGGAAGGCCTCGAAGATGATCTTCTGCTTTTCCGGCGGGATGCCGATGCCCGTGTCCTCGACTTCGAAGGCAACGACCGACGCCGCCTGATTGAGCGAGGCCCGTCCTTCGCTCCATCCGTCCGTCGCGCGCTTGATCGACAAGCGCACGCGGCCTTGTTCCGTAAACTTGAAGGCGTTCGACAGCAGGTTCTTTAGAACTTGTTGCAGGCGCTTCGAGTCCGTGTAGATGCTTCGCTCGAGTGTGGGATCGACGTCGACCTCGAAGGTGACTTTTCGCGTATCCGCCTCATGCCGAAATGGCCGCGCCACGGTGCTGGCGAGATTCTGAAGAAGGATCTCTTCAGCCTCGATCGAGACCGTGCCGGATTCGATCTTGGACAGATCGAGAATGTCGCTGATCAGATTGAGAAGATCCGTGCCCGCGCCGTGAATGGTCCGCGCGAACTCAACCTGCTTGTTGTTGAGATTGCCGTCCGGATTGTCGGAAAGCTGCTGGCCCAGAATGAGAATGCTGTTCAGCGGCGTGCGCAATTCGTGGGACATATTGGCGAGGAATTCCGATTTGTACTTGGAGGTGAGCGCAAGCTCGCTCGCTTTTTCCTCGAGGGCCCGTCGCGCCTGCTCGATTTCCTGGTTCTTGCGCTCCACTTCAAAGTTGCGTTCTGCGAGCTGCTGGGCTTTCTGCTCAAGCTGTTCGTTGGTCTGCTGCAACTCACCCTGTTGCGTCTGAAGCTCGGTCGCGAGCTTCTGAGACTGCTCCAGAAGCCGTTCCGTCTGCATGGTGGCGCCGATGCTGTTGAGCACGATGCCGATGCTGGACGTCAGCTGCTCGAGGAAGGCCGTCTGCAAGCTTGTGAAGATCTCGGAAGACGCCAGCTCGATCACCGCTTTCACCTGGCCCTCGAACAGGACCGGCAGGACGATGAGATTGCGTGGTTGAACGGCGACCAGAGCGGACCGGATCGGAACCACGTTCTCCGGAAGATTGCTGACGAGAAGCGCACGCTTGTCGCTCACGCATTGGCCAATGAGTCCTTGGCCAAATTCGAGACGTGTCGGATGACCATCCGCGGGATCATCCGCGTAGCTTGTGAGCAAGCGGAGGCAACTCTCTTCCTCTTCAACCTGATAGATGACTCCTTGCTGCGCATTCACGAGCGGTGAAAGCTCGCTCAAAAGCAGGCGCCCGACCGTCGCAAGATCGCGCTGGCCCTGCAGCATGTTCGTGAAGCGGGCGAGGTTCGTCTTGAGCCAGTCCTGCTCCGTGTTCGTGTCGGTGGTGAGGCGAAGGTTGTCGATCATCGTGTTGATGTTGTCTTTGAGTTCGGCCACCTCGCCGCGCGCGTCGACCTGAATGGAGCGTGTCAAATCGCCCTTCGTCACGGCGGTCGCAACCTCCGCGATGGCGCGAACCTGCGTCGTCAGGTTGGCCGCCAGCAGGTTGACGTTGCCGGTCAGATCCTTCCAGGTGCCGGCCGCACCGGGAACGTTGGCCTGTCCACCGAGGCGTCCTTCGACGCCCACTTCGCGCGCCACGCTCGTCACCTGATCCGCGAACGTAGCAAGCGTGTTCGTCATGTTATTGATGGTTTCGGCGAGAGCCGCAACTTCGCCCTTCGACATCACGGTCAGGTTCTGTTTCAAGTCGCCATTGGCCACGGCGGTCACGACCTTGACGATGCCGCGCACCTGCTCCGTCAGATTTGCGGCCATGACGTTCACTGTGTCGGTCAGATCCTTCCAGGTACCGGCGACGCCGGAAACCTTCGCCTGACCCCCGAGTTTTCCTTCGGTTCCAACTTCACGCGCAACCCGCGTCACTTCGGAGGCAAAGGCGTTCAGCTGGTCGACCATCGTGTTGATCGTGATCTTGAGCTCCAGAACTTCGCCCTTCACGTCGACTGTGATCTTGCGCGACAGGTCACCGCGTGCCACAGCCGTCGTCACCTCCGCGATGTTGCGAACCTGCGTGGTGAGATTTGCGGCGAGCAGGTTCACGTTGTCGGTCAAGTCCTTCCAGGTGCCGGCCACACCGGGAACGACGGCCTGGCCGCCGAGACGACCGTCGGTGCCGACCTCGCGCGCGACGCGTGTCACCTCGGCCCCGAAGGAGCGCAACTGCTCCGTCGTGGTGTTGAGCGTCTCCTTGAGCAGAAGCATTTCGCCACGCACGTCGACGGTGATCTTCTTTGAGAGGTCGCCGCTCGCGATCGCGGTGGCCACCTCGGCAATATTACGAACCTGCGCGGTGAGGTTCGACGCCATCGAATTCACGTTGTCGGTCAAATCCTTCCAGGTGCCGGCGACGCCGGGCACCTGGGCCTGTCCGCCGAGCTTGCCTTCAGTACCCACCTCACGCGCCACGCGCGTCACTTCCGAGGCAAACGCGTTGAGCTGATCCACCATCGTGTTGATGGTGTTCTTGAGCTCGAGAATCTCGCCCTTCACGTCGACGGTGATTTTGCGCGACAGGTCGCCGCGCGCCACCGCCGTCGTCACCTCCGCGATGTTGCGCACCTGGGCGGTGAGATTGTTGCCCATCGAGTTGACGCTTTCCGTCAAATCCTTCCAGGTGCCGGCGACGCCGGGCACTTGGGCCTGTCCGCCAAGCCGGCCTTCCGTGCCGACCTCGCGCGCGACGCGCGTCACCTCGCCGGCGAAGCGGTTGAGCTGGTCGACCATGGTGTTGAGCGTTTCCTTGAGGCGGAGAATCTCTCCGCGCACGTCGACGGTGATCTTGCGCGACAAGTCGCCGTTGGCGATCGCGGTCGCGACCTCGGCAATGTTGCGCACCTGTCCGGTGAGATTGCCCGCCATCGAGTTTACGCTGTCGGTCAGATCCTTCCACGTGCCCGCGACGCCCGGCACCTGGGCCTGTCCCCCGAGCTTGCCCTCCGTACCCACCTCGCGCGCGACACGCGTCACCTCGGCAGCGAAGGCGTTCAGCTGGTCCACCATCGTATTGATGGTGTCCTTGAGAAGCAGGATTTCGCCGCTGACATTGACCGTGATCTTCTTGGAGAGGTCGCCCTGCGCCACGGCAGTCGCAACCTCGGCGATGTTGCGGACCTGGCCGGTAAGATTTGAGGCCATGGAATTGACGCTGTCGGTCAAATCTTTCCACGTACCGGCCACGCCGCGCACCAGGGCCTGACCGCCCAGCTTGCCTTCCGTTCCGACCTCGCGCGCGACGCGCGTCACCTCGCCGGCAAAGGCGTTGAGCTGATCCACCATCGTGTTGATGGTGTCCTTGAGCTCGAGGATCTCGCCCTTCACGTCGACGGTGATTTTCTTGGACAAGTCGCCGTTGGCGATGGCGGTGGAGACGGCTGCGATGTTGCGCACCTGAGCCGTCAAATTCGAGGCCATGGAGTTGACGCTTTCGGTCAAGTCCTTCCAGGTGCCGGCGACACCCAGCACGTTGGCTTGTCCGCCGAGCCGTCCTTCCGTGCCTACTTCACGTGCCACGCGTGTTACTTCGCCGGCAAAAGCGTTGAGCTGGTCCACCATCGTATTGATGGTCTCCTTGAGCTGCAGGATCTCGCCGGATACGTTCACGGTGATTTTTCTCGAGAGGTCGCCACCGGCGATTGCGGTCGCGACATCGGCGATGTTGCGGACCTGCGCGGTCAGGTTACCGGCCATGAAGTTGACGTTGTCGGTGAGGTCCTTCCAGGTGCCGGCGACGCCGGGCACCTGGGCCTGGCCGCCGAGCTTGCCCTCCGTACCCACTTCGCGCGCCACACGCGTGACTTCCGAGGCGAAGGCATTGAGCTGGTCGACCATCGTGTTGATGGTGTCCTTGAGCTCGAGGATCTCGCCGCGCACATCGACCGTGATCTTGCGCGACAGGTCGCCGCGCGCCACCGCGGTCGTCACCTGCGCGATGTTGCGAACCTGGTCGGTCAGGTTGCCGCACATCGCGTTCACGCTGTCCGTCAAGTCCTTCCACGTCCCACCGACGCCCGGGACCACGGCCTGACCACCGAGTTTTCCGTCGGTGCCGACCTCGCGCGCGACGCGCGTCACTTCGGACGCGAAGCTGCGCAGCTGGTCGACCATCGTGTTGATGGCCTCTTTGAGCTGCAGAATCTCGCCGCGCACGTCCACGGTGATCTTCTTCGACAGGTCTCCGCTCGCGACCGCGATCGTGACCTCGGCGATATTGCGGACCTGCGCCGTCAGGTTCGACGCCATGTAGTTCACGCTGTCGGTCAGATCCTTCCAGACGCCCGTGACTTCGCGGACCTTGGCCTGGCCGCCAAGCTTGCCTTCAGTGCCAACCTCGCGGGCAACGCGCGTGACCTCGGACGTGAACACGTTGAGCTGCCGGATCATCGTGTTGACGATCTTGGCAGAGCGCAGGAACTCGCCTTTGAGAGGACGCCCGTCGACTTCGAGCGGCACCATTTGCAGAAGATCGCCTTGAGCGACGGCGGCGATCGCGCGGGTCACCTCGATGGTCGGGTGGAGCAGATCGTCGATCAGGGAATTGATCGAGGTCTCCATCTCTCCCCAGGAGCCCGCCGCGCGCACGAATTTCACGCGATGGCGAGTTCGCCCCTCGCGTCCGACGGCTTGGCCGACATGCTCGAGCTGCTCGGCCATCCTCTGGTTGGCACCGACGATGTCGTTCAGTGCATCGCCGATCTTGCCCATGATGCCCGGAGCGTCTCCGATCATCCGGACGGAAAAGTCACCGGCCTTAACGGCTTGTAAAACACCGAGGAGGTGTACCAGGTTGAGTTCGGACGCCTGTTCGATGGCCTCCCCACCCACAATACCGCCGTTCTGCCGACCGAATTGAGCAGCTGCCCGACCAGACTTTGTCATTGAACCCCCTGAACCGAACGGGGGATCGCACGCCCCCGTATCGCCAGAACGCGTCCGAAGCAGAGCGGTTCCAAAATTTGGCCGCGGCAATCGTCAGCGGATCCGCGAAGGCCGCAGCAATCTGCTGACGCCTGGGGGATGGCACTTCAATAGCAATGAAATTGGGGTGGGCGGTATTCGAGATCGCCGCCCGCCGTTCCAGTGCTTTGGCACTGGCGAAGGTCGCTGGAATGCTAGCCTGATGCCCTCTTACCTGCTGCTTCCGGAGGTGATTTGAACACTCCGCCGCCGAAAACCTATAAATTACCGTAGGTTAAGGGTAGAACGCCGCAGGCCCGCAGTTACAGGCCCAAAATAGGTGGATCACAGGCCCTGCTGGCCCAGTTGGTCAACGCGGGCGCCTCAAGACCAATCATTTTACCAACAATGTGTACGCGTTGCAGATCCCAAGGCAATTCATGCTCCTCATGCAGGACACGACAACGCATGTTGCTCGAGAAGCGCAGCGTCAACCTTGGCTTGACGTTCATCAAGCGCCGCTTTCTGCGATTTCTTTTGATCGATCGCCAATGCCAGCGGCGGGAAAAGCACCGAGGCAAGATAGCCCGAAACTTGATCGTTTGTGCGGCTGCCTCTCATAACTTCTTCAATTGTGACCATCTCGTTGCGCCATGTTGCGACATCCTTTTCCAAGCTCATGCAGCGGGCGTGTCGCTCAATTGCGGTGAGCGAGCCGGTTGAGATGGGGACATTTGTTGACGGCACTGGCGGCGCGGATCGCGCGCAACCAGCGAGCGCCGCCATAAAAAAGAGAGCACTCAATCTAGTCAAATTTGACAGCACGCCCTTTACCCTCAAGCTCGCCCCAGCTGAGAGCGCTGACGCCGACGGTCCCGTAGCGAACGAGCACAACCGCGTCAGCCCCCAGCTTTGAGGCTTCGTTGCGGAGCTTCTCGTTGACCTGCTCGCGTGTCGGGTCGGGGTGGAAAAGTGTCGTCTTCCTGACTTGAACGGTAATGTCGCCGAGATTGGTATAGGGGCGATCCGCGATATCGTTCTGGGTGACCACAATGTCGGCTTTGGTGCGTGCCGGCTTTGCGGCGGTCGACGTCGGGCGGGAAGATGCGGCTGGGCTCTGCGGGCTAGACGGCGGAGTTACGCTGGACGAAGACCAGGTACAGCATCCCGCCAATGAAATGGCCAGAAATATCCCCATAGCTAAAACACGCTTCTTCACAACTCCCCCCATTCTAAAAGCTCTCACATTCTCTGCCGAATAATCATGCGGGCTTTTTAGGGGCGACGCAACTCTACGATGCTGAGATCGGCCTCATCGCTCCGTCATGGCCTCGTCTCGATAGCGAAGGAGAGGGGTCAACACATATTCTATGACTTTGCGGGACCCTGTCTTCACTTCAGCCGTGACCGCCATCCCAGGGGACAGAACCTGATCGGCGCCATCCACGCGGATCGTTGTTCGGTCGAGGGCAACCCGGACTGGAAAAAGGAGGCCCTGCTTTTCATTCGACACGGCGTCGTTCGAAATGTTCACCACCCGTCCCGGGATCGTGCCGTATTTGGTGAAGGGGAACGACTCGACCTTGATCGCCACGAGGTCTTTCGGATTGACGAAGCCTTTGTCCTTGTTCAACACCATGGCTTCGACTTCGAGTGCGTTGCCATAGGGCACCACGATCATCAATTTTTCCGCGGTGGTTACGACGTCTCCGACGGTGTGGATCGCGACCTGCTGAACGATGCCGTCAACCGGAGCCCGCAGTCTGTTCCGTTCGTCCCGCAACGCGGCCTTCTTGAGCTCCTGCTTGAGATTTTCTGCCTTCTGCGCCGCTTCTGCAAGTTTGGCCATCGCATCGGCGATGAACTTGGCATCTAGCTCGCGCCGCTGCCGCTGCAGCGTTTCGATCGCCGCGTTGATCTGGAGCTTCTGTCCCCGTTCGCTCTCCATGAGCGCCGATTCTTGATGGAGCTGGCCCGATATCTCGAGGACCTTCACGCGAGGGGAGTAACCCTTTTCCAGGAGCGTTTTCTCCATTTGGGTCCGCTCGCGCAACGTGCTGACGAGTTGCTCGCGTTCGGCGACGCTTTTCGTCAAGCGCACAAGTTGCGCTTCATCCTCGCCGATCTGGCCGTCAATTCGGTATCGCTCGGCGATGAGCTCACCGACCGCCGCCTCCATCATCCGTGAATGAAGAATAAGAAGTTGAGAGTCGGCTCCTTCGGGATGGACCTCGGGCGGAAAACCCGTGAAATGCGCGGATGCAGCGGCTGCGATGGTTGCCTTGAGACGCGAGGCATCCAGCTGGGCGTTCATGAGGTCATACGCAAGACGATCGCGATCCGCGACCGCCTCGGTGGGGTCGAGCTCAATCAGGAGATCTCCTGCTTTGACCCCGTCGCCGTCCTCTACATGGACCGCACGGACGGTGCCGTTCTCGAAAGGCTCGATCACTTTCACATGACCGGTGGGAATGACTTTTCCTGTTGCCGTGGCGGTGATGTCCAGTTCGCCAAAACAGGCCCAGGCGATGGTCAGTGTCAGAAACGCTATGAGGATACAGACGATCGTTCTGCCGATTGGAGAGGCCGGCGTATCCAGAATTTCAAGGGCGTGTGCAAGAAACGCACGCTCGTCCTCCGTCCGTGCGTCTTCCCTGGGCCGTTTGCGCTCCTCGTCGAGTGAGGTTTTGGCGACTTCCCAGGCCCGTTTGATCGCGTCCCACATGAACGCTACTCCGCCGGCTGAGCAACGGCACCGACCTGGTGCCGATAGAAACTGGCGTAACGGCCGTTCCGGCCGATCAGATCGCTATGGCTGCCATCCTCCACGATACGGCCGTTCTCTATCGTGATAATGCGGTCGGCGAAACGTACCGCCGCGAGACGGTGGGCGACGATGATGACGGTGCGCCCGCGCGCGATCATGCGCATATTGTTCTGAATGATGTGCTCGGACTCGAAATCGAGCGCGCTTGTCGCCTCGTCGAGAATAAGAATGCGTGGGTTGGTAATGAGCGCCCGTGCGATCGCTAGACGCTGCCGCTGGCCGCCGGAGAGATTGCCACCACGTTCCTCAAGAATGGTGTCATAGGCGTGGGGCAGGGTCAGGATGAAGTCATGCGCGCCGGCAAGCTGTGCCGCATGCACAATCCGCTCGAAGGGCATTCCAGGGTCGGCCAACGCGATGTTGTCTCGCACGGAGCGGGCGAACAGCATGTTCTCTTGCAGCACAACGCCGATCTGACGCCGCAGCCACGATGGATCGACGAGCGCGAGATCCTGGCCATCGACTAGAACGCGCCCGGATTCTGGGACGTAGAGGCGTTGGACAAGCTTCGCGAGCGTGCTCTTTCCCGAGCCTGACGGACCGACCACACCCAGAACTTGGCCCGGTGGAATCTCGATCGAGACGTCGCTCAGGATTTCGGAGCCTCCGGGCCGGTACCGGAAGGTTACGTGGTCGAACGTTATCAGGCCGCGGATCTGTGCCATCGCCGAGCGTGCCGCGGCGGCGTTGGTCTCGGACGGCGCGTTCAGAATATCTCCAAGACGTGCGATCGAGATCCGGAACTGCTGGAAATCCTGCCAGAGTTGGGCCAGCCGGAGCACCGGGCCGCTGACGCGCCCCGCCAGCATGTTGAACGCAACGAGCTGTCCAACCGTAAGATGTCCTTCCATGACCAGCCGGGCGCCGATCCAGAGCGTGATGATGACCACGGCCTTGTTGATCAGCTGGGCGATCTGGCTTGCGATGTTGCCGAGCTGGGCGGCGCGGAAGCTTGCTTTCACATAGCCTGACAACTGGTCTTCCCACCGCCGCTGCATTTGTGGCTCGACGGCCATGGCCTTCAGAGTTTCGATCCCCACGATGGATTCGACCAGAAACGTCTGATTCTCGGACCCGCGATCGAATTTCTCGTTGAGGCGCGTGCGGAAGATCGGCGTGACGATCACCGACAGCGCGACATAGGCGGGAATGGAGGCGATGACGATCAGCGTGAGTTTCACGCTGTAAAGGAACATTACGAGCAGAAAGACGAAGGTAAAGAAGAGATCGAGCACGAGTGTGAGCGCGGATCCCGTCATGAAGGAGCGGACATTCTCGAGCTCGCGCACGCGAGCGACCGACTGACCCGTCTGGCGCGCCTCGAAATAGGCGATCGGCAGCCCGAGAAGATGCTGGAAGAGACGAGCGCCCAGCTCGACGTCGACGCGGCTCGATGTGTGCGTAAAGACATATGTCCGAAGAAACCCTAACAGAACCTCGAACAAGGAGGTCGCGGCCAGCGCGAAGACCAGAACATCGAGGGTTGTCAGGCTGTGATGGACGAGCACCTTGTCGATCACCAGCTGAAAGAGAAGCGGCGACGCCAGCGCCAGGAGCTGGAGAAAGAAAGAGGCGATCAACACCTCGCCGAAGAGATGGCGATAGCGTACGAGCGACGGAATGAACCAGGTGAGATCGAAACGTCGCTCGGCACCGGAAACAGCGCTGCGCGTCGTGACAAGCAAAAGCGCGCCAGTCCAGCGTTCCTCGAACACTTCGCGCGCGACTTCTTTCGGCGCGGGATCGAGGGGCTCCTTGATGAGAACGGCGCGCTCATTGACCGCCGCGAGCACGAAGAAGGTGCCGTCCTTGGCTTCGCCGATCGCGGGCAGTGCCAGGCGGGTGAGCCGCGCCCAGGAGGTTTCGACACGCTTGGCCTTGAAACCATGACGCCGAGCAGCGCGCAGAAGATCGTCCGTGAGCAGACGGCCGCTCACAAGCCCCAACTCATGGCGCACTTGATCGGGCGAGAGGGCAACGCGGAAAAATCTTGCGAGGGTGACGAGACTAAGAAGCCCGGTATCGCTTTCGACAGACTGAGCCTGTGGAGCTTCGGCGGAATTGGGCACAGAATCGTCCATGCAGAAAGCTCCGCGTCTTAGAAGGCCGGTCTCGAGATTGAAGTGACGTCTGATGTCTGCGGACGGGACTCATACGTTGCGGCACTGTTTTCCACAAATGAAAACTCTGAAAAGACCAAAGAAAGATTCTCCTGATACGGAACAACACTAAATAGTGTCCGTATTCTGATGAAAAGATTGGATTTTTTTGAGTGTTAAAAAATGAAGTTGGAGTCAACGCCCGGTGGGCGCGGCAGGCCAAACGCTAAACACCTGATTCATCACGGACCCGTGATGGGCGCCGCGATGCGGCGGTCTCAATAGTAGATGAATTGCTGCCCTCCTATGTGAAGATCCTGCGGTGAAACCCGTAAGGAAGGGTCCATTTGTTTACGATTGCGAAGAAATCGCACGTTCATAAAAATGTCTGTTGAGACGATCAAAAACTTGTGAGTATCCTTTCTCGCAAGGGGACACGGCGAAACGCGAAAACATCCCCGAGTGCAGGCGTGTAAAGGAAACGTCGTTTCTATCGGGCTCAAGTTACCCAAGAGATCAGGTGCGCCGGAACATTGTATCCGGTGACGATATGCACATGCGCTCCGCTGTGATGTTTTGCGCGGATGACGGGAGTCGTGCGCTCTAAGCGTGACGGCGGCTGTCCAGTGCAGGGCTGAGAACTTCGGGGGCAACCCGGAGCCTGGGAGAGCCTGTGTCGGTTTGCGGTCACGGACGCCGAGGACCTCGTGTCTGGTAAGGTTTGGAATGAATAAGTCCGCACGGCGGGAGCCGCTCGGACACAATGACGAGAAGGAGCATGCGATGGAGCTGACTCACGGATCGAACGGCGCGGCGAAAGATCTGCCGAAACAGGCGCAGAAAGCGATGGCATCGGCTGCCGCGCTCAGCGCGGCGGAAGGCGGTGTTCTCGAGGCCACGACCCAAACCAAAGATGCCCCGCCGGCGGCCGCAACGGACACGGTCCCTGCGCAAGGCCCGAACATGGCAGAGAAGACGGTAGCCGCCATCCTGGGCGAGATCGCCTGGCTCATGTCCCAATCGCCGGCGCACAAGCATCTCTTCCTCGCCGATCTCGAATGGCTGGTCATGCCGCCTGTGCTGCTCAAGCAGTTCAAGATCTACTACGGCAAGGACCGCCCGGTCGCCGTCGCGCTCTGGGCGCAGGTATCCGAGGAAGTCGAGAAGCGGCTCGAGGCGGGAGATATGCGGCTGAGGCCGCAGGATTGGAGGAGTGGGGATCGCAATTGGCTCCTAGGCGTAATCCTGCCGTTTAACGTCGACCAAGGCAAAATTGTATCAGTGGTGGTTGCGGATCTCAGTGCGAATATCTTTGGCGGAGCAACTCCCTCGATATTTGGAGCAAATAGGCTAGACCCGCAGCAAGGCCCCACGCTGCAAACGAAACAGGCGAAGAGCGAAGGTATCAATTGACAAGCGTATTGCATATCCGAAGCAGGATTCGGGCGTTCGCAGCGTTATCTGTGTTCGCATTCGCTTGGGCGAATTCAGCAAGAGCATTGGATCCGGGTTCGTCTGAGTATGGATCTGACGAGGCGCGTGCATACGCCGACGAAAAGGCGAAAGAGGGAACTCAGCTACTCATTTGTCCGAAAACGAAGTGGGAAGATCTGACAATCCACATCCCCAACACAAACCCATTCCATGCCGAGAAATTCCGGGAAAACTTTGTAAGTTATAGTTATGGGACAATAGCAAAACGGGATATCCGCAATCAAATTATTTGCCAAGAAAATCATGTTTTGTGGGTGAAGAATTCATCCGTATTTCCCAAAGAAATACTAGATCTACCCGGAGCAGCACAAAGCACAAATTCTAGATTTCTTCTTACTATAAATCGTCCCTCAGCCTTTTCCGGCGAACGGCTTTTCGAGAGATTTAAATCTGCCGGTGGCTACACGGATAAAAATTGCGGTCACCGCGTGTTCAGCCAATTGTCTCTCGCAATGCCCGACAAGGATTCGCAGAAGAGCCTGTCCAAAATTGTGAACAGTTATTTGGGCCGGAACATGACGACAGGGCAACTGTTTACAGACAATGAGGGTGATATAGAAACCATTATTTACTGTAGAAAATCTGATGTTCCCAACCCAAACTGTTCTGGTCTCATGGTGTACATGGGGTATGACGTAACAGTCAGTTTTGATAGCTATCTATTGTGCAATTACAATGATCTCAAAGAATATATGATTTCGAGCATTAATAATTGGCACGTTCAAGCTCAGAATGACAGGAAAGGGACAGGCCATGATGGGGCAAAGTGAATATGGCGTCTCGAATGAACCCCCAGAGGTCCAGCTCAAACGTATAAACACGTGGGTTGCTAATGGAGAGTACTACAAGGCCTACAGATACATCGCGTATCAAACGCTAAGCGTGCCCGGTTGGGATCCCAAGCTCTCTGCTTGGTTTCAGGCTGCAAGCGAAATCAATGCGCCATTGCCAACGATGATGAAGTCGTGGGTGTTCCGTTTTAATAATAACGCAAAGCTGGCTACGACTGGTTTAGGTGTCTCGGATCCTCTAAACCAGAACGTATCCAACGCGTTGGCGAGCACGGTTCTTGGGCAATATACGGCCGCGCTTGCCAGCGGAGTTCCCTTAAGCCAGGCGATCAATGGGCAGTCGACACTGTTTGATAATGATGTCGCATCAGCAGTTAATGGGCTAGGGATTCCTAATTATTTGTGGGCAGGCGGCCCGTTGGGCGCCTCCTATGGATTTGACGTATTTGCATTTAATGACAGTGTAGGAGTGTTTTCGGACATAAACAAATTTGACCAGTGGTTGGGAGTGGCTAGAACTACCCTAGTGGAGGTAATGAACGAATATTATGGATTCGAGAATTTGCTCGATGCCCCATATGCAGCAAATGACGTTTTCTCTTTCAAATATTCTCTTCAGGCATTTGTAGAAACCTTCAAGCAGCTTCCGCTCGATGCTCAGCAGCATTTTGTTCAGTTTCTCCAAAATGCGCGCGCTGATTTTGTAAACTCACGTGGTCCTTTGGCAGGATTTTGGTTTGATAAATTAGTTCCGATCGATCAGTACGAAGAAATACTCGGAGATGGATCAGCAGATGTATTGCATAAAATAAACCTATACCCAGACGAAATAAATGGATCTATTGATTTTTCAGCTTTGTACACGATCGCAAGGAGTGATGGAACCAGGCACGTCGTGCGACGCGCCAACGTAACAGTTACGGATCTCGTTTCGAACAATATAATTTCTCAGGGCCAAGAAAATGTTGTTGTAACGCGAGATTACGGCCTGGAATGGAGTGTTGATTACGACGGTGCTGGCAATCCCATTTCTAGAAAATCTAACGGAGTTGTAACGGAACAAAAGGAAGGCACTGCCCCGGATGTGCATTCCATCTCTTTTGCAGATCTAGGATCTATTTTCGGCTCAACTTTAGGGCGCCAGGTTGCGGGTGACAATCCTTTTGCTCAAATAGCAGCGGGAACTGCTATATCAACTATATTTTCTAATATTGGCCAGGCAATAGATCTCAATTTCGAAAAAAACCTATCCGTCGGTGATAGTCTTGGGGAAGCGTTTCAGGATATACAGTCGGACATTCTTAGCGCCGGGATTGGGGCAGTATCGGCCTATCTCGTGGGAAAGCTGCTTGCGGAGCTGGGGATCGATGGTCTTCCGGCTGAGATACTGAACTCGGCCGCAGGTTTCGCAGTAGGCACTATTTTGACGAATATTGTCGAGGACGGTGCTAGTACCGCTTCCGAGATATTTGACGGCCTGAACAGCGCAAGTTTTACAACTATACTTGGAGGATTCCTGGGGACTAAGTTGGCATTTGCGGTTGCTAACTTCGACTCTCCCGAAGAGCAGATCGGAGCTTCAATTGGAGCAGCAGTTGGTGTTCTCGTCGCGCCAGAAATTATAACTGGAACTGCAACGGCTCTTCTGGGCGCAGAGATTGGTAATTTCGTTGTTCCGGTTGTCGGCGCGTTTATTGGCGCATTGATCGGTGGGCTTTTTGGTTCGCTCTTCGAGGACAAAGACTATCCGCGAGCCGGCGCCTATCTCAACTACGACTCGGAGTCCGGTACCTTCAAGATCGTTAGCTCGTTTGCGTTCGATGGCGACAAGGGCACAGGCGCCTTGGCACTGGCTGGCGCAGCCGGCGATGCCATGGACGGCATCTTTGCCGCGATCGGTGGCAAGGTCATCAATCCTGAGACGCTCAAGCAAGGCCAGTACGGCACCTATGTCGGCGAATTCACCTTCGCCAACAGCGGCCACGGCGTGGGTTGGTCGACGGCGGTCGTCGAAGGGCGGCATCACTTCCAGGAGGCGGCGGATGCGCTCAACTTCGGTGTCTTTGAGACCATCAAGGATGTCAAGCTCGCCGGTGGCGACGTCTATCTGAAGCGCGCACTCTACAAAGATCTGGATTTCGCTTATGACGATCAGGGCAATCTCGTCGGCGATCTCAACATGATTCTGGGTGATCTCAAGGTTGCATCTGACTACAAGGACTATCTAAATCACGGTGGTATAATTAATTCATTGATTGCTTCGGAGCCGGACTCAGCCTTTTCTGGGGGCTGGATCATCACGCTACAGCGTGCGCTCGAACTCGGCTTGCACCAGCGTAGCGAAATGGATTTCATCGGCGGCTGGAAATATTTTTTCGATGCTGATTTCGTGGATGCTGCGAAAGTGGCTCTGGATATCGTCAACGGTGAACGTATCGCATCTTGGGAAAAACCCGATGGGTCGGTGCAGACCTTCGACGACGTCATCGCGCCGGGCTCGAAGGACATAATCCAGGGTACATCCGCCAACGACACCATCACGGTGAATGGCGCGCATCTCGGCCCGACCAGTGGCGTTAACGTTAACGGCGCGGCGATTCCGTCGGGCGGCTTCGACATCGAGGTTGCCGCGGAGGTTCATGGCGGCGCGGGGAACGACACGATCTGGGGCGGCGATCGCGGCAACGACCTTTACGGCGATGCGGGCGATGACGTGCTCCATGGCGGCAAGAACGCCGATTGGCTCTTCGGCGGCGACGGTAATGACCAGCTCTATGCCGAGGGCGGCGAGCTCAACGCGCTGTTCGGCGAGGCGGGCAACGATCTGCTCGTCGGCGGCGACGGCGACGATTGGCTCGACGGTGGCGCCGGCGCGGACACGCTGCAAGGCGGCAAGGGCGCGGATTTCATCACAGGCGGCACGGGCGACGACACGCTCCAGGGCGGGCTCGGCAGCGACCGTTACGTCTATCGTTCGGGCGACGGCAACGACACCTATTTCGATGACGGCGGCACCTATCTCGGCGCGCTCGGCTGGTCAGCCGCTTCGGGCACTTCGGCCACGAGCGGCGCCTATGTCGACGGCTACTACGTCAAGGGCGGCGACGACGTGCTCCGGCTCGGCGACGGCATCGGTCTCGAGAACCTATTCTTCCAGCGCTCGGGAACCGAGCAAGCGCCCGGCAACGATCTGCTGATCAAGTTCATGGACGACGACGTGCTGACCGGCACGTCGCTCACGCTGACCGACTGGTTCGATCCGTTCCATCGCATCGAATGGATCGAGCTCGGCGACGGCCAGATGATCGACATCGGCAATTTCCTGAGCTTCACCGTCGGCACGGCCGGCAACGACACGATCATCGGGACCGCCGGCAACGACTTCATCTATGGCGGCGCGGGCAACGACATCATCCATCTTCTGTTCGGCGACGATATCGGCGCCGGCGGCCTCGGCGACGATTACATCACCGGCGACGATGGCCGGGACGCCGTGCTCGGCGGCAATGACAATGATCATCTTCAGGGCGGCGCGGACAAGGATACGGTTCTCGGCAACGACGGGAATGACGACGTCGATGGCGGGTCGGGCGACGACGTGATCGCGGGCGGCCGGGGCGACGACACGGTCTTCGGCGGCGCCGGCAATGACGTCATGCGATTCAACCGCGGCGACGGCAAGGACGTCGTCTTCGATGCGCTGAGCAACAGCTACGAGCAGATCTGGAGCGCCTCGGCGGGCTTCGCGCCGGGCTATGTCCGCAGCGGCGATCTGATCGTCAAAGGCGCGGAGGTTATCTTCGACGGGGAAAACTGGGTTCCGCGCATCGACTATGACTGGTCGACCCAGATCTTGCGCCGGCATCTCGACAACGGCTCATCGGATACCTCCGACCAGGGCACCGACACGCTGGAGTTCGGCATCGGCATCGAGCTCCAGGACATCATGATGCAATGGTCGGGCGCGAACCTCATCATCGGCATTGGCGGCGGCGCAAACCCTGCGTCTCTCTTCGCGGATCTCACGGACACCGTGACGCTCAAGGAATGGGGCAGCACCGGGAAGGGTATCGAGCAGTTCCTGTTCTTCAATTCGGGGCTGCTCGATGCCGACGCGATCTCGATGTGGGGCGGCGGCAGCGATGCCGACGATACGATCAACGGAACGGGGTCGCGCGATTGGCTCACAGGCAACGCTGGCAACGACACGGTTTCGGGCGGGGGCGGCGACGATCTCCTGAACGGCAATAGCGGCGACGATATCGTCATTGGCGGAGCGGGAGCGGACACGCTGTGGGGCGGCGCCGGCGACGACGTCCTGCGCGGTGGCGCGGGAGCCGACCACTTGCTCGGTGGCGACGGCTTCGATTGGGCATCCTACGAAGATGCGGGCGCCGGCGTGACGGCGAACCTCTCCGATACCTCGGGGAATACCGGTGACGCCGCCGGCGACACCTACAGCGAGATCGAGGCGCTGCGCGGCTCGGCCTATGCCGACACGTTGACAGGCAATTCCGGCGCCAACGACCTGCGCGGCGGCGCGGGCAACGACACGCTTCGTGGCGGGACGGGGAACGATCGCTATCTCTTCAATCTCGGTGATGGCCAGGACTCGATCGACGACGGCACCTCGAGCGTAAATGGCGGTGTCGACACCTTGGAGCTTGGTAGCGGGATTCACCTCTCGAATCTCAATGTGACGAAATCCGGCAGTGATCTGGTTCTGGCGATCGCTGGAACCAGCGACCAGGTAACAATTGCGAACCACTCCATCGCCAATCAGTCTGTCGAAACCCTCGCGCTTGACAACGGCATTAATG
>Ga0081455_10002248_pt1 | contig 22987 bp, 20 predicted proteins | sample TabmetS3T2R1_FD_70207 | JGI IMG/M metagenome (GOLD analysis project Ga0081455, IMG submission 70207) | Tabebuia heterophylla rhizosphere microbial communities from the University of Puerto Rico - S3T2R1 | ecosystem: Host-associated > Plants > Roots > Rhizosphere ...
TGACGGCCGGGGCTCTCTCTCGCAGGGCCATGAGGGCGGACCGCAACCGTCAGAGGGTAGTGCGCGCGCGGACCGGCGACAATCGGCGCGCCCTTAAATTTTGGCGCTGTGACATTTCTGCAGAACAAGAGTCCGGCCGAACAGCGCGGATCAGTGCGAGCGGCGGTGGGCGCGAGCCGAACGATGAGAACGACGCGGTGCCTCCTTGGCCTCCTTGGGCGGCGTAACCGCCTGTTGAACAGCCAATTCGGGTTCCGGCGGCTGCGCCTTTGGCGCGGCGGTCGGAAGCGAGGCGCTTGTTGCGGAATGAACCATCGCCGGTGTCATCGACCCCGCCGGCAGGAAATGGGCATTAAGCGCGATGAGGCCCGCCGTCAAAACGGCGCCCACGACCAGGAAGTACTTCAGGATCAGCATCGTGCCCCTCGAGCAAGCCCAGCCGCATCAAGACTTAGTCGTCTTCGGCGCTTCCGAGGTTCAATAACGGCCGTACAGTGATACCGGAGGCGGCGGATTTGCCGAGTTCCACCCCTACCCCTGATGCAATGCGACGAGGCGGCAGCTGGTGTAGGGGCGAAAACAAAAACCCGCCCGGAATTTTTCCCGGCGGGCCTGCGTCGTCCCGCAACCTTGCCACCGCCGGTACATCCGCGGTCGGCAGCTCGGTCGCGAGCGACACTGCTGATATAGGCGCCAATCGTGAACATTCAATGACGATGGGCGCCCTCGGTCTCACACGGATTGCAGACCGCTTGCCCCCATCCCCGCGCCTGGGGTAGCCCCTTGGCATGGAAAGTCGACACCGGCCGAGCGAGCGCGCGCCGCGGGTGAGCTTCGTCTCACTCGGCTGCCCCAAGGCGCTGGTGGACAGCGAACGCATCATCACGCGACTGCGCGCAGAGGGATATGAACTCGCCCGCTCGCATGCCGGCGCCGACCTGGCGGTCGTGAACACTTGCGGCTTTCTCGACAGCGCCCAGGCGGAATCGCTCGCCGCCATCGGCAAGGCGCTCAACGAGAACGGCAAGGTGATCGTGACCGGCTGCATGGGCGCCGAGCCCGAGAAGATCACGGCGCACTATCCGCACGTGCTCGCCGTCACCGGTCCGCACCAATACGAGAGCGTGGTTGCGGCGGTGCATCGCGCTCTGCCGCCGCGCCATGACCCGTTCCTCGACTTGCTGCCGCCCGAAGGCATCAAGCTCACGCCGCGCCACTATGCGTACCTGAAGATTTCCGAAGGCTGCAACAACCACTGCAGCTTCTGCATCATCCCCAAGCTGCGCGGCGATCTCGTTTCGCGCGCCGCCGCCGACGTATTGCGCGAGGCCGAACGCCTCGTCACCGCGGGCGTGAAGGAGCTACTGGTCATCTCGCAAGACACCTCCGCCTACGGGAGCGATCTCAAATACGCGGCGAGCGCGTGGAAGGGCCGCGAGGTGCGGGCAAAATTTCTCGATCTTGCCCGCGCGCTCGGCGAACTCGGCGCTTGGGTGCGGCTGCACTACGTCTATCCATATCCGCACGTGGACGAGATCATTCCGTTGATGGCGGACGGCAAAGTGCTGCCCTATCTCGACGTCCCGTTCCAACACGCCGCGCTGGCGGTGCTGCGGCGCATGCGGCGGCCAGCTGCGCAGGAGAAGACGCTGCAGCGCATCGCCCGCTGGCGCGAGATCTGCCCGGACCTCACAATCCGCTCGAGCTTCATCGTCGGTTTTCCCGGCGAGAGCGATGACGATTTCCGGGTGCTGCTGGATTGGCTCGAACAGGCCGAACTCGATCGGGTCGGTTGCTTCCGCTACGAGCCGGTCGCGGGGGCGCGGGCCAACGAGCTCGCGCACGCTCTACCGCAGGCCGTGAAGGAGGAGCGCTGGCATCGCTTGATGGCACACCAGCAGGCAATCTCGGCGCGGCGCCTCAAGCGCAAGGTCGGCACCCGCCAGCGGGTGATCATCGACGAAGTTGCAGCTGGCGGCAGGTCGCGTGCAGACACCGGCATGATGGCCAAGGGCCGCACGCGCGGCGATGCGCCGGAGATCGATGGCGTCGTCCATGTGGCAAGCCGCCGCCCGCTGCGCCCGGGCGAAATTGCGACCGTACGAGTCGAGCGCGCCGACGAATACGATCTGCACGGCACGGCGGTGGGATTTTGAGGTCCGTGGCGCGCCCGACTGGTAGGACTTTGCGTCGCATTGCTAATCACGCTTGTGCAGCACGTTTACGACCGCCTCCATCAATCTCGCAAGCTCCTCCGCGCTGATCGTGAAGGCGGGCGTGAGATAGATGATGGAGCCGAACGGACGCACGAATACCCCCTCCTCCACGAAACGTGCGCGCAAGCCCTCGAGATCGTCGATGCGCTCGAACTCGACTACGCCGATCGCTCCCCTCACCCGCACGTCCTTGACGCCAAGAACGCCGCGGCACGGCGCGAGTCCGTGCGCGAGGGCTGCTGCGATATCTGCAACCTGCCGCAGGCGCGGTTCTCGCTCGAACAGGTCGAGCGAGGCGTTGGCGGCGGCGCAGGCGAGCGCGTTGGCCATGAAGGTCGGCCCGTGCGCCAGCGCATCGCCCGGCTCGTCCGACCAGAACGCGTCGAATACCTTCGCCTGCGCAATGGTAACCGCGAGCGGCAACGTGCCCCCGGTCAATGCTTTCGACAAAGTGATAATGTCCGGCACGACGCCGGCTGCTTCGCAGGCAAACAGGCTCCCGGTGCGGCCGAAGCCGGTGAAGATTTCATCAAAAATCAAAAGAAGCTCATAACGGTTCGCCGCCTCGCGCAGGCGCTGCAAGACCGAGGGTGCGTGGAACCGCATGCCGCCCGCGCCTTGCACCAGCGGCTCAACGATGATGCCTGCGAGTTCCTCGGCGTGGCGTTCGAGACAGCGCGCAAAATTCGCGGCGCTCTCCTCGCTCTCCGGCAGCCCGACGATACAATGCTCGGGCAAGACGCCGCGGAAGCGAGCATGCATGCCGGCATCGGGATCGCAGACTGCCATCGCCCCGGTCGTATCGCCGTGATAGCCGCCCTTGAAGGCAAGGAATTTCCTGCGCTTGCGCATGCCGCGGTTGAGCCAGAACTGCAGCGCCATTTTCATGGCGATCTCGACCGCGACCGAGCCCGACTCGGAGAAGAACACGCGATTGAGATCGCCCGGCATCAGCGCCGCAAGGCGGCGCGCGAGCGTGAGCGCCTGCTCGTGGGCAAGCCCGCCGAACATCACATGCGGCATCAAAGCGAGCTGGTGCTCGACCGCTTGGCGGATATGCGGATGGTTGTAGCCGTGGCAGGCGGTCCACCACGAGGCAATGCCGTCGATGAGCTCGCGTCCATCGGCGAGCACGATACGAGAGCCATGGGTGCGGGAGACCGGCAGCGGCGCGTGCGCCGTCTTCATTTGCGCATAGGGCAGCCAGACATGGGCGAACCCGGCCTCATACCACGCCGGAGGAACTCCCTTTTTTCGCGACATTCGGCCCTTTCAATGCAAAGCTTGATCGGTAAGACCGGTTGAGGTCGACGATGCAGTCACTCGATGAGTTCGCGATCGCCAAGCTCGCTCAACTTGAGCGCAGCAGTCTACGCCGCGCGCTCGTCGACACCACCCGGCTGACGGGAATTTGGGTGCTGCGCAGCGGCCGCCGCCTGCTCTCGTTCTGCTGCAACGATTACCTCAACCTGAGCCATCACCCCGCGGTCAAGGAAGCGGCCATTGCAGCGCTGCGTGGCTATGGCGTCGGCGCCGGTGCCTCCCGCTTGGTGAGCGGCAATCATCCCCTCCTCGGCGAGTTGGAGGCGCGGCTCGCGCGCCTCAAGGAGACCGAGGCTGCCTGCGTGTTCGGCTCGGGCTATCTCGCCAATCTCGGCATCATCCCCGCACTGATCGGCCCCGGCGATCTCGTTCTGATCGACGAACTCGCCCACGCCTGTCTATGGGCAGGCGCTCGCCTCGCGCGCGCGGCGGTCGTGCCATATCGTCACGCCGATGTCGCGCACGCGGGCGCGCTGATCGCAGAACTGCGGCCGCGTCATCGACGCGCGCTGATCGCGACCGACGGCATCTTCTCGATGGATGGCGATATCGCCCCCTTGCATGGGCTGGCAGAGCTGGCGCAGCGGCACGATGCGTGGCTTATGTCCGACGACGCGCACGGCCTCGGCGTCGTGGGCGGTGGTCGCGGCTCGAATTTCGTGCAGCTACCGAAGGCGGACATCCCGCTGCAAATGGGCACGCTCTCCAAGGCGCTCGGTGCCTATGGCGGTTATCTGTGCGCCTCTGCCGCGGTCGTGGATCTCATTCGCAACCGGGCGCGCACCGTGATCTATTCGACGGGACTTCCGCCGGCGATGGCCGCCGCCGCGCTTGCCGCGCTCGACGTCGTCGAACGCGAGCCCGGCTATGCCGCGCTTCCCCTGGCCAAGGCCAAGGCTTTTGCAAACTTCGCCGGGCTGCCGGAGCCGGTGAGCCCCATCGTTCCCCTCATGCTGGGCGAGGCTGCGGCGGCGCTGAAGGCAGCGCGGTTGCTGGAAGAGGAAGGTTTCCTGGTCGTTGCGATCCGGCCTCCCACGGTGCCAGCGGGGACGGCGCGCCTGCGCCTGACGTTTACCGCGCAGCATTCCGACCGTGACATTGCGCGTCTGGCCGAGATCGTGCGCGAGCGCATCCTCGCGCACGCGCCGACGATCGCAACCGAGGCGCAATGAGCGCCGTTTTCATCACGGCCACCGGGACCGACATCGGCAAGACGTTCGTCACCGCGGGATTGATCCGGCACATCCGCAGCAGCGGCGGCGCGGTCTTCGCGGTCAAACCGGTCGTCAGTGGTTTCGACCCCGACGCCTGGGAGAAGAGCGATCCCGCGGTTCTGCTGGCAGCCCTTGGGCGTCCCATCGCGCTGGCGGAGGTCGAGCATATTTCGCCCTGGCGCTTCAAGGCGCCGCTTTCCCCTCACATGGCGGGCACGCGCGAGGGACGTGCAATCGTGTTTCGAGACCTCGTGGAGTTTTGCCGCAAAGCAATGGCCGAGCACCGCGGCACATGTCTGATCGAGGGGGTGGGCGGGATCATGGTGCCGCTCGATGACCGCCGGACGGTGCTGGATTTGATGTCGGTCTTGCGTATCCCGGTCATCCTGGTGGCGGGGAGCTACGTGGGGACCATCAGCCATACGTTGACGGCGCTTGAAGTGATGGCCCGACGCAATCTCGACCTCGTGGCGGTGGTCGTCAGCGAAAGCGAAGGCAGCGCCGCTTCCCTGGAGGACACGGTCGCTGCCATTGCGCAGTTCGTAGACGCGCTCGACGTGGTGGGGCTTCCGCGACTGCCGCCGGGAGCGAGCGATCATGCGATCTTCGCGCAGATCGCCGCCTTGATCACCTAAGCCCCTGCCAAGGTCACGGGTTTCCGTGGATCACGGCAGCAGAATACTGGAGCCAGTGGTCTTGCGGCCTTCCAGATCGCGGTGCGCCTTCTGGGCGTCTTTCAGCGGATATTTCTGGTTCACCGGAATCTTGACCGCGCCGCTCGTCACCACGTCGAACAAGTCGCTCGCAATCTCGAGCAAGTCCTGGCGTTTGGCTGCATAGGTATTCAGCGTCGGACGTGTGGCGAACAGCGATCCCTTGGTCTGCAGAAGGTTGATGTTGAAGGCATCGATCGGTCCGGATGACGAGCCGAAGCTCACGAACATGCCGATTGGCTTGATGCAATCGAGTGAAGCCGGGAACGTCGCCTTGCCGACCCCGTCATACACCACCTCGCATAATTTGCCGCCGGTAATCTCCTTCACCTTGGCGACGAAATCCTCCTCGCCGTAAAGGATGGTGTGGTGCGCGCCATTTTTCTTGGCGAGCTCGGCCTTCTCCTTCGAGCCGACTGTGCCGATCACGTTCGCCCCGAGATGGTTCGCCCATTGGCAAGCGATCAGGCCGATGCCGCCGGCGGCGGCATGGATGAGCACGTTATCGCCCTTCTGCACCTTATAGGTCCGCCGCAGCAGATATTGCACGGTCATGCCCTTGAGCATCATGCCGGCAGCCTGCTCGTAGCTGATCTTGTCCGGAAGTTTCACCGCGCGTTCGGCCGGCAACACGCGCTCGGCGGCGTAGGCACCGAGTGCCGAGACATAGCCGACCCGGTCGCCGACCTTGATGTCAGTGACGCCAGGGCCGACGGCGATGACGTCGCCAGCTCCTTCGTTGCCGGAGACGAACGGCAGTCCGACCGGCGAGGGATACATGCCGCTGCGGAAATAGGTGTCGATGAAATTGATGCCGCAAGCGTGGTTCCTGATCTTGATTTGGCCCGGCCCCGGCGTCGGCGACGGAATGTCGTCGTAGGTCAGCACCTCCGGACCGCCCGTCTTATGCACTCGCACCGCTGCAACCATTGCTGTCACTCCTTGTCTCGACTTGCGCCGCCGCAAACCGGCGCGTCAATGTCTCTCAGCGGCGGCTGCCGATCAAGCCGTCAGCGGCGCCGGCGCCGCCGCTGCCGCGTGCGCCTTGCCATGACGTTGCAGGCTTCCACTGCAGCAGCGAACGCCATGGCAAAATAGATGTAGCCTCGCGGAATATGGAACTCGAAGCCGTCCGCAACCAGCGCAACCCCGATCAGCACCAGGAAGGCGAGCGCCAGCATCTTGGTCGTGGGGTGCGCGGCGATGAAGTCGCCGACCGGGTTTGCCGCCGCATACATCACGATCATGGCGATGACCACGGCGGCAATCATGACCTCAAGATCTTCGGCCATGCCGATCGCGGTGAGGATCGAATCGAGCGAGAATACCAGGTCGATCGCTACGAGCTGAACCACGATCCAGGTGAATGCTTGGGTAGCGGCGGGCGCCTCGGCCGAGCTGTCGGACGCCTCCACTTCGCCGTGAATTTCATGCGTCGCCTTGGCGATCAAAAACATGCCGCCGCCGATGAGAATGATGTCGCGCCACGATATGGCCATTCCGAAGATGCTGAAGAGCGGTGCCGTGAGATCCTTGAGCCACGTTAACCCGGCGAGCATGATCACGCGGAAGATGAACGCCAGCGATAGCCCGATCAGCCGTGCGCGGCGGGCCTTGTTCTCGGGGACGCGGGAGGTGAGGACGGAGATGAAGACGAGATTGTCGATGCCGAGCACGATTTCGAGCGCGGTCAGCGTGACAAGCGCGGCCCACGCATGCGGGTCCGTAAGCAGGGACAAAGCGTGCATTCAGCGTCTCTCGGCCAGCCCGACACCGAGAAAATATAAGCCGATCACCACAAGGCCGCCTGCGACCCAAGGTCCGGGAGCGAGGTCCCCCAGTACGGCGATCAGGGCGAGCACGGACCAGAGGATCAACCCGATGATATTCAGCATCCGCAAGCGTGTGACCCGCAGGGGATGGAGGAACTTGAAGGGCACGAAGCTCAGTACGGCAAGACCGGCAACAATAATCGCCGCGAGTGACGGCGCGGGTTTGAGCAGGAAGAGGTAGAATGCGGCCACGTTCCAGAGCGCCGGAAATCCGCGGAAGTAGTTGTCCGCGGTTTTCATCTGCCGGTCGGCGAAATAGAGCGCGCCACTGACGACGATCACAACCCCTGCCGGCAGCGCAAGCGGCTCTGGCAGGAGCCCGCCCGCAGCGATCGCATAGGCCGGCACGAAGACATAGGTGGCGAAATCGACGACGAAATCGAGCACGTCGCCGGACCAGCGCGGGAGCACCTCCGCGACCTTGAGCCATCGGGCGATGGTGCCATCGACCCCGTCCACAATGAGGGCAATGCCCAGACACAGGAACATCGCCGCCCACTGGCCGCGCACCGCATAGAGAAGCGCCGCCAGCGCAAGCGCCGCGCCTGCGGCGGTAAAGATGTGCACCGCAAAGGCACGGGCGCTGATGAACATGCAACCCCCGATCTTGACGCGCGCAGCGCGACCCCCCGCCGGCAAGATCGGCGGGGCCGATTGACTTGGGGGGTGATCATAGGGCCTTGGTATGCGTTGTCAGCCCGCTCGCTCTCAACATGAGGCAGGGCCCTATGAGCGGTGAATCTGCGAGCTAATTTGCGACATGAGCAGTCACGCGGCGGAGGTAGTGATTGTCGGCGGCGGCCCGGCCGGCTTGACCGCGGCGATCGCGCTGGCATCGGCCGGGATTGAAACCACGCTGGTTGCCAATCCCCCCGGCTCCGATCTCCGCACCAGCGCCCTGCTCCAAGGTTCGGTCAACGCGCTCGAGACGCTGGGCGTTTGGCGCTTTTGCCAGGAGCACGCCGCGCCGTTGCGCGTGATGCGCATCATCGACGATACGAGGCGCCTCTTGCGGGCGCGCGAGGTTTGCTTTGCCGCAAGCGAGATCGGGCTGCACGCTTTTGGCTACAACATCGAGAATCGATTTCTCATTGCCGCTCTCGAGGCGCGCACGGACGAGCTGCCCGCCCTCGCGCGCATCAACGACCAGGCGGTCGCCGTCGAGATCACCGATGATCGCGTCACAGTACGCTGCACCGGCGGCGCGGCGGTATCGGGGCGTTTGGCAATCGGCGCCGAGGGGCGGCACTCGTTGTGTCGCTCTGCCGCCGGCATCGAGATGCGCGGCCGAACCTACCCGCAGACGGCGCTGACTTGCAGCTTTGCTCATCGCCGACCTCACCAGGACACGTCGACAGAATTTCACACTGAATCCGGTCCCTTCACGCTGGTGCCGTTGCCGCAGCGGCGTTCGAGCTTAGTCTGGGTGGTCGATCCGGCCGATATCGATCGTCTGTCCACGCTCGCGGATGTGGAGATGGCGCTCGAAATCGAGCGCCGCTCGCATTCAATCCTGGGTGCGATCGAAGTCGAGCCGGGCCGCGGCGTCTTCCCATTGGCCGTTGCGACCGCGACGCGATTTGGCGCACTGCGCGTCGTCCTCATCGGCGAAGCCGCGCACGTCCTTGCGCCGATCGGCGCGCAGGGCCTCAATCTCGGCCTCCGCGACGCTGCAACCATCGGCGAACTTGTCGTCGCCGCTCATCGGGACGGAGACGACGTCGGGGATTTGACCGACCGCTATGACCAAATGCGCCGTGCCGACGCGACCAGCCGGATGGTGACGGTCGATCTCCTCAATCGCAGCCTGCTTTCGGATTTCCTGCCGTTGCAGGGCGCGCGTGCAGCCGCCCTTTTTCTGATGGAGCGCGTCGGCTTGCTGCGTCAGGCTATCATGCGCGAAGGCGTGACACCGTTGGCCTCTCAGCCGCGCCTGATGCGCGGCGAAGCGCTGTAGGGCTCGACGTCTTTCGGTGCTCGCAAAAACGGCTTGGCGAGGTCTTCCCCATACCGTAACAACGACGGCGCTGTGCAAGGAATGTCGAGACATGAAGCTTCCGCGCAACTTCTTCAAGCCGCTGGCGATCGGCGCGCCGGCGCCGCTGCGCGAGCTGCCGATCAAGCTTGAACGCATGATCCATTTCGTGCCTCCGCATATCGAAAAAATGCGCGCCAAGGTGCCGGAGCTGATCGCAGAGGTCGACGTGGTGCTCGGCAATCTGGAGGACGCAATCCCAGCCGATGCCAAGCAGGCGGCGCGAGCAGGTTTCATCGCGATGGCCAAAGCGAACGAGTTCGGCGCAACCGGTTTGTGGACCCGCATCAATGCCCTGAACTCGCCTTGGATCCTCGACGACGTGAGCGAGATCGTCGGCGCGGTGGGAGAGAAGCTCGACGTCATCATGCTGCCCAAGGTCGAGGGACCGTGGGATGTCCATTATCTCGACCAGCTCCTCGCCCAACTCGAAGCGAAGCACTCAGTCAGCAAGCCGATCCTGATCCACGCGATTCTGGAGACCGCCGAAGGCGTCGACAATGTCGCCGACATTGCCATTGCATCGCCGCGCATGCACGGCATCAGCCTCGGTCCAGCCGATCTTGCTGCCTCTCGGGCGATGAAGACGACGCGCGTCGGCGGCGGACATCCGCAGTACAAGGTCCTCGCCGACGCCACCGCTGACGGCGGGCCGCGCGCGGCGTTTCAGCAGGATCTGTGGCACTACACCTTAGCGAAGATGGTCGATGCGTGCGCTGCGGCGGGCATCAAGCCGTTCTACGGTCCGTTCGGCGACTTCAACGACGAACAAGCCTGCGAGGCGCAGTTCCGCAATGCCTTCCTGCTGGGCTGCGTCGGTGCTTGGACGCTGCATCCGAACCAAGTGCCGATCGCCAAGCGCGTATTCTCGCCCGATCCGGCAGAGGTTGCTTTCGCCAAGAAAATCATCGATGCCATGCCCGACGGCACCGGCGCGGTCATGATCGACGGCAAGATGCAGGACGATGCAACTTGGAAACAGGCCAAAGTAATTGTCGACCTCGCCCGCCTGGTCGCAGCCAAAGACCCGACCATAGCGGCGCGCTACAGCCTTTGAACCTCTGGCGCGGCTCGCTATCCCGCATTATCCCAGTTCGAGCATGAGCAAGACCCGCAGCGCCAAGTTCAAGATCGGTCAGGTGGTGCGCCACCGCCTCTATCCGTTTCGAGGCGTGGTGTTCGACATCGACCCGGAATTCAACAACACCGAAGAATGGTATCAGTCGATTCCGGCCGAGGTACGCCCGCGCAAGGATCAGCCGTTCTATCATCTGTTCGCGGAGAATGCGGAAACCGAATACATCGCCTACGTCTCCGAGCAGAACCTGTTGCCGGACACGTCCGGCAAGCCGGTCGCCATCCGGATGTCGCCAAGGTCTTCGTGCAGGACGAGGCCGGGGATTACCGGCCGCGCAATTCACTGCTCAATTGAGCGCAGACGGATTCGCTTGTTACAAGAAAAGAGGCGCGCCTGAGCGCGCCTCTTTCTCTCCAAATCTGATGTGAGCCGTTATCGCGTCGGCGCGGCTGGCACGGAAGACTGCGGGCCGGGCTGCTGACCCTCGAGCTTCTTGCGCGCCTCCTCGGCCCGCTTCTGCAGCTCTTCCTGTAGCTGCTTCTGCTGCTCCTCGAACTTCTTGGGATCGGTCGGCGGACCGTCGTAGGCCTTGGCGAAGTCCTGGAGCGGAAGCACGAGACTGATGGGCTGGCCCGCACCGTTGATCCCCTGGACCACAAGTCCCTGCCCCTTCTTCAGCTTGCCGATGAGTTCACCGCTCGCTTCGTAGTCGGCCATGCAGCCGTTGTTGAAGCAGATAACGTAGGGCCCGGTCATGGGCTGGCCGTTGTCGACGATCACGCGCGTCCCGGGCTGGAGCGACATGCCCAGAGGCAAGGTGACGCGAAGTACTTTTTTCGGGTCGTTTTCCGGCTCGATCAGCACGGCCGCGACCACGGGCATGCCCGATTCCACGCGGCCGTCCTTGCCGGTGAAACAGACCTGCTTGGCATTGGCCTCTTGGCCCTTCAGGCAGAACTTGGTCCACGGTGAAAAGATGAGCTGCGGCTGCTCGGCCTGGGCCTGCGGTTGCTGTGCTTGCGGAGCAGCGGGCTCGGCCGGCTTCTGCGCGGGTGCCGCCTTCGGCGCCGCCTTGGGAGCGGCCTTGGGGGCAGCCGGCGCCGCGGGCGCCGGACTGGCCGGCGGAGCTTGGGCGAACGCCGCAGAGCCGATCAGTGCGGTGAGCATGGTCGTCGCCGTCGCCACGGCGAACGCGCATGCGGCCGGCCGGGCCGGCGCAAAAAACAACCGATGATCCATCGATAGATCCTCTTCCTGACCGTTCTCCCAGCGCCCCACGCCGGAACGGTTGCCCCGCATTGGGGCTGTGTCGGCACCAAATGCGGCAGGAGCGTGACGATGTCTACTGGTCGGGCCGATTTCACCCATCCGGTGAGCCATAACGTCGCCGCCTTATAGTACGAAATGTCACCATAACAGGCCGAGTGGCCTCGAATTCCCGGCCGAGCCGCCCCAGCTGGCCCGTTCCGTGGAAATCTTTTCCGGACTTGCATTACCGCCGTGAGCTTTTTCCTCAGCATCATCCGTATGCGCCGGACGCGTCGCCAGGCTGCTTGCCGCGCGCTGCTCGGGCTTGCCATTTCCAGCGGTTGGGCCATGCCGACCGAGACGCCTGCCTCCGAGGCCCGGCACGCCATTGCCATGCATGGCGCGCCAGCCTGGCCCGAGGGTTTTAGCCGCTTGCCCTACGCGAATCCCACCGCGCCTAAAGGCGGCCGCCTGGTCCAGGGCGTGCTCGGCACTTTCGATAGCCTCAACCCGTTCATCGTCAAAGGAATCGCTCCACCATCGATTCGTGGCTACGTGGTCGAAAGCCTCATGGCGCGCGGCTATGACGAGCCGTTCACGCTTTACGGATTGATCGCACGCAAAATCGAGACCGACGCGCAGCGCAGCTACGTCACTTTCCACCTCGATCCGGCTGCGAAGTTTTCCGACGGCAAACCCGTCACCGCCGAGGACGTGATCTTCTCGTGGCAGCTCCTGCGCGAGAAGGGCCGGCCGAACCACCGCACCTACTACGCCAAGGTCGCCAAGGCCGAAGCACTCGGCGAGCAGGCCGTGCGCTTCGACCTCTCCGGCAGCAACGACCGCGAGCTTGCGCTGATCCTTGGATTGATGCCCGTGCTGGCAAAGCACGCGGTTAAACCCGAACTGTTCGAGGAAACGTCGTTCCAGGCCCCGCTCGGAACTGGTCCCTACATCGTCAGCGAGGTCGATCCCGGCAAGAGCGTCACTCTCAAACGCAATCCCAATTACTGGGGCCGCGATCTTCCCATCAGCCGCGGCCTGTGGAACTTCGACGAGGTTCGTTTCGACTACTACCGCGAGGCCAATTCGCATCTGGAGGCGTTCAAGCGCGGTCTCTACGACATGCGCAACGAGCATGATCCGGGACGCTGGCAAACCGCGTACGATTTTGCCGCTGCGCGCGAGGGCCGCGTCGTCAAGGAGGCGCTCCCCACCGGAGTGCCGAAGGCGAGCAGCTATTACGTGTTCAACACCCGGCGTGCGGTCTTCTCCGATATCCGCGTGCGCGAGGCAATCTCGTTGTTGTTCGACTTCGACTGGATCAATCACGGGTATTTCTTCGATCTCTATCGGCGCAGCGCGAGCTATTTCGACGACTCGGAATTGTCGTCGCATGGACGGCCGGCCGATCACCGGGAGAGAGCGCTGCTTGCGCCGTTTGCCGACGCGGTTCGCGCCGACGTGCTCGATGGCACCTGGTCGCCGCCGGTCAGCGATGGCTCCGGCCGCGACCGCGCCACGCTCAAACGCGCGCTCGAACTGCTGGCCGCCGCCGGTTACGAACTTCGCGGCACGGAACTCGTCGAGCGTAAGAGCGGCCGGCAGTTGACGTTCGAAATTCTGGTTACCGCGCGGGACGAGGAGCGGCTCGCGCTGTTGTTTTCGCAAAGCCTGAAGCGGGCCGGCATCGTGGCGCGCGTGCGCATCGTAGACGCGGTTCAGTACGAGGGGCGACGTCTCAGCTACGATTTCGATATGATCGAGAACCGCTGGGACCAATCGTTATCGCCCGGCAACGAGCAGGCCTTCTATTGGGGATCGGCCGCTGCCGACCAGCCGGGCACCCGCAATTACATGGGCGTCAAGAGCGCGGCCGTCGATGCGATGATCGCCGCGCTGCTCAAGGCAGAGGAACATGGCGACTTCGTCGCCGCGGTGCGCGCGCTCGACCGCGTGCTGATTTCGGGGTTTTACGTCATTCCGCTGTTTTATCCTCCGGCACAGTGGATCGCGCGTTGGACCACAGTCGGACGACCGGCGACCACCTCGCTCTATGGTTATCTTCCCGAAACTTGGTGGCGCGAACCGAAGTCGCCCTGACACGGTACGCTCGCTACGGGGCCGCGCAGCCTGTTTCGTTGACGAGCCGGTAACGGTTCGTCAAGGGCCATACTCGAAGAAGTGCCGAAACGACGCGCATTCCTAGCAATAGACGCTTCCCCAAAACGGTTAGGGAAGCACGGGGAAGCAGGAGGAAACGGGATCATTCCCGGCTCGGTGAAGCGCAAACGAAATGCGGCTTACCGGCGCAAGGCGCTCGAACTTCTCGCATCCTCCCGCGACGGCTGCAGCGAAGCGATGATGATCGCGCACGGTTTCACGGTCGGGACGCGTCGGCGCCCGGTATTGGTCCGTGCTAAAATTTTGTGATGACCCCGTGCGCGGATGAACTAGCGTTCCGCGTCGCCACCGTCCATCGCGATATCGCGAGAGGGAGACCCGATCATGAAAAAGCTCAGTATGCTTGGAATTATCGGCGGTGCCGCCTTGCTGACTGCGGCGCCCTTTTCGCTGCAATGGTCGCAGGATGAGGTATCTCTCTCGCTTAGCAGCGCTAATGCCCGAGTAGAACGGCCACTCCATCGAAAGGTCTACCGCAGGACATACCGCCGCGCGGCTGATGCAGCCGCAGCCGCTGGAGTGGCCGGATACGGCTATGGCTCATATTACGGCTATAGCTCTCCGTACTATTACAGCTACTACGCGCCGCGGCCGTACTCGAGCTACTACACCGTAAGCTCCTACGCGCCTACCTATCCCCCACCCGGCGGCAGCTATTACGTGGCACCCTTTGCGAGCGTAAACTCCTACGGGGAATACTACCTATCCCCCACCACCCGCTACAGCTATTACCCGCCACCCTATGCGAGCTTCTCCGGATGGCGTTAGACCGGGTCGATCTACCGTGGCTCTGGACGCTCGCCTTCGGGCACCACGAAGATCGCACGCCATCTCACGGCTATGAAGTAACGCGCGAGGACGCGATGGCGGCTTTCGCGAAAAGCTGGCGGCGAGAGTAGTGGGGAATAGCCGTGACCAGATTAGCGGTAATCAAGATCATCGATGGTTCTCGCGCAGGAAGCGGTGGGGAAGCAGCGAAAGCAATCGCCTGCTTCCTCCTGCCGTGATGGTTAACAGGAAACTGAGCGCAAAGCCTAGCTCTTTCAGTATCTGCGGGCTCCTGCGATTTCGTGCGGTGCCGCAACCCATAACGAGCCGTTAACAGCCCTCGCATAGGATGACGACCCATCCTGCGCAACGGCTCCTCGTCATGGCTTTACTGGGTCCGATGGTGGTAGTTGCCGAAAATTCGGCAACCGATTTCATCGACGTGCTCGGCAAGGCTGGCGCCTTCCCGATTGCGCAAACACGCTGGGGTGATGTGCCCGCTGCCATTGCCGAAACGCAGCCGGTCGCACTCGCCATCGCCGGGCCGGAAGCTAAGCCCTCGCCACGAGACGTGGACGCAGCGATCGAGTGCATCGAAACGCGTGGCGGCCCGATCATGCCGGTCATCGCGCGAGTGGACAGGAGCAGCACGCCCGCCATTCCGGGCGCGTTGCCGATCGCGATCAACCAACCCAACGAACGCTTGATCGCACAGCTGCGATGGGCGCTAGGGATTCGCACCCTGCACGCCACCGTGCTACGGCGATCACGCGCGGGGGGCACAACGAAAAAAGTACCCACGCATGTCCCGCCTGACCTGCTCGAAGACGCGGCGGTACTCTGCGTCGCGCGGGGCGGCTCGTATCTCGCCCTTACCGCAGCAATCAGCAAGCGCGCCGGCCTGATCGGTGCGCTGAGCGTCGAAACCGCCGCACGCTATCTCAACGCACGCGATGTGGAGGGCGTCATCATTGGCGACGGCTTGGGTCCACGGGTTGCGGAGACGCTGCTGACCATGCTTGCCGAGAACACGCGCTTTCGCGACCTACCGATTGGGGTGCTGAACAATGCGACAGCCGACGACGAACGCTTGCCCAATCTGATGCGAGTCGAAGCCGATGCGGCGCGTCTCGTCGAGCGTATCTTGCCATTCGTGCGCCTTCAGGCCTTCGCCGGTCAGCTGACGCGCGCGTTGAAATCGCTCGAGAGCGAGCAAGCCATCGATCAGGACACCGGCCTACTCGCCGCGCAAGCGTTTTGGCGCAACCTCGAGCGCGCCGTGCAAGAAAGCGAGAAGAGTGGCGCGGCGCTGGCTGTTGCGCGCTTTACCCTCGACGGCGTGGTCGACCGCCGCGCCTATGTCGATGCCGCGAGGCTTTTCAGCCGGCTCGTGCGCAACATCGATTTCGCGTACCGCGAACAGGACGGATCGATCCTTGCAGCGTTCACTAAGACGGACCTGCGCAGCGCGCATCTCCTCGCACGCCGGATCGCGAACGTGCTGAGGCAAACCATGCTCTCGCCCGGTCGCGATCGCCGCGCCATCAAGCCGACGATCACGCTCGCCGCCCTCAAGCCGACGGACGATCTCAGCACATTGGTGGCGCGTCTCGGCGCCCATCCCCGGGTTGCCGCCGAGTGATAGCGGGCCTAGTCTGGCGGCCTCGCATGCGGAGAGCGCCATGACTTCAGCCCTGCCGATCGAGATGGTTTCCGACGTCGTGTGCCCCTGGTGCTTCATCGGCAAGCGCCGGTTGGAAAAGGCGATCGCGTTGCGGCCCGACATTGCGGTCGAGATGCGGTTTCGGCCTTACTTCCTCAATCCCTGGGTGCCGCGCGAGGGCATGAACCGCGAAGATTATCTCACCACCAAGTTCGGCTCGCCCGAACGCTATCGAGCAATCGCGCAGCGCGTCGCGCAGGCAGCAGCCGCGGAGGGACTGACCTACAACCTCGATAAGATCAAACGCCAGCCCAACACGCTCGACTGCCACCGCCTGATTCTGTGGGCCGGCGAAGAGGCTGCGGGCATGAAGCAGCGGCTGATGCAGCTCTATTTCGCCGAAGGCGGCGATCTCACGGATCGTGAGGTGCTGGTTGCGGCGGCGGCCGGATGCGGCCTCGATGCCGGACAAGTACGCCAGCGCCTGGCCGGGACTGACGATGTGGAGCGCGTCACGCGCGAAGCTGATTCCGCCAAAGAGGCAGGAATCGACGGCGTGCCCTGTTTCATCTTCGGCCGACGCATTGCCGTGCAGGGCGCGCAAGAGCCCGAATATCTCGCGCAGGCGATCACGCGTGCCGCGAACCAGCAAGTCGAGCAGCGGGCGGCCGGTTAGCGAAAACGCCCCCTGCCCGCACCTTCATTCTTCTCGGAGCGCAAGGCGGAACCCCATGTCTGCATCATGGGGCGTGGGGAACCTTTCAACCGTAAGGATCAATTGGGCTGGGAGGCGCATTGATAGTGTGCGCGATCAGGTGGAACGCGCCGACTACCAACGAGGCGTGGCTGCTCGAGGCGCAAATCTCGTGCTGAAACCGGCAGCAAGGAGAACGATCATGCCGGAGAAACGAACGATCGAGAAAGCCCGCAAGGCCAAGCGCGCCGGAAAAGCGCCAACGACGCAGGCGGGCGAATTCGTGCGCGAGGAGGTCCGCAAGATCCGCCGCGGCGAACATGGGGCGCGCTCGCCGCAACAGGCGATTGCCATCGGCCTCTCCAAGGCCCGGCGTGCGGGCGTTGCTCTTCGTCCGCCTGGGAGAGGAAGCGCCAAGGCGCGCACGCGTCGCAGTGCCGCCTACGCCTATGCGGCGGGCCAGCATAAACGCAAGACTCACCGACGCCCGCGCGTCTCGCGCGCCGTGTCGCGGGTGCTCAAACGCGAGCCGCGGCGCACGGTGTCGCGCGCGGCAATGTCGAGGCAAGCTCGGCGCGCCGCCTCGCACCGCACTGCCTCCCAACGCTCCGCTGCGGCACGCAAGGCAGTGAGAACAAAGGGCCGGGCAGGCCGTTCGGCTGCCGCGCGCAAGGCGGCGCGGACCAGGGCACGCCGCAGGAGATAGTGCGACCACGCGCTATCCAGCTCCGAACGCGGCCGCGGCGTTTCGAGCGCTGACGCAAGAGCCGTGCTCGCTCGGATTTGATTGCCAAGCTGACACCGCGGATTCGGTCCCCAGGGGCGCCGTGCGGTCATGCGGCCTTGGCAGGCTGCGCCAAGGTCACGAGGTTGCGGAGGATGGCCGCGGTTCCGCGCAGGCGCGCCTTGGCATCCTCCCAGTCGTCGAAGAAGACCACCTTCATATCGGGCCGCACGCGCGCGGCCGGACCGAGATCGCGAATGAAGGCCACGAGCCGGTCGGGATTGGCGAAGGTGCTGTCGCGGAACGACACCAGCGCTCCCTTGGGCCCGCTCTCGATCTTTTCCACATTGGCCTGCCGGCACAAGGCTTTGATCGCGACCACCTGGAGGAGATGCTCGACCTCCTCCGGCAATGGCCCGAACCGGTCGACAAGCTCGGCGCCGAAGGCCTCGATCTCGCGCTCGTCCTCGAGTTCCGCAAGTCGTCGATAAAGCGCAAGCCGTACCGGCAGATCGGCGACATAGTTCTCCGGAATCATCACCGGCGTTCCGATCGTGATCTGCGGCGACCACCTGTCGGCGACTGGAGCGCTGATGCCGGCTTTGAGACTGCTGACCGCCTCTTCCAGCATTTGCTGATAAAGCTCGAAGCCGACCTCCTTGATGTGCCCGGACTGCTCCTCACCCAGGAGATTGCCGGCGCCGCGAATGTCGAGATCGTGCGAAGCAAGCTGAAATCCGGCACCTAGCGTATCGAGCGATTGCAGCACTTTCAGCCGTCGTTCGGCTTGCGGCGTGATCTTGCCCGCCGCCGGCAGCGCGAACAGCGAATAGGCGCGCCGCTTGGAACGTCCCACGCGTCCGCGCAGCTGGTAAAGTTGGGAGAGCCCGAAGCGGTCGGCGCGATGCACGATCAGCGTGTTGGCGGTCGGAATATCGAGCCCGGATTCGATGATCGTGGTCGACAGCAAGAGGTCGTACTTGCCGTCGTAGAAGGCAGACATGATGTCGTCGAGCACGGTCGCCGGCATTTGACCGTGGGCAACCGCAACCCGCACTTCCGGCACATGCTTGTCGAGAAACTCTTTCGCGCCGGCGAGATCCTCGATGCGCGGACAGACATAGAAGGACTGGCCCCCGCGGTATCGCTCGCGCAACAGCGCCTCGCGCACGATCAAGGGATCGAAGGGCGCGACGAAGGTGCGCACGGCGAGCCGATCGACCGGCGGCGAGGCAATGATCGACAGATCGCGTACCCCGGACAACGCAAGCTGCAAGGTGCGCGGGATCGGCGTTGCGGTGAGTGTGATCACGTGCACTTCGGCGCGCAGCTGTTTGAGCCTTTCCTTGTGGGCAACGCCGAAATGCTGCTCCTCATCGACGATCAGAAGGCCGAGATCCCGGAACTTGATTGCCTTGCCAAGCAGCGCATGGGTGCCAATGACGATGTCGACGCTGCCATCGGCAATCCCTTTCTTCACACGCGCCAGCTCCGAGGCCGAGACCAAGCGTGAGGCTTGCGCGATGTGCACGGGAAATCCGCGAAACCTTTCAGTGAAGGTGTGGGCGTGCTGGCGCGCAAGCAGCGTCGTGGGCACCACCACTGCGACCTGCCTGCCGTTCATGGCCGCGGCGAAGGCCGCGCGTAGCGCCACCTCGGTCTTGCCGAAACCCACGTCGCCGCAAATGAGCCGATCCATGGGTCGTCCGGAGGCGAGTTCGTCCAGCGCCACGTCAATCGCAGCCTGCTGATCTTCCGTCTCCTCATAAGGAAAGCCGGCGCAGAACTCGTCATAAGGGCCGGGCTCGACGGTCAAGCGTGGCGCTTCGCGCAACTGCCGCTCGGCCGCGATCTTGATCAGCGCGTCGGCAATGTCGCGGATGCGCCGCTTCATGCGCGCCTTGCGCGCCTGCCAAGCGCCGCCGCCGAGCCGGTCGAGTTCGACCCAAGTCTCTTCCGCGCCGTAGCGGGACAAGAGCTCGACGTTTTCGACCGGCAGGAACAGCTTGTCGCCACCTGCGTAATGGATCTCTAGACAATCGTGCGGTGCGCCCGCTGCTTCGATCGCCCGCAGTCCGGTGAAGCGCCCGATGCCGTGGTCGACATGAACGACGAGATCGCCGGCGGCGAGGCTCGTCACTTCGGCGATGAAGTTCTCCGCCCGGCGAGCGGCGCGTCGCGGACGCACGAGGCGATCACCCAAGATGTCCTGCTCGCCAATCACCGCCGCTTCGGCGGTCTCGAAGCCGCTTTCGAGTCCCAGCACGGCGAGCGCCACCTGTGAGCGGGGCAGTGCGAGCGCCTGCGGCCACGACTCGACCGTCGCAAGCTCGGTAAGCGCGTGGTCGGCGAGCACATGGCGCATGCGCTCGCGCGCGCCTTCACTCCAGAGCGCGATGACGACCCGCTTGCCATCCGCCTTAAGCACGGTGACGTGCTGCGTCACCGCTTCGAACACGTTGCGGCCGGGCTCGGCGCGCTCGGCGGCGAAATTGCGCCCCTGCTTGGTGTCGGCATTAATGGCCGGCCCCTGCCCCTCCGGCACGGTGAACGGGGTCAGCCGCGCCAGTGCGACAGCATCGAGCCGCGCGCGCCACTCGGCTTCACTCAGATACAGGCGCTCAGGCGGCAGCGGCTTGTAGGGCGGGCCCGATCCGCGCTGGGCGAGCACTTGCTGGCGCGCCTCGTAGTAATCCTCGGTCTGATCTAGCCGCTCGCGCGCGGCGTCCTCGACCAAGGGCTCAAGCACCACCGGGCAACCTGCCAGATAGTCGAATAAGGTCTCGAGCCCGTCATGGAACAGCGGCAACCAATGCTCGATGCCGGCATGGCGCCTGCCTTCGCTAACCGCGTGGTAGAGCACGTCGTCGGGGCTTGGTGCCCCGAATGCCGCCACATAGCCCAGGCGGAAGCGCCTGATCGTTTCGCTGGTAAGCTGGAATTCCGCGACCGGCACCAGATCGAGCGCGCGCAGCTGATCGGTCGTGCGCTGGCTTTCGGGATCGAAGCTGCGGATCGTCTCCAGCGTGTTGCCGAAAAAATCGAGCCTCACCGGCTCCGCCATCCCTGGGGCGAAGAGATCGATAATGCCGCCGCGCACCGCGTAATCGCCGGGCTCACGTACCGTCGATGCGCGGACGAACCCATTGAGTTCGAGCCATTGGGTGACGCCCTCCATCGCCAGCACATGGCCGGGCACAACCGACAACGATTGCTGCGCAACGAACTCCCGCGGCGGCACCCGTTGAAGCGCGGCATTGACCGTCGTGAGCACCACGCAGCCACGGTCCTGCCCCTGTGCGCGCACCAGCCGCGACAACGTCGTCATGCGCTGTGCGACGAATCCTGCGTGCGGTGAAACCCGGTCGTAGGGCAGACAGTCCCAAGCCGGAAACTCCTGCACGGTGAGATCGGGTGCAAAAAAATGCAGCGCACGGGCGAGCGCGGCCATGCGCGGCCCGTCCCGGCAGACGACGGCGAGGCTGGTTGCCGAGCCGCGCCCGGCCACGGCACGGACGAGATCAGCAACGACGAGGGCTTCAGCGCCGTCGGCGACGCCCGCCAATGTGAGAGGGCGGCCCGGGACGAGAAGTTCCGCAGGATTGCGCGCGCTCATCGTGCGCCCTCACCACTGCGGTTGAAATCGCGCAGCCGCCGGAACAACGCGGTATCGTAGTTTGGCGGCACATCGAACTCCCCGGTAATCCAGGCCAAGAGTTCGCGATCCGGCACCTCCAGCAAGAGCTCGAAGTCCGCAAGCTCCTCGGCTGCCAATTGCTCGATGGTCACGTCGGCGAATCGCCCCATGATCAAGTCCATTTCCCGCATGCCACGATGCCAGGCGCGAAATAAAAGTTTGCGCCGACGCGCATCCAGTCCATCGCTCGAACGTGCCGTGCCGGTCATTTGTCACCAACGCCAAAAGCCCGGACGGGCCGGGCGAACGTCATATAGCGACGTTTGTGGGCCGTGTCAGCGCCCAGCCGCATTGCCTATCTGGTGCGTCCGCGCCAGCATCGGCGTCGAGAAAAGCTGGAATCCGGATGCGGCCGAGCCTGCTCAATCCGCTATTCGCTGCGATCACGGCCCTTCCCGGCATTGGGCCGCGGCTGGAGCAGCTCTATCGACGCCTGTTCGGTCGCGAACAGCCGGCGCGTGTCATCGACCTGCTGTTCCACCTGCCCACCGGCGCCATCGACCGCCGGGCACGGCCGGACCTTCGCGACGTCGTGCCCGACACCGTCGTCACCGTTGCAGTCACGGTGGATCGTCACCGGCCGCCGCCTCCGCACCGGCCGCGCGCGCCGTATCGCGTCTACACGAGCGATGAGACCGGCGACCTCACGCTGACCTATTTCAACGCACGCAAGGATTACCTGCAGAAGCTGCTCCCAGTCGGCGAGCGGCGCTACGTGTCGGGCACGGTCGAACTCTACGATCACATGCTGCAGATGGTGCATCCAGACCGTGTCGTGGGTGAAGCCGACCTGGCGAAACTGCCGCTGGTCGAGCCGGTCTATCCGTTGACGGAAGGACTGACGCTCAACCAGGTATGCAAAGCTGCCGATGCCGCACTGGCACGCCTGCCGGCCTTGCCGGAATGGCAGGACGCGAGTTGGGTCGCCCGCGAGCGCTTCCCGACCTTTGCCGACGCGCTCCGCGTGCTCCACCGGCCGGCCGAGCCTGGCGACCTGCTGCCGGAAGGCGTGGCATGGACGCGCCTTGCCTATGACGAGTTTCTGGCCGGTCAGTTGGCGCTTGCGCTGGTGCGTGCGCATCTGCGCCGGCCTGCGGGGCGCGCGACGCCTGGGACGGGCCAGATCAGGAAACGGCTGATCGAAGCCTTGCCCTATTCGCTCACGCCCTGGCAGGGGCGTGCCGTCGCCGACATCGTCGCCGATCTTGCCAAGCCCGAGCGCATGCTGCGGCTCCTGCAAGGTGATGTTGGTTCTGGCAAGACGGTGGTGGCGGTACTCGCCGCGGCGACCGTCATCGAAGGTGGCCGACAGGCTGCGCTGATGGCTCCAACCGAAATTCTGGCGCGGCAGCATTTCAACACCATTGCGCCGCTCGCCGCCGCGGCCGGCATCAATGTCGCCATCCTCACCAATCGCGAGCGCGGACGCGAGCGCAACGAGATCCTAGAGAAGCTCGCTTTCGGGGACATCCACATGCTGATCGGCACCCATGCCGTATTCCAGGAGCAAGTCGAGTTTCGCGATCTCGCGCTCGCCGTAGTCGACGAACAGCACCGCTTCGGCGTGCATCAGCGCCTGGCGCTGGCCAAGAAGGGCG